>Ga0163163_10004771_pt1 | contig 11633 bp, 11 predicted proteins | sample S65metaG_FD_119766 | JGI IMG/M metagenome (GOLD analysis project Ga0163163, IMG submission 119766) | Switchgrass rhizosphere microbial communities from Kellogg Biological Station, Michigan, USA - S6-5 metaG | ecosystem: Host-associated > Plants > Roots > Rhizosphere > Soil | place: USA... | reverse complement strand
CCACACGCACCGGACAGCGGATCTTTCACACCGCCGGATTGGGGGCCATGGGTTGCGCGCTTCCCAACAGTGTCGGTGTCTGCCTGGCCGGCGGGCGTAAACGAACCATCTGCGTGGACGGCGATGGCGGGTTCATGTTCAACATTCAGGAACTGGCCACAGTCCGCCACCTCAATCTGCCGATCAAGTTCTTCATCCTGAATAACGACGGATATGCCTCGATTCGCGCCTCGCAGGCCAACTTCTTCGGATCCGCCGTGGTCGGCTGCGACCAGCGTACCGGCGTGCTGATTCCCGATCTTTGCAAGGTTGCCGCAGCGTTCGGCCTGACCGCCATGCGGATTACCAGCCAGGAAAACCTGCGCGAGCAGGTGCGCAACGTTCTGAATACGCCCGGTCCGGTTGTGTGCGATGTGCAGGTGATTCCCGACGAAGTTCGCGGGCCGCGCCTTTCCTCGATGCAGCGCGCCGATGGCTCGCTCGTTTCCAAGCCCTTGGAAGATCTCTGGCCCTTCCTGCCGCGCGACGAGTTCTACGCCAATATGATCGTTCCGCCCCTGGAGGATTAGTGCCTTGACCGCGCGATTCCGTGCTCTTGCAAACTCGCTCGCTGAAGCTCGCTGCGCCGATCGGAGCCCCGACCGTGAGGGAGGGGTTGCGTGAAGATTCTGGTCACAGGCGCGAGCGGTTTTGTCGGGCGGAACCTGGTGGCACATTACGCCGAGCGCTACCACGTCGCCACGCCCTGCCGCCGCGAACTCGATCTGCTCGACGCCGCGGAGGTGCGCGCGTATCTTGAGCGTCACCGCTTCGACATTGTGATTCACGCCGCCACCGACCGGTCGAACCGCAAACTGGGCAGCGGTCCGGAATTGCTCAACCGCAATTGCCGCATGTTTTTCAACCTGACCCGGAACTCGCACGCCTTCGGGCGCATGTTTTTCCTCAGCTCCGGCGCCGTCTACGATCGCGCGCACGGGCATCCCCAAATGTCGGAGGACGACTTCGACACTCACGTGCCCACCGACGACTATGGCCTGTCCAAATACATTTGCGCAAAAGCGGTAAATGCCATGGAACGGGTCTACGAACTGCGGCTCTTCGGCGTCTTCGGTCCGTACGAAGACTGGCAGGTTCGCTTCCCCTCCAACGCCTGCGCCCGCGCCGTCTGGGGAATGCCGGTGGTGATCCGCCAGAACGTTTTCTTCGACTACCTGGATGTGGACGACCTGGCGAGAATTCTCGAGCTCATGTTCTGCCGGACCTTGCGCCACCGCCAGTACAACGTCTGCACCGGCCGCGCCGTCGATCTGAAGGCGCTCGCCGGCAAAGTGATTGCAGCCTCCGGAAAGTGCCTGGAAGTTGAGGTAAAGAACCCCGGCCTCGCCAACGAGTATAGCGGCGAGAACTCTCGTATGCTCGCCGAGATCCCGGAGTTTCGCTTTACCGAGAGCGAAGATTCGATCGCGCGGCTCTATCAATGGATCGAAGCCCGCAAGCGGAGCATCGATCCCGCGGATCTGCGCTTCGATGGGTGAATCATGACAGGCCAAAACCTATTGGGGATCATGCAGGGCAGGCTCGGACCACCGGTCGAGGGTCGGTTCCAGTCGTTTCCCCGCGGACGCTGGGCCGAGGAGTTTCCGCGCGCCGCCGAAGCCGGTTTGGGTGCGATCGAGTGGATCTACGATAGCTACGGCATGGGAGCCAACTCCATCGAGACCGATGAGGGAATCGCTGAACTCATGGCACTCTCGCGCTCCTGCCGGGTCGCCGTGCGCTCGGTGTGTGCGGATTATTTCATGGACTTCCCCTTCGTCCGCGCCACCGACGCGGAACGCTCGGAACGCATCGCGAAACTGGGATGGCTGCTGCGCCAGGCGCACCGGATCGGAGTGACGCGCATCGTGCTGCCCTTCGTCGACCAGTCGGCGATCGGGGATGACGGCGACCGGGATGCCGTGATCGACGCCCTACGGCGGGCACTGCCTGCGGCGGAAGACGCGGGAATCGAACTGCACCTGGAGACGTCCCTCGCGCCCGCGGAATTTGCCGCGCTGCTGGAGCGAATTCCGCACCCGCTGGTGAAGGTGAACTACGATTCCGGCAACAGTTCGTCGCTGGGCTATCGTCCCGCGGAGGAGTTCGCTGCTTATGGCGAGAGGTTGGGGAGCGTGCACATCAAGGACCGCGTACTGCAGGGCGGCACCGTGCCGCTGGGCGAAGGCGATGCCGATCTGGAGGCCGTGTTTGCCGGTCTGCGGCGACTGAACTACGACGGCGATTTCATCCTCCAGGTAGCGCGCGGAATGCCTGGTCATGAGGTGGCATGGGCGCGGCAAAACCGGACCTTTGTGGAAAGATATCTGACTTAGATGGACCTTGCACTGAAAGACAGAGTGGTTTTTGTGGCCGGCGCCTCTCGTGGGATTGGCAAAGGCATCGCCGCCGTATTCCTTGAGGAGGGTGCGCGCGTGATGGTCACGGGCCGCGACGCTGGCGTACTATCTGCTGCCGCCGCCGAACTTGGCGCGGACCGCGCGGAGCGCGTCATGACGTTCGCCGGCGACCTGACACAGGCACCGGTGATAGCGGAAGCCCACCGAGTGGTAATGGCTCGCTGGGGCTCGGTGGATGCGCTGGTCTGCAACATCGGAAGCGGGACGGCGAAGAACGGCTGGCAAATCACCGCCGCGGATTGGGAGCCGGTCTTCCAGATCAATCTGTGGGCCACGGTCCGCCTGGTAGAGCTCTTCCTGCCGGCGATGGTGGAGGCGCGACGCGGCAGCATCACGCTCATCAGCTCGATCGCCGGGCTGGAGAGCTTGGGTGCGCCGATACCCTATGGCGCCGCCAAGGCCGCCCTGGAACACTACAGCAAGGACCTCGCGCGTCGCGTCGGCCGGCATGGCGTTCGCGCGAACACGGTGGCTCCGGGAAACATTCTCTTTCCGGGTGGAACCTGGCAGCGTAAGCTGGACTTGAATCAGGCCGGAGTCACCGCGATGATCGCCGCCGAGGTGCCGCTGGCCCGTTTCGGAACCCCCGCAGAAATCGGCGCGGCCGTAGCTTTTCTGGCATCGGATCGCGCCGCCTTCATCACTGGCGCCTGCGTGGTCGCGGACGGAGGTCAAACCAGAGCATGACGGATCTCTTCGATCTGACGGGCCGCGTAGCGGCCATCACCGGAGGCGCCGGACTGCTCGGCATGCAGCATGCCGAAGCGATTGCTGCGCACGGCGGCATCCCCGTTCTCGTGGATCTGGCGCAGGCGGACGACAAGGCCGCGGACCTGGCATCGCGGCATCACGTTCCGGCCATGGCCTGCCAGTGCGACATCACGCAATCCGATAGCGTCCGGGAACTGCTGAAGCAGATTCTGCAGCGTTTCGGGCGGTTGGATATCCTGATCAATAACGCCGCCAATAACCCTAAGATGGAGAGCTCCGCCGAGGTGAATTTCTCGCGCCTGGAGAACTTTCCGATCGAGCAGTGGCATGCCGATCTCGCCGTCGGCCTGACCGGCGCTCACCTGTGCAGCCAGGTGATGGGTACCTATATGGCGCAAACGTTCCGCGAGTCCGGACGGCGCGGCGTTATCCTCAATATCGCGTCCGATCTGGCCGTGATCGGCCCCGATCAGCGTATCTACCGCCAGCCCGGGTTGCCCGAGCATCTGCAACCTGCCAAGCCCGTCACCTATTCCGTGGTCAAGGCTGGTTTAGTGGGCCTCACCCGTTATCTGGCGACTTACTGGGCCGATGCCGGTGTGCGCGTCAACGCGGTTTCTCCGGGCGGCATCTACAACGGCCAGCCGGACGCTTTCGTGCAAAAGCTGACGAATCTGATCCCCATGGCCCGCATGGCCCGCCTGGACGAGTATCAGGGCTCTGTTCTCTTCCTGGTTTCGGATGCCTCTTCCTACATGACCGGCCATAACCTGGTGGTGGATGGGGGACGCACCGCATGGTGATGCAGATTGGCGATTACTCTGCCGGTCCGCTGTTCTCGCTCGCCGGCAAGACCGTCTTGCTCACGGGCGCCAGCGGGTTCCTTGGGCGCACCATGGTACGCGCCCTGCTCGACAACGGCGCCACCGTGCTCGCATTTGGCGGCTCGGAGCGTGTCGAACAGCAATGTGTCTCGTGGAACGGCGAATATGGCGCCGGCCGCGTCCAAGCCTATCGTGTGGATCTGTACGACGTGGTCGCCGTGGGAGAGTCGTTGGCAAGGGTCGAGCGGGAACATCCTGTGGTGGATGTGTTGGTGAACAACGCGCACGAGCTCGGTCCGCGCACCGGATTCAATGTTCCCGAGGGACACTTGGAGGACGCCACTTTCGACGGCTGGATGCGCAATTTGACAGCCGGCGTCTACTGGGCAGCGCTCACCACGCAGCGCATCGGGGCAGGCATGCGGAATCGCGGCAAAGGCAGCATCGTGAATATCTGCACGATGTACTCCGTGGTGGCGCCAAGTCCGCAATTGTACGCCGGCACCAACTTCATCAACCCGCCGGGATACAGCGCCTCCAAAGCGGCGTTGCTGGCGTTTACCCGATACACGGCGTCCTTCTGGGGCCCTTTCGGGGTTCGCGCGAACGCCATCCTGCCGGGCCCATTTTCCAATCTGGAAGAGAGCGGCGACAATAGCGTCGCGCCGGATGATCCTTTCCTGGAGCGGCTCAAGGCGCGCACCGTTCTGGGTAGGGTGGGTCGTCCGCAGGAACTGGTTGGGGCACTGCTCTACCTGGCGTCCGACGCGTCCACATATACCACGGGCCAGGCGCTGGTCGTGGACGGAGGATGGACGATTGTATGATCGCCAAAATGCCTGACACATTGCACCAACTGCTGGCGGAGCTTCTCACGGAAAGCCGCGAGCGCACCATCGCGCGAACTGCGGAAACTTACGACCGTCTCACCCGCCCCTTTGAGCGCGGGGTGGTGATCTTCGGAACGGGGCAATTGGGACGATTCGTTCTGCCGGCATTGCGGCGCGCGGGGTTGGAGGCTCTTGCATTCTGCGACAACAACTCCGGCCGGTGGGGTACCGAGATCGATGGCCTGAACGTGATCCCGCCCGCCGCCGCAATCGAAAAGTACGGGGACAGCGCTTGTTTCCTGGTGGCGGTCTACAACTCTTCTGCCCCGCGGAGGCAGTTACGGGTACTTGGGTGCCGGAGCATCGTGCCTTATCCCGTGTTCTTCTGGAAGCACTGCGAGAGTCTACCCCGGGAAGAACGCCTGGAGTTGCCGCGGCGCATTCTCCAGCAGGCGCACCAGATGCCCTCCGCCTATGCACTGCTTTCCGATGATGCTTCCCGGGAAGAGTTTCGCGCCCAGATTCGTTGGCGATGCCTGATGGATTACGACTGCCTGCCGGCCCACGATCCCCCAGCCGATATGTACTTTCCGCCGGATCTGGTGCGCCTTTCGTCCGACGAAGTCCTGGTGGACTGCGGCGCCTTCGACGGTGACAGCATCAAGCCGTTCATCGAACGAGTGGACGGCCGCTTTCGCCGGATCTGGGCCGTCGAACCGGATCCTGCGAACCTGCGCTCCCTGGCTGAGTGTATCGCGGCATTTCCATCTGAGGTCGCTGCCAGGATATCGGTCCTGCCTTATGCCTTGGGCAGAGAGAGCGGTACCGTGCGGTTCACCGCCGATGGTGCGGTCAATTCCCAGATCGCGTCCAACGGCGTCGGCATGGAGGTGACGTGCCGCGCGCTGGACGAGCTTTTGAGCGGCGACGAATGTCCCACCATCATCAAAATGGACATTGAAGGCGCGGAAACAGAGGCGATTCCCGGCGCCGCGAAGACCATCGCCCGTTGCCGTCCCATCCTGGCCATCTGTGCCTACCACCGGTGCGACCATCTCTGGCGGATTCCCATGCTTCTCCGGGCGGCCAATCCCGACTACCGGATCTTCCTCCGTCGCTATGCGGAAGAATGCTGGGAAACCGTCTACTATGCCATCCCGCCGGAACGGCTAGGCTGGTTGACAGGAGCGAGGCCCCTGAGCCTTAATGAGCTATGACCGCGACTTTCCCGGAGTTGTACAAAGCCGACGTACTGAAGGCGATCGAAACCATCGAGTTGGAGAAGGTCTGCCAGGCCATCGACATCCTCAAGCGCGCACGCGATGAGGACCGCCGCATTTTTGTGTGCGGCAATGGCGGCAGCGCATCCACCGCGTCGCACTTCGTCTGCGACATGGTCAAGGGCGCCAGTTTCCACCGCGACAAGCGTTTCCGCATCATGGCGCTTACCGACTCCCTGCCCACGATTACGGCGTACGCCAATGACGTCTGCTACGACTGCGTCTTCGTCGAGCAGTTGAAGAATTTCGCTGAACCGGGCGACGTGGTGATGGCGATCAGCGGTTCCGGTAACTCCCCCAATGTCCTGCAGGCAATGGATTACGCCAACTCGATCGGTTGCCGCACCATTGCCCTCTCCGGCCGCGACGGGGGCAAACTCGGCCACATGGCGCAGCTCAATTTACAGGCCTCCCATCCGCACATGGGCCGCATCGAGGATGTGCATATGATCGTCATGCACATGATCTGCTATTACTTCATGGACGCGGAGAACCTCACCGCTTCGGGGGCCTGATCTGGTGACTGCAGCGCCCGCCAGCAAGAGCCGCCCGGAAATCGTCATCCCTCCTGAGATTTTCGAAGCCGTCGCCGAGTCCATGGGTTCCTTCTTCGAGCCGATTTCCAGGATCGACAGGAAAACCAGCTCGCACGATTTTTTGGATCTCGCCAAATCGTTTAAGCGGGCTGAAATCCTGCGGCGCTACACCAGTCTGGAATCTAGGAAAGTGTTGGAAGTGGGATCCGGGTTCGGCACCAACCTGGCGGTCTGGCTCCGGCATTTCGACATGGACGCATACGGCGTCGAGCCGGGCGGAGAGGGTTTCAACCAGGGCTACCTGGCTTCACGCACTCTCCTCGCCGCCAATGGAATGAATCCGGACCGCGTACGCAATGCCCCAGGTGAATCGCTGCCCTTCCCCGACGAGAGCTTCGATATCGTGTATTCGGCGAATGTCCTGGAACACACCGCGAACCCCGAGCAGGTCCTCAGGGAGTCGTTCCGCGTCCTGCGCACCGGCGGCCTGCTGCACATGGAGATGCCGAACTATCTCTCCTACTTCGAAGGCCATTACATGGTCGTGCAGCCGCCAATCTTCTGCAAGCCTATGCTCGGCTGGTGGGTACGATTCGTTTTTCGCCGGGATCCGGCTTTCGCGCGGACCTTGCAGACCGGGATCAATCCGATCTGGTGCCGCCGCGTGCTCGCGAACCTGGGCAGGACGTATCCGCTGAAGCTCATTTCACTGGGAGACGATATTTTTCTGGAGCGGTTGTCCCAGCCCTTTGTCTTCGAGACTGGCGTGGTTGCCGGTCGCCTTCAGGGGCTGATTGGTGCCCTGCGAAAGATAAACCGGGGCAATTGGGTGGGCCGTCTGATCGTAGCCCTGCAAGGCCATTACCCGATTTACCTGACGGTTCGGAAAGGAACGGCCACGCCGGCTGCGTCCGCATGAAAACCATCAGTATCGTTACCGGTTGTTTCAACGAGGAAGAGAACGTCGGGGAGTTGTACAACCGCGTTCGCAAAGTGATGGCCGAAGTGGGCCGCTATCGCTACGAGCATATTTTCATCGATAACCATTCCTCCGATCGCACCGTGGAGATTCTCAAGCGGATTGCGTCTGCCGACACCAATGTCCGGGTGATCGTCAATGCCAGGAACTTCGGCCATATCCGTTCACCGCTCCATGCGGTATATCAAGCCTCCGGCGACGCCATCATAGGAATCGTCGCCGACCTCCAGGACCCCCCCGAGATGATCCCTGCGTTCCTTCAGGGATGGGAAGACGGCGCCTACATGGTCCTGGCCATCAAGAACGCCAGCCAGGAAAACCGGCTGATGTTCTGGATTCGCAAGAAGTACTACCGGTTGGTCAATCAACTCTCCTCCATCGAGACCTTCGAGAATTTCACGGGATTTGGTCTGTACGACCGGCGCGTCATCGAAATCATCAAGTCCTTCAAGGATCCATACCCCTATTTTCGCGGCATGATCGCGGAGATCGGGCTGCCTTACAAGACCATTCCGTTCAACCAGCCCAGGCGCGAGCGCGGCATCACCAAAAACAATTTCTATACGTTGTATGACATGGCGATGTTGGGAATCACCAACCTTTCCAAGGTGCCGCTGCGCGTCGTCACGTTCTCCGGCTTTGCCGGCGCGGCATTCAGTATCCTGACGGGCCTGGCGTATTTGTTCTACAAATTGCTGTACTGGGATCGTTTCTCGGTCGGCATTGCACCCGTCGTGATCGGCATCTTCTTCTTCGGTTCCGTCCAGTTGATTTCCGTGGGAATCATCGGCGAGTACATCGGCTCGATCCATACCCACGTGCAGAACCGGCCGCTGGTGGTGGAACGTGAACGCATGAACTTCGAATTCGAGCCGGGCCTTCCACTTGTCGAGCCGGTTGCCCCGGCGAGAGAAATCCCCAAGCATGGCTGAAACGCCCGGAAAAAATCGCAAATCCATTTGGTACGGCCTGCTGTCCGCGGCACTGGCGGTGGTGTTGTTGTATTACGCGTTGCGCGGGGTGGAATGGCTGCGCGTTTGGACCACTATCACCCACGCTCGCTGGCAGTTCCTGCTGGCCGCCTGTCTCACTACCTCGTTTGCCTTCTTACTGCGCTCCCTGCGCTGGCGCATTCTGCTCAATACGGACGCTCACTTCGACGTGGCCACGGTATTTGAAGCCACCATGGCGGGCTATCTGGGCAACAGCTTTCTTCCTGCGCGCGCCGGGGAGTTTATCCGCAGCTATATCGTCAGCAGCCGCTCGTCTCTGACGAAGACCTACGTGTTCACCACCGCGCTCAGCGAACGTATGGTGGACGCCATCGTGCTCGTGCTGGCCAGTTCGGTGGTTCTGTTGGGAGTCAATCCGAAGCCGTCCTGGCTGGGCGATATGAGCCGCACCACCGCGGTGATCGCCGGCGCCGGTTTGCTGACTATTGTGATCGTGCCCCACACCGGCGATCTGGTGGAGAGATTGCTCCGCCGCATCCCCATGCCTCCGGGACTGCGTACTCGCCTGATGGAACTGGCCGCACAGATTCTTCTCGGTCTGCGCACCTTTCACAGCCTCACGCGTCTCGCCGGTTTTGGCTTCTTCACCGTCCTGATCTGGTCCGTGGACTGCGTCACCGCCGTGCTGGGCGCTCACGCCCTCGGCATAGACCTTCCATTTCGCGTGGCGCTGCTCTTATTGGCCGGCATGGGCTTGGGAAGCGCGCTGCCTTCGACGCCCGGATATGTGGGTATCTATCAGTTCGTCACAGTCAGCATCCTGACCCCGTTCGGCGTCTCGCAAGACGCCGCACTGGCCTATAGCTTCGTCTCACAAGCCATGGGCTATGTAGTGGTACTGACCCTGGGTCTTCCCGTGCTGTTCCGCCTCAAGGATTGGCGCCAGGCGATCGCCGCCACCGCCCCCGTCCCCCCTACTGAAGAAAGCGTCCGAAATACCGCTTGCTGAAGCATCTGTTTTTCATCCGCGTTCGTCGGCGTTCATCGGCGGCTTGATTGCTTTACCTCATACCGGAAATATCGTAGATATCCTCTGCCGCCATAAAGAACAACCCTTTGCCGGATCGCACCGTCCATTGGCGTTGGTTCCCGTAGCGAACCCCGTGCGCATCGAGCAATTTCAAATGTTCGCCGATCCTCTCCGCGTGATCCGTCAGTTGGACCAGCAGAGTGTTCGCCGATAGCTGATCGCGAATGTCGTCCGGCACCGCGCCTTGAAAGGCACGGCTGAAATCATAACCGCCATAGACCCACAGCGACTGGGCCGAGACGAAAAGGTAGGCATCCGGTTCATCCCGGTCCGCCCAGAATACCACCCTCCGCCCCATTGGCACGGCTGCCTTCAGTACTTCATTGAAACTCATCAGTGCCCGAAAGTCGTCCCGGCTCGTGGTGTTGACCGAAGTGAAAAGGAAACTCTCCCGTGCCGGCCCGGCGAACAACAGCGGCATCAGCAGTAGCGCGATCGCGACGCGGAAACCAGTGCGCGCCGCGTGCCATCCGGCCACCAGGAGTATCGCGACACCGCCCGTCACGAACATAAGGGTCCAAAGGCCTGGGCCGAACAGTTTCGTCCGAAATGCGTCTACCGCGTGAGGCAGCGCAATCGCCGATAACACAAGCGCGATCGTTTGCATCCCCTCGCGGCGAAAATCGGAATCGCGCCATAGTTCGCCGAAGATTGCTCCCGCCAGCACAAACAGCGGAACCACCAGATAGACGCTGTGATACGCAACGTGTAGCACCACTCCGTGCATCGCAAATTCCTGAAAGGAGTAAATCATCGTGCAGGCTAGCAGTGCTAGATAGCATGGCCATGCTACCAGCGCACGCTTGCGTAGGGTCCCCAGCAGCACCAGGCCAAACGCCAGCAGAAATGCCACCGGAAATAGGTGGTACGCCTTCAAGAGAAAGCCGTCGCCCGTACCCCACATCTTAATCAGAATTTCCGGCTTCCCCAATTCCTCGCGCGCCAGCCTGATCTGCGGCATAAAGAACAGCCAATAACCCAGCACTGCTTTACTCATTGGGGCGAGCGCGACTGTCGTGCCCGCTACACCCGTCAGAATGTACACACTTTCTCTTACCAGCTCCAATAGCGAGCGGCGCCACCGCCAGAGCGGGAAGATCAGGACCGACAGCACCATGGGCGCTCCGGACATGTTGGTGAATCCGGAGAGGGCCAGGCATGCCGCCATCAGAATCGAGTTGACAGCGCGCGACCCGTGCGGCCTTAAGGCAAACGCGGCCGCCAGGAAACCATAGGCGATCGCCGGCCCATCGGGGTAGTCCCAGGCCACCGTGGTGTAGTACCAGGGATTGGTCGCCAGCGCAATCGATGCCAGCACCGCCGGAACCGTCCCGTAATGCCAGCGAATCGCGAAATACAAGGAGAGACTGCAGACTGCCACCAGGCAGGCGTTCAGCAGCAGGGTGGCCGCTGTTGGGTTGGCCAGTTGGAAGGCGATGAGCCCCGGAATCGTCCATGGCAGCCGCGAGAAATAATATGTCGTGCCGTAATGCGCCTGGATGTAAGAGTAATTCGTGAAGTAACCCGTATACAGCCACGGGTCGATATTCCCCTTCGGTGCGTAATTGACGTAAGGCCCGAATATGACGAACAGCAGGCTTGCGAAGAATCCGATGGGAACCACCCGGCTCGGCAAAGCGGCCCACCGCTCGATGCGATCCACCAGTTTCAAGGGCTCAGTGCGGGACATGGGGAGGCTCACGCGGAACCCAATTTAGGATTTGACCAACTTTGGATACCGTCTTCAAGCACGATGGTCCCGAACGGAGTATGGTGCTCCCGATTTCCCGGCCAGTCGGCACGGCACCTCCAACCATGGCGGTCGAAAATCTCCCGCAATTCCGTTTCGATCTCCCTGGAGTGAGTTCCGATATGGAGGTATTTGGCCCTGCTGTCGAGCAGGTCAATGGAAGCCCGAATAGCCGGCAACTCCTGGCCTTGCACATCCATATGAATAAGATCGACTAACTG
>Ga0163163_10004769_pt1 | contig 11637 bp, 12 predicted proteins | sample S65metaG_FD_119766 | JGI IMG/M metagenome (GOLD analysis project Ga0163163, IMG submission 119766) | Switchgrass rhizosphere microbial communities from Kellogg Biological Station, Michigan, USA - S6-5 metaG | ecosystem: Host-associated > Plants > Roots > Rhizosphere > Soil | place: USA... | reverse complement strand
GTGATCAAAGGCGCGGGCCTTGATCTCTTCTTCATGTATCAGGAGTGAGTTATGTCCCTTTCTGCAACGATGAAAATCGGTATTAGTGCGGTGAAGACGAAAGCGATTGATCTCGATTCGGCTAGCGAAAATCTCAATAAGCTTTACAGCTCCGCCTATTCGGATGGCGCTGGCGCAGGACAGGCCAACCTTCTCTGGCACGATACGCGCACGCTTGCCGCTAGCGCGACAGAAGACATCGATGTGTCGGGGACCCTGACCGATATTTACGGCGATGCCGCGGTGTTCGCTCGAATCAAGGGCCTCATCATCGCGGCCGCGGCTGGTAATACCAACAACGTCAATGTGACGAGACCGGCCTCGAATGGCGTTCCATGGCTTTTGGCGGCCGGCGATGGGATCGCCGTTAAACCTGAATGTGCATCGCATTTTTCGACCCCGGAGCAACGGGTTTTGCTGTGACTGCGTCAACAGGCGATCTGATCACGATCACCAACAGCGCAGGCACGACCGGGGTGACCTATGACATCTATGTCTTAGGTGCTGCCTCGTAGCCAAACTCATTCAAACGTCCCTTTAAGAACCCGCTTCGGCGGGTTTTTTTATTCCTGGAGTAATCGCAAATGACCGAAGCTTTCTACGGCTCAAATACTGGAGCTTTTCTCTACATGGGAGCCAGCACGGCGTCGACATTGCCGGCTCCAGGCTCCGATACATTCACCCAAGTGCCGCTCGTGGGCACGATCACCCCACCGCCCAATGTGTTGTCGTCCGGCTTCTTCAACGTCCTCAATGACGCTGTTCGTCGCGTGATCGGTGGAAAGCTGGGCGATCGTGTAGTCGATGGCGATCTTGTCATTGACTGGACAGCCACGGAACACAGCAACATGTATGCGGATTCCATCATTGCCGGTGGCCGCAAACGCAACTGGTACATCATATATCCCGACTCCGGTAACAGACGCCTGGACTTCGTCGCCTTCGTGTCCAAGTGGACTGAAGAATCCTTTAATTCCAGCAATGACGCGAAGGAACACCGCGCGTCTTATACGCTGGCCGTCAATGGCGCGATTACGGTGACGCCGTAGTTACCAGTCTGATTTCTGCTTAACGCACTGAGCGATCTGGGTGGAAAGTTCCTGAAGAGCAGAGCTGGCTTTTCCATACAACTTGGCTTTGGGGTCTAATGGTCCGAATCCGTTGTTGTCTAAATATCCCGTGTTTTGTATCGCGAACTGTACATCTGAGTGAGATATCTTGAAGCGCCCGTCCTTTGCAAAAAGGGTGATTACGCTTTGAATGATTGTCCTCCCCGTGAGGAATTGTTGGATCGGCAGGCGATTGTTCGCAACAACAGTATCTGCGTTGCTTGCCACAATCACATTGCCAGCTTGGATCAGCTGTTTATCGTTCTTCGGATCAAAAGGATTCTGGGCCACTGTGCCGAGTAGTCCGGCACCGTTGGTGGCGTCCTTCACTGACAAGCCGTCATTTTTCACAAGCTGTGCAATGCATAGCTCCCCGCGTTTAGCGATTTCCTCATGTGTGCCACTGGCTTCGAAGACCTCGCTTTCGATAGCCGGAGTGTCTGCGAAGGAGGGAGCTGTGAGGAAGAGGGCAAAGGCGGCTGTTGCGAAAGGATTCATGGAGGACCTCTTGGTATGAATTTGCTGCAAGTGTGCTGGTTGTTGCGGCGCACAATAAAATTGGAGTGACTTAATGTCGAATCTGAAAGACGTACTGCTTAAGTTCGGTCGTGAACTGGTCCGGGTAGACCTACCAGAACTGCCTGACGTTGAACTCTATGTCAAGGGCCTGACGGCCGGAGATCGCCTCGTCATCGAGGAAATTCGCAAGGACGGCGCCCTGGTAGGGGATCACGAGCTTTGTTACCTGGGTGCCGTCGACAGCACTGGTCAAAGAATTTTCACGCCGGAGGAGGCGAAAAACCTCGACGGTGGGCTGGCGGGCAAGATCGCGGTGGCCGTCTTAACGGCGAGCGGATTGGTCAAGGAATCCGCTGAGGCCGCAAGAAAAAACTCGCCGAGCAGCCCCTCCTGACGTTCCTGTTTCGTCTCGCGCGCGAGCGCGGCTGCTTACTTACCGAGCTTTTGGCGCAAATGTCCTCCTTTGAACTCACCTACTGGATGGAGTTTTTCCAGGACGAGCCCTGGGGATTTGAAGTCGATAACTTTCGAATGGGTGTAATAGCTGCCACGGTGGCAAATGTAGCGCCGAGGAAAGATGGAGAGAAAGCATTGAAGCCGTCCGATTTTTACCCCTCGAAACGTCAAGGTCCCATTGTCATGACCCCGCGACAGCGTGCCGAGCTGGCGAAGCGTCGGGCGAAGGCAAAGAAGCATGGCTAACGCAGGTACCGTAACCGTCGATTTCGCGGCCGAAACGGCGAAATTCACGGCTGAACTCAAGAAAGTCCGTGAGGATCTGAAGTCCTTAAAGGACGATACCTCCTCAATTGCGTCTGGATTTTCAGTCGCAAGCAAGGCATTTGCAGGGCTTTTTACCGCAGGAAAGGTTCTAGAGGGCATTCGGGCGATTGCCGAAGAAACCGCGAAAACTGAAGCGGCGATCGCGCAGCTGAACAGCTCCCTTAAAAACGCAGGCGCAAATGTTCATCCTGCATCGAGGGATTTCCAGGACTTCGCCGGTCAAATGCAGACGCTTACGACGTTTTCACGTGGAGCGGTGATCGGCGTAGAGTCTTTACTTATCGGGTTCCGCGGGTTGTCCTCTGGAACGATCAAGCGGGCGACGGAAGATGTTCTAGACCTTTCGGCCAAGCTCGGCATCGATCTGAATACCGCGTCCAAGACGGTCGGGAAGGCTCTTGAAGACCCGATTAAGGGCATGACGGCACTCCAGAGGGCAGGCGTGCTTTTCAACGACACGCAAAAAGAAGCCATCAAACTGATGGTTGAGGCTGGCGATAAGGCCGGCGCGCAGGCGCTAGTTCTCAGCAACTTGGAGGGGCGTTTCAAGGGCTCAGCCGAAGCGGCCCGCAATACCTTGGGCGGCGCGCTTACCGCTTTGCATAACAGTTTCAACGACCTGTTGGAAGTCAGTGGCACGGGTGCGGAGAGTGCCACACGAGCGGTCAATGGATTGAGTTCCGCTCTGGGGTCTTCGGAGCTTAAAAGCGCCTTAACCACTGTTTTCGACTTGATGGGGCACATCCTCAACACGACGATTGATATCGGCAAAAGCGCGTTCTCGGCTTTTGCCAGTTTGACGCAGGCGGCAGAATCGGCGGCGGATAAGATCGACGAAAAGTTTGCGCAGAAGTTTGGTAAAGCCTGGGAGAATGCGAAAAAGGGGGCAGCAACCGGCCTGTCAGCGGCCATTGAGTCTCTGCCCATTGTCGGGCCGTTGTTGACAGACAATCGGGTTGCCGATTCTCAAGCGCTCCCGCGGTCGCCGTCGATCAACAAAGGCCATGGCGACGTTGTGCAGAGTTCGGCATTTGCCACTTCCGGCGGTGTCGACGCTGAAAGCGAAGAGGAGTTAAAAAAACGCCAGGCGCTGAATCAATCGCTGCTGGTGATGATAGGCACCCTTAATGAAGAGGAATACAAGCTCGCCAAGGAAAAGACTCAATATATTGTCCGCAGCGACTTTGAAGCATTTGTTAAGTCTGGGGAAGAGCGGCTTGCTGCCATCAACGAGCAGCATGACAACGAGGATAAGCTGGAACGCGAAGCATTAGCGCGCAGGCAGCAGCTTCAAATAGATTTCTATTCATTGTTAGCCGCATCACGTGAGCGTTTCGGACTACAAGAAATTATCTGGGAAGATATCAAAGCAAAGAGCATTCTCGGAATTGCGAGTCAGCTTTTTACTAATCTTGCTTCGCATAATAAAACATTTGCGAAGCTTCAGAAAGACGTCGCTCTCGCGCAGGCGATTTGGTACACAGCGGCCGGCGTTGCCAATGCCCTTCGCAGCTTACCATTTCCGGCAAACCTTCTGGCGGCGGCTAAAGTGGCCATTGTGGGCGCTATTCAGATCGCGGAAATTGAATCAACGAACGTAGGCGGCGGGCGAGGTTCCAGCGGATCAAGTATTTCCGGTGATGTCGGTACGCCGCAGAATCCCGTGTTTTCGGATCAATCTGGCAATCAGCGGACAATTGGCGCGACTTCTCAGAGTGCCGTAGCCATTACCATCAACGGCTTCATAGGTCCTGCCATTCTGGATGAAATGATGAGTGAGATTCGTGATGCGGTCGGCAATCGGGATGTGGTGATCATCAACGGCGATTCGCGCCAGGCACAAGAGCTTCGGGGCGGTTGATGGATAGCCTCTTTATCTACACCGCCCGCCGGTCGCTCATTCCGGGGCATGCCGTCGATGAAATTCATGAGCTTGAAATCTTGCTCTCGGAAGAGACGGCTGGGAGTCGCAAGGTCGAAAAGACGGCAGTCCGTTCCAAAGGCGGGGCGATGGAAACGCTTTATGACCGTGCAGATCAAGTGTGGTCTATCGTCTTTGAGCCGGTGAATGGTGAGAAGCTGCTGAGGCTCAAGGAGTTTCTTGACTCTACCGAAAGCGGGCAATCCTTCACGGCATACCTGTACGGGACAGAATCTACGCCGCTCACGTTGAAACGCACAGACGACGGCTACGAGTGGAAAGCGTTCCAGCGCATCGGAACGGCTGATGGCGATTGGCTACAGGCTTCGGCGATCACGGCGGTAGAGTCGTGATCGAGGGCTCCTTTCTGGAAGAGATGCGTCTTGCGATCGAAGAGGCAGTCACGTGTAGGGACGTACAGATAGTCCCGCCTCCCAATCGCTTTGGTGCCTATGAAACGCCGGCATTTATCCTGGACGAGCTTGTGAGAGTGAAGGCGTCAGGCCGCACAGGGAAAGTCAAAGGGTTCTACGGCTGGAATCCTCCGATTTTGTTGTATCTCGTGTATTTCGCAGACGACGAAAGTCTCAGTGAATACCTGTCTGAATCCGACATTGGGCGGGTATGAGGCAGGACACGCCCGCTTTTGCTCTGCACAATGAGGCAGAGTCCAAAGAGCCGCGCCATGTGATATCGATTGAGTTCGACGTCGAGTCGATTTACCTCACGAGTCACCCAGGGATTTCGGGTATTCCGGGCGTTGTAATCGACAATGTGCTGCAGAGCCCGTCGTCGATTTCACAGAAGATTGTACCGGATGAGGGGCGAACAGAAATAGGTTCCTTCAGCTTCAAGCTGATCGACCTCAATTCGCAATTCACGCAGGCCATTCAGGCGAGATTGGCCGATTACATGGGCCTGCGTGATCATCGGGTACGGTTCTATGTGGGCTATGTGAATCCCGGCCGCATGGGAGACGGCGGGTTCGGAACAGGTACCTATGGCAGCAGTGGGTACGGACAGGGCGCTGTGGAAGCGATCCCGGACGCCAGCTTTGATGAATTCCAGCTGTTTCAGACGCAGGACATTACCAGCGTCAAGTTCAATGGCGGCGTTTACTCGATCGCCTGCGCGGATATCACCCGCGAAGCCCGTCAAGATATTTTCGAACCCAAGCGTACGACGCTTCGGGATTCGATCACCGCAAGTTCCACGACGATTCCGGTATACGTCACGCGAGACTTTACGCCGATCTGGCACGGCGCCAGTTTCTCAGATGCGCCTAATAGCTTTGTCGGCTATTTGATGATCGAAAACGAGATTATTCGGTATACGGCCAAGACAGACGACTCATTCACCGGATGCACCCGAGGGGTGTTTAACACCAAAGCGGTTCCTCACACGGTTGATGCGGCGATAGCGGCCGATCAGCGCACCAAGATAGAGGAGATGATTTACCTCGAATTGCCGGCACCGCTGCTGGCCTATGCCGTGTTGACGGGCATCCTAAAATATCCGTTTGGTGAATATGGACTCCCCGATCACTGGAATTTAGGGATTCATCCTGATTTGGTACGGCTGTCGGACTTCATGGGCATTGGTCCTGATCTATGGGACCCGACGAATGACGCACTGGGGTTTATCCCGGCCTTTCAAGAGCTGTCCAAGACGGACGGGAAGAAGTTTCTAGAAACCGAGGTTTATCAGCTGATCGGTTGCTACTCCCACGTCTACTATGACGGCCAGTTGGGATTGAAGCGGATGAACCCGGTACTGATCGATTCGGCTGGGATTGTGGAGCTGAACGAAACCAACGTCGTGTCCTGGTCAGACCTCGATCATGACTATAAGCGGGTCTTCAACACGATCCGGGTCGACTGGAATTGGAATGGTAATGAATTTACGCGCACGACGCTATTTATCGATGCGCAATCGATCGCGACGCATGGCGAAGCGCCGGTTAAAAACCTCAAGTTCAAGGGGTTAAGAGGCTGGAGACATTCAGATGCAGTGATTCGCGGGCAGATTAGTACGTTTCGTGATCGATATACCTCGCCGCCTCAGAATCTGACGATGACCGTAATGCCCTCGCTCAACCGTCTTGAGGTGGGCGATATCGTGCGGGTGAAACTCAACAATGTCCGGGACTTCGCCGGAAATGTCGTCCCACTCAACCGGGCGTTCGAGATTCAGCGAAAGCAAGAGGACTATTCGACTGGGAATGTCACGCTGGATCTTTTTGGCTCAACGGGCCGAGCCTCAGCGGATTCTGAAAATGCCGGCACAACCTCGGTACTGCCGGATTTCTACTACATCTCTCAGGGCACGGAGCTTTCGACGGTCGTCACCATCAGCGTGGTAGGCGGGGTCGGCGTCATACAACCAGGGACTTACACGCTGAATGGCCATGCGGACCTGAATAACGCGGCCGCGATCTATTACTACAACGGTGACCTGGATCTGGCGAGCGCGGCGACCCTGAACCTCACGGGCAACGTTCAGCTGCGCCACAAGGGATTCTTCACGATCAACGGAGTGATCAACGGGATAGGGGGCGGGCAAGCGGGCGTCGCGGATGTCAGCGACGTCAACGCCGTCCTCGTGGGACATCCCGGCTTCATCGGCAACAGCCGTGGTATGGATGGCATCCATTCGCAACCGATCATTGCGCGCGCGGTCCAGCCTCGATTCGCCACACGCCAAGCGCGATCAACGATCGGGAAATTCGGGAGCTTTCCAAGCCTGACGCTAGAAGTCATCGGCAACGCGTTGATCGGCCTGCCTAGCGATCTACGGGGCACGTCAGGCGGGCCAGGCGAAAAGGTTACCGAACGGCCGGACTATGCCTTGTTGGCCGTGGGCGGCACTGGGGGACCGTCTGGTGCGGGATTAGCGCTGATCGGTCGTGGTATGGCGCTCGGCGCGTCGGGAAGCATCAACCTCTCCGGAGGTGATTCGCCGTCCACCACATCGGTTCAAGTCATGCCGACAGGCCAGCATTGTTATCCGGGCGCAGGAGGCGCGGGAAGTCCGGGCGCACTGTTAATCCTGCTCGACGGCGGGGACGTTTCGATTCCGGATATCGGTGGGAAGTTCTTTGCTCTGACCGGAACGGTTCCAATCAACGGAACGCCGCTCGTCCAGCGCGAGCTCCATGGACTCCTTCTCGAGGAGGAGGACCCGCTGGCTGGGTATCTCGATTCCGCGCTGATCTCGAATCTTGACATGTCGAATTCGGCGCACCGCATTCAATATATCCCGTCATCTGAGGTGGCGCAGGAAGATCAAGCAGACCGCCCCGCAATCCCTACTGGATTGGTTGTCTATGCTTCCCTCGGCGCAAATTCGATCCTGATCGGCATCCCCGTATTACTGGATAACGATTCGATCGAGATTTATGGCTCGATCACCAACAACCGCAGCGATGCGATCCTGGTGGCGAGTGGAAAGACGGACCTCATTTCCCACGATATTGCGACGGGACAAACCGAATATTACTGGGCGCGGGTTCGCAGAGCGGTCGATGGTCCGGATATTTTCTCCGAGTGGTTTCCCAGTAGCGCGACTGCGGGAATCGCCTCGGCTCCCAGGACGGCCGATACAGCTGACGTAACGCCGGGTGCCATCACGTCCATATTGAGCTCGAGTGCGACCAGTACGGCGGTCGCTCAGTTACAGCACACGCCAGACGGGTTTTCGTTCAACACGCAAATCCTCTCGGTCGCCTACACGCCCGATTTCACGGGAGACGTCTTGCTGACGGCATCCTTTACGCTCGATTACACCACGACGTCTGCGCTGGGCTATCTGATGGACTTCCGCTATTCGATTCAAGATGGGACATTTGACAACAACAAGCGGCAGCAGTTTTTCAAACAGGGTGCCGCAAGTGATTTGAATACAAAGGCGGCTCTGTCCACCTCCTGGCGGTTCTCTGTAACCAATGGGGTTGCAGTTACCTTTAAGCTCGTGGGCGCCAAGCTCGACACGGGCGACACGGCCACTATTCTGAATGCGCAGATGCGCCTCGAGGCGATTAAACGGTGAGCACCTGGCATTTTTATGATCCCGAATCAGGGCGGTTTATAGGCCGAAGCTTCTCAGGTCCGGTCTCACATCTTGAGGCGAATACGCCCGATGGCTCTGCGGCAATCGAAGGCAACTTTGATGCAGACACTCAGCGCGTGAATCTCGCCACGGGAGAGGTGGAGAGCTTTGCGCCTGAACCCTCAACGGAGGGTAATCGAGATCGACAGATCGCCTTGAGCCGAATAGCGGCCCTGGAATCCAAGCAAGATCGGGCTTTACGCGAGCTGGCACTCGGATACGACGGCGCTTTGGACCGACTGGCTGATATCGACCACGATATTTCGACATTGAGAGCGCGGCTTCTATGAGTGATACATTTACCGCGAACGGCAAGGTTCGCAAGCCCGCGCAAAATGCCTATCCGAATGCATGGGCGACTCGTATCAATGACGATGCGATTGAATTGCTGGATGACATGATCGCCGGCACTCAGGCGATCAACTTGGGCGTATCCACCACTTACTCACTCGCCGATCTGGCCAACGGCGCGGACTCTGAATCACGCGCCATGGTGCTCAGCTTTACGGGTACCCCGGCAGCTGCGGTGACGGTCACCGTCCCGGCCAGCGTGACCAGCAAATTGTATCTCGTGGAGAACAACTGCGGCCAGCCGATCACGATCAAGTATGCCGCGACCAGTGGTGTGATCGTTAGCGACAGCGCTCGAGGGTTTGTCCGAGCGAACGGTACAAGCGTGTATACCGTCTCCACCGTCACGAGTGATGCGATCGGGCAAACGCTCGATACGCTCAAGCGTACGCCGCTCGAGATTGCGGCCAACGTGTTCCCAGTGAACTTTGCCTATGATCCGGGTCAGCCGGAACGCTATGGCATGATCGGTGCAGGCGATGACGGCCCAGCCATTCGTATTGCCTTGTCGACTGGCGAACCCGTCAGATTCAAGAAATACACGATTTACACGGTAGATTATGATCCGGCGAGCGCCTTCAATGATTCAGGCACGACCCGTTACAGTTATTCGATTTCTGTCCCGTCCAACCGGGTGTTGATTTTCGAAGCGGGCGCCACGATCCAGCAAAAGGCGGGTGCGCAGAAATGGACGCGCACAGTGGTGTTCATCAGCGTCTCAAAGATCCGGGTATTCGGCGAGTTGAAAGTCGACGGCAACGTCGCCAACGTCGGTACGACAACCAATGAGCAGATGCATGGGGTGTTCATCTTTAACGCCTCAGACCTGCATATTGAGCGTATCGATTCGCGTAATACGCGGGGCGACAATGTCTATATCGGCGGTACCGATCCGTCCACCTACAGCGTAGACATTCATATTGGATCGATTCGAGCTGTCAAAGCCGGGCGCAAGAATCTTGTGATCGGCTATGTTGATGCGCTTTATATCGGTAGCGCTCACCTCGACAATAGCACTGGAGGGGCGGGTATCTATTCGGGCGGAGTAGCCGATGCGACCGATAAGCATTCCCTCGATGTAGAGCCGGACAGCAACGATGGATCGCGCCGTTTCGTCCAGACCATCGGGCACTTGAAAACCTATGGTCTGGGGAATGACTTCTCTGCCGGGACCACGCCGAATCATGGCGATAACTGGATTTTGCATGTTCACGATTTCGATTGCGTGATTTCAGGCTCCACGTCGAGCGTTTATGCCTGGGAGCAAAACGCGATCACGCTGAAGATTGGCAAGCTCGCAATTGTCGGGATCAATAGCAGCCTCGACAGTCCAGTCAAAATAGCCTATGCGGCTCGCCTTCATGTCGGCGAATGCATCATTACGGGGGCTTCTCCCAATAGTGGAAAACTGGTTGAAATTACCGCGTCCGGCGCAGATGCGAATATCCCCAAAGTCACGATCAATGCTCTTCGAATCATCAATACCGCGATTTCTGGGGTGGGTGTCTATTCCCGATCCGCCTTCACCAGCATCAATTTGGTTGATGCGGATTGCGGGGGTGAAGCACTGCTCTACAACGGCAACGTCGGCGGTTCTCAGGCGACTGAGGGCGTCATGACGGTCAACGAACTGATCACCAACGACACCGGCACAGCCAGTACGGGCGCGGTCGTCACGATTACTCGCGCTAACTCAGTGTTGCCGAACGTGACACTTCGTAAAATTACGGTACGGGATTCTCGCGGAGGAATCAAAGCGGCCTCGATTGTCTCGATTGCCTCCGGTTGCGCGGCGGGCGTTACGATCGGCGAAATCAATAACTACAACTCGATTGCGGCCGCGGTGAGCTGGGCGGGGTCGGATAAATTCGTTCGACTTATGGGTGGCGGTGGTGCGGGGGCGGTTTATCTATGTCACGGGACGCCTGAATCCATGATTGCGGCACCTGTCGGTTCTCTCGCTTTACGAGATGATGGATCGACCTCGACGAGTTTGTACGTGAAGACCAGCGGGAGCGCCAATACTGGCTGGACGGCGAAATAACGGACCGGCTTTTGAGTATTGGGATATCGGTTTAAGACTCAGTGGGCCAGCCTCGGGCTGGAAATGGCTTCGCCAAGTCACGAGGAGTGACTATTTTGAATCAATTTAATACCGATGAATGAGTGGTTGCAGGCCCATCTTCCAGAATTCCTACTCACATCCATAGGCGGGATGCTAGTGTTCGTTAAGTGGCTGGTCGGCCGCGAGATCGACAGCAAAGAGGATGAACTGGCTGATCACGAGGAGCGATTGAGACGACTGGAGGACTCGCGAGTCACCCGTAACGATATGGATGAGTTGCGCCTGTCTCTTATGGCTTCTATCGCCAATATGGGGGAGCGCGCCGAGAAGATCAGCAATCAAAGACATGAGGAAAATCGAGAGACGCTGAGTCACGTTCTCCAGCGGGTCGATTCGTTGTGGGATCGGCGGCGTATTGAGCGAGGCGATTGATAAATGTGGACACTAGCCGATTTACGCTACGGGAGAAACTCACCTTGGCGGACTGGACCGAAATGGCGGAGATAGCAGCCGAGGAAGAACGGAAGAAGGCCAGCCTTAATCCTGCGCCGGAACGGGAGGCCGCTAGGCGTCCTGGCTCGCGATTCGACAGCAACTCTGCGAGCGTGGTGCAGGTCGAGAGTAGCAAGCTTTTACCCTGGCTGATGTTGTCCATGATGCTCTCGGGAGCCGCTATCATTGGTGCGGTGGTTGCGATGCATCAGTCGGACAAAGCGGCCACCGAGACGCGCCTACTTGAGCAG
>Ga0163163_10004768_pt1 | contig 11637 bp, 11 predicted proteins | sample S65metaG_FD_119766 | JGI IMG/M metagenome (GOLD analysis project Ga0163163, IMG submission 119766) | Switchgrass rhizosphere microbial communities from Kellogg Biological Station, Michigan, USA - S6-5 metaG | ecosystem: Host-associated > Plants > Roots > Rhizosphere > Soil | place: USA... | reverse complement strand
CTTGCCCGACTTGTCTGTACCGGTGAACGAGGCCAACGCCCCGCTCTCGGTGACGCAGACCGTGAAGTCGCGGGGCGCCGACGTGTCACCCGGGCTCGCCGCGGCGTCCAGATTGGACGCTGTCGCGCACCGCGAGCTCTGCCCGGCGATCGTCTTGCTCGACTCGGAGACCTTGGCCCCCGGCACCAGGATCGTGGCCGCGATCAGCCCGAGCGCCAGGGCCGGCGAGACGAACGCGTCCCCGGTCACCCCGGACACCAGGCCGGCGTCGCTCGCGTCGACCGAGGTTCCCGACGGCGTCGACTTCTGGCACGTCAGCACACCCTTCTCGGTGTCACACAGGTACATGGCGGAAGGAGTGAAGATGTACCGGCCCGACTTGCCGATGTAGGCGGAGTTCGGTGGCTGCTGGGTCAGGGTGACCTGGTTGCCACCCTCCACGTTGTACGTTGCGGTATAGGTGAGCTTCTGGCCCTTCTCCAGCAGATCGCTGAAGTCGCCGAGTATCTTCGCGGCGCCGACCACTTGCTGAGCCTTGTTGATGAGGCCACAACCCATCGCGCCGACCACCAGCGTGGTGGCCAGGGCAGCGATGAGCACACGCGAGGTCCGGGATGTCATGGACACGAATGTGGGGCCGACACCGCGGGTCGGCAACGCAGTGTCGTACCTCGGACAGCCCGCTCGTTACGCTGCCGGGATGGACGTGGTCATCCGCCGGGCGCGCACCCAGGACGTGCGCGGGATCCGGCGGCTCATCGATACCTACGCCGCCGGGCGCCGGCTGCTGTCCAAGGCCACCGTCGCGCTCTTCGAGGACGTCCAGGAGTTCTGGGTCGCCGAGGCTCGCCCCGATGGGCGCTCGGCAAGCTCTCGCGCCGCTGGCTCGGTCGTCGGCTGCGGCGCGGTACACGTCCTGTGGGAGGACCTGGCCGAGGTACGCACGGTCGCGGTCGACCCGGACTGGCGCGGTCGCAAGATCGGCCACCGGCTGGTCGGCGCACTGCTGGACACTGCGCGTGAGATCGGCGTACGCCGGGTCTTCGTGCTCACCTTCGAGACCGACTTCTTCGCCTCGTTCGGCTTCGTCCCGATCGACGGCACCCCGGTCCAACCCGACGTGTACGAACAGCTGCTGCGCTCCTATGACGAGGGCGTGGCCGAGTTCCTCGACCTGGAACGGGTCAAGCCGAACACGCTCGGCAACACCCGCATGCTGCTGCATCTGTGATCGGCGGCGCGCCAATCGGATCAGTAATCGTGCCGATGGCCGTGTCGTTGGTAGTGTCGCGGACGTGACCGTGAGCATCTCCGTCGCTCTCGATGACGATCTTGGCGACGAACTTAACGAGGCCGTTGCGGGCAGCAACAGGTCCGCACTCGTCGTCCAGGCGATCCGGGAGTACCTTGACCGGCGAGCGGTTGAGGCGGCGACCGCGTGGCACGCGTCGCTCGAGGGCGAAGCTGCTGCGGTGTTCGCCGAGTTCAACGCCGCGTGGTAGCTGCGGCGGCACTGGGCCGCGGAGACGTCGTCGATTACACGATGGGCAGTCGGCGCATCCGGGTTCTCGTGGTCAGCGCAAACGCATACACCCGCAATTACCCTGTCATCGTTCTCGTCCACAACCGGGCTTATGGTGACGTCCCGGGGATCCGGCTGGCGGCGGCACCATCGATCTTTCTCGGATCCGGGTTGCCGACCCGACCGCATTCGGTCACCGACACGGCCGAATCACCGCGGCACTCGCAGGGAGGGTCGACCACGGTCTTCGCCGCCTGCTTGGGCTTGGCGCGACGGTTTAGTTGAGATGCGTTGGCGTCGAGGGACGGGTGGCGTCGCCGTGACCCGGCTGGGAGGTTTGGGATGACGCGGGTGGCCGCGATCGACTGTGGCACCAACTCGGTCCGGCTGCTGGTGGCCGATGTGGACACACCGGTGCCGACCGACGTGGTCCGCCGCATGGAGATCGTGCGGCTGGGTCGCGGGGTGGACAGGACCGGCCGGCTCGCCCCGGAGGCGATCGAGGCGACCCGGGTCGCGCTGGCCGACTACGCCGCGCAGATTCGCGACCTCGGCGCGAGCCGGACCCGGATGGTCGCCACCAGCGCCACCCGCGATGCCGCCAACGCCGACGAGTTCCGGTCCATGGTGGAGCGGACGCTGGGCGTGACTCCGGAGGTGGTCACCGGCGAGGAGGAGGCCCACCTGTCCTTCGCCGGCGCGGTGCAAGGGCTCCCGGCCGACCTGGGCGCGCCGTACCTCGTGGTTGACATCGGCGGCGGGTCGACCGAGTTCGTGCTCGGTACGGCCGAACCGGTCTCCGCGATCAGCGTCGACATCGGCTGCGTGCGCATGACCGAGCGGCACCTGGTCGACGACCCGCCGACGCCGGATCAGATCGCCGCGGCGGAGCGGGACATCGAGGCGGCGGTCGACCGGGCGCTGACAGCCGTGCCCGGCCGCAACGCCCGTACCCTCGTGGGGCTGGCGGGATCGGTGACCACGGTGACCGGACTGGCACTCGGGCTCGACCAGTACCGGCCCGAGGTCATCCACCACGCCCGGGTCAGCTACGAGCAGGTCGCGACGGTCACCGCCGACCTGCTGGCGATGACCCGGGCGCAACGACTGGCGCTGCCGGTCATGCACCCGGGCCGGGCCGACGTCATCGGCGCCGGCGCGCTGATCCTCAAGGTGCTCATGCGGGAGGCGGGGCAGGGCGCGGTCGTCGCCAGCGAGCACGACATCCTCGACGGAATCTGCCTGTCCATCCGGCCCTGAACCGCCGGACCAGCAGCGGTGGCGGTGGGTGACCGGGCGTACTACGGTGCACTCCGCATGGAAGTCCATGCGTCCGACCAAGTACCGGAGGACTGACATGAACGAATCCAGCGACTCCCCGCCGGGCACCGCACACGAGAGCTTCGGCTCGGCCGACCCGGGCTCCGGCTCCGGCTCCGGCCACGAGTCATCCGGCAGCGCGCCCGGCCCGCACCCCTCGCCGGCCGGCCCCGCCGACCCGGCGACGCAGGCCAAACCGGCCGCCCCAGCCACCCCGGAGACCCCGTCCGGCGGCAACCGTAACGTCGGGATGCTGGTGGCGGTCGTGATCGCCGCGCTGGTGGTCCTGGCCGCGATCGTGGGCCTCGTCGTCAAGTAGGCTGTGCGCCCGCGACCTCGCATGACCGTGCCACCCCTGGAAGGAACGCCCGTGACGGACCAGAATCCCGCCGAACCGCAGCAGACGGGCGTCCACGAGTCCTTCGGGTCGGCGCCGGCGTCCGGATCCGGCCTGGGCCACGAGTCGGCCGGCTCCGCACCGGCGCCGAGCTTCGCGCCACCGGCTCCTCCGGTCGAGGCTCCGAAGACGGCTCCGGTCGAGTCGGTGAAGGCGCCCGTGGTGGAAGAGGCGCCGAAGGCTCCGCCGGTGGTCCCCGCCCAGTCCTCGAGCCCGGTGGTGGAGCGGACGGCGGTGGAGCGCACGGCGGTGGAGCGGACGGCGGTGGAGCGGACGGTGCCGGCGGTAGGCACGGCGTCGATCCCGGCCGCTCCGGCCCACGCCGCCCCGGCTCATGCCGCCCCGGACGAGATCGGCGTGGGAGCGGGAGACAGCGCCGCGCCGGCCGAGAACCCGTCCGCCGCCGAGCCGGTCAAGGGCCGGGCCGGTGGCGTGTGGAAGTGGGTCGTGTCCGGCGCGGTGATCGTCGCGGTCGCGGTTGCCGCGATCGCGATCATCGTGGTGCGCAACAACCACGCCCAGGACGCAATCAACGCGATCGCGGTCGGGGACTGTGTGGACTCGACCCAGTACGCGCCGGAGCTCGGCTCGATCCCGGCCAAGCCCACGGTGTCCTGCGACGACTCCAAGGCGACCCACAAGGTCATCGGCATCGTGGACGGGCAGAGTGCGGCCGCGCTCGACGACGACGCGGTATGCACCCAGTGGCCGCAGACGACCGCGACGATCTGGCTGGGTGAGCACGACAAGTCCGGCAAGATCTACTGTCTGGCCGACCTGGGCCGTTAGCCGGATTCCGCTCGACCTGTCCACACTCGGAAGAGCACTCGGAACAGCTGTCCATACCCGGACGAGGTGGACAGTTGCGCGGATCATGGGATTCGGATGGCGACGATACATACTCTCGCTGAGCTGGACGCGGCCGTGAGCCGCTGCCGCTCCTGCCCGCGCCTGGTCGCGTGGCGGGAGGAGGTCGCGCGCACCCGGCGGGCGGCCTTCCGCGACCAGGAGTACTGGGGCCGTCCGGTGCCCGGCTTCGGACCGGCGGACGCCCGGATCGCCATCCTCGGCCTCGCCCCCGCCGCGCACGGCGGAAATCGCACCGGGCGGGTCTTCACCGGCGACCGCTCCGGCGACGTGCTGTTCGCCGGCCTGTACCGGGCCGGCCTGGCCAACCAGCCCGAGAGCGTCAGCCTGGACGACGGTCTCGAGCTCATCGGCACCCGGATCTTCGCCGCCGTCCGCTGCGCCCCACCGGCCAACAAGCCGACCCCGGACGAGCGGGCCGCGTGCGACCACTGGCTGCGTCGCGAGGTGGAGTTGCTGCGCCCGACCGTTCGGGTGGTGATCGCGCTTGGGGCGTTCGCCTGGACGGCCGCCTGGCCCACGCTGGCCGCGGTCTACGGGGTGGCGGCGCCGACGCCGCGGCCGACCTTCGGTCACGGCGTACGGGTGCAGGTGCCGGGCCTGCCGATGGTGCTGGGTTGTTACCACGTCAGCCAGCAGAACACCTTTACCGGCCGGCTCACCCCGGCGATGCTGGACGACGTGCTCGGCGCCGCGCGGGCGGCGGCCGGTATGGCCGGGTGACGGGAGCGGGTGGCGGTGTCTCGACTGGCGCGCTGGGTGCCCCTCGCCGCTGTGGTGGCGCTGCTCGGCATGGCGATGCTCGCCACCGCGTTCGCCAACCCGCCCATCGACACCGTGCCGCAGCCCCAGGTGGTCGCCACGAACACGTCGAACCCGTTGGACGAGTCGGCGGAGCCCTCCGGCGAGGTGACGCCGCCGCCTCAACACGCCCTGCCCCGGGTCAACATTCCGGCCGGCCTCGCCTGGGTGCTGGGCGGCCTGTGCGGGGTCATCGTGCTCGCCATGGTCGGGTTGCTGATCTGGCTGCTCGTGGGGGAGCGGATCGGGCAGCGGCAGATCGAGATGCTGGAGCCGGAGTCCCCGCCCACCGACGAGGAGACCGAGCGCACGGTACGGGCGGCCGTCGACGCCGGCCTGGCCGAGCTGGACGACGCCGACGGGGACCCGCGCCGGGCGGTCATCGCCTGCTGGGTCCGGCTGGAGGCGGCCGCCGCCGCGGCCGGCACCGAGCGGTCGCCCGGGGACACCTCCACCGAGCTGGTGTCGCGACTGCTCGCCCGCCACCACGTGAGCGAGCCCGTGCTGTCCGCGCTGGCCGAGGTCTACCGGGAGGCCCGGTTCGCGCGCCACGAGCTGGACCAGGCCACCCGGGAGCAGGCCCGCACGGCGCTGCGGCTGCTGCGCGACGAGCTCCGGCGCGACAACGTGCCTCGAACGAGCGTGGGAGCCCGCCATGTCGACTGACACCGAGCGCCGAGGGATCCTCGACTCGCTGCGGGTACGCCGGAGCGCGCCTGGCGCCGAGCTGGACGCGGACCTGGACGACCTGTTCAGCTACGAGGAGGCCGAGCCGGCCGGTCCGCCCCGGGTGGAGAGCCGGCCGTGGCTGGTGATCTCGGTCCTGCAGACATTCGCCGCGTCCGCGGTCGTGTTCACCGGATTCCGCGCGGCCGACCTCGCCCCCTCGTACCTGCTGGTCGTGGCGGTCTGCGCCGGCGCCGTGCTCATCCGCCAGGCCGTGCTGGTCGCCCGGGAGCCGCGCTGGCAGCGGACCCGGGACCTGGTCCGGGGTCCCGCCTGGGCCACCGAGGAACTGCGCCAGGATGGCGACGGCATGCTCGAGGCGGTCGCCCGCTGGGACCGGCGGCTCGACTGGGGCACCACGAACGCTGAGCGGTTCGGCTCGGCGGTGGCCCGCCGGCTGGGCGAGCTCGCCGACGAGCGGCTGCGTCAGCGGCACGGGCTGACCCGGGCCAGCGACCCGGCCCGGGCCCGCGACCTGCTCGGCGACCACGCGTGGTTGATCATCCACAGTCACCTGGACGCGGCGCCACCGCCGGCCGAGGTGGCGCGGGCAGTGGCCAGCATCGAGTCTCTGTGAACATTGACTTGCAGCAATCTGGACGAACGGTAGAGAGGATTCGGCACGTGAGCCTTGAACATCGGCCTTTGACGCCGGCCGAGGTCGGACAGCTCGCTGGCACCGTGCTGGACGCGGTCGGCACGGTTGTGGTCGGCAAGCGCGACGCGCTGCAGCTCGTGCTGGCCGGGATCCTCGCCGGCGGCAACGTGCTGCTCGAGGATCTGCCCGGGCTCGGGAAGACGCTGACCGCCCGTTCGTTCGCCCAGGTGCTCGGGATGGGATTCCGCCGGCTGCAGTTCACCCCGGACCTGCTGCCCGCGGACGTGACCGGCTCGTTCCTGTACGACCAGCGCACGCACGACTTCACGTTCCGGCCGGGCCCGATCTTCACCAACCTCCTGCTCGCCGACGAGATCAACCGGACCCCGCCGAAGACCCAGGCCGCGCTGCTGGAGGCCATGCAGGAGAAGCAGGTCACGGTCGAGGGCACGACGTATGCGCTGGAGCCGCCGTTCTTCGTGCTGGCGACCGCGAACCCGATCGAGCACGAGGGCACCTACCCGCTGCCGGAGGCCCAGCTCGACCGCTTCCTGATGCGGGTCTCGTTCGGCTACCCGGCGCCGGAAGAGGAGTGGGGCGTGCTGCAGCGGCGGCTCGCCCGGCGCCAGGAAGAGGCGAAGCTACCACCGATCGTCGACCCGGGCACCCTGCTCGCGATGCAGGCGGCGCTCGAGGACGTCGCGGTCGAGGAGTCGGTCGGGCGGTACATCGTGGCCCTCACCGGCGCCACCCGGGAGCACCCGCAGGTGCTGGTCGGGGCGTCGCCGCGCGGATCGCTCGCGCTGATGCTGCTCGCGCGGGCCATGGCCGCCATGTCCGGCCGGGACTTCGTGGTGCCCGAGGACGTGAAGGCGGTCGCGGTCGCCGGCCTTGCCCACCGGGTCACGCTGCGCCCGGAGATGTGGCTGCGTCGGGTCGACTCCGCACAGGTCGTGGCGAGTGTGCTGGCCGAGGTGCCGGCGCCGGCGACCGGCGCCATGCCGCGCCACCATGATGGTGTCCCGAATCAGGCCGGGCCCGCGCACGCCGCTTCGCACCGGCGCTGACCGTGCCGCGCGAGACCATGCCGAGCGCCCACGTCCCCGACGCCGACGGCACCCCGCTGCGGGTCTCCCGCAGCGGTACGCCGTCCGTCGATGTGGCCGGCCCGTGGACGCCCACCCGGGCGCTGGGCCGGGCGGTCCTGCTCATCGGCGTGCTCGTGCTCTCCGCGGTGTTGCTGGGGCGGGCCGACCTCATCGCCCTCGCCGCGCCGCTCGCGCTCGGCGTGGCCTTTGCCCTTCGGGAGCGGCCAACCCAGGTACCCCGGGTCGAGCTCGCTGTACCGGCCGACCCGGTGGCCGAGGGCGGCGAGGTCGCGGTCAATCTTCGGGTCGGCAACCCCAACTACGAGCCGATGGACCTGGTGGTGGTCCGGGTGCAGCACTCGCGCTGGGTGGGCCTGCGCGACGGCGACCGCCCGCTGGTGCTCGGCCCGTCGCCGCGCCGCATCACCCAGGTGACCCGGGCCGGCGCGGCGCTGCGATGGGGGCACCACGAGATCGGGCCGGCCACGGCCTTCGGCGTCGCCTGCGACGGGTTGCTGATCAGCAGCCAGGCGATCGCCCCGGCGGCCGACCTGCGGGTGCACCCGCTGATGCCGCCGTTCCGGGCCGACAGCGCGATGCCACGGGCCACGGCCCTGGTCGGCACGCACCGCTCGCGCCGGGCCGGCGAGGGTGGTGAGCTCGCCGGCGTGCGCCGATACGGGCCCGGCGACCGGCTGCGCCGGGTCGACTGGCGGGTCACGCTGCGCACCGGCGAGCTGCACGTGGCCCACACGCTCTCCGACCGGGACGCGTCGGTGGTGGTCCTGCTCGACGTCCTGTACGAGGCGGGCCGCTCGGGCGGCGTGCACGGCATGGCGTCCGTTGTGGACACCACGGTCCGGGCCAGTGCCGCGATCACCGAGCACTACCTGCGCCAGGGCGACCGGGTCGGTCTGCTCGAGTACTCCGGCCACCCGCGTCACCTGCGCGCGGCCGGCGGCCGGCGCCAGCTGCAGACCGCGATGGAGTGGCTGCTGCGGACCCGGGCGACCGCCGGCTCGGACGACCCGCCGGTGTTCGACCTCGACCCGCACCTGATTCCCGACTCAGCGCTCGTGGTGGTGCTGACCCCGTTGCTGGGCAGCCAGAGCGCTGACATGATCGCCACCTTGGCCCGGGCCGGTCGGGTGGTGGTCGCGGTCGACACCCTCGGCGCGCTGGCCAACCGGACGGTCACCGGTTCACCGTGGACGGTGCTGGCCCGGCAGTTGTGGCAGGTCGAACGGGAGAATACGATCGGCGCGCTTCAGGAGGTCGGTGTGCCGGTGACGGCCTGGGTCGGCGCCGGCAGCCTGGACCAGGTACTGCGTGACATGACCATCATGGCCACCGCACCGCGGATCGGTGTCCGATGACCTCACCGTCCACAGTGGTCAACGCGGTCCGCACCGCCGTCGTCACGCCGTTGGAGATGGCCGGCCGCGCCAGCGCCGGGCCGGTCCTGGTCCGGCTGATCGCGGTCGTGGCCGCGGTCGGCGCCGCTATGCTGGCCGCCCCGCCGGCCCTGCTCGGGGCGCAGCTGCCGTCGTTCGTCATCGTGGCCGGGACCGCGGCCGTCCTGGTCGGGCTCCTCCCACGTACCCGGTGGGTCGGCACCTTCCTGCTCGGCGTTGTCGGTCTGTGGCTGGTCGCCACCATCGGGTACGGCGTCGGCACCGACCTGGCCCGGGTCGGCGGGTTGGCGGCCTGCCTGTACCTGACCCACAGCGCAGCCTCGATCGCCGCGGTGCTGCCGTACGACGCCGTGGTGCCGGGCCGGGTGCTGCGGCGGTGGGCCGGTCGGGTCGCCACCGTGCTGGTGGCCGGTCTGGGCGTCGGGGTCGGCGGGATGGCGCTGGTAGGGCTGCTGACGCAGATCCCCTCGGCGGTCGGGCCGATCGTCGGATCGGTGGTGGCCGCCATGCTGGTCGGCGTGACGGCGTGGCAGCTGCGTCGCCGTTCGTAGCCTGGGGTAATCCAGTCGTAAGAACGCTCGTGAGCTGCGCGACAACGACGCTCGTGAACGTCGGGTCGCTCGCTCCAAGGGAGTAGCGTTGTGCCCGTGAAGCCGCGACGAATTCTCGTGGTGGGCGCCGGATCGGTCGGCCTCTACGCGGCGCTGCGACTGTCGAAGCGCCTGCGTTCGACCGAGGCCCAGGTCACCATCGTCGACCCCCAGCCACACATGACCTACCAGCCGTTCCTGCCCGAGGCGGCAGCCGGCAACATCTCTCCCCGCCACACCGTGGTGCCGCTGCGTCGCGAGCTGCGCCGCTGCCGAGTCCTCTCCGGTGAGGTGGTGCGGATCGAGCACGCCCGCAAGGTCGCCACCGTGCAGCCCATCGTCGGCCCGCCGGTCGAGGTCGCCTACGACGACATCGTGGTCGCGCCGGGCTCCGTTTCCAGGACCCTGCCCATCCCGGGCCTGCGGGAGAGCGCGGTGGGGTTCAAGACGATCGGCGAGGCGATCTGGCTGCGAAACCACGTGCTGGAGCGGCTGGACGTGGCGGCGACCACTGTGGACCCCGCCACCCGCCGGCGGGCGCTGACGTTCGTCTTCATCGGCGCCGGGTACGCGGGCATCGAGGCCCTGGCCGAGATGGAGGACATGACCCGCGACGCGCTGCGCTACTACGAGGAGCTCGACGCGTCCGACATGCACTGGGTGCTCGTCGAGGCGACCCATCGGGTGCTGCCCGAGGTCGACCGCGACATGGGCGCCTACACGGTGGAGCAGCTGCGTCGCCGCGGCATGGACGTCCGGCTGGAGACGCGGCTGGAGTCCTGTGTGGACGGTGTGGTGCGCCTGTCCGACGGCGACTCGTTCGAGGCGGACACGATCGTGTGGACGGCTGGGGTCAAGCCGTCGCCGATGCTGGACAACACCGACCTGCCCCGGGATGCCAAGGGACGGCTCACCTGCCTGCCCACGCTGCAGATCGTCGACGCCAACGGCTCCATTGTGGAGGGTGCGTGGAGCGCCGGCGACTGCGCGGCCGTGCCCGACCTCACCTCGAGCGAACCAGGCGCGCTGTGCTCACCGAGCGCGCAGCACGCGGTGCGGCAGGCGACCCGGCTGGCCGACAACCTGCGGGCCGTGCTCCACGGCGCGCTGCCCAAGCCGTACCGGCACAAGCATGTCGGATCCGTGGCCAGCCTCGGCCTGCACAAGGGCGTCGCTCAGGTGTACGGGGTGAAGGTACGCGGCCTGCCGGCCTGGTTCATGCACCGCACGTACCACCTGAGCCGCATCCCGAGCCTGAACCGGAAGGTCCGCGTGGTGATCGACTGGACGCTGGCGCTGTTCCTGCGCCGGGAGACCGTCGCGCTGGGCGAGCTGCACCAGCCGCGCGACCCGTTCGTCGACGTGACCCCGCCGGTCCGCGAGCCCGCCCCGCCGGCCCGCGTCGGCTGACCCTCTCCGACCGTCCCCTCGCTCGACGAGCGAGGGGACGTCGGGTTCAGCCGACCTTCCAGGTCCAGGTGTCCTTGATAGACGTTCCGGGGCCGAGCAGCTGCTCGAGCGTGGTGCGCAGCGCGGCCTCGTTGGGCACGTGGGCCAGCGCGACGCAGTTCGCCTTCCAGTACGTCATGTCATTGGCGGCCTGGGTACGCATCTCGGGCGTCACGTCCGGGACCTTCCCGGTCTTGGCCACGTCGGCCAGCAGCCGGGAGGTGGGCCGCGGGTAGATCCCGATCGAGGAGCGACCGTTCTCGCCGTACGGGGCGATGAAGAAGCCCTCCGGGATGCCGAAGGCGACGTCCGCCGCGGCCGGCCAGCGCATCGCGTCGGGCTGCTGCGGGGTGGGCAGCGGTACGGGCACGATGACGCCGCCATCCGGCGCGCACTGCTTCCAGGCGCCGCTGGTGATGAACTCGGGCACCGGCTGCCGGCTGGTCGTGGCCAGCTGCGCCGGCATCGCCGGGACCAGGGCGGCCACCACCAGCACGACCGCGGCGCCGGACACGTACCCGCCGACCCTCATGGTCGCGTCCAATGTGTACGCCAGCAGCACGCCGACCAGCGGGATCAGCGCCAGCGCGTACCGGGTGGGCAGGGCCGCGGTGATCACCGGGAGGCTGGCGATCTGGTTGTACAGGCTGAACCAGCCGGTGCGCACGCCATTGAGCGTGACGTTCGGGCCGAGCGACAGGTACGCCATCAGCAGGCCGGTCACCAGCACCGAGATGACCACGGGCCGGTTTCGCCGCCACCACACGAACGTGAAGACCACGCATGCCGCGACAACCAGAAGCAGCGGGATCCCGAGGTAGCCGTTGTACTCGGTGGCGCTGGTGGACAGCTTGCCGGCCTCGG
>Ga0163163_10004767_pt1 | contig 11637 bp, 8 predicted proteins | sample S65metaG_FD_119766 | JGI IMG/M metagenome (GOLD analysis project Ga0163163, IMG submission 119766) | Switchgrass rhizosphere microbial communities from Kellogg Biological Station, Michigan, USA - S6-5 metaG | ecosystem: Host-associated > Plants > Roots > Rhizosphere > Soil | place: USA: Michigan... | reverse complement strand
TCGAACTCGCGCCGAACCCGTTCGGCAGCACGCCATTTCCGTATCAGGACCGCATTGCCTTTGTGCGGGCAAGCTGGCACTGGTAACGGCGCGGCCCGGCCCGGGCGTCAACGCGAAGTCAGACGCCGCGTTCGAGCGCAATCGTGCGTGGCAGGCTGTCGTGCAGCGTCGTATAGACGCAGCGGGCACGGCCGCCATGCTTGGCTTGGTAGAGCAGCTGGTCGGCCGCTTCGAGCAGCGCGCGACCGGAGGCGTCGGCTTTCGGTATGGTTTCGATCGCGCCGGCGCTGATGCTGACCCACGCGCCTGCACTCGAGCACGCGTGCGCCAGTTGCAGATCGCGCACGCCCTGCAGCAGACGCCGCGCCTGCGCCGGCACGTCGCCGCCTGGCAACAGTAGCGCGAATTCCTCGCCGCCGATACGTGCGGCAAGTTCGCCGGCGCCGGTGAACTTCGTGTGCAGCACGCCGGCGATGCGTTTGAGGCAGTCGTCGCCCGCGGCGTGACCATAATGGTCGTTGTATTGTTTGAACAGGTCGACGTCGATCAGCATCAGCAGCAGCGGTTTGTCGTCGCGCAGGGCATGGCGCCAGCGCTGCTCGAGCGCCTCGTCGAAGCGACGCCGGTTGGCGATGCCGGTCAGTTCATCGATCAGCGCACGCTGCGTCAGTAGATCGTGCTGGCGCTTGAGCTCGATATGCGTGCGCACGCGCGCGCGCACGAGCGGCGCGCTGGCCGGCTTGGTGATGTAGTCGACCGCGCCGAGCGTGAAGCCGAGTTCCTCGTCGGCCACTTCGCCCATGCTCGTGACGAAGATAACCGGCACGTTGCGCGTGGCCTCGTCGGCCTTGAGGCGTCGCAGCACTTCGAAGCCGTCCATGCCGGGCATGACGACGTCGAGCAGGACTAGATCGAACGCGACCGTGGCGGCCAGTTCGAGCGCACGCGCGGCATCGGTGGCGAAGCGCAAGTCGTAACTGCCGCCGAGCGCCTGCGCCAAACTGTGCACGTTGGCCGGTTCGTCGTCGACGATCAGCACGCGTTGCAACGGCGGCGTGGCATCACTCATGACGTATGCAGTTCCGCGCCGAGTTGCCGCTCGATGCGCTCAAGCACACGTTCGGCACTGCGGTAATCCAGGCGCGCGATCAGCGCGGCGAGTTCGCGCAGATCGTCCCGCGTGGCGCCGTTGCAATGCTGCGCCAGGGCTACGCAGGCGTGCTCTGCGGCCAGGCTGTTGCCGGACAGCTCGGTGCGCAGTGCGCGCAACGCTTCGTTCAGTGCCGTGGCGTTGGTGCTGCGGGCGCTCGCCGGCTTGGCTTCGGTGTCCGGTAGGCGGGCGGCACACAATTGCGCCAACGCCGCTTCGAGTTCGTCGAGCGTGCTGCTTGGCGTAGTCCCAACGCGCGCCGCCGATTCGATGCTGGCCGCCGCATCGGCGATGCGCTGCGCCGCGAGCGTGGCGGCGGCGCCCTTGATCGTATGCGCGAGATCGCGTGCGGCAGGCAGGTTCTGCTGCGCAAACAATGTCCGTAGCGTGTGCGCGGCATCGGCGTTGCGGGTGCGGAAGTCCGCAAGCAGGCGCCACAGCAGTTCGCGCTTTCCGTTGACGCGATTCAACGCCGTTGCCACATCAACGCCGGCGATGGTTGGCGTAGCATCGACGAGTGCGCGTATCGGTGCGGCATGGGTTTGCGCGGAGTGTGCGAGCCAGCGCGATAGCACGCGCACGAGTTCGGTTTCCTCGATCGGTTTGGTCAAGTAATCATCCATGCCCGCGTCGAGAAAACGCTGGCGATCACCTGCCATCGCGTGCGCGGTCAGTGCGATCACCGGTACATTGCGCGTGCGCGGATCCTGCTTCAGGCGCTGCGTGGTCTGGATGCCGTCCAGGCGCGGCATCTGGATATCCATCAGGATCGCGTCGAAGGGCCGGGCCTGCGCCAGCTCCAGTGCCTGCAGGCCATCTTCGGCGCATTCGGCTTTGATGCCGAGCGCATCGAGCAACTGTTCGCCAACCTGGCGGTTGACTTCGTTGTCCTCGACCAGCAGCACGCGTGCGCCGGGCGCGAAGTGGATATCGGCAGGTGCCAAGCCCGCCGTGGTCATCCGACTGCCGCGGCGCCGGCCGAGCGCTTCCATCGCCGCGTCGAACAGCGTCGATGGGCTGACCGGCTTGTGCAGGAACACGTTGACGCCGCTGCTCTCCGCCTCGCGCACGAGGCGTTCGTCGCCGTAGGCAGTGACCATGACAATGGCCGGCGTGCCCAGCCCGCGGCGGCGCACTTCGCGCACCGCGTCCAGCCCGTTCATGCCGGCGAGTTTCCAGTCGATCACGAGCAGGTCGAAAGGTGTGCTGGCTTCGCTCATGAGGCGCAGCGCCTGCTCGGCAGCCTCGGCCAGCGTGACTTCGAAGCGCAGCGATTCGAGCATGCTGCCGAACACGTCGCGGGCGATCGCGTTGTCGTCGACGACGAGCGCGCGCAAGCCTTCGGCCGGTTCACTTTCGGCTATCGCGCCGGCCGCGCCCGCGGCCAGGGCGAAGTGCGCGGTGAACCAGAACTCGCTGCCACGGCCGGGTTCGCTGCGGCCATCGATCCGCCCGCCCATCAGTTCGACCAGGCGCCGGCAGATCGCCAACCCAAGACCGACGCCGCCGTGTATGCGCGTGCTCGACTCGTCGACCTGGGTGAACGGATCAAACAGACGCGGCAATTCAGAGGGCGCAATGCCGATGCCGGTGTCGCGCACGGCGAAACGCAATTCGACGTCGTCGCCGTCGCGTTTGACCAAGCCGGCCTCCACTACGATCTCGCCGTAATCCGTAAACTTGATGGCGTTGGTCACGAGATTGACCAGAACCTGTTGCAGCCGCACCGGATCGCCGTGCAAGAGCTTGGGGACTTCAGGCGCGACGGCATACAGCACTTCCAGACGCTTGGCGCGCGCGCGTTCGCCAACGACGGCGGACAGGTCGGTGAGCACGGCGTCGAGCGAGAATTCCACCGATTGCATGCCGAGCTTGCCCGCTTCGATGCGCGACAGGTCCAGGATGTCGTTGATGATCCCGAGCAGCAGCCGCGCGGATGTGCGCAGTTGCGCGAGCAGGCCGCGCTGGCGCGCTTCGAGTGGCGTCTTCTCCAGCAGGGTCGCCATGCCGATCACGGCGTTCATCGGCGTACGGATCTCGTGGCTCATGTTCGCCAGGAACTGACTCTTGGCCTGGTTGGCCGCTTCGGCCTGTTCCTTGGCGGCTTCCAGTTCGTAGCGGAATTGGCGTTCATGTTCGATCAGCGCTTGCTCGGCGAGGCGGCTGCGCTCGCGCTGGCGTTCGAGCTTGCCGAGCAGCGATACCAGCGAGCCCCACAATAGCGCCAGCACGAGTGCGATGAACGCGCCTTGCAAATAGAGTTGGCGGCGCACGTCGTGGCTGAAGTCGGTATAAGACGTCACATCGACCGCGAAATGCGCCAAACCGAGCAACTCCATTGTGTCGCTGTGGTAAATCTCCGTATCGACGCGGAAAACATCCGCCGGCACGTTGCTGAGCGCGCGATCGAGACTGCCCTTGGCAGCACTGCTGATGCTGTCGTAGTCGAGCTCGATGCCGACACCCGCGAAGAACGGGGTCTTGCTCGACGCATCGCGCAGCAGCAGCATCTGATCGAGCGTCGCGCGCAGGCGTGCCTCACGTTCGGACCCGCTCGCGTGCGAGAGCGCATCGGCGAGTGCTGCGGTCTGCGATTGCGCGAGCACTTGCGCATGTTGCTCGGCGTCGCGGCGCAGACGTGGTTCGAGCAGAGCGTTCCAGTACACGGCGAGTGCCAGCTCGAAGATCACCGCCAGTGCGGCGAATGCGATCGTCACGAGCAGCGGGACGCGCCGCATCATGGAAACACCCGCGCGACTTTGACGTAGAACGGCTTGATTTCGACGCCCGCCGCCTGCAGTGCGGGCAAATTCAGGAACGGTTGCACCTTGGCTTCGATGCAGATGCCGGCCGCGGCACCGCGTTCAACGTCGCCGTCGAACGGTGAATACAGCACGACTTTGGCCGCGGTACTCCAGCGCACGAGTTCGGCCAGGTCTTTTTCGGACTGCGCCGAAACCAGGAACACGCCGGCGGGCTGTTGCGTCCGCGCGAGCGCGGACAGACTCGTTACGTTGTCGATCTTGACCGGAATATCCTTGATCCCCGCTTTACCGGCTTCGCTGGTCGCGGCAATCAGGCCCGAAATCTCCGCTGACAGGTGCGCGTCTTCGTCGCCGTACAGGACCAGATGCAGCGCGCCGTCCGCGGCGGTCTTGGATTCAAGCGCGACCTGGGCCGTCAGCAGCGAGCGGAACAGGCGTGCACCGGCGCGCACGCGGCGGTCCTCGGCGTCGTCGGCCCGCGCCGTGCTGGCCGATACGGAAACCGCGGTGACAACGGCGATGACGACGGCGACCGCCCAGTCGTACAGGCGCGAGTGCGCGGCGGCCGCGTGCCGCCGGCGCAGTGATAGCCTCAACCTGGATTGGCGCTTGTTCATCGATGCGCGAACAAACCCGCTGTCACCCTCCTTTTGATCCAAGCATAATGGGTGACAATTATGGAGGGACTGAGGATTCCGTAGACGATGGGCGAAATACCCGCCAAAACCGGCTCCGGTGCTCGCCGCATCGTAGTGATCGAGGACGATGCCACCCATGCGATGCTGCTGGCGGACACGCTCGCCGACGAAGGCTTCGAAGCCGAGGTTGTCGACGATGGCGCGGCCGCCGCCGAGCGGGTGCGCGCCGCCAATCCCGCCGCCGTGTTGTTGGATTTGACCCTGCCCGGCAAGGATGGCTTCACGGTGTGCCGCGAAATACGCGCGTTCTCGACCGTGCCGCTGATCATGATCACCGGGCGCGCGGAAGAGATCGACCGCCTGCTCGGCCTGGAAATCGGCGCTGACGATTACATCTGCAAGCCGTTCCAGCCGCGTGAAGTCGTCGCGCGCATCCGCGCGCTGCTGCGTCGCGCGCATGACTGGCGCGAGGGTAAGCGCGACGCCGCACTGACCTTCGACGATGCCGCGTTCGAGGCGCGCTGGAAAGGCGTGCGCCTGGATCTGACCGCGGTCGAATTCCGTCTGCTGAAAACCCTCGGCGAGCGCCCTGGGCGGGTGCTCTCGCGCGCGAACCTGCTCGATGCGATCTACGAGGATTACCGCATCGTCAACGACCGCACGGTCGACAGCCACGTCAAGAACCTGCGACGCAAGCTGGCGGAGGCCGAACCCGGCGCCAATCCGATCGAGTCGGTGTACGGCGTGGGTTATCGCTATCTCGGAGACGCCAGCTAACTGGTTGCGACCCGCGCGGTTCGGTTAGGCTTTGCGTTCCGTTGGGGGATCGCGTCATGCTCCGCAGCCTGTTTGTTCTCGCGCTCGTCATCGCTGCGCCGGCTTTCGCCACGCCGAAGACCTGCCTCGTGCTCGGCGGCGGCGGCGCGCGCGGCGCGGCGCATATCGGCGTGCTCAAGGCGCTCGAGCGCGAGCATGTGGCGATTGACTGCGTCACCGGCACGTCGATGGGAGCAGTCGTCGGCGGACTCTACGCGGCCGGCTACACGGCCGACGAGATTGATACCGTGCTGCGCGATATCGACTGGAAGGACGTGTTCCGCGACGACCCGCCGCGCGACGAGCTGCCGATGCGGCGCAAGGAAGACGAATTGCGTTTTCTCGGTGGCATTGAACTCGGCCTCAAGGACGGCAAGATCGCGTTTCCACGCGGCGTGATCCAGGGCCAGAAGCTGCAATTACTGCTGCGCCGATTGTTGTTGTCGACGCTGAAGATCGAAAACTTCGACGACCTGCCGATTCCGTTCCGCTCGGTGGCCACGAACATCGGCAGTGGCGAGAAAGTCGTGTTCGGCGACGGCGACCTGGCCATGGCGATTCGCGCCAGCATGTCGGTACCGGCCGCGTTCGCGCCGATCCGCTACCGCGGACACCTGCTGGTGGATGGCGGCATTGCCGACAACGTGCCGATTGACGTCGCGCGCAGCCTCGGCGGCACGCGCTTGATTGTCGTCAACGTCGGCGAGCCGCTCGCGCCGGATGAAAAACTCGACTCGCCGTTCGCGATCGCGAATCAGATGCTCACGGCGATGATGAAGCGCCAGACCGATGAGCAACTGGCGACGCTCGGGCCGGACGACGTGCTGCTGACGCCTGCCTTGGGCGACCTGGGGAGCGCGGATTTCGACCGGTCACAACAGGCCGTGGCGATCGGTGAAGCCTCGGCAATTGCGATGATCGACAAGCTGCGCCGCGATGCCGTGAGCGACAGCGAATATGCCGCTTTCGCACAGCGGCATCGACAACATGCCTTCGATGCGCCGCTGATCGCGTTCCTCGATGTGCTGCGCAATCGCAGCCGCACCGCGCGGTATGTCGAGCAGCGCCTTTCCGACGTGGTCGGCAAGCCGTTTGATCCGGCGCAACTCGAAAAGGAGATCGGCCGCGCGTACGGCGAAGGCAGTTATGAGCGCATCACCTACGATCTGGTCGAACGCGACGGCCAGCAAGGCCTCACCGTGCAGCCGGTCGACAAGGGCTGGGGGCCGAATTTCCTGCGCATGGGCCTGCGCCTGTCGGACAATTTCAACGGCCGCAACAACTACCAGCTGCTCGGCGAGGCAAATTTCACCGGCCTCAACTCACGCGGCGGCGAGAGTCGCAACCGCGTCCAGCTCGGGCAGATCACCGAGCTGTACAGCGAATTCCTGCAGCCATTCGGTGCACGTGGGCAGTTTTATGTAGCGCCGCAGCTGCAATATGAGGCCTACAATTTTCCGGTCAACGTCGGCGCGCAGCTGGATTTCGCCGAATACCGGCGTTCGCGTGTGAGTGGCGCGCTCGAGCTGGGCTGGACGCCGAGCCAGAGCTGGCAGTTGTCCGCGGCACTGGAAGGCGGTCGTGACGCGGCCCATCTGCATATCGGCCCGAAACTGTTTTCGGATTTCTCGTCGAGCTTCGGCGGTGTGCTCGGGCGCGCCGTGTACGACGATCTGGACAACTCCGGATTCCCGACGCACGGCACGCGCGTGGATGTCTCCGAAGAAGCCTTGTTCGCAAAACTTGGATCGAGTGACGGGGCGCACATTGTGCGTGCGCGCTGGGACACTGCGCTGGCGTCGGGCGCCAACACCTTCCTGATCGGCGGCACCGTGAATGCAGCGACCGGCACCAGCAATAAGGTGCAGATTGCCAGCTACAGCCCCATCGGCGGCCTGACCAATCTTTCCGGCTACACCGAGAATCAGTTGTTTGCGGCGCAGACGGCGTTGCTGCGCGGAGTCTATTATCGCCGCCTGACCGACGCGCAGGCCTTATTCAGTTTGCCGGTGTATCTGGGGGGCAGTCTGGAAACCGGCGGATACTGGGACGAGCGCAGCCAGATCGGCAGCCACCCGATTGCCGCGGGCAGCTTGTTTCTCGGAGCGGACACGTTTCTCGGGCCAATCTTCCTCGGCTACGGTTATGCACAAGGCGGACATGATGCGTTGTACCTGACATTTGGTTCTCTGTTGCGCAGTCAGCGATAGCAGGCGAATGTCCGGATAGACTGTGCGAGCTCGTTCTCAAGTGTCGGAGGGGAGATGGCCGAAACCGATCTGAATCGCCGACCAATCGCCACGCGCAGCAGCGCGTGGGCGCAGCGGCTCGCGTCCGCGCTGGCGCAGTCGAGCATTACGCCGAACCAGATATCAATGCTCAGCGTGTTGTTCGCCGGCGTAGGCGCAGCCCTGCTCGCGTGGGCGCCGACGCCCGCAGGATTGTTGCTGTGTGCGGCGTGCATACAACTGCGTCTGGTCTGCAACCTGATCGACGGCATGGTCGCGGTCGAAGGCGGCAAGGGCTCGGCGCTCGGCCGCATCTACAACGAATTTCCTGATCGAGTCACGGATTCCGTGCTGATCGTCGCGCTCGGGTACGCCTGTGACCTGCCATGGCTCGGCTGGCTCGGCGCATTGCTCGCGCTTGCTACGGCCTACGTGCGCGTGTTCGGCGGATCGCTCGGGCTCACGCAGGATTTCCGCGGGCCGCTGGCCAAGGCGCAGCGCATGGCGGTGCTCACGGTCGCCTGTGTCGCCGCAGCCGGGGAGAGCTATTGGCACATCCAGCACTATGCCTTGCTGGCTGCGGCGATCATCATTGCCGCCGGTTCGCTCGTCACGTGCGTTACACGCACGCTGGCGATTGCGGCGCAGCTGCGCGCGGGCGCCTGACGATGTGGCTGTCGCATGTCTTCGCGCTGCTGGTGCGCGGGCTGGTCGGCGCGAAGCCGCAATGGATCGGCTGCAGACCCGCGCCGACGCTGCGCATCTACTATGCCAATCACACCAGTCATATGGATACGCTCGCATTGTGGTGCGCGTTGCCGAATGAGCTGCGCGCGAAAACGCGCCCGGTCGCGGCGAGCGACTACTGGAACCGCGGCGGCATTCGCGCCTACATCGCCACGCACGGTTTCAATGCACTGTTCATCGAGCGCGACAAGGACCGGCGCGACGGCGATCCGCTCGAACCGCTGCTGCAGGCACTGGGGCGCGGCGAATCGCTGATCATCTTTCCGGAAGGCACACGCCGCGCGCAGGCGCTGCCGAGTCCGTTCAAGAGTGGGATTTTCCACTTGGCTGCAAAATTTCCTGACGCGGAGTTGATCCCCGTGTATCTGGACAATCTCTACCGCAGCATGCCCAAGGGTACCTATCTGCCGGTGCCACTGACGTGCTCGGTGCGCTTCGGGACGCCGCTGCAGCGCATCGCTGGTGAGACCAAGGAATCTTTGCTGCAACGGGCGCGGCAGGCAGTGGTGGATCTGGCATGAACATGCAGGAAAAATTCTATTGGCTCTTTGGCGGCATTCTTGCGCTGCTCGTTCTCGCCTCGACAATCGGCTGGGTGCTGCAGCGGCGATCGCCGGGCAGCGCGACGATCGCCAACCTCGTCGCACGCGTTCGCGCATGGTGGGTGATGGTGGCGATCATCGCCGTGAATTTCTTCCTCGGCAAGAACGCCACCGTCGTGCTGTTCGCGATCGCCTCGGCGTTCGCCCTGCGCGAATTCGTAACGCTGACGCCGACGCGTCCGGCCGATCACCTGCCGCTGGTCGTTTGCTTTTACGTGCTCCTGCCGGTGCAGTACTGGCTGATCGCCGACGGCTGGTACAACCTGTTCGCGATCTTCCTGCCCGTATACGGCTTTCTGCTGTTACCGGTGCTCGCGGCGTTCGCGGGCGACACCGAGGATTTCCTCGCCCGCGTGACCAAGCTGCAGTGGGGTCTGATGATCACGGTGTATTGCATCAGCTACGCGCCGGCGCTGCTGCTCGTGCAGGTAAAAATCCACGACTACAGCGCGAGCGGGCAGAACCTGCTGCTGATGATCTACCTGCTGACGATCGTGCAGATGAGCGACGTGCTGCAGTATGTGTTCGGCAAGCTGTTCGGCAAGCACAAGATCGCGCCCGTCGTGAGCCCGTCGAAAACCGTGGAGGGCTTCGTCGGCGGCGGCTTGAGCGCAGTCGGTATCGGCGCGGCATTGTGGTGGATCACGCCGTTCGCCCCGCTGCAGGCTGCCGGCATGGCGGCGGTGATCGTGATCGCTGGATTTCTTGGCGGCATCGCGCTGTCGGCGGTCAAGCGCAGCCTTGGCGCCAAGGATTGGGGCTCGATGATCGAAGGGCACGGCGGCATGCTCGATCGCCTGGATTCGGTCAGCTTCGCCGCGCCGGTATTTTTTCACCTGGTTCGGTATTTCTTCGAGCCCTGACCGACGCCGCGCTAAGATGCGCGCATGGCGCTGCGCGATCAGCGGAATAGGGCCGGATGTGGGCGATACGCGCTCATAGCAATCGCGTTGGCCTGCGCCAACGCCTGCGCCGCGCCGGCAGACGCCGAAGCCGGACTGCCTCTGGTCGACACCATATTGCCGCGGCGGCACAACACGCCGACATCGCCGGTCGGGCCGCAAGCGTTTGCCCTGGCGGCATTGCGCGATGGCGCGATCGTTGTGGCGAACAACAGCGGCCTGTTGCGCCTGAGCGGCACCGACGCCAACGCCTGGAATCCGCTGCACGGCAACGTGCTGTCGCTGGCGAGCGCTGCAGACGGCCGCATGTATGCCGGTGGTATCGGCGACATCGGTTATTTCGACGAGTTTGGCGGAAGGTTCGAATCGCTCGCGGCGTGGGCGCCGAAATTGAACGTGCAGTTCGGCGATTTCTGGATCAGCGTTGCCGCGCGCAACGGCGACGCCTATTTCGCCGATGCCTCGCACGCGTTCCATTGGAACGGCCGGGAACTGCGACTGGTCTACACCGGCCACCCGGAAATGCTGCAGGGCGTGGATTTCGGCGACGGAGCGCTCGTGCTCGATCCCGGTGCCGGGCTCGTCGCGCTGGTCGGCGGCGCGGCACGCACAATTCCGGGCAGCGAGCGTCTGAAAGACGCCGGCCCGTGCGCGCTCGCGAGCGCGCACGATACCGCGATTGCCGTTTGCGCCGATGGCACGCTGTCGCGCTGGCGTGCCGACGGGCTCGCGCTCGATGTGCCCGTATCCGCCGCGGTAGGGGCGTTGCTGAAAAGCGGCGGTGTGACGGCGGCACGCGTCGGCGACGACGGCAGCTTGCTGATTGGTACCCGTCGCGCCGGCATGCTGTGGCTCGATCCGCAGGCTGTGCTGCGCGGTCATCTGGCGATTCCCGAATGGGGCGAGAGCCGAGTGTTCAGCTTGCTGTCGCGCCGTGACGATGGATTCTGGGTTGGTCTGGATTATGGCGTCGCCCATGTGGAGTGGCCTGGTCAGCTCACACGCTACGACGCCCTGCTCGGTTTGCCGCGCGCGATCATCGCCACGATCCGCGTCAATGGACAACTGCTCGTTGCCACCACGCGCGGTGTGTACCGGCTTGTTCCGGCCACAGCAACGGAGCCATTCGCGTACTTCGCGCCTTACGCGTTGACGCAAACCACGCTGTTCGCGGTCGCCGCGGCCGGCAGTACGCTGTTCATCGCCAGTGGCGAAGGTGTGTATGCGGTCGACAATGGCGTCGCGGTGAAGGCGGATCCGGCGCTGGCCTACTCGTTGCTGCCGATCGCCGACGACGCTTCCGCGTTACTCGTTGGCGGCTTGAACGGCGCGCGCCTGTTGCGCAGGGCCGCTGGGCGTTGGGATGCGGCGACGTTACCGCAGGTGCAAAACGAAATTCGCCATTTTCAGGCGGATCGCGATGGCGCGATCTGGTTGACCGGTAACTACACCGGTGTGTATCGCGTGCGGTTGCCATCCGCAGCGCCGCCCAGTGTCGAATATTTCGACACCGATGCAGGGCTGCCGGCAGGCCGGATCGTTCCGCTGGCATTGCCGGACGAGATCGCGTTCGACAGTGCCGAGGGGTTGCTGCACTTCGATACGGCGACTCAGCGCTTCGTAGCAGCGACGCAATTGCGTGCGCTGCTGCCACACGAACAAGGCCAAACGCGGATCGCCGCCATGTCCGGTGCCGCCCGAGCGCTCGTGGTGCAGCATGATCATGTGCGCCTGATAGAACGCACCGGCGACGGCGTCTGGCACGAATCGTTCTCGCCGCTGGCGCGCC
>Ga0163163_10004766_pt1 | contig 11638 bp, 9 predicted proteins | sample S65metaG_FD_119766 | JGI IMG/M metagenome (GOLD analysis project Ga0163163, IMG submission 119766) | Switchgrass rhizosphere microbial communities from Kellogg Biological Station, Michigan, USA - S6-5 metaG | ecosystem: Host-associated > Plants > Roots > Rhizosphere > Soil | place: USA: Michigan... | reverse complement strand
GCGGATGCCAACATCAACGTCGACATGATCGTGCAGAACGTCTCCGAGGACGGCAAGACCACCGACCTCACCTTCACGGTGCCTGCCTCCGACTATGCCCGCGCCCGCGACACGATCGCTTCCGCCAAGGCCCGGATCGGTTACGCGCGGCTCGACAGCGCGACTGACGTTGCGAAAATCTCCGTGATCGGAAGCGGCATGCGCAGCCATGCCGGCGTCGCTGCGCAGGCCTTTGCGGCCCTCGCCGCACGCAATATCAATATCCGCGCCATCACCACCTCCGAGATCAAATTTTCGGTGCTGATCGACACCGCCTATACCGAACTTGCGGTACGCACACTGCACACGCTCTACGGACTCGACCAGACCTAGTGTCCCGGTTCCGACATTCGTATCCTGTCGCGGCACCTTCGTTTACGAATGTCAGAACCAAAGGGACACCAGCAAATATAGGATTCTAGTGTGGTTTTGGATTTGACATTCGAGTTGAGGACTCGCGGCGACACTGACTTGAATGTCAAATCCACCACTCTAGTGTGGCGGTTCAAGACTCCGCATCATTGATGCTGCGAGTTCATCATGCGGACTCCTGAACCAAAGCCGCACTGGAAACAATAGTTTGCTAGTGTCCTTCGAATCCGAAGTCCGCAACGTGCCGCGAAATCGTGCGAACTTCAGATTCGGGACACAAAAAAGATGTTCTTAGCTACTGCAGCAATCGGGCCTGACGGCAGGTCCGCCGCTGGCAGGCGTTTTGCTTGGCAAAACAAGTCCCAATTCGCTATACGGCCTGACGGGCGAGCCGCCAAGGACAGTGCCAAGGTTTTGGCGATGCTGATTCGGCCGATATTCTGGGCTTGCGGCGGCGCCGAATGGATAAAATTGTAGGTGTTCTGGATTAACGCCATCTGCCGGCTGCCCGGCGGGCTGGCCTTGCGGGGGGAGGATATCAACACATGCGAAGCGCGTCGGGAGGCCCCCGCGTCCTGTTGAGACGGCTTCGCGAAACCATGGCGGAGCAGGTCAGCGCCCAGGAGCGGCTGGACAAGATCGTGGTGCTGATCGCCGCCAACATGGTAGCGGAGGTCTGCTCGGTCTATGTGCTGCGCATCGACAACACGCTGGAGCTCTATGCCACCGAAGGACTCAACCGCGACGCGGTGCACAGAACAGTGCTGAGCACTCACGAGGGCCTTGTCGGCCTGGTAGCGAGCGAAGCGACGCCGCTCAATTTGAACGATGCGCAAAGCCATCCGGCGTTCTCGTTCCGCCCGGAAACCGGCGAAGAGATCTATCACTCCTTCCTCGGTGTTCCGGTTTTGCGGGCCGGCAACACGCTGGGCGTTCTGGTCGTGCAGAATCGCGCCAAGCGCACCTATGTCGAGGAGGAAGTCGAGGCGCTTCAGACCACCGCGATGGTGTTGGCGGAAATGATCGCCTCCGGCGAATTGGCGGCGCTGGCGCAACCCGGCGCCGAACCGGCCGCGCGGCATTCGCTGCATAAGTCGGGCGCCATCCTGTCGGACGGCATCGCGCTCGGCCATGTCGTGCTGCACGAGCCGCGTGTCGTCATCACCAACCATATCGCCGAGGATCCGCCGAAGGAAATCAAGCGCCTCGATCTGGCGCTGACCAAGCTTCGTGCCGACCTCGACCGAATGCTGGAACGCGGCGACGTAGCCGAAGGCGGCGAGCATCGCGATGTGCTGGAAGCCTATCGGATGTTCGCCAACGATCACGGCTGGTCGCACAAGCTGCACGAGGCGGTGGCGACCGGATTGACGGCGGAAGCTGCCGTCGAGCGCGTGCAATCCGATACCCGTGCACGCATGCTGCGTTCCACCGATCCTTACCTGCGCGATCGCCTGCACGATCTTGAAGACCTCGGTCATCGGCTGATGCGGCAACTGGTCGGGCGGGATCACGCACCCTCGCGCGAACATCTGCCTGACAACGCCATCCTGATCGCGCGCGCGATGGGCCCCGCGGCGCTGCTCGACTACGACCGCAAGCGCCTGCGCGGACTGGTTCTGGAGGAAGGAACCGCCAACTCCCATGTTTCGATCGTCGCCCGCGCCCTCGGCATCCCCGCCGTCGGCGAGGTGCCGAACGCGCCGGGCATCGCCGATCCGGGCGACGCGATCATCGTCGATGGCACCTCGGGCTCGATCTATGTCAGGCCTTCGGCCGAAATCGAGCAGGCCTATGCGGAACGGGTGCGGTTTCGCGCGCGGCGGCAAGCGCAATATCTGGCGCTTCGCGACAAGCCTTGCATCACCAGGGATGGTCAGCCGGTTGAATTGATGATCAATGCGGGACTCACCATCGACCTGCCTCATATCGACGACACCGGAAGCGCGGGCATCGGCTTGTTCCGTACCGAACTGCAATTCATGGTGGGGCAGAGTCTGCCGCGCACCAGCGATCAGCTTACGCTGTATCGCACGGTGTTGGATGCGGCGGGCAGCAAGCCGGTGACCTTTCGTACTCTCGATATTGGTGGGGACAAGGCGCTGCCCTACATGGAGACCGTGATAGAGGAAAATCCGGCGCTCGGCTGGCGCGCGATCCGGCTTGGGCTGGACCGGCCCGGCCTGCTGCGCGGCCAGATTCGCGCCCTGCTGCGGGCCGGTGGCGGGCGCGCCTTGCGCGTCATGTTCCCGATGATCACCGAAGTTGCCGAGTTCGATGCCGCCAAGGCAATCGTCGAAAGCGAGCTGACTTACCTGCGTCAGCACGGCCACCCGCTGCCGGAACGCATCGACGTGGGCACGATGGTCGAGGTTCCCGCCTTGCTTTACCAGCTAGACGAGCTTTTGAAGAAGGTCGACTTCATTTCGGTGGGGTCCAACGACCTGTTCCAGTTCCTGTTCGCGGTTGATCGCGGCAATGCCAAGGTCTCGGAGCGGTTCGATACATTGTCGGCGCCGGTATTGCGAGTGTTGCGGGAAATCGTGCAGAAGGCGAACGCGGCGAAAAAATCCGTTTCACTCTGCGGTGAGATGGCGTCCAAACCGATCGGCGCGCTCGCGCTGGTTGGGCTTGGCTACCGTTCGCTCTCCCTTTCTGCCACCGGGCATGGCCCGGTCAAGGCGATGATTCTCGACCTTGACGCCAGGAAAGCGGAAGCCACCATGGGAGACCTGCTCGATGCGCCGTCCGGCAGCGTGTCAATCCGGCAGAAATTGACCGAATTCGCCGAGACCGAGGGGCTTCCATTGTAGCTGTCAGCGCCCGACATCCTTGAAGTTGTGACGTATCCATTTCGAAAGATCGATAGCTGCATTCGCCGAATGCGCGCCTGTTCGAGACCAGACCATGCCGACCCTGCCTGAAGCCAAACTTGATATCTTGCTGGCGCATCATGCTTCGCTCGAGGCGCAATTGTTGGGCCAGGTGAGCTCGGAGGATTATGTTCGAATCACACGCGAGCTCGCCGAACTCAATCCTCTGATCGAAGCCGTCAAGGCTTACCGTAGCGCCAATACGGAAATATCGGATATCGAGGCGCTGATTGCGGACCCCGCCACTGAATCCGACATGCGGTCCATGGCGCAGGCCGAACGGGAAACGCTTCAGGTGCGCAGCGCCGATTTGGCGCAGCAGATTCGCCTGGCGCTGTTGCCGAAGGATGTAATGGACGATCGAAACGTGGTGCTTGAAATCCGCGCTGGCACCGGCGGCGACGAAGCCGCGCTGTTTGCGGGCGATCTCTTTCGGATGTACGAGCGTTTCGCCGCCCTGCAGGGCTGGAAAGTGGAGGTGATCTCGGCCAGCGAAGGCACCGTGGGTGGCTTCAAGGAAATCATCGCCGAGGTGCGGGGACGCGGCGCATTCGCCCGGCTGAAATTCGAATCCGGCGTGCATCGGGTACAACGCGTACCCGACACCGAGACCCAGGGCCGCATCCACACATCGGCGGCGACGGTAGCGGTGCTGCCGGAAGTCGAGGATGTCGATGTCGATATCAAGCAGGACGATTTACGCATCGAAACCATGCGCGCGCAAGGCGCGGGCGGCCAGCACGTCAACAAGACCGAGTCTGCAATTCGTATCACGCATATTCCCACTGGCATCGTGGTGATGATGCAGGATAGCCGCTCACAACATAAAAACCGCGCATCGGCAATGAACATCCTGCGTTCACGTATCTATGATGCCGAGCGCCAGCGCATAGACGCGGCGCGTTCGGCCGATCGCCGCGAGAAGGTCGGATCCGGCGATCGAAGCGAGCGCATCCGCACCTATAATTTCCCGCAAGGCCGTGTGACCGATCACCGCATAAACCTGACGCTCTACAAGCTTGCGCAGGTAATCTCCGGCGAATCGCTCGGCGAATTGATCGACGCGCTGACGACCGAGCACCAGGCCGCGCAACTCGCCGCCCAGGGTGCTGCGGCGTGAGGGGAGGCGAATCTTTCGCAGGAAAAACCGTCGGTGCCGCGCGACGGGCGCTGGCGGAACGAATCAAGTCCGCATACGCGGATTCGGCCGAACTGGACGCGCGGACGCTGGCCGGCGCGGCGCTGGGACTGGATCTCAGCGGATTGATTGCGGCGGCGGCACGGCAAGTCACCGACTTGGAATCGGCGCGCCTTGAGGAATTCGCGCAGCGGCGTCTTACCGGCGAGCCGGTCGCCCGCATCCTCGGCTTCAAGGAATTCTGGGGTCTGCGCCTGCATCTCTCGTCCGCCACGCTGGTGCCAAGAGCTGATACCGAGACGGTGGTCGAACTCGCGCTCGAGATCTGGCGGAGCGGCCGCCATCACGATCGACAGCCGCGCGTTGCGGATCTGGGCACCGGATCGGGCGCGATCCTTCTGGCGCTCTTGTCCGAGCTGCCTGACGTAATCGGTGTCGGTACCGACGCAAGCCAGGCTGCGCTTCGGACGGCAAGCAGCAACGCGACGTGCCTGGGGCTCGCCTCGCGTGCGACGTTCGTCGCTTGCAACTATGCGGCGGCACTATCGGGGATGTTCGATCTGATAGTGTCGAATCCGCCCTATATCGCCTCCGGGGACCTTGCGGGGCTGGGTCGCGAGGTGCGTTATTTTGACCCGCATAGCGCGCTGGATGGAGGAGCCGACGGCCTTGACGCCTATCGCGTGCTTGTCCCGCAGGCGGCACGACTGCTGGCCCCGGGCGCGGCACTTGTCGTGGAAGCCGGAATCGGCCAAAGCGGGCCTATCGAGGGGCTGCTGGAGGCGGCGGGCTTGATGCTGGAATGGCCGGCAAGGGCCGATCTGGCGGGTATCCCGCGGGCGGTCGCGGGCCGGAGGCCGCCCCGATAAAGCCCGATTGGAACGTGAAAAAACCACTTGGAATATTCGATGGGAGCGACTACTTTTACTGTGACATCGGTCCAGGGTTGCTGGCCCCGTACGGATACGGATTTGAGGCCAGAGTTCTCAACAGAGAGCCCGCCCCGAGTGAAAGGTTCCAAAACGCAGGTCCCTTTGAGCGCGATGGCTTTCGACAGCTACGCCGCTTCCGACCGCAACGCGAACGAAAGCCTGATTTGCGCTTGAAAACTCACGCTATAAACCTGTGCTTGTTTTGGCAGGCGAAATGAATTGGTGCGGCCGGCGACGCACGCCGGGCTGGTGGGGAACGCGTGTTTGCTGAGTGCGACGTACTGCAAATCTGTCTGGAAATGAATGGCGCTTCGATTCGGCGCGCCGGACGCGCATGGGTCGGCCAACCATGGATAATCATAACTGCGTCAAATCAAGGCTGGTAACTTCAGGGCTGGAATAAAGGCACGACATGAGAAACGGTCAAAACAACAAACGGATGCGCAACCGGAACAACAATAACAATAACAACAACCGCCGAGGGCAAAACCCGATGACTCGGATATTCGAGTCGAACGGGCCTGACATCAAGATCCGCGGTACCGCATCCCACGTCGCTGAAAAATATGTGCAGCTGGCGCGCGATGCGCGCTCGTCCGGCGACCCGGTGGCCGCCGAGAATTATTATCAGCATGCCGAGCACTATTTTCGTTTGATCGCGGCCGCCCAGGAGCAATTCCGGCAAAACCAGCCGCAGCCGCGGCTTGAGCCCGAAATGGCTTCCGATGACAGCGAGGACGACGACAGCTTCTCCAGCTTCGGGCAGGAGCCGGGTTTCGTTCCGGTGCAGCAGCAGCCATTCGCGCAGCGAGACAACAATCCCCGCGACCATCAACGTGACGGGCAACACTATCAGCAGCGCGATCAGCATCAGCCTCGCGAGCGCGAGCATCACCGCGAGCAGCGCCAGCAGCCGCAATTTCAGCCGCAGGGCCATCCGCAACCGGTGGTCGCAGACAATAGCAGCGTCGACCGTCTGCCATCTTTCATCACGGGACCGCAGCCGCAGGTGAACGCCGGCCAGGGCGGCTTCGAAGGCAACGGCGGCGAACGTTTCCCGCCGCGCCGTCGGCGCCGGCCGCACGGTCCCCGGCCCGAGGGCATCGCTGCCGCACCGGCAAACTCCAGCGACGATTTCGATCCTGGAAACGAATAATCGGCGGCATTGGCGGTCCGGAGCTTGCGAAGACGCAGGCGGCGTCTAGATGTCATCCCGCTGGAAAGAGGACGGCACCAGAACCGGCGGTAGCGCTGGGATCAGTCGCGGGCGTTCGCGGTGAGCCGGAATCGCGCGATAGACCTGCTTTGTGGCTTCCACGATATGCACGCCCGCGAACGGCAGCGAGAGCGCGGCTCCGACCCGCTCCCATGCCATCGCCGAGCGCAGGAACCAACCACCTGCGACCGGCGGCATGAACAACGCCTCCCCCCATCCAGTGGGAGTAAACCAGGTCTGCCGAAGCAATTGCGTGATCTGCGAGCGCGAGTAAGGCCGGCCGTGACCAAATGGCGTGTTGTCGGTGCGGGTCCAAACTCCGCGGCGGTTCGGAATAACGGCCATCATGCGGCCGGAAGGCGCGAGCACTCGCCATACCTCGCGCAACAGTCCTTCCGGGTCGTCCGACATTTCTAGAGCATGCACGAGGAGGATGCGATCGATCGCGGCATCCGGCAGAGGCAGCGAGAATTCATCGACCAGGGCCGCCAGCGCCGGCCGCGCCGTCGGCCATTTCAGCACGCCCTGGGCGGCAGGCATGAACGCGATGCAGCGCTCTGAGTCTTCGCGAAACAGACCGAGATAAGGCGTGGGGTAGCCAATGCCCAACACCCGCTGTCCTTCGGCATTGGGCCAGCGCGCATGGATGCCGCGATTGATCAGCCGTCGGGCCACGATGCCCAGGCGCCGGGAATAGAAATCCCTCAAATCGATCACATCTATCGTCATAGACCCAATCTAACACGATACGGACAGGCCTTGGCTGCGGAATAACGCATTGCTCAATCGGCGTTAACGCCATATTTCATGCTTGGATACGGGGACCCAGCCCCGATCGTTTGCGCCTCACCTGAGCTTACGGAGATATCATGGCCGCCGAAGTTCGCCTGTTCCCCTGTCTGACCGATAATTTCGGCTATCTGATTCACGATCCCGAGACCAAGGCTACGGCCTCGGTCGATGCACCTGAAGCCGGACCGATCATCGCAGCGCTCGAGCGCGAGGGATGGCGGCTCACCGATATTCTCATTACTCACCACCACCACGACCATGTGGGCGGCGTCGCCGAACTGAAGCAGAAATATCAATGCCGCGTCGTCGCGCCGCACGACAAGACTACGCGAATAGCCAATGTCGATCTGCGCACCGGCCAGGGTGACATCGTCAAGGTCGGCAGTCTGTTGGCGCGCGTGCTGGAAACGCCCGGCCACACGCTCGACCATATCAGTTACGTCTTCGACAATGACAAGGTCCTGTTCGCCGCCGACACGCTGTTCTCGATCGGGTGCGGCCGGGTGTTCGAAGGCACCTATCCGATGATGTGGGATTCGCTGCTCAAGCTGCGGGCCCTGCCGGACGATTTCCAACTCTATTGCGGCCATGAATACACCGCCGCCAATGTCAGGTTTGCGCTGACAATCGAGCCGGACAATGCCGCACTGAAAGCTCGCGCCGAGGAGGTGAAGCGCCTGCGGGCCGAGAACAAGCCGACGATTCCGACGCTGCTTGGCGATGAAAAGAAGGCCAATGTGTTTCTGCGCGCCGACGATCCCTCGGTTGCGGCCGGAGTGCGGATGAAAGGCAGCAGCGCAGCCGAGATTTTCCGCGAACTGCGTGAACGCAAGAACAAGTCCTGAGGGCTGAATCCACCTCCGCCGAAGACATCATCGCCCGGCTCGGCCTGGAGCCACATCCGGAAGGCGGCCACTTTCGCGAGACGTTTCGCGACGCTCGCCTCGACGGGGACGGACGCGCGCAGTCCACCGCCATCTACTTCCTTCTCGCGCGCGGCGAGCGCTCGCACTGGCACCGTATCGATGCGGTAGAGATCTGGCACTACTACGCAGGCCACGCGCTGAACCTTGAAATCATGGATGGCAACGTCAAGCGGGTCATCAGGCTTGGCCCCGATCTTTCTGGCGGCGAGGTGCCGCAGGCAATCGTGCCCGCGCACGCCTGGCAGGCCGCGGAAAGTCGCGGCGACTGGACGCTTGTAGGCTGCACGGTGGCTCCGGGGTTTGATTTTGCGGCTTTCGAACTTGCGCCAAAGGGCTGGGCTCCCGCCGGTTAGACCATCTCGATGCGGCGGGGCTGGCGAAACAGGTCTCGTGCGGCGATCAATCCGCCGCCTGCAATCAGCACGGCTGCGATCGCGATATTGGCGCTCGGTTCGGCAAATCCGGCCAGCACCAGAAACAATGTCGAGAGCAGCGGCGTGGCATACGACGCCGCGCCCAACACGCGGATGTCGCCACGTTTCATGCCGATATCCCAGGCATAGAATGCGGCCCCGACCGGTCCGATGCCGAGCGCCGCGACCGCCAGCCATTGCGGCGACGATTGCGGCCAAGCCGTATCTTCGACCAGTCCGTGCACAAGAGCCGCAAGCAACGCGGCGGCAAGGCAAAATCCCGCCACCGCATCGGTCGGCACGGATTTGAGCTTTCGCGACATCACCGAGTAGGCGGCCCATACGAAGGCGGCGACAAAGGCCGCCAGAAGACCAGGCAGCTGGAGCGGTGCAAAGCTTGCGAGACGGTTGCCGGCAAACAGCACAACCGTGCCGGCAAGCCCAAGCAGCGCACCCAGGATATGATGCGGCGCCAGCCGTTCGCCGGGCAGGCTCGCCGAAAACAGCACGATCAATAACGGCCAGAGATAGTTCAAAAGGCCCGCTTCGGCCGGCGGCGCGAAACGCAGCGCGAGGAAATACAGCGCGTGATAGCCAAACAGCCCGCCAACGCCCACCATCCATGCCAGCGGCTGCTGCCGCATTGCACGGATTGCACCGCCTCGTCCGATCAGGGTGAGGAAGCCGACGCCCGCGCCGATCGTAAACGTCATCGCGGCAAGCTGAAAGGCGGGAATCTTTCCAGTCGCAACCGTCAGCACCGCCAACAACGACCACATCAGGATGGCGGTCAGTCCGATCAGCGTTGCGGCGCGGGAAGTCATGGTGGCGGTCATTGCGAGGGAAGTGGAGCAATCAAGTCGTCTAGAGTTGATCCGGAAAAGTGTGCAGCGGTTTTCCCCCGCGACAACCGCGAAACGCGTTTGCGCGAAGATCATGCGCAACCAACAACCTAAAACGCGATTCTGATTCAAGTTAAACCCATCGCGCTTTAGCACATCAGACCGGATTGCTTCGTAGCTATGCTCCTTCGCAGTGACCGGATCATCAAGCCATGTACTGCCCGCCGTTGACCGACAGCGTCGAACCGGTGATGGCCCCCGCATCGTCGGAGGCAAGGAAAACCACGGCACGGGCGATTTCCTCGGGCTCGCCGAGCCGGCCGACCGGAATCAGCGGCAGGATGCTCTTCTCGAGCACGTCCTTTGGCACCGCTTGAACCATCTCGGTATTGATATAGCCGGGACAAATCGCGTTGACGGTAATGCCGCCCTTGGCATTCTCGAGCGCAAGCGCCTTGGTGAATCCGATGTCGCCGGCCTTCGCGGCGGAATAGTTCACCTGCCCGAACTGGCCCTTTTGGCCGTTGACCGATGAGATGTTGACGATGCGGCCGAATTTCCGCGAGCGCATGCCCTCGATCACCTGGCGCGTGACATTGAACAGCGAGCCGAGATTGGTGTTGATTACCGAATTCCATTGCTCCTGCGTCATCTTGTGGAAAGCGCCGTCGCGGGTGATACCGGCATTGTTGACGAGCACGTCGACCGGCCCGAGATCGGCCTCGACCTTCTTCACCCCGGCGGCACAGGCATCGAACGAGCTCACGTCAAATTTATAGACCGGGATGCCGGTTTCGGCCTTGAATTTCTCTGCGGCCGCGTCGTTGCCGCCGTAATTGGCGGCAACCTTGTAACCGGCCGCCTTCAGCGCCTTGCTGATCGAAGCCCCGATGCCTCGCGAACCTCCGGTAACCAGTGCAACACGTGCCATTTCGAAACCCTCCCTTGGTCTTGAATATAAATTTTTTATCTAACCGCGAATTGTGCGGCTCGTTTGACGAACATCAAGAACGAAACGCCCGGTGTGAGCCGGGCGTTCCTGTCAGTGTCGGAAGATGCGGTTGCGAGCTGATCTTTTCATCACCGGCTCCTTCCGCGCTCAGGTGTCTAGTCGCGCGCCACGCACATTGCGATTCCCATGCCGCCGCCGATGCACAGTGTGGCAAGCCCCTTCTTGGCGTCGCGCTTCTGCATCTCGTGCAGCAGCGTCACCAGTACGCGCGCGCCGGAGGCGCCCACTGGATGGCCGAGTGCGATCGCTCCGCCGTTGACGTTGACCTTGCTGGTATCCCAACCGAGATCCTTGTTGACTGCACAGGCTTGCGCGGCAAAGGCCTCGTTGGCTTCGATCAGGTCGAGATCGCCGATGCTCCAGCCGGCTTTTTTCAGTGCGCTGCGCGAGGCCGGGATTGGCCCGGTTCCCATGATCTTCGGATCGACGCCGGCCTGGGCCCACGACACGATGCGCGCCAGCGGCTTCCTGCCTTCCTTGGCCGCCTGCTTGGCGGTCATCAGCACCACCGCGGCCGCACCGTCGTTGATGCCCGACGCGCTGCCAGCGGTGACGGTGCCGTCCTTCTCGAAAGCCGGGCGGAGCTTGGACATCGCGTCCAGCGTCGCGCCGTGCCGCGGATATTCGTCACTATCCACGATGACGTCGCCCTTGCGGGTTTTGATCGTGACCGGCACGATTTCATCCTTGAATCTGCCGGCTTTCTGGGCGGCCTCGGCCTTGTTCTGCGATTTGACAGCGAACTCATCCTGCTGGGCGCGCGTGATCTGATACTGACGTGCGACATTCTCGGCGGTGTTGCCCATGTGGTAGCCGTTGAAGGCGTCCCACAACCCGTCCTTGATCATGGTGTCGACGAGTTCGAGGCCGCCCATCTTGACCCCGCCCCGCAGATGCTGGGCGTGCGGAGCCATGCTCATCGATTCCTGGCCGCCGGCGACGACGATGTCGGAATCACCGTTCATGAGCGCCTGATAGCCCAGCGCCACGCTGCGCAGACCGCTGCCGCAGAGCTGGTTGACACCCCAGGCCGGGCTCTCCACCGGAATCCCGGCGGCGATCGAGGCCTGGCGAGCGGGATTC
>Ga0163163_10004765_pt1 | contig 11639 bp, 7 predicted proteins | sample S65metaG_FD_119766 | JGI IMG/M metagenome (GOLD analysis project Ga0163163, IMG submission 119766) | Switchgrass rhizosphere microbial communities from Kellogg Biological Station, Michigan, USA - S6-5 metaG | ecosystem: Host-associated > Plants > Roots > Rhizosphere > Soil | place: USA: Michigan... | reverse complement strand
TACGCAGGTGTATTATGCGCAGAAGGAAATACCTCCAACACATTCTTGCCGATTACATGGTCTTTCTTTAATCCATAATACTCTTCACACTTCTTATTCCAAATTGCATAATTCATATTCCTGTCAAGTGCAATGATATGGTCGGGCGATGATTCTACAAGACTTTCAATAAAACTGAATCGTTCATTCAGGTTGCGTTGCAATTCCATCTCATGGGTTACATCGTGAAGGATGTGTACAATGCCATTAACCTCCATGTGTTCGGCATCCCATATGGGCAACAGGTGCAGATCATAATATCCGGGTACTGTCACGGACCGATTCGCTTTTAAAAGAATGCGTTCTCCTTTCAATGCCCGGTTAAACAAAGAAATTTCGTCCTCTGTTTTCTTTTTAGGAAAAACATCGAAGAAATTTTTGCCAATCGCCTCATCTGCAGCCAAACCGTATGTTTCTTCGCAGGCCTTGTTCCATGCTTTAATTGTATGATGAATGTCGGTGATGAGGATGCGGTCCAAAATGTTTTCGGACAATGCTTCGGCCAGCTGTACACGCTGCGTCAATTCATCCTGCAGTAAATGATTTTTTGTAACATCCCTGAAAATTGCCATGAACAGCTCCTCGCCCTCATGTTTCATCATGCGGAATGAAGCCTTCATGTACTTGGTTCTGCCCCATTGCTGCAACCGGAAATCAAAACTGTTTTCCTGCTTTTGTTGTATCAGCAGGTTCATATGATCCTTAAATAACTTCTGGTCATCGGGATGAACATTACTAAGGAAGAATTTATGCGTGATTTCTTTTGAATTGGACTTGAGGCCAAGCAGTGAATAAAAATTCTCACTCCATTTGATACTGTTATCAGTCATATTCCAAACCCATCCTGCCATTTCTGCCATAGCTTCCGAATGTCCTTGTGCAAAGGTTCGTATCACTTCTTCGTCAGTGAGGTCTTTTATTTTCTTTTTCAACAGCACTTCTACCGTTACATCCTGCAACACACCCATCATAATTATATCATTGCCCTGGGTAAATAACTTGGCTTTCTGGCTCATGTAACGAAGCTTGCCATCTGTGCGGTAAATACGAAAATCAAGTTCAGGCAACGTGTGTTGACGCAGCATTTTTCGAATGGCATTACGAAACAATTCCCTGTCCTCCGGGTGTACATATTCGTAGAACCCGCTCAACTCTACTATGGCTTTTGCTTTTATCCCAAACAAACGGTAATAATTGTTTGAAAAAACAGACTTGCGGGTGATGAGGTTTACATTCCAATGAGCAATGGCATTATTATCTTCATCAAATAACAACTGATGTTTAAAGAAATTGGCTTGCTCTTCCGAGTCTTCCAGTTCTTTTTCCCTGTTTTTTTCTTCAGTAATGTCACGGATCATGCCGCTTAAAACCGGTTCGCCGTTTGGTGAATAGATCCATTGTGAAACATATTGCACATATTTTTTACCGGCAGCCGTGTCAATGCGGTACTCGATATGAAGTGGCGTACGTGCCTTGTAAGAAAGGCTTAAATATTCTTCAACAACTTCCCTATCCTCGGCATAGATGAAAGAGATAAAAGTATTTAAATGGGGATTTACACTATAAGGTGCCAGCTCGTAAATGCGGTAAACTTCTGCAGAATACCAGGTTTCATTTGTGTTATAGTTGTACCACCAAATACCGGTATTCGTAAAACGGTCACTGTTTTCGCGTACCTGTTTAAAAAGCAAAAGATGTTCTAATTCCTTTTTTTCAATTGCGGTTTTGCTTAGTTGTTGCAACTGGATATCAGCCTCCTCGCTAAACGGAGTTCTTGACTGAACCCTAACCAGTTCACCAACTATGGTTTTAACCTCGCCGTAGGTAGTAATAATGCGAAATTCGAGATGCCTGATTTCGTCGATCTCGAGTTTCCCCCTTACCCTCTCTACATCATCAGGATGTATAATGGCTTTAGTGCCACTAAAATGTTCAGGAAAAGAAGCCATTACATTGCTGCAAAAAACGGCATCGGATGCAAAATCCCAATGCCACCGTCCTTGCAGCGTAATAAAGCTGGGCTCAAAAAATATGATTACAGTTTTAACTGTAAGCTCTGTGGTGGTTATACTGGTGGAAGTTTTCAATTCCTGCAAAATCTCTCCTTTAAATTCGTTGTGCAATTGTACGCAAGATGGTTTTCAAAAAGGGTGAAAGAATTGGGGGCTTTTTGTAAAAAGCAATATATATCAAGCCAATAATCAAGGTACCTATTTTTATTAACATATGACATTCCCAAGTCAATTTTTTTAACCGCGGAGGATTGTGAATAAAGCAGAAATAGGCCGGGAGAATTTATTATTATTTAAGCTGGTTATTTAAGGAGCCGACATACCAAAAAGGTCAGGTTCGGACGAATCCTCTGATACGGCATATTATCTGCAATGAATACAACAAAGCAAGGGAAGAAAAACTGAGTAAATATTCTGCAGACACCAGTGTCTCGTACATATTTGTCTATTATTTTACTTAAGTATAATGTTCTTACCTTCAACAGCGTTATTTCAGTGGTAATATGCTATAATTTATGCAAGGTATCCCGATAAAAACTGGCGATGAAAAAAAAGTGAGCGGGTTCCCTGTTGTTGCGATCGGTGCATCAGCCGGCGGCCTTGAATCCTTCACCGAACTTCTGAAATACCTCCCTGAAAACACTGGCATGGCCTATGTCTTTATCCAGCACACCAGCCCTGAACATGAGAGTAAGCTTTCCGAAGTGCTGAGCCGTGTTACTAAGATGACGGTATTGGAAGCCAGGGAAAAACTAAAAGTAAAACCAGACCATATTTATGTAATTCCACCTAATAGGGAAATGAAGATAGAAGACGGACTGTTGATGCTTTCAATGCGGCCGACCCGTTCGCAGAATCACTCCCCCATCAATCACTTCTTTCTGTCCCTGGCAGAAAACTATAAGGAAAAAGCTATTGGTGTTTTGCTGTCAGGAAATGCACCGGACGGTACTTTAGGCCTAAAAGCCATTAAGGCAGAAGGAGGAATTTCCTTCGTTCAGGATGCCACTGCCCAGTTCCAGGGCATGGCAAGAAACGCCATTGCAGAGGAAGCAGTGGACCTTGTGCTTTCTCCTAAGCGAATGGCAGAAGAACTATTAAAGTTTTCCAGCCAAACAAACGGTTACCAGTCCGCACTTTTAAAATTGAGTGAAGACACTATTGATGACAGGGATGAAAAACTTCATAATATCCTAAAACAAATTCACCGATTAACGGGTGTTGATTTCAGCCATTATAAGATCAACACCATCAAAAGAAGAATTGTCCGCAGGATGATCCTTCATAAAATTGAATCGTTATCGGAATATCTGCAATTTCTGAAAAATCATGCTAATGAAATTCAGCAATTGTACCAGGACCTTTTGATAAACGTTACGTCTTTCTTCAGGGATGCCGAGGCAGCTGAGTACTTAAGGAAAACTATTTTGCCAAAACTGTTGAAGCAAAAGGCAATGGATGAACCCATCCGGCTTTGGATTCCAGCCTGCTCCACAGGTCAGGAAGCTTACAGCCTGGCGATGTTGTTAATGGAGGTATTGGGTGAGAAGGCGGATACAACTTCGGTTCAAATTTTTGCCACCGATTTAAGCGAAGCTGCCGTAAACAAAGCAAGACTGGGAATTTATTCAAAAGATGAGGTTGAAGAAATTCCGGTTAAACGATTAAGCCGGTTTTTTGTAAAAGTGGATAGCCACTACCGCATCGTTAAAAGCATTCGCGACCTCTGCATTTTCGCTACACATAATGTTTTAAAGGATCCGCCCTTTTCAAGGTTAGACGTTATCAGTTGTTCCAATCTCCTGATTTACCTGGAACAGCAATTAAAAAAAGACTAATCGCGACGTTTCATTATGCACTCAATAATAATGGCTACCTGGTACTGGGTAAATCGGAAACCATTGGTTCATCAGGTTATCTTTTTGGACAGGTAGACAAAAAGTTCAAGATATACACAAAAAAGAGGGATGCAGCTGCCAAAGCAATGTTCGAGCTTTCTATCCGCAGTGAGGAAAAGCAAGATCCTTCATTTGGAAGAAAAATTGTTCCGTCCAGGAACAAAAACGAAGAACTCAACATTGATAAAATTGTAGACCAGGTTTTACTGAAAAAGTATACGCCTTCGTGCGTAGTCGTTACACAAGATTTGGATATCGTTCTATTCCGGGGATCCACAGGTCTGTTTCTAGAGCCTTCACCTGGCAAAGCCAGTCTTAACTTACTGAAGATGGCAAGACCTGGATTAGGATTTGAATTGCGAAATCTTGTTTATAAAGTCGCAAAGAGCGGAGAGCCGGAAATTAAAAGTTGGACAGACACCGATAAAGAAAATAAAACCAGGAGAATTACCATTGAAGCGATTCCACTAAAAATAGATTCGGACAATTTTGAGAAAAATTTTCTCGTAGTATTTGAAGAAGAGTTAATTACGGTTCAGGAAATACTACGTGATGACGCTAAGGACAAAAGAGTAAAGCAGCTGGAAGATGAATTGTCGCGGCTTCGTGAAGATATGCGTACCGTTGTTGAAGAACAGGAAGCTGCCAATGAGGAATTACAATCGGTGAACGAAGAAATAGTTTCCAGCAACGAAGAATTGCAAAGTATCAATGAAGAGCTGGAAACTTCCAAGGAAGAACTGGAATCCTCGAATGAAGAGCTCATTACCATTAACCAGGAATTGCAAATGCGTAATGAGCAGCTGGCTGAGATACAGGAATATTCGGAGGCAATTTTCACCACCATCCGTGAGTCCTTGTTAATTCTGGATAAAAACCTGCGTATTAAAAACGCCAATAGTTGTTTTTATAAAACTTTTCATGTAACCGAAGAGGAAACGGAGGGAAAACTATTGTATGAAGTTGGGAGCAGCCAATGGAACATACCAAGGTTAAAAGAATTGCTGGAAGAAATCATTCCACGCAATTCGCAGGTATCGGATTTTGAGGTAACACATACATTCCCTCACATCGGCGAAAAAATAATGGTATTGAATGCCAGAAGGCTGATTCGCAAAATGCATAAAGAACACCTCATCCTATTGGCCATCGAGGATATCACACCTTATCGGCATGCTCAAAAACTCATTTCAGAACGTGAGGAATGGTTCCACAACATGGCGGATAATTCGCCGATGATGATATGGGTTGCTGACCACAACAAAAAAATGCAGTTTGTCAATAAGGCATTTCTTGAGTTTCGCGATTTGACTCTTGAAGAAGCCATTGGAAAGGATTGGGTGGAGGACATGGACCCCGAAGATAAGAATAGAGTGCAGAAATCTATGGATGCTGCTTTTGAAAAAAAGAAAGAGTTTACTGTGCAGTACAACGTAAATAAGGGCAACGAAATAATTCATTTAATGAGTAAAGGAAGCCCGAATTTTTCTCATGACGGGCAGTTCATTGGCTTTATCGGAAGTTGTGTACAGTTGCCGGTGCCATCGTTTTAATTACTCGGGTTGCGAGGTGGCAAATAAAATTTGTTTGAGATTATCGATGTGCTGCTCGAGTTCTCTGGCTTTTGTAGAATGCAAATTTGCTGTTGAACTATACCCTCTTTGCTGGTCGCGGTTTGCTAACCTCAGTAACAAAGCCCTCCTTTCTTCCATCATTCGTAAAGCTGTCCAGATGGTGTTTTCCATCACTTCCGAAATCCGGTTTAACAGATCTCTTTCTGTATATGAGTGCCCAACATGACAACGAAAATGTGTTGGATTTTCATTCTGAGTGATGTATAATCCTCCACCGCAATCCGGGCAATTGAACTTTGCTTTTTCAAAAACGGATAAATCATCAACACGCGTAGAAACTTTTTTATCAATAGTTGTTTCCTGGATGATATCAAAAGGCACTTCAGCAGGTATTGGATTTGTATCAGCTATAATTTCAGAAAGCAGGGCTCCCATGTTTGAGAGAGATTCGACATAATCCACATCCATGTTTTCCAAAACTGAAACCGGCATGTCAGGATAATCGGCTTCGTTGGGGTTTTGAACTATCGTGATTCCACCTGATCTTTTTACTGCGGCCATGCCTGCAGTGCCGTCGTCCAGCAAGCCTGTGAGTATAATACCAATCACCCTGGAATTGTAGTTGGCAGCCGCCGAGCGAAACAGGTTATTTATAGAGGGCCGCCAACGGTTTTCCGGCGCACCTTTTCCAATAACAATCGTTCCTTTATCTAATAGTAAATGGTTATCGGGAGGAGCCAGGTATACAGTACTCTTTTTTACAGGTTCATTATTGGTGGCAACTTTGCAACCAATTGCACAATGCTGCTGCAATCTTTGAAAAAGAACATCGCCTACCCCTTTACGTGAAAGATGGAGTACCACAAAAAAAGCTGCATCCATTTCTGGTTTAAGCTGCATCATCAATTCTTCCAGTGCACGAATACCGCCTGCCGAGGTACCAATGACAACCATGAATTTTGGTTCGTGCTGTTGAGTCAAAGCCATTCAAAGTTTTGAATACTGTCACAATTACTATACCCTTTCTTTAATTTTAAAGAACGAAAACTAAGGCTCAGTTAAATGAACGGAACACCATATCATTACAGTGCTGTTTCCGGATCAGCTCCGGATGATCCCAGTCCATCATCATAATTTGTTTCAGACATTCTGAGAATTCCGAATAACGGGAAGATTTGTGAAGAAAAAGATTGGCGCCCATCTCGTACGATGTTTGAATATTGGCGGGTCTCATTGTGGAGGATAAAACAATTACAGGTAATTTATTTAATGCTGGATTATTCCTTAATTCAACAAGGCATTCTAAACCATTCTTATACGGCATCTCTAAATCCAGGAAAATTAAATCCGGCAGAAAATTTTTAAGCAGTTGCATTAATTGATTTCCATTTGATACAAAGAGTACCCGGATCTCACTGTTAATTTCATGAAAGGCCTCTCTGAAATAGAATTGGTCATCTTCATCGTCCTCTGCAAAAACTATACTTCGGATCATGTTAGTAGTATTAAGTGGTTTCCAGGACTTTGCTTATCATAGCTAAACACATAGCAAGCACTAATATTTTTTTACTTGAAGTCCATCCAGGAACCAGTTGAACTTTGAAATATGTAACATCCAATTCTGGGCAACAATGGCGTTCCTAAAACGAGATTTTTTAACAAAAAAAACAACTCTAAAAAATGCTTGATTTATGAGGCCTGTAAAAAAATTTACAACTGGGTAAATAAAAAGCAGGCAATAATTTCCTTCATCACTTTATCCTCGCTTAAATGCCTGCTTTTGTATATCATAGTAAGAGATGTAATATTCAACCATAATGATGCCGATTAGTTTAAACAAAAAAATCGATTTTTAAATAACTCAGCTGTAGAAAACCCGTCTCATAAAGCCCGAAATGTTACACTGTCACCAGATTTAGTGATGCATATTTATAATGCTGACGACATTCATTGACGAGTTGCTAGAATGAGGAAAGAGATCAGAAAAGCTGAATTATGCTACAACTCCTTAGCTTTGTCAACTTTAAAACATAAAATATGATACGTACAGCAACAGCCGTATGGAACGGCTCAGGAAAAGAAGGCAGTGGTCAATTAAATACAGCAAGTAAAGTATTGAACAATATTCCTTACAACTATAGACAGCGATTTGAGAATGAACCTGGAACCAATCCAGAAGAGTTAGTTGCCGCAGCCCATGCAGGATGTTTTAGTATGAAGCTGAGTTTTGTATTGGGTGAGATGGGAGTAACTCCTGACCGAATTGACACCAAATGTGAAATTACTTTTGAAGGCGGTGTTGTAAAAAAATCGCATTTGATAGTAACAGGAAAGGTTCCTGGCATCACTAAGGAAAAATTTGAAGAAGCCGTGAAAAAAGCGGAACAAACCTGTCCTATCTCCAACGCATTAAAAACAGAAATTTCTTCAGAAGCAACCTTGTCTTAAAAGCTTTTATAAGATTTTGAAGCCGCCACCGTGCGGCTTTTTTTGTTGTACAGGCAACCATTATAACAACTCAACAGTTTTTATTGCTAAACGTATTTATGAAAAAGAACCTGATGGCTATGGTATTTGCATTGGCGGTGCTGGTAAGTTGCTCCAAAAGTGATGACAGTAGCAACCCGCCTGCAAGTGATACGAATTGTACTGGAACAAAATCATTTTCCGCAGATGTCAACCCTATATTTCAAACTATTTGCTCTAACGCAGGTTGTCATAATGCCGGAAGCACAAACGGACCTGGTGCTTTAACCACCTATCAACAAATATTCAATGCGAGAACCATCATTCATTCGGCTGTCAGCAGTGGCACAATGCCAAAGAACACGACTTTAACCGCCACACAAAAAAATGCGATCATTTGCTGGATCAACAGCGGTGCCCCAAACAATTAATATGAAACTGGTAATTCTACGTGTTGATTGTTGCAAGTTTTACCAGCGAACATGGAGTGTTTTACATCCGCCGAAGTAAATACCATACACTTAAATTACAGCAATTTTACAATTGCACAGGTTGTTTATGAAGTCTACATTTGTATCAGAAGTTGATTGATATTACAACAATCGTCCAATACCTAAGAAAGCCAAAACCAACAATTTCCTTGAAAACCAAATCGTCCAAAAAACGAATTAATCCAGATCCGAAAAACCAAAACTGAAATCCAATATCAGTCAACTTCTTTGAAAAACCTTAATCCAAGATCTTTTAAAAGCCCGTTTGAAATCCGAACCTAGAAAACCAACTGTTCAAAATCCTTTGAAAAGACTAAAGGCGTCCGTTCCATGAAAAATGAAATCAAGACATAACAAATGCGCCTTACATAATTAATCCCCTTTATAATGAGGGGATTTTTTAGTTAATACATCCCCGATTTTTTGCACGTCGGAAATAAGCCTCACGGCAAGTGGAGTGAATTTCAGCTTCTGGTCGCTTCAAAACAGTTTTATAAATTACCTGTATAAATCCAATTACTGTTATCACCGGTAGGCCCGCGGTAATCTCATGTCGCTATTCATTTAAAAAGCGGTATGATAATGGTATTAATTGCATCAAATAAGATCTATGGATATCATAATACAATCGCTTGGATTCAAAGCAGGAGAACAGTTAGAAGCTTATGTACGGGAAAAATTGAGCAAGCTTTCACCAAATGATCACATCGTGAGGGCAAATGTTACTTTGTATTTTGGTGCCAGCAAGGCAACACCAGATACTTTTTGCGAAATCAGACTTGAGGTTCCGGGCAACGATCTTTTTGTAAAAGAAAGTGCGTTGGATGATTTTGAACAGGCAGTTGACACAACAGTAAACAAGTTACAGGGCATAATCCGCAAACAAAAAGAAAAACAAATTGATCAATGGCAAGGCCGGGCCAATTCCTGATCAATCACATCGAAAGGAGGTTTGCTTTTTTCTTATATGAATTAAATTGCCTTACTAAAAATATCCTTTCCGTCTTTCGCACTCCGTTGAAGGTACAGATCAAATGTGCTACAGATAATTCGCAGGAAATTATGTCCCTGTGGAGTTACTGTTAGGCGCTGTTTGTTTAGTTCAACTAATCCATCTTTTTGCAGCTCCTTCAATTGGGGAAAACTATACTGTTCAAGTAAAGGAAGATGTTTACTGGAAAAAGAAACTTCGCTTTTGCAGATAATATCCAGGATGTATTTGCGAAAAGCTTCATCTTCTTCATTTAAAAAAAATTCTTTTTTTACGGCGAGTTTATTCTCGCTTATTGCCGCGTAATATTCATGAAGTGTTTTATTATTTTGAGCAAAGGCATTACCTGTGTCGCTGATACTTGATACACCCAACCCCAGCAAAAATTTTGTAGAGCTGGTAGTGTAACCCATAAAGTTGCGGTGTAATCTCCCCTCCCTCCACGCCTGGTACAAATCATCAGTTGTCAAGGCAAAATGATCCATACCAATATCAACATACCCGTTCTTAATCAATAATTCTTTGCCTTTTAAATAGAGCAAAATTTTTTCTTCAGGAGAAGGCAAGTGCGATTCATCGAATAGTCGTTGTGCCCTGCTTGTCCACGGCACATGAGCATAACTGTAAAACGCAATACGATCTGGTTTTAACTGGATGGTTTGATTAATTGTTCTTTCAATGCTCTCGAGTGTTTGCAACGGCAACCCATAAATCAAATCAAAATTCACTGAAGTAAAGCCCATGGTCCTTGCCATTTCGGTGGCATTCTTTACATTTTCAAATGGCTGAATTCTATTAATTACCCGTTGAACTTCCGGGTCATTGTCCTGTACACCATAACTAATTCGACGAAAGCCAGCTGAGTACAACATTTTTAAGTGTTGCCGGGTAGTATTGTTTGGATGTCCTTCAATACTAAACTCATGCCTGGGATGTAGTATACTGCTTTTGAGAATGAAATTTAAAAGCCGCTGCAAATTTACAGGAGAAAAAAAAGTTGGGGTACCTCCACCAATGTGCAGTTCTCTAATAACCGGAGTTTGGTTCATGAGTCTGCGATAAATGACCCATTCTTTTTCAATGGCCTGTAAATACTCATCCTCTACTTTATGATTGGTAGTAATTTTTTTGTTACAACCACAATAGGTACAGAGAGATTCGCAAAAAGGCAGGTGCAGGTATAGGCTGATACCATTTGTAACATTTTGTTCTTCAAATTTATTTTGAAACACTTGTTTCCACTTCGCGGTATCTATTTCATCAGTCCAATAAGGAACAGTAGGATAACTCGTATATCGTGGTACCGCCCGATTGTATTTCCGTACCAATATTGAATTCACCTTTTCCCCTTCCATATAACGAAAATAGAAGCACGTGAAAGGCTAATAGATGACACACGTTACCCGAAAACACGAGTTTTATCAACCGCAATGGATGTAGACTATGACATTGTTCAGGATTCTGGCAGAAATGTTATGAATGAATCAGTACAAAAGATTTTTTAGTTTATCAACATTATTTACGATGATCTTACCGCTTTTAATATCGATTAGTTTTTCTGCTTTAAAGTCGCTCAGTGTACGAATAAGCGATTCTGTGGCTGTGCCCACATATTGGGCTATGTCTTCTCTTGAAATTTCAATGGGGCTGGTTTGTTCTTTTAACCGGAATTTCTCGACAATATCAACAAGAGCTTTTGCCACTCTTTTTCTTAACGAACTATAAGCAAGGTTCAATAAACGTTCTTCTTTGTCTTTTACATTCTGAGTTATGATATGGATAAATTTTGAAGCAATACTGATATCGCTGTACACCATTTGCAAAAAATCATCCTTTTGTATCATCATAATTTCAGCGTCCTCCAAAATAGTAGCACTATCATCATAATTAGTATCCTCAATTAACGCTGTGTAACCAATAAAATCACCATCGCTGTAAAGGTTTGTAATATATTCTTTGCCGTCTTCGTGAGATTTATATGCTTTCACCTTCCCTTTCATTAAATAATACAGGAAGCGAGGGCGTTTGGCTTCCTGGTAAAGCATTTGCTTTCTATCGTAATTTTCGACAGCATATTGCTCCGCCAGTTTGTCGATAAGTCCAGTGCTCTTAACATCTTTTAAAAACTGTGTGAGCCCTGTTGGAGTGGAACTATAGTTCTGCTCAAG
>Ga0163163_10004760_pt1 | contig 11642 bp, 4 predicted proteins | sample S65metaG_FD_119766 | JGI IMG/M metagenome (GOLD analysis project Ga0163163, IMG submission 119766) | Switchgrass rhizosphere microbial communities from Kellogg Biological Station, Michigan, USA - S6-5 metaG | ecosystem: Host-associated > Plants > Roots > Rhizosphere > Soil | place: USA: Michigan... | reverse complement strand
GTCCGGCTCAACTTCACCTTGACGGTCGCAAGCGTGAACACCTCGGTTGAAGTCTCCGCCTCGGCAGCCCAACTGCTTCTGGAGTCGACGTCGTCTGTCGGGCAGGTGCTCTCTGAGGATACGGTGCGCGAATTACCCGTTATCGGAGCCATGGGCAACGACGTGCTCAGCTTGATCCGCGTGATGCCGGGCGTCACCATGACAACCAATCCGATTTTCGCCGCCAACAGCACCGAGTTGGCGGGCGTGAGCGCTTCGAACATTCAAATTCAGCGCGATGGTGTGGATGCCAGTGCCTCTGGACGATGGGCTGCGGGTACTCAGGGGGCGACAATCATGAACCCCGATCTGGTTGGTGAGATCCGAATGATTCTGGCCCCGGTCGATGCCGAAGTCGGACGAGGTAATTCCCAGATTCAGGTTTCAACACGATCAGGCACAAACCGTTTTACAGGCAGTGCAGTCTGGAACGTCCAAAATACGGCGTTGGACGCAAATACCTGGGCAAATAACCGCGTGCAGCCCGAAGCTGTTGCCCCGCCGTGGAGGAACTACCACCAGTACACGCTGAGCATGGGCGGGCCGATCGTGAAGAGCAAAACGTTCTTCTTTGCACTTTGGGACGGATTTCTTCCCAAGAATCGAACCGACATTAACGCGACGATCTTGACGCCATGCGCCCGGAACGGCGTGTTCCGCTATTTCGACAACTGGAGCAACGGAAACGCACTTCAGACTACGGTTCCCACCGGCACGACGCCGCGAATTGCCGTCGTGGATTACCAGGGGAACCCGACCCCGCCCGCGACAAATCCGAATGGTACGAGCCACAACGGCATTCTTCGCTATGCGAGCGTTTACGGGCCTCTTGCGAGTAACCCAGCCCAACCCGATTGCTCTGACGCCACCGTGCAGGGAGCACCCTGGGACAGCTTCCGGACGCAGAGGGATCCCTCGGGATACATGACCCAATTGCTTGGCGTGATGCCGACACCCAATAATTACGAAGTGGGGGATGGACTAAACACTGCTGGCTATCGCTGGGTGCTGACAAGGACAGGTGCCGATAACCGTTTCGGATTTGGCGAACCCGTAAATCGGAAACAGCTCAACGTCAAGATCGATCACAACTTTAATAAGAGCCACAAAATTTATGGGAGCTACACCTACGAACGGAACTGGTCCGATAATCAGTACGGCGTCTGGCCGTTCCGTTTCCCCACTTTGGCTTATCGCAGACCGCAGGTCTTGACAGTCAACTTCACGTCGACGCTTTCTCCAGCGATGCTGAATGAAGCCCGCTTCGGTATGCGTCGAACCGGAACGAACGGAGCCGGCTCATTTGCCAACCCTGACACCGGCGATGAGGCTCTTGCGTTTTTCCCCAATATTGCCGGGTTTCCCATTCTTCCACAGTTGGGCGCTCAACCCGTGTGTGTCTGCTCCGGACAGCCCTTCGGCGCTCGAGGTGAAACGGGTGCGCTATTCCAGAGCAATATCAACGAGAGCACTCCGCTCTACACATGGGCGGACACCCTGAGTTGGACACGGAGCAAGCACTCCTTCAAGTTCGGCGGTGAGTTCCGTCTCTCCAGTTCAAACTTGAAGGAAGATGTGCAGGCGAACGATTTCAGTTCGTATATCCGCGCCTTCGGGGGTGAGACGGCATTGACACCTGTGCAGGGAATTACGTCCACCAATTTCCCGGGATTGCAGGGAACCACAACAACCGGAAACAATCTCGCCATGCGAAGCCTGCTTCAGATGCTTTCCGGATCGCTGAGTCGAGTAACGGAGTTGTATTGGCTGGGATCGGCGGACAACCTGAGCAGCTGGGACGACTACCGTGTGTCGACTCAGCGGCAGCGCGAATTGAATCAGCAGGAGATCTCCTTCTTCTTTAAAGACGATTGGAAGATCCGTCGAAACCTGACGCTCAACCTGGGTGTGCGATGGGATTACTATGGTGTCCCCTGGGTCTCGAATGGTTTGACGGCCATTCCCGACGGCGGGGGTGACGCACTCTTTGGCTATTCCGGACGTGGTTTTGACGATTGGATGAAACCTGGACAAAGAGGCGATCTGACTAAATTGATGTTCGTTGGTCCCGATTCCCCGAACCCTGGGATCACCGCATGGGACAAGGACTACAACAACTTTGGGCCAGCTATTGGATTCTCCTGGAACCTGCCCTGGTTTGGTGAGGGCCAGACAACCGTCCGTGGCGGATACCAAATGAGCTATGTCCTCGGCGGTGGCCGGTTCAGCACCCTTGACGGTCCGCTTGCAAACCCACCGGGAAGCTCCTATACCGCCACCTTCAACGGCGGGCCGGGGCTCGAGTACCTCGACATGACGAGTTTGAGGCAAATTGTCCCCGTACCCGTTACCGTGTCACCGATGCAGCCCATTCCCGTGGATTCCCGAAGTGTGGGATTGACGGCGTTCGATTCGAACTATCTGACGCCCTACATCCAGAACCTCACGTTGGCTGTGACCCGCAACCTGGGACGCAAAGTCACGCTGGATATGCGTTACGTCGGCACGTTGAGCCGCAAGCTCTACGGAACCATGGACGTTAATGCAAACAACTTCCTCTACAACGGAGTGAAGGAAGCATTTGACTCCGCTCGGTCCGGCGGAGAGTCTGCCTTGTTGGATCAGATGTTCAATGGGATTCAGATCGCGACTACGGGTTGCGCGGCGCCTAGCGGAACGACAGTAACGTGCGGGCCTGTGGGGACGACGACAGGCGGAGTTACTCAGACGGGAGCGATGCATCTTCGCGCTGCGACCGCCGGCAATTTGCGCAACAATCTGGCGAACGGTGCATACAATGCGCTTGCCAGTTCGATCTACACCTTGAACTACAGCAAGGTGGGCGGCATCAATCCGACGCTTCCGGCTATTCCTGCCGGCGTCAACGGTGCTGTACTCCGGTACAATGCGTTCCCCGAGAACTTTGTTCGGGCCAACCCGCAATTCAGCACCGCAACCCTGCAAACGAACATAGGCAACTCGAACTACCATTCGATGCAGGCCGAAGTGACGCTGCGACCGACGGCAGGTCTCAGTCTTCAGGGTTCTTACACCTGGAGCAAGTCGTTGGGCCGCACAGGCGCGTTCACCAACCCCGTCGACAGGGGCCCCGACTACACACTGCAGGCTGGGAATCGTGCACACGACTTCAGAACCAACGGAACTTTCGAGCTGCCCATCGGGCCTAACCGGCTGCTTCTGGCCAATTCTTCCGGCACCCTGGCCCGTATCGTGGAGGGCTGGACGATGAGCTGGATCTTCAACACCACCAGCGGCGCGCCCGCTGACGTTGATGCCGCAACCATGCTTTACGCCAATGGTGTCCCGGATGTCGTTGGACCCTTCGATCCGAGTCGCGGTTCGGTGCAATGGCAGAATGGCGCTGCGTCCGGCAACTATTTTGGCGGCGAGTATACAAGGGTTGTCGACCCTCAGTGTTCGAGTATCGCCGCCACTCTCCAGTCTGTCTGCACACTCAATGCTCTTGTTAACTCCACAGGCCAGACCGTGCTGCAGAATCCCAAGCCCGGGACGCGTGGCAACCTCGGCAGGAATGCTCTTGAACTACCAGGAACATGGAGCTTGGACAGTGCGATGAGCAAGAGGTTCCAAATCACGGAGTCCAAGAGGCTTCAGTTGCGCGTCGATGCGATCAACATTCTCAACCATCCGCAGCCGGCGGCTCCCAGCCTGTCGCTTACAGGGACACAGGCTTTCGGCGACATTGCCACAAAGACCGGATCGCGCTCATTCCAGGCGCAGGTCCGTCTCGATTTCTAGGAAATCTTTCAAGCGTTCAAAATCCGTCAGAACAGGAAACGAAGCTGGCCCTGAAGGTTTCGCCTCTGGTCTCCTTTCGCAGACATTGTCCCGAAACTCGCGTTGTTAATGCTAAGCACGGGCGTTCCCGGCGGAACAAACGGATTCGGATGATTCAGAACGTTGGTCGAGTCGAAGCGAACCTGAACCTGCTTACTCTCATTAATTCGGAAAGTTTTGCTCAGGCTGCTGTCGAGCGTCCACGAACCCGGTCCGGCGACGCTACCCTGACCAAGCGTACCGCGTTTGCCGGGCAGTGGGTTCTGCAGAAGAATTTGTCCCGACGGGTCGGCAATCGCTGTCATTGTGCAATTGTTCGCATTGAGAAGGTTGAATCCCATGGCATCGGTCTTATCAAGTATTCCGCTCGCTCGACATTGTGGATCGGTGACCACTCTGTAGCTGCCAACAGGCCCGAAGTACGTTCCACCACAGTCTGCCCACTGACATTCTGGCCCCAGAGGACATCGCCTTTCTTTACACTCCACGGGCCAACCACATCGGGAGTGCCATTGCCGTAGAGCATGTTTTGCGCACTGATGGTTCCGGGCGCTCCACTGAATACGTTGTACGTCCAACTGAGTTTCCAGTTCTCGATCACTCGCGCCAGCGTGCCCGAAGAGTTGCCGAACAGCAGCTGGTTCGGCCCGAGCGGCAGCTGAAATGTTCCGTTCATGCGAAACTCGTGAGCCCGATGGTTCGAAGCCAGCCTATAGTCAGCGTCCCGGTCCAGAGGATTGGTCCAACCTGTCCCGGGAGTCTCCATCGATTTTGCCCAGGTGTAGGTCGCCTGCAGACTTGTCCCGTAAGTGGGGCGCATCGTGAACTGCATCTGCATGGAATGATAGTTGGAAGATCCCGTGTTCGTGTTGTACGTCGGCGTAGCAAACTGCGGGTTCGCGACGAGGTAGCTTTCCGGGAAGCAACGGAGTGGCGTCGAGATGGCCGGCCCCACGACACTTTGTCCGTTGGCCAGACGATCGCAGCCATTGCGCAGGACTCTTCCACCGACATTGCGCAGTGTCGAGTTGAACCCCAGGAGTCCGTTCGTCGGGCTACCGCCCGCATTCGAGTTAATGAAATTAGCAATCGTCAGATAGTCCCCTTGCGCGAGGTTTGAAGCAAACCGCCGCCGAAGGTGAAGAGAGCCCGTCTGAACCACTCCATTCGAATTAACCGTTCCGACCGCCGTGTAGCCCGGCGTCGTACTGTTGAGGTTCAAGCCGGCGAATAATTGATCGAAAAGCGAGGCGTCTCCGCCATTCCGAACAGTCTCCAGTGCATTGAACAGCTCCGGATTATTGAATATGTTCGATGTGTTCAGGTTAATGCTCCCATTCTGTTTCTTACCCTGGGTACCTGCATACCGCACATCGATCGTCATATTCCGGCGAAGCTGGTGAGTCACTGAAAGCGTGAAGTTTTCGACATACGGCGTGGTGTAGTTGGGATCATATGCCGTAAAAGAGCCCGCGCGGCTGAATGGAGCGCCCAATGTCCCTCCGGGCACAGCGGGGTTAGTTGGGATGAGAGGTACCAGCGAAGACACATTGCGGAGATCCAGATACGGGTTGCCCAGGGCCGTGAAATCAATGGTCGCGACACTGGTTGCGCCCGGCGCTCCGCCAAGGACGGTGTCCAATTGGATTCCGCTACGACCTGTTCCTCCAAACGTTAACTGATAACCGCCACGCATTGTTGTCTGTCCGGGACGTCCGAATGGAAGCTGCCAGGCAAAGCCGACGGCCGGGCCGAAATTGTTCATATCGTTCCGGTATACGGCCTTATCAGGATTAGGGCTATTCGGTCCGACAAATTCGACCCCAGTGATAAGGCTCGGATCGCAGTTGGAGTTGGGTATGCCCGCGACGGAGCTTGGCGCACCAACCTTGCATTCCAGCAGACCTGTAGGTCCGTACCCGCTGAGATAAACATTGCCTGCCGTCAACCACTGGTTGAAGAGATTGTTGTTTCCGACACCCGTTCGGCCCACACCGAAAAGGCCGACCCCCTGGCCAGGCGTTGTCGTGGTGAAACCCGATCCAATATAGGGAACCGCGTAGTATTCCCAGCGAAGGCCCAGATTGAAGGTTAGCGAGGGGCGGACCTTCCAGTCATCCTTAACGAAGAAAGAGAATTCGTTCTGGACCTGGTCCCGATATTTTCGCCCCAGCGTATTGATATTCTCCCATGTGCCGTTGGCCACATCCGACGAGTCGTCAATCCAGTAAAGTTGAGTGCCCGATCCTATCGACGCGTTGAGAAAGTACAACAACCCTCGCGCCGTCGTTTCAGCATTGCCAGCGCCCGTGGCGACGAGGCCGGGAATAGTTCCGGTTGTGCTCGAGATCGACGACGCCGCGTTCGGACCAGGGCCGCCATAAAGCACGGCTTCGACCGGGATCGTCGCCCCCGCCGGGCCAATATTGTTGTAGCCGATAGATTTCGTGAGACGAACTTCGCCACCGAATTTGAAGGCGTGGGTGCCTCGGGTCCAGCTCAGCGTGTCCCCGAAGCTATAAAGTGGAGTGCGATTGCCGTTGTGTGTGCCAAATTGAAGTGGACTATTTGCGTTCGTCGCACCGAAGATGCCGGTCGTTCCGGTGAAGTAACCCGTGAAACCCGGGTTGTTAGCGAAGATACTCCAATAGTTGTCGGAGCCTTGAACCACCCACTTGTTTGCCTCACTGCGCATCTTCTCATCGGAGCTCTCCCAGGGTTCGTAGCTATTCCCAATCTGATAACGCACGCCAAACCGCGCTTCGTTGATCATCGAGGGAGACAATGTGGACGTGAAACTCGACGTCAGGATCCATGGAGCGCGACGAGTATTCCCGTGTGGCATGTCGGGCCAATTGGAAAAGTTCTGCCCTTCATAATCCCGTTCGATGGTGTAACTGACATTCGCTTTGTGGTTTTGATTGAAATTGTGATCAACCTTCACATTGAATTGCTTTCGCTCTATGTTGGAATCTCCAACATAGAGAGCGGGTGAACCGAGGCCCTGATTCACTTCGCGTCTCGTCCACCGGATCTGCGCGGTGTTCAGCCCGTCTCCGCCTTCGAAATTGTTGGCGCGCGGCATCGCTGCCAGGAAATTCTTCATGTAGCCGGTAAGGTCTGCTGATTGTCGCCCGGCATCCCAGTACGTCAGGCTGTTGCTCGGAAAAATCGCGGTTCCTCCCGGACAGTCCGCCTGCGTGAACGGAGTCATCTGGAAAGTATCGGGATTGAGCTTTTGAGTTCCGAAGACGCTGAAACAGTTCAAAGAGCTTCCCGCGTTGCCCGCAAAATACGGGTTCCCTTGATAGTCGACCGCTGGACGGGCGCTGGTGCCCGGGGTCGCGCCCGCAGGTTGCGGGGTCCATCCCTGAAAATAACGGAAAATGCCCTGGCGAGCGGTGTCGGTAAGAACAAGGCCGTTCACAGTGGATCGCGTCCGGACAATGTTCTGATCATAAAGAGCAAAGAAGAATGTCTTGTTGCGGATGATTGGTCCACCAAAACTGCCCGTGATTTGGTGCTGGTTTTGCCAGTCGGGAACTCTTGCTTTCCAGCCCCCGGTGAGCGGATCGACCTGTCTATTGTTGGTCCAGGTATTCGCATCGAGCGCGCTGTTGCGAACGCTCCAGACAGCCGAACCCGCAAAGCGGTTACTGCCCGAGCGGGTCGTGATCTGAACTTGGCCGTTGCCGCGACCCAATTCCGCATCAACCGGCGTCATGATGAGCCGGATCTCTCCGACCATGTCGGGGTTGATAACCGTTGTTGCAAAGACACCATTTTGGTAGCGGCCGTCGCTAACACTGAGGCCATCACGAACGGTATTGATCGCACTGGCGGAGATGCCCGCGAGAGTATCGTTATTCAAGGCGGCGCCGCCACCGCCTTGGCGGAAACCAGGCAGCGTGTTGATAAGGTCCAGAACGTCGCCACCCACAACCGGCAAGTCGGTTACCTGACTTTCATTAAGTACATTACCGACGCTCGCTGAGGAAACCGCTAGTATGTCCCGCGCGTCAATTGTGACGTCGACTTGTACGCCAACTTGAGCGACCTCGAGCGTCAAGTCATAACGCAGGGTTTCGTTGATTCGCAGGTCGATGTTGGCGACCCGCGCATTCCGAAAACCCGGCAGAGATGCTCCAAGTTCATAGGGCCCGACCGCAAGATTGGAAAAGTTGTAGGCGCCGGACTCATTCGTAATCAATTGGGTTTTGACACCCGTCGCTGTGTTTGTGGCTGTCACCGTGACGCCCGGAACTCTCGCCTGCGTTGCATCCTGGACCACGCCGGTAATAGATCCAATTGCCTGCCCCCATGAAGTCCCAGCAAGGACGGAAAGTCCAAGCAGCAGCATTATCGATACTCTAAGTCTCATTTGTTCCTCCCCCGCGAAACCTTCAAATTTGAACCCTCAATACCTCCCCCATCAGTCAGCGAAACTCGCGATTTTCGGCGAACGGCCGCCAGCAGGTACCTGAAACCGCTTGAGGAAAAACTTGGGAATTGGTCGGGCAGGATCGTATTTAAAAATCGATTATCAGTAAATATATTTTAGATAGCAGGTAATCGATTTGAGTACCTCTGAGTGTGATCCGATTCGCGCGGGTGTGATGCCTGCCTCCTGGGGGGTATGGCGCAGGTCGCCGCGGCGGAGAATTTTGACGCGGATGCGAAGTGGCGCACGAGCATGGCGGCGAAGGCGATCGCATCAATGAAGAGCGTCGTGCCGCTGACGGCTGGCGCGTTCTTGCCGTTGACATGCGCGAACGCGACGCGGTCAGCGACGAAGAACTCGAACGTCTCGTCGAATGGCTCGGCCGGGTGCGGGGCACGAACCAGGATCAGTAGAGACATCGCAGGATCTTGAAGAGCTCTCCGATGATCTGGCCATCCGGCCAAGTTCAATTATCAACGGAGAGCAGTCAACGGAGAGCCGGCGATCTGGGGAATCGTTCTCCCGATAGTCGGCTGCCAGAGCAGAAAAATCATGTCACGGACTGCACGCGTTGTTGTGCTGTGTGCCCGTAGGATTCAGCTACATCAAGAATGGCCCCGGCCACAGAATGTCCCCGACATCACGGTCGATGTCGACATTCAAGATTTTCTCAGTGGCCGCGATCCTGTCCTGGAACGAGCTGTTGAAACCCTGAAGAAAAACTAAGGACGTATGAAATCTCCAGCCATCCTTACTTGCCCGAAAGTGCTTCCTTAACGACAGACCTGTCGATGAACTTGGCGAGTTCTTCACGGCTTCGCGGAGCTCGATTGCTGACTTTTGCGACCCAGGCCTCTTCCGTCACGAGGACATCCAGCATGTCCGGAATGATCTCCACCGGGAATTGTGTTTCGGGCCAACCCCAGCTGATCTCTTCGAGGCTGAAGCCGATCACGCTCGAAATATGTGGCAAATAGGGCTTGGGATCTGTCTTCAACGCCTTGCTGGCTTCGGCGACAGCACGCACAAAGGCGACGATTGACCGGCGCTTCTCCGGATCGGCCAGGTCTTTTCCTCGAGCATGAAGGTTGAACGCTTCACGGTACACCTTGCGATCCTGCAGGACGATTGCATCGTTGCCGAGCTTGCGAGCGGCTACTTCGGGCTCCGGCTCAAAGGCGGCAATGACGTCCGCAGTTCCGGCGGCCAGGGCGTCCGCCATCCGGAACTTGCTCGGCGGAGTTGCGGGCGCCACCTGACCTGCTGGCGCCGCTTGCGCCGCCGGCTGATTCACCAGAATGACGTCTTCCTCTTTTAATCCCGCGCTGCGCAGCATCGCCGTTAAGTAGTACATGGCCGAAGTATTTGCCGGCGCCAGGGCGCGCTTCCCTTTTAGATCGGCCAGCTTGTTGATACCTGCCGAACGCCTCGCCACCAGGCGATAGAAACTCTCGCTGACCGTCATGATGATGCGCAGATCCGGGTTGTTCACCGACTCCCGCAGCAACTGGGTTTCAGCGTTGGTCGCGAGATCCGCGGCGCCGGAGGTGATGCTAACAACGCCGCCAGAAGGCACCGTCAATTTCTGTGGATAGAAACTTTCGGCTGCCACCACGACCGGTGACAACTCGATCCAGCGGGCGCCCGCAACCTTGATAGGAACCAGCGGCGCCTCTTTCGGCGCTGATGTCTGGGCGGTTGACACGCTGTGCTGAAGCAGCAGGACTACAAGGGTCAGCACGGTGAGCCCAGTCACGGTTCTGGAGAAAGATCGATTCATGTTGGCTCCTGATTCAGAGTTCTGTGTTGCAGACTCTACCGGTTCTGGCTGGCGTTTTGTCTGGAAATCTGAAAATCGGCGTTACCCGCGGCTCACCCGTTCTTCAGCTTCATACGCGGATGGCTCCAGATACGGGAAACCGCGAATACCCTTTGACCCGGAGATCGCCGAGCATCCCACGGCTATGGTCCAGTGATAACATCGCCGCATGCCCGATCGAATCAGCGGGTTTCGCGGTGAGTTTCTCTGGGAATGGGAGATTGCGGAGCGTCAGCTAATGCTGCTCGCGCGAGCATTTCCCGCGGACGCTTATGAATGGCGTCCGAATGCGTCTGCTCGTTGCATCAGCGAGATATTGGTTCACATCGCGTGCGGCACGTTCATGCTCCTCGAACAACTTGGAATCCAGGCGCCCGGCGATCTGTTTCCAGATCTGCCGACGCCGACACTGGAGCACTTCTGGGCATTCCTCCGGAGAAATGATGAAATGGAGCAGACTTTTCGAGACAAGGATCAAATCCTCTCGCTCCTCGCTCGTGTCTTCGATTCCGCGCGAGACGCCGTAACCCGCATGGACGACACAGAGATGGAACGTGCCCTTTTCTTTTTTAAGGAAAACACGACTGTCCGACGTGTTTTCCTCCGTCTACTCGCTCACACACACGAACATATGGGACAGCTTATAGGATTCATGCGGATGCGCGGCATGTCGGCACCATGGCCCGATTGGAGGCCGGATCGGCGCGAGGGATAGGCGGCTATGTCACCTCACGACGCATTCGGGTTTCATGAAGAATATCGGATTTCCGGCCGGCCCCAGAAAGGATGGCCAGAATCGACTTTATGAGTAAAGCACCTCAGGAATTCAAGCTGGAGGGCAGTACGATTCACCGAGGAACTGGAATGAAGCACGCGATTCTCGTTTTCATGCTCCTTTCTCCCTGGACTCTTTGGGCACAAAGCGGCGCTGGCATTGTCGAGCGCACGTATCGAGTTAATCCGAGTCCAGACAGCTTCTACCGTGAGCTTCTCGAAATCACCGTTGTTGTTGCCGACGAGAGTGGGCGCTCACTGACGGCTCGGCGGAGTCTCACAGCGGAAGAGTACGCGGCGTGGGAGTCGGGAGGCGATTCCCGCGCCCTTCTGCTGATGAAGGTCTACGACTCGGCCCTGGCGGATCTGGAAAGGGCAATCTCCGGTGGAAAGCCGGTCGGCAAAGAGTCCGTCGACCGGCGAAAGGTTCGGTCCTTTGTGGCTTACGACGACCTCTTGAAATATCGCGTAGCCAAAACCGAGATGGACCGAGTCGCGCGGCAGCTATCCCAACTCAGAGCATCCATCGCATCCATGGAAAGAGATGCTGCGGCTCTTGAAGTCAAACAGGAGGAATATCAACGTCAGCTGATCCCGGCTGGTCTAGCCGAGTCCGAGCCTGTCTCGCTCCGGACAAAGGAACCTGAGGAAAAGCGTAAGGCCATCGGGGAACTCGGAGTCCAGGGGCCCCGGGCTCAATCTGCCATACCTGAACTCGTGCAAATCATTCTGGATTCCGGACAGAACGCC
>Ga0163163_10004759_pt1 | contig 11642 bp, 8 predicted proteins | sample S65metaG_FD_119766 | JGI IMG/M metagenome (GOLD analysis project Ga0163163, IMG submission 119766) | Switchgrass rhizosphere microbial communities from Kellogg Biological Station, Michigan, USA - S6-5 metaG | ecosystem: Host-associated > Plants > Roots > Rhizosphere > Soil | place: USA: Michigan... | reverse complement strand
GGTCCAGGAGGCGATGACGTCGTGGACGACTTTGACATCGCTCAAAGCAAGATAGGCGAATCCGCCCAACGGGTCGTGGACCGTGCGGTCGACGAAACCCGGCGCCGAGAGCACGGTGAGGTGACGAGCGAGCACCTGTTCCTCGCGTTCGCTCAGTTGGAGTGGGACACCTTCTCAGAGGTCATGCGCGACCTCAGTCTGAACCCGCACGAGATCGTCCAGGCGCTCGAGGATCACCTGCACGGCCTTTCCGGGGGCGACGTGCGCAAGCCGCGCGTGGCTGCCGCGACCAAGGACGTGATGAAGCTCGCGTTCCATCACGCCAGCCGCGCCGGGCGCCAGGTGATCGAGTCGTCGGATCTGTTCGTCGCGCTCTTCGAAGAGAGCCGCGGTCCGTCGGCCTCGGTGCCGGTCACCATCATTCGGCAGCACGGTGTCGAGCCCGATGCGCTGGTGTCGAAAATTGCCACGCGCATGCGCGACCACGAGCTCCGCGAAGAGCAGTTCCGCAAGCGCTTCGAGCTGCCGCCGTTCCTGCGCAACTTCGCGACCAATCTGAACCTGCTCGCGCGGCAGGACAAGATTCCGCCCGTCTTTGGGCGCGATCCCGAGATTCAGCAGGTGCTCGAAATCCTCTCGCACCGCGAACGGTCGAACTCCGTGATGCTGGTCGGTGAGCCCGGCGTTGGCAAGACGGCCATCGTGGAAGGGCTGGCGCGGCGCATCGAGTTCGAGCCCGAGACGATTCCCGCGCGGCTGCGCGATTGTCAGATCGTCAACCTGCAGATGAACAGCATCGTCGCCGGCACCATGCTGCGCGGCATGTTCGAAGACCGTCTCCACAACGTCATCCGCGAGGTGAAGGAGCGGCCGAACCTGGTGCTGTTCATCGACGAGGCGCACACGATGGTGGGCGCCGGCTCGGCGATCGGCGCTCCCGCCGACGCTGCCAACATCTTCAAGTCGGTGCTGTCGCGCGGCGAGGTGCGGATCATCGGCGCCACCACCCGCGGCGAGTACAAGGAATACATCCAGGAAGACGAGGCGCTGTCGCGCCGCTTCCGCGTGGTGAACGTGCCGGAGCCGACCATCGAGGAGACGCGCCGGATTCTGAGCAATCTCAAACCGCGCTTGGAACGCCTGTATTCCGTGCGCATGCTCGACGAGGCGATCGACGCCGCGCTCGAGCTGTCGCCCCGCTACGAGCGGCATCTGCGGCTGCCCGACAAGGTGATCGGCTGGCTCGACACCGCGTCGGTGCGGACCGAGATCGACAAGCGCTGGGAAGTGACCGCGGCCGACGTCGTGGACGTGGTGTCGCACACCACCGGCATCCCGAAGGACATGGTGTTCCGGGACGTCGGGGATCGGCTCAAGGGCATCGAACAGCAGCTCGCCAAGCGGGTGATCGGCCAGGAGAAGGCCGTCGAGGCCGTGGCGCGCCGGTTGACGCTCAACAAGGGCCCGCTCAAGGACGGCTTCGATCGTCCCGACGGCGTGCTGCTCTTTCTCGGTCCGACGGGCGTCGGCAAGACCGAGCTGGCGAAGGCCTGTGCCGAGTTCCTGTTCGGCGACGAGAAGAAGATGATCCGCGTGGACATGTCCGAGTATCAGGACGGCGGACTGTCCGTGGACAAGTTGATCGGCATGCCGCGCGGCATCGTCGGCAGCGAGCGGGGCGGCATCCTCACCAACCAGCTGCGCGACAACCCGTGCTCGGTGGTGCTGCTCGACGAGGTCGAGAAGGCGAGCCCGACGCTGTTGAACCTGTTCCTGCAGGCGTTCGACGAAGGCTGGCTCACGGACGGGCGCGGCAAGCGCGTGTATCTGTCGGACGCCATCGTGATCATGACCTCGAACGCCGGATCCGAGCACTTCCGCAAGCTGGAAAACAGCCTCGGGTTCCGCTCGGGCCAGGTGGCCACCACGCAGGTGCAGAACGAGATTCACCGCGAGCTCGAGCGCCGCTTCAGCCCGGAGTTCCGCAACCGCATCGACCAGGTGGTGGTGTTCGATCCGCTCACGCAGGATCAGGTGCGGGCGATCACCGAGAAGTATCTCGAGGAAGTGGCCGCCACGCTGCGGAAGGCAGGCAAGAACCTCGCCGTGGATCCTCGCGTCGTGGACGCGCTCGTGACGGAGGGCTACAGCATGGCCAACGGCGCGCGCTTCCTGAAACGCGTCATCGACGACCGCATCAAACTGCCATTGAGCCAGAAGTGGAAGGACGCCTCGAGCTTCCGCGCCACGATCGAGGACGGCGTGGTGGTCGTGGAACCGGTGGCGCCGCGACTGCACAAGCGCAGCGCCTGAAATCGCGAACCGGCGTCAAGCCGGTTTGCCAGATACTGGTCGGCCCCGCGAGATCAGCGGGGCACGCCATGAGCGGACCGGGGTGCCCGGATATCACGGGATCCCGGTCCGTGCTTTGTACGGGCCGCTGTCACGGCGCTCTTGACCTCCTGGCAGTATGCGGCGGGTGCATAGTCCCGTTTGTACAGTTCACGGTAACGGGTCACCAGCTGTGGGAACTCGCGCGCCAGCCACCCGGTGAAGTGCTCGCGCGTGCCGCCCTGCAGGTGCATGACGTTCGAGCCCACGATCGGCACGCCGGCCGCCGCTGCGTCCTTGATGGTCTTCTCGATCAACGCCGGCTTCGACGAAATGCCCGGTACGATCGGGCTCATGAGCACGCCAGCGTTGACGCCCGCATCGAGCAGTTCGCGTACCGCGCGGAGCCGCTGGCGCGGCGGAGCGGTGCCGGGCTCGAGCCGGGCGGTCACCTCTTCGTCGCTGCACGGCACGCTCACCACCACGCTCGAGCCGTCGATGGCCGAGAGCCGCGCCAACAGATCCTTGTCGCGCACGATCATCGGACCCTTGGTGATGACGCCGGTCGGCGTGCGCGCATCCACGAGCGCTTCCAGCGTACGCCGCGTCAGCTTGTAGTGCCCTTCGATCGGCTGGTAGATGTCGGTGGCGGTGCCGAGGCCGATCACTTCACGTGTCCACGACGGGCGCGCCAGCTCTTTGCGGAGCACCTCGACGAAGTTGGTCTTGACCAGAATCACCGACGCGAACTCGTCGCCGGCGCCCAGCTCGAACTGCGAGTGGTAGCGCCGCGCGTAGCAGTAGTGGCAGCCGTGCGTGCAGCCGCGGTACGGGTTGAGCGTCCACTCGAAGTAGCGCATCCCCTGCACGTGGTTGAGCGCCGACCGGCACCGCACCTCCTGGTAGGTGGCCGCGTCGGCCCGCCGCTCGGCTTCGGTGAGCGCGGCCACGCCGCCCTCCCTCACCAGATCGGCAATGCGTCGCGTTGTGGGAGGGCCGAGGTCGAAGAGAAGCGGTTCTTCCATTGGAATCGCGCAGTATTCGTATTTTGTTCGCCATCATAACACCGCACCAGGATCCGTAGAATCGAGGCATGGAAGCGACGCTCAGGTTCTTCGCGCCGCCGGCTCGTTGCGAATACCTGCCCGCCGAGACCGCGCGGCTCGAGTGCGTGCTCGTCGATCGGATGACGGCCGCGGAGTATCAGGAGTGGCTGCGTCGTGGCTGGCGCCGTTTCGGTCGAGTGGTGTTTCGCGCCGCCTGCCGGTCGTGCCGCGAGTGCCAGTCGCTCCGCGTGCCGGTGGCGTCGTTCGAGCCGCATCGCACCCAGCGGCGAACGTGGAAGGCCAATGCCGGCGCCGTGACCCTGTCGATTGGTGAGCCGTCACCGTCGCCAGAGGTCCGCGCGCTCTACGAGAAGTTCCATCGGTATCAGCATTCGGCCAAGGGCTGGCCGGCGCCCGAGGCCGACGGCATGGACGGCTTCTTCCCGAACCCGTTTCCCATCGAGGAGTGGCGCTACTTCGTCGAAGGCCGGCTCGCCGGCGTTGGTTACGTGGACGTGCTGCCCGACGCGCTCTCGGCCATCTACTTTTTCTACGACCCCGACGAGCGGCGCCGATCGCTCGGCACGTTCAACGTGCTGTCGATCATCGATCAGGCGCGGCGTCGCGAACTGCCGCAGGTGTATCTGGGCTACTACGTCGAAGGGTGCCGCTCGGTTGAATACAAGGCTCGCTTCGGGCCCAACGAAGTGTTACGCGCCGACGGCACCTGGTCGCCGTTCGTCAGCTGAAGATCAGGGCCGCTTGAAGGCGGCCCCACGACGACGGTTCAGACCGCCCCGCGCCAGTACTCGAGCAGATCGTCGAGCATCTGGTCGAACGAGATGTTCGGGCGCCAGCCGGTGTCGTGCCGCAGGCGGGTGCAGTCGCCCACCAGCGCCGCGGTGTCGTTGGGGCGCAACAGGGCCGCGTCGGTCTCGACCGTGACCTTGACGCGCGACCGGGCCACCAGCGCGTGCAGGATGTCGCCGATCGGGCGGCCGACGCCCGACGCCACGTTGTAGATGCCGCCGCTCGTGCCGCGGTCCATCAGGTCCGCATACGCGCGCACGACGTCGCGCACGTCGGAGAGGTCGCGCAGCGGCGCAAGGTTGCCGGCGCGGATCACGGGATCCTGCTCCCCCTTCTCGATGCGCGCGATCTGGCGGGCAAAGCTCGGTGCCGCAAACGCCGGCGCCTGTCGTGAGCCGGTGTGGTTGAACGCGCGCACGACGATGACGTCGAGGCCATCCTCGGCCGTCGCCCGTAACGTCCGCATCTCCTGCGCCAGCTTGCTCAGCGCATACGGGCTTCCCGGTGCGATCGCGCCCGCCTCGCCGATCGGCTGGTTCGAGGGGGCGTACACGGTGGCTGATGCGGTGACCAGCACGCGGGCCCGCACGCCGGCGCGGCGCAGCGCATCGAACAGATAGTGCGTGGCGAGCACGTTGCCGGCCAGCGTCGGCGTCGTGGCGTCCCACGAGCCGCCCACGTGCGGCACGCCGGCCAGGTGGTAGATCTGCGAGGGGCGCAGCGCGCGCACGGCGCCACGGACCTGGTCGCGGTCGAGCAGGTCGATCTGCTCCCACTGCGCCGACGGGACGAGACCGGGCGCTGGCGCTTCGCGCGACCAGCAGACGAGGCGTGGCGTCGACGCGAGGCGTTCGGCGAGATGCCCGCCGGCAAAGCCGGCGGCGCCGGTGATCAGCACCGGCCCGTCGGAGGTCGCGGCGGCTGACATCGGGTCTATTGCCGCGCGCCGTACTGCGTGTGAATGTACGCCTTGTACGCCGCGTCCTGCTCCTTGATCGGCCGCCACCACCACTCGTGGTCGCGATACCACTCGACGGTCTGCTGCAGGCCCTGCTCGAACGGCACCTGCGGCGACCAGCCGGCGGCGCGCAGCTTGGCGGTGTCCAGACAGTAGCGGCGGTCGTGGCCGGGGCGATCCGCCACCGGCTTGATGAGGGTGCGCGGTTTGCCGAGGCCGTCGAGGATGCGGTGGGTGAGCTCGACGTTCATGATGTCGTTGCCGCCGCCCACGTTGTAGACCTCGCCGTTCACGCCGCGTTCGATCAGCAGATCGACGGCACGGCAGTGGTCGTCCACGTGCAGCCAGTCGCGCACGTTGCGGCCGTCACCGTAGAGCGGGACCTGGACGTCGTCGATCGCGTTGGTGGCGAAGAGCGGGATGACTTTTTCCGGAAACTGATACGGCCCGTAGTTGTTCGACGCGCGCGTGATGATGATCGGCAGGTTGTAGGTGGCCCAGTAGCTGTAGGCCAGCCGGTCGGCGCCCGCCTTGCTGGCCGCATACGGATTGCGCGGCTTCAGCTCGTCGGTCTCCACGCTCGCGCCCTCGGGCACCGAGCCGTACACCTCGTCGGTGGAAATCTGGATGAAGCGCTCGAGCCCCTTCGCGCGGCGCGCCGCTTCGAGCAGCACCCACGTGCCTTCCACGTCCGTCCGGATGAAGTCGCCCGCGTGCAGCAGCGAGCGGTCCACGTGCGTCTCGGCCGCGAAGTGCACCACCACCGCCGACCGTTCGACCAGCGGACCGGCCACGGCGGCATCCGCGATGTCGCCGTGCACGAACTCGTGCCGCGGGTTCTCCATCACGTCGTGCAGGTTCTCGCGCCGCCCGGCGTAGGTGAGCTTGTCGAGCGTCGTGACGCGCCAGTCGGGGTGCGTGCGCAGTGCGTACCGCACGAAGTTGCTGCCGATGAACCCGGCGCCGCCGGTGACCAGGACTTCCCGCACGTGTCGTTACCTCACTGTGCCGGTGCCGCCGAAGGCACCGAAGAAATTCGAGATGCTGCCGAGCCCGGCGAGGACGATCGAAAGGTTGAAACGGCGGTCGGCCGGCAGGCCAAACGACGTGAGCCCGGAGTTGGGCTGATAGTTGAAGTTCTGGAACTCGGCCTGGATGCCGCAGCACTGCGCCATGTACGACGTGGCGATCGTCTGGTTGACGATGTAGCCGCGCGCCACGTCCCAGCTGATGACGTACTGGCTGGTCACCTTGCCGTCGCGCAGACGCAGCCCCGATGACCCCGTGAGGAAGGTGCTCGGCTGATCGGACGGCGTGGGCCGACTGCGGCTGAACGTGAGATTACCCGACCCTTTCAACGTGTTGATCGTGGCGCCCGTCGACAGCGTCTGCATGCCGTTGCCATTCACGTCGTACTCCACACGCGCGTTGGTGTCGAAGTTGAACGTCGGCGAGAAGCGCGTCGTGATCGCGATCGGCGAGAGCGAGACCTGCTTCGGGTGGCCCGACACGTAGTTCGTATCATAGATGCTGGCCAGCGGCTCGGTGTAATAGGTCTGCTGCACGCCGATCGTCATGAATTCACGCGTGATGCCCTTGCTCGCGTTCTCCGCCGGGCGCCCGCGATAGAACAGCCGGTTGGTCACGCCGTAGGTCATGCGCGCCGCGCCACCCACGATCCGGTCCGCGAGGTCGTTGGTGTTCGGCACTCGCGACTGGTTGGCGAACTCGGTGTTGTAGTCCACCGCGAACGCCGGCTCGATCACGTGCTTCATGCGCTCCGTGCGGCTGCTGTCTGGCGTGTCCCAGATCTTCGTCAGCACCGGGCCGATGAGCTCCGTGCGCACCGTCATGTATTGACGAAGCAGGTTCGCGGACGTCAGGGTGTTGGTGGAGTCGAGGCTGCGCGAGTAGAAGGTGGAGCGATACGAGGCGCTGGTGTTGGCCGAGAGATACGTCAGGCGCGAGAGCGGGATACGGATCGACGGGGCCAGGTCCCACTTCCCGACGGAGCTGTCGCTCAGCACGTTCCACTGGCCGGTGGTCGTGTCCTGGCTCATCGCCCGGTTGGGGATGTAGGAGTATTCCGTATTGGCCGACGCGTAGATCTGGGTTCCGAAGAGCATCTGCGGCGCGAGGCTGGCGGAGAGCCGCGGCGTGCTGCCATACACGTTCGACGACGTGGCACCGCTCAAGTATTCGTTGCGCGAGTACTGTGCGCTGGTCGACAAGCGCCCGAAGGTGCCGCTCAGGCTGCCGTCGATGGTGCGTCTGCTTTGCGTGGCCTGATAAATGTCCTGGTGATAGAGCTGCTGCGTGAGGATGTCCGAGAAGTAGTCCACGCGGGCGCGCGCGCGCAGTTGCTGCGTGAGGCGGTGGTTCACCGCCGCCTGCACTTGGAAACTGTCCTTTCCCGGCAGTACCACCGAGGTTCCATTCGAGTCGTAGGTGGTGTCCTCCCGCAGGAACCGGTAGACCTTGATGGTGCCGGACGACTGCGAGTCCTCGACATAGCGATACTCACCACCGTAGCCCTGACCGCCACGCGTGTACCAGTCGTGCATCGCCGTGAAGTCGCGGCTGCGCCCCATGGCCCAGAAGAACCCGTTGCTGATCCGCTGCCCGCCATACGTCGACCTGCCGTAGGTTGGGAGCAGGAACCCGGTGGCGCGCTCGTTCTGCTGCAGCGGGTAGTACACGAGCGGCAGGTAGAGCAGCGGTATCCCCTTCACGCGCAGCACGGTGCTTTTCGCGATGGCGTAGTCGTCGAGCGTGATGCTCACGCTGCTGCTCGTCAGCTCCCAGCGCGGTGTCGGCTGCACACAGGTCGTGAACGCGCCCTTGGTGATGCGGTACTTCCGATCGGGAAGCTTTTCGATCTTCTCGCCGTAGAAGTAGACGTCCGGGTCCTGGCCGGCAAACTGCCGCTGGTTGGCGTACTTGCCCATCGCCATGATGCCCGAGGCGTCGTAGAAGATGCCGGTGCCCTTGCCGAGGTCGAACTCCACCCGTTCGGCGGCAATGCGCCCGTCTGCTTCGGCAAAGACGACGTTCCCGCGCGCTTCGAGCCGGTTCTGGTCGTAGAACACGTCGACCTGGTCGGCCGAGAATTTGACCATGCTGTTCGGCGGCTGGAGCTCGACGTTGCCGATGAACCGGATGCGATTGCCGTCGAGCTCCTGCTTGTCGGCTCGGCCGCCGAGCAGGCTGGCGAGCGTCTTGGTGGAGTCGCCCGGCGCGGCCTCGGGCTCGGGCGTCTGCGCGTCGGCCGGTACGGGCGCCTGTACCGGCGGCTGCTGCGCGAGCGGCGGCTGCAGCTGCTGGGCCGCGGCGAACGCGGAGCCCGCCAGCAGGCAGGCCAGGCACAAGGCCGGCACCACGCGCGTCATCGGGCTGGCGGCGGCGTGGCGGCCACCGCGCGGGCGAGCAGGCGTTCCCGCAGTGGACCTACCAGGAAGATCGAGCCGGCGACGCACACGAGGCCGGACCCGGAGAGCGCGCGATGCACGGCGTGCAGCGGCTCCTCGTCCACGTCGACCTTCAAGCGCGTGAGACCGAGCCGCTCGGCCGCGGCACGGACGCGGCCCGCGAGCTCGTCGGCCGGCAACGCGCGGGGCGTGGGCGCCGACGTGGCGATGACGTGGGACGTGAGCGGCAGGAGCGGGGCCAGGATATCGGCCACGTCCTTGTCGCGCATGATGCCGACCACGAGCGGCAGCCCGTTCGGGTGCCAGCGGCGCAGGTGCGCGGCCAGGGCGGCGGCGCCCTCGGCGTTGTGCGCCGAATCGAGGAGCACACGATGGCTGCCGTCCAGCTGGAGGTATTCCAGGCGCGCGGGCCACAGTGCCGTCGAGAGCCCGCGCTCGATGTGAGCCGGCCTCACTGGAACCCCGCTGGCGGCTGCGGCTTCGAGGAGGCGCGTGGCCACGACGGCGTTGCCCACCTGATGATCGCCACGCAGCGCCAGCGTGAGCGGTCCGTAGCGCCCCTGCGGCGTCTCGAACGTCACCCGTGAAGCGCCGTCGACCGATTCGGCCGTGACGCGCGTGTCGGTGGCCGATTCGAGAAGAGTGGCCCCTCGTTCGGTGGCGACTCTACGCACCACATCCATCGCCGGTGCCGGGAGCGCCCCGGCCACCACGGTCATGCCCGGCTTGATGATGCCGGCCTTCTCGAAGGCGATTACACCGTGCGTCGAGCCCAGATGGTGCTGGTGATCGAAGCCGATGGTCGTGATCGCGCCTGCCACGGGGGTAATGACGTTCGTGGCGTCGAAGCGGCCTCCGAGCCCCACTTCGATGACCGCGACCTCGATGGCGGCGCGCCGGAAGAGCTCGAACGCAATCGCGGTCGTGGCCTCGAAGAAGGTGGGCAGGACGCGCAGTGTGCCGGACGCCACCAGGCGGTCGGCCAGGTCCAGCACTTCGTGCGCCACCGCGTTGAAGGTGGCCGTGTCCACGGCGTCGTTGCCGATGACGAAGCGCTCGGTGATGTCCGCGAGGTGCGGCGAGGTGTAGCGGGCGGTGCGAAGCCCGGCGGCGGCGAGCGCCGCATGGGCCATCGCGGTCACCGACCCCTTGCCGTTGGTGCCGGCCACGTGCAGCGTGGTGAAGCTGCGCTCCGGATGGCCGAGCGCCTCGCAGAGGCGCGAAATGTTTTCGAGCCCCAGCTTGATGCCGAAGGTTTCGAGCGAAGTGAGCCGATCGAGCAAGGACTGGTCAGCGCGTGGGTGCCGCCACGGCGACGCCGGTAGGCTCCGGCAATGCGGTCGGCGCCAGCTCTGCTCCCATGAAGCGCAGCGCGCGGGCAACCACCGCTTTCATGTCGCGGCGGTCGACGACGAGGTCGAGCATCCCGTGCTCGACCAGGAACTCGCTGCGCTGAAAGCCGTCCGGCAGCTTCTGCCGGATGGTCTGCTCGATGACGCGGGGCCCCGCGAACCCGATGAGCGCCTTGGGCTCGGCGATGTTGAGGTCGCCCAGCATCGCGAAGCTGGCGGTGACGCCGCCGGTCGTGGGGTCGGTGAGGATCGAGATATAGGGGAGCCGCGCCCGATCGAGACGCGCCAGCGCCGCCGACACCTTGGCCATCTGCATCAGCGACAGCGCGCCTTCCATCATGCGCGCGCCGCCGGAGCACGAGATGATGAGCACCGGGTGACGGCGGTCGAGCGCCATTTCCACCGCGCGCGTCAGCTTCTCGCCGGCCACCACGCCCATGCTGCCGCCGATGAAGCTGTATTCCATCGCGGCAATCACCACGTCCAGGCCGTCGAGCCGCCCCGTCGCCACGATCACCGAGTCGTTGAGCCCGGTCGTTTCGATGGTCTTCTGAAGACGCTCGCGATACGGCTTCGTGTCGGTGAACTGCAGCGGGTCGGTGGAGCGCAGGCCGGGGAAGTGCTCCTGATACTTGCCGCCGTCGAACAGCGCGGTCAGACGTTCGGTGGCGCTCAGCCGGAAGTGGTGCGCGCACTTCGGGCAGACGTTCAAGTTGCCTTCGAGATCCTTCTTGTAGACGGGGTTGCCGCAGTCGGGGCACTTCACCCACAACCCTTCGGGCACCCGGCTCGGCTTGTCGGCCGTCACCGAGGCCATAGGCTTGCGGGTTTTCTTGAACCACGCCATCAAACGGACTGTAGCATGCTACGCGTGCCTGCTGGCAGGTAGGCAGGTGGGGAGCTAGGGGGCTGGGGAAAGCTCTTGTTTTGAGATGTTTGCGCGATGCGCAGGGCGGTCTGAAGACCGCCCTCCACATGTACGCAGAGGTGGACCCTCGTAGAGGTCCGCCTATGGCCGCGGGACGTAGTAGCGTGTGCCGCGCGTCATCGACGCCATCTGGCGGAGCAGGTCGTCGAGCGCGTCGTCGCTGCCGGCCAGATCGATTTCCGACGTCTCCACCACCAGCAGCGGCGTGGCCGTGTAGTGGAAGAAGAAGTGCTGGTAGGCCTCGTTCAGCTCTTTCACGTAGTCGGGCGACGGATCGGGCACGCGGGGCTCGTCGTTCGGGTCTGGTGTGCGGTCGCGGCGAAGTCGCCGCTCGAGGACTTCCGTGGGCGCCTGCAGGTAGACCACCAGGTCCGGGGCCGGCACGTCGGCCGCGAGCAGATCGAACAGCCGCTGGTAGATGAACAGCTCGTTGTCGTCGAGATTCAGATACGCGAAGATCTTGTCCTTGTCGAACAGGTAGTCGCAGATCGTCGTCTGCGCGAAGAGGTTCGACTGGCGGAGCGAGAGCTGTTGCCGATGACGATTCAGCAAGTAGAAGAGCTGCGATTGCAGCGCCGCGCCCGGCCGGCCGTTGTAGAAGTCCGCGAGGAACGGGTTCTCGGTTTCCTCGAGCACCGTGGCGGCGTCGAGACGCGTGGCGACGCGCTCGGCCAGCGCCGTCTTGCCGACGCCAATCGGGCCCTCGATTGCAATCGAACGGAACGGGAGGGAGTGAACGGGCTCCAAGTCAGCTGGAGTCCGCATGCTATCATCCGAGCCCTCCGCCCT
>Ga0163163_10004756_pt1 | contig 11645 bp, 10 predicted proteins | sample S65metaG_FD_119766 | JGI IMG/M metagenome (GOLD analysis project Ga0163163, IMG submission 119766) | Switchgrass rhizosphere microbial communities from Kellogg Biological Station, Michigan, USA - S6-5 metaG | ecosystem: Host-associated > Plants > Roots > Rhizosphere > Soil | place: USA... | reverse complement strand
TCGTGCTCGCCGAGACCGAGTTCACGTGCAACGGCGATTCCGGTCTGCAACTGATCGCCGGTGAGCATTACCGTGCGAATGCCGGCGATTCGTGCGCGACGAATAGCTTCCGCAACACCGGCCCGCGGCGGATCGATCATGCCCACCAGACCAACGAAGGTGTATCCACTTTCCAGTGCGTCGTCTGAAGAATGTTCGTCCTCGTCCTTGAAGTGTTTGATGGCGAGACCCAGCACGCGCAAGGCTCTCGTTGCCATCTCCTCGTTCGCGGTCAGGAAGCGGCTGATCGTCGATTCATCCAGGAACATAGTCTCGCCGTCGACGTCGATAAAGGTCGAACAAGCATCGAGTACAACGGCGGGGCCTCCCTTCAACACCGCGAAATGTTGACCATCATTATTTCGATGCAACGTGGTCATTCGCTTCGTCGACGCGTGGAAAGGTTGTTCCGCGACTTTGGGATAGCTGGCTCGCTCACTCGGAACGTCGAGAATCAGAGTGTCTGCAACCACCAGCAATGCGGTTTCAGTCGGGTCACCGATCGTGCGCGTTTCGTCAGTTCCGTCGGAGCGAAACGCCGCTTCGTTGCAAAGCACTCCGATGCGAACTGCTTCACGCAATAGAGGATCATTCTCGAATGAAGCATTTTCCATTTCGACGCGCCGTCCATCCGAGAGGTAATACTCACGCACCGTCATTCGGTTCTCAGTTAATGTTCCTGTCTTGTCAGTGCAGATAACAGTCGTGCTTCCGAGTGTTTCGACTGCTGAAAGACGTCGCATGATCGCGCGTTGTCGGGCCATGCGGAGCACGCCTAAAGCGAGAATCAGAGTGGTGACGGCGGGAAGTCCTTCCCGGTACGGCCGCAACCGCGAGACTGATCGCGACTTCGGCCATCAACCAAACGCCGTCGCCGCGCAGCCAGCCCGTCAACATCACGATGGCTGCGATCAGCAGCACGAGATAGACCAGTCGCCTTCCTAAATCGGCCAGTTGTATTTCGAGTGGCGATCGTTCCTTGGCTGAACTTGCGGCCAGCCGTCCGATTTTGCCGAGCTGAGTCGCGTGGCCCGTACTTACGACGACTGCGACTGCTCGACCGGCGGCGACTGCGGTGCCGAGGTAAAGCATCGACTTGCGATCGGCTAAAGACGTTTGCACGGAAACCGCGTTACTGAACTTTTCGACTGGTATGCTTTCACCTGTCAGTGCCGATTCTTCGGCTTCGAGACGCACTGCTTCGAGCAAGCGAGCATCGGCGGGGACGCGATCGCCGGCGTTCAAGATGACGATGTCGCCGGGGACAAGTTCCTCGGCGTCTACAGTGGTTTCAAAACCATCTCGTCTGACGCGCGAGTTTGTGCGCGACTGTTGTCGCAGTGCATCGAGCGCGCGACCTGCTTGCCATTCAGTCGCGAAACCGACGGCGGCGTTGAGGATCAGCACAATCAGAATCGCGATCGCTTCGGCGTGGTCACCGGTGGCCCACGCGATCGCGGCCGCGAATGCGAGCAGAGCGATGACGACGCTCGCAAATTGATCAACCAGTATTCTCCAGGTCGATCGCGATTTCGTTTGCTGGAGTGCGTTGCGGCCGTAACGAACCTGGCGTTCGTTTACTTTGCGACTCAGTCAAACCGGATTGTGGATCGACGTCGAGCAGGCTGGTGACTGCGTGAGGTGCGAGCGCATGCCACTCGGAACGCTCTGGTACAGATTGCAGCGGGTGCTCAATAGCGGTCGCTGGTGTTCTGAGGAGCGACGCGTTCATCAGAGAATTGCTTCCGTCGCATGCCGGCGTTTGTCCCACGGATCAGTGAAGTATGGATCTTTCGAATGATCGTGACGATCGAGTGTCGCGAGTTCCCTGATTACGGGAAGTTCACTCTTTGCGAACTCCGCTGCCGATCCGTTGAAGACAATGGTTCCGGCGTCGAGAACTATGACTCTCGTCAGCGGCAGATTCGTCGGCGCCGCCTCTATTACTCTGATCTCACCGCCGGCGAAGACTTCAGAGCGGAACTTTGATAAGTAATCGAGCTCATGGATCTTCTTGGTTACGTACAAGGATGAGATGTGATTGATGTCGCGTGCACGAATCACACGATCCAGCACCTTTGTTGCGGCCAATGGATCGAGACTCATGGTCGGCTCGTCGAACAACATTATTCGCGGCCAACCGATCAGTGCGCGCGCTATCTCGAGCCGGCGCTTCATTCCACCTGAGAGTTCTTCCGGAAATTTCTTTTCTTCACCTTCGAGACCGACAAACCGCAACACCTCGGTTACAGCGCGCACGATTTCATCGTCCGACCACGCATGCTCTTGCAATCGGTAAGCGGCGTTCTCATAAACGGGCAAACCCGTGAAGAGGGAATCCTCTTGAAACACCATTCCCATCAATCCGCCGCGCAGTTCAATCAGTTCTTCTTCGTCGAGCTTCTGGATTTCTTTATCTTCGATCAGGATCTGGCCTGAGTCTGGTCGCAACAGCCCCATCGCCAGGCGCAACAACACGGATTTCCCCGAGCCCGACGCGCCAGTCAGAAGGATCATCTCACCGCGGTTCAGCACGAAGCTGACGTCGTTGAGCACGCGCAGGCCGTCAAAGCTGAAGCATACGTTGCGAAACTCGATTGCCGGCAATTTGGCATTATTATTCCTGTTCATGCCTGGCTCTGCTGCAACGTTCGTACCATGCGTTCTCTGTGCAACCTCTGTGGCCTCTGGGTCTCTGTGGTTGTTGCATCGAACTTAGCCCGCGGAGATTGCACAGAGAGCAGTGAGTAAATTTCAACTTTTCCTGTGCAATACCACGCACTTCAACTATCATCGGCTCGTGAACGAGAAAATGAAAATCCTGTTAGCTTACGATGGCTCGGCGGACGCGGACGCGGCGGTCGCCGATCTCAAGCGAGCCGGGATCGGTTCAACGGCGGAAGTGCTGGTCATGACGATGGTCGACATCTTTATGCCACCCAACCTCAACGCTGCTGATGACGACACGACGAATCTGCCGGCCAGCGTGAAACGCGCGGTCGAACGGGCCCAGCAAAAACTGAACGAAGCAAAGTCGTTAGCGAAACGCGCGAGTGAGCAAATCAAATCAGAGTTTCCGGAATGGAAAGTTGACTACGATGCACAGGCCGATTCGCCGGCCTGGGCGCTGATCCGAACTGCTGACACGTGGCAGCCCGATCTGATCGTGATGGGAGCGCGTGGCCATTCGGTTCTGGGTGGCAGACTGATACTGGGGAGCATCTCGCAGCGAGTGTTATACGAGGCACGTTGTACCGTTCGGATCGCACGCGTTAGTAGGAAAGAGCCCGATGGGCCAGTGCGCATATTCATCGGTGTGGATCGCTCAGTAGATTCTGATGCGGCAGTGGCGGCTGCGTGCAAACGTCATTGGCCTCAGGGAAGTGAAGTGGCGCTGTTTGCTGTGGTCGACACGGATCTGGCCGTTGACTCTGATGAAGTGCGAGAAGTTTTTGCGCCGGCGATGCAGCAACTGCGCGACGCCGGATTGCATGCTGAAGTCCTGGTCGGACATGGCAAGCCGGCAGACCAGATACTCGAGGAAGCTGACACGTGGGGGGCGGATTGCATTTTTATCGGCGCGAAAGGAAATCGAGGTATAGATCGCTTGTTGCTCGGCAGTGTTTCGTCTGCTGTTTCAGCTCGTGCGGATTGCTCAGTCGAGGTTGTTCGGTCTAAAACAGTCTGAGGTTGACGCCTACCTCCGAGTCGACTCGTTGGACCAGATGCTCGTCGTCGATCTTCGTATCATTGACATCACGACTAACCGTAAAGCTCATCATCTCTGAAGCCGGAAACGGTAGCAGGATCTGCTTGAGGTCCGCAGGTCGTGAATCCTCGTTCAGCCATAGATCGTATGCTTCGGGTTCGAGTATGACGGGCATGCGATGATGAATTTCTGCTAACAGTTCATTCGCAGTGGTGGTGATGATGGCGCACGACGTGATCGTACGATCATTGCTGCGCCAGCGATCCCAGATCCCCGCAAACGCAAACGGTTTCCCATCCTTCATCTGAAAATAGTAGGGCTGCGAGACTTTGCCGTTCCGCTCCCACTCGTAAAAACCATCCGCGAGGATCAGGCACCTGCGTCTCAGAAACGATTCGCTGAAGGTGCTCTTCTGTTCGATGGTCTCAACCCGCGCGTTGATCGAACCTTTAGCCTCTTTGCTCCAGTAGGGAATGAGACCCCATTGTAAAGACGTTACTTCACGCTGCTTTTCGCGTTCGACGACCGTCAGCACATCCTGAGTGGGCGCGATGTTATAGCGGGGAATGATTTGGTCTAAAAAGTCATAGTCCACGCGATGGAGATTTATCCGGCGCGGAGTTTTAAGAGTGAATCGGCCACACATGCCGCTGTATTCTGCCACCGCTCCCGCGAAATAAAAAACTTCGTTTCAGCCACAAAAAGGCACAAAAGGCACATAAGGATCAAACCGAGATTTTCCTATGTGCCTTTTTGCGGCTATTGCGATAAGGCTTGGAGCCACCCGGCTTCGCGGTGGTGTTCTTCCTCGTGGCGGCGCAATCTTGCCGTCATGACGCTAGCGCGACCGAGATAGCCCATGAGCTTGCGTGGGTTGTCGCGCCGCACCACGGGCAAGCGCCCGATGTCGTGACGGACCATCCTGGTCACTGCCTCATGAAGGATTTCATCGGGAAACGCGACGATCAAATTTTGGCTGCCGGCTTCGACGACCGTACAACCGTCCGGTGACTTCTCGAGCGCGCGAACCAGATCGCCGCGGGTGATGATGCCGGCGAGGTTACCGTCCTCGTCGGCAATCAGCGTTCCCTGACGATGCGAGAGATCGGGATCTCCATTCGCTATCAGATCGGAAAGTTCAGAGACTTTCATTAGCGCCGGCACTGTCGGAGGATTGCGATCCATAACTTCGCCGACTCGCAACACCGCCAGTGGATCGACGCTGTACTCACGCGAAACGTGAAAGCCACGCCGCGCTACTTTCTCAGTAAGGATCGAACGACGGAGCCACAACACTGTCAACGCATGTGCCGCAATACAGGCGACGAGCAGTGCGGGCAGAAGATTCAGATCGTGCGTGAGTTCGAGCGTGAAGATCATAGCTGTCAACGGTGAACGCATCGTGCCGCCCATCAACGCCGCCATGCTGATCATCGCCCAGAGACCTGGATCTCCCAGCGTTATGAATCTGCCTTCGATGGCGCCGAGCGCGCCGCCGATAATCAGCAGTGGCGCCAGCACGCCGCCTGAAGTTCCCGATCCCAACGAGATGGACCAGACCAGTGCTTTCCCAAGCAACAGTCCAATCACAACCGCGCCGACCAACTCTCCTTTTAATAACGCGTGAATGGTGTCGTAGCCCACGCCCAGCACACGCGGATCAAAATAGCCGCCAATGCCGACGAACAAGCCGCCAATCGCGGGCCACCACATCCAGTGAATCGGGAGTTTGCTGAAAAGATCTTCACAGAGATAGACCAGCCACGTCAGTCCGCCTGACGCGAGACCGGCCGTGATGCCTACGAGAAACGCAATCATCAAACCTTCCGCACCGAGCGGCGCATGCACGGTGACCGGAAAAATTGCGCCCGATCCAAGCAGCGGCACGCGCATCACAGCAGCAACCGCGGACCCAATCGCGACGGGAACGAATGAGCGCGGACGCCACTCAAATAGAAGTAACTCCACTGCCAGCAATACCGCCGCTACAGGCGCGTTGAAAATCGCCGACATACCGCCGGCAGCGCCCGCGACTAACAACGTCTTGCGCTCAGCGGCTGACAGATGAAAGAGTTGCGCGAAGAGCGATCCGATCGCGCCGCCCGTCATGATGATTGGACCTTCGGCGCCGAATGGTCCACCTGAACCAATCGAGATTGCGGACGAGAGTGGTTTCAAAACCGCGACTCTGACGTCCATACGACTGCGGCCAAAGAGAATCGCTTCGAGCGCCTCGGGAATGCCGTGACCGCGGATTTTCTCGGAGCCGTAACGCGCCAGCAGTCCGATGATCAAGCCGCCGACAACTGGCGCGAAAATTACGAATGGTCCGAGGTGATGATTTGTCGGTGAAACGAAGTCGGAAGAAAAGCGTTGATAGAAAGTAAGGTTGGTAAAGACGGCAATCAGCCAAACGAGTGCTTTGGCTACGAAAGCGCTAGCCAGGCCAACTACGACTGCCATCGCGGATAAGAGCAGAATTCGCTTGTCGCGGGTGAAATCGGATAGCCGATCTTCGATTCGTTCCGCGGTTTCGGTCATGGTCCCTCCTTGGAAAATTTGACATGCGTCGAAAAATGGTAGAAAAATGAATTACCATTCAGTCTAGCAAATTGCGTGGGCGCTCGCAGGGTCAGACAGATTTCGACAAAATGGCGCAAAATATGATTTTCCGATCAAAGTGCCGGGTTGTTTCTCTCATTGTCGTGGCGGTAGTGTCGGCCTCGCACCCAGTCCCGATCGTTCGCGCCCAAAAAGAAAAAGAAGCTGAGCAACGTCAGGAACTTGAAAAGAAGACGCTGGCACTGCTGAACGAGGTTGCGTCAGGCGCGTGGGGACTGAAGCTGCCGGAGAATCGGGTGTTTGTGATGGCGAGTGCCGCAGATCTACTTTGGCAGTTTGACGAAAAGCGCGCGCGCAGCTTCTACTGGGACGCGCTCAATTCGCTCAGCGCGCCGCGCTCGATAACTACTCCGGTTCGCAACGACGCCGAAAAGCTTTCCAAAGAAGATCGACAAAAGTTCGCACAGGATTATTTTGCGGTCTACCGGCTGCGACAGAAAATCCTGCGCCAAATTGCACGCAGGGATCCTCAGTTGGCGATGGAGATGTTGCGAGCGACGCGACAAGTTCCGCCACGACAGACCAACCCTTCAGAATGGCAGTATCCTGACGATAGTGAGCTCGAACAGGAAATCGCCAGCGCGGCGACTGAGAATGATCCAACGAAAGCGTTGCAGATTGCGCGTCAGAGTTTGGCGAAGGGCCTCACGCTTCAATCGCTCACTCCCTTGTATAACCTCCTCGCCAAACATCCCGAGAAAGCTACACAGTACGCCGGCGACATCATCGACAAACTACGAACGACTAACATCGCTGCTGACTTGCGTGCCTCGCTTATTGGCTTGCACCTGCTCGTGATGAGTCGCAGTCGCGACGGCAATCGTTCTCCGGCTGAGCCGGCCATCGCGGAAGAAAAACGGCTGAATCTGAATGACGAGCAGCGACGCGACCTGGTGGAGTTGTTGACTGACGCTGCACTTAGTGCGTCGCCTAATTCAACTTTGCTTAATGAGATGAGCGACGTGATGCCGGAGATCGACCAGTTCTTTCCGGAACGTCGCGAAGCGCTCGATCGAAAACTGGCCACCTTCGGTGAGACGCTGAACAAAGACCAGCGCGATCAGAATCTTTACAACACGCTCATTCGCCAGGGCCGGCAGGAAGAACTCGTTCGCGCCGCTCTGACCACGAACGAGGCTGATCGTCAGCACCTGTATAACCAGGCTGCACTGATTGCCCTGGCCCGTAACCAGACTGAGTCGTTCCGTGATTTCGTAAACAAAGAGGTGAGCGATAAGGGAGAACGGACCAGGATCTTCGATTATCTCGAGAGTGAGGAAATCACTGCGGCTGCGAGCCGTAAACAGATCGATGTCTTGCGTAACCTGGCGCCAAAGATTCAACGCAAGGAAGAACGCGCGCGGGCGCTGGCCGAGTTGGCGCTGCTGCTCAATGAAAAGGGTGAAAGCGCGGAAGCGTCCTCCTTGCTTGACGAAGCAGCCACGCTGATTAAGACGGATCTGAAAGACGATAAACAAACGAATGCATTGCTTGCCTTGTTGTGCGCGTATGCCATCGTCGATCCGCCGAAAGCGTTTGCCGTTGCCGAGCGAACGGTGGACCGCGCGAACAGCCAGATTTCGCTCTTGATGTTGCTCGATCGAGTGGCTAAAAGCGGCGTGGTTAAAAAGAATGAAATCGTTTTGGACCAGGCGGGGATACTGCCGCTCGATTATCTATTCTTCAAATATGGAAAAGGAGTCTCCGCGTTAGCGAAAGCTGACTTCAATCGCACGCGCGCCCTCGCCGGCCGTTTCGAGCGCAACGAGTTGAGACTGCTGGCCCAGTTGCTGATCGTTAAAGGTGTGCTGCAACCTCCGCTTCCGCCGGGCGGCGTGATTGAAATGGTGCAGAGGTGATCAACGAAGTTTGGGAATCACGATCTGCACGGTTGCCTCCGCTTGCTCCAACGTGATTCTCGTTTTCCCGGAGAGTTCCGTTATTTCCTGACGATAACTTCTGGCCTCCATAAATAGCTTCTGACCGATATACCCATTGATCCTGAACTTACCCTCGCGATCAACGTTGACCGCAAAAAATCCGCTTGGATCGTTTCGCGTGACATCCATCACGCTCAGTTGCGCGTCGACTACCGGTGAACCATCAGACCAGACGATAACGCCGGTCAGAACGCTCACGGCTCGTGTCGGAGATAAACGGATCTCGAGGTTTTCCAGCTTCTCACCAGTTCCGACGGTGATCACCTGCGCTTGTTCTTGATCGACTACTCCAGGATAAAACGATGGCGGATAAATGATCGTCGGATCGTTTGGATTTGGATAGCGATTGTAATTGACGGAAATGATGTAGCGACCTTTGGGAACTTCGGAAAGCGAGAAGTTTCCACTTGCGTCTGTCGCTGTGCCCAGTCCAATCGCTTGGAGAGGATCAACGTCTGGTTTTATCAGTTGCACTGCTATGCGAGCTACTCCTTCACCGCCAGTGTTAAGAACCCGGCCGCTAACGCGTCCGTTGTTCCTCACATTCCATCCAATAAACGCGCAGCCACGATCTAACACCTCTATCTGTCGTTCGGATTGCCAGGCAGAAAGTGTGTCCGGAAGATGGAGAGTGACTTTGTATTTGCCCGCCGGAAGACCACCGACGCGAAAACCTCCTTCCGCATCGGGCCGGATCTTTTGTAGCGGGGACGCGCCTTCAATGGTGATGAAAACATCTGAACTGGAGTATTCAGTTTCCGCTTCGCCGTGAGTAATGGTTCCAAAGATCGTCACCCCTTGCGAGGGGGATGACAGAGTAGCGAGAAACGCGAGATCCTCAGCGGCAGTGCCAAAGAGTTTGGTGCTAGTGCAGATATACGTAGTCAACTTATCGCCGTCGAGATATGCGTAAACGAGATAACGCTGGCCAATTTTGAAGTCGTAGCCGCAATCGCCGCCACCGCGTCCAGTGAATATTTCGATCTCTGGGCCGGCGGCGCCACGATACGATTGTTCGACGGCGAATCTAAACCCGATCGGATTCCGGTTTATATTTCCTCGATCTGTCGGTCTCGTTTGTTCGTCCACGCGTTTGCTGAGAACCGTGCCGACGAACACAGCCTGGGCCGATCCAAAAGAGATACACGGCGCATTCGCACTCCCGCAACTACACGCATGCACGGTCTGGCTGGCAAATGAGAGAGCGAAGAGGATCCCAAACATCACGAACAATGTGCGCATGATTGCCTCCGTTCAGCCTGGTGCCCTTGTCTTGACCTTTGACGGATAATGGTCTCACGCAGTTGTCTAACGAATGTTCCCGCAGCTTAGAATGGAGCACTAATATTCAATGCAGAAAACGATCCTCGTTGGCGTCGCTGGTCTAATCGGCACACTGCTTCGTTACTGGCTCTCGGGACTGGTAGCGCGCCAGTATGGCGAAACTTTTCCGTGGGGCACGTTGGTCGTCAATTTAGTGGGATGTTTCCTGGCGGGCGCCGTGTTCCATGTGACTGAGGAAAGGTTTCTGATCTCGCCCACGCTGCGCACCGTGATTCTGATCGGTTTTCTCGGTGGATTCACGACCTTCTCGTCTTATGGATTACAAACGTTTACGTTGTTGCGTGACGGCGAGATCGGGTGGGCTGCTGTAAACATCGCCGCTTCCAACGTATTTGGCTTGTTGATGGTGTGGACGGGATACGTCGTATCGAAAGCTTTGTGAGGAAAACAATGACGATTCCAGAAGATGGATCTTTGTTACGCATTTTTATTGGTGAGAGTGATCGACACGGTCATCAGCCGCTTTATGAAGCAATTGTTTTGAAGGCGAGGGCAGAGGGCTTGGCAGGAGCGACTGTGTTGCGTGGTGTGATGGGCTTTGGCAAACACAGTATTCTCCACACCTCGAAGATACTGCGATTGTCCGAAGATCTTCCGATGGTGATTGAGATCGTGGACAGCGCCGAGAGGATCAATGGCTTCTTGCCGGTGTTGAATGAGATGATCACAGACGGCTTGGTGACACTCGAGCGGGTAAAGGTAATTCAATACAAGGCATGAATTAGCCACAAAAAGGCACAAAAGGCACAAGAGTTTATTTACTTTTGTGTCTTTTGTGGTTTTTGGTGGCTCTATATTATGGCTATGAATTCAGACTTCAAGAGTTTTTGGATGGGTGGCTTTGAATCGTCTACGCACCGGCTGCCGCGGCGTAAAGCAATGGGCACGTACGCAGGCGTTCGTCTCGATCTGCTAACCTCGACACGGCACGACGAGTTTGCGTTACAGGATTATCAACGACTTCAGGACGTCGGTATTCGAACGGCGCGCGACGGTGTGCGCTGGCACCTGATCGAGAAGACGCCCTCTCGTTATGAATTTTCGAGTGTCGTTCCGATGTTGCGCGCGGCGCGCGAAACGCGAACGCAAGTCATCTGGGATCTATTCCATTACGGCTGGCCGGACGGGATCAATATCTGGGGCGCGGCGTTCGTGGAGCGTTTTGCACGTTTCGCGCGTGCCACCGCGCAAGTCATTCTCGAAGAAACCGGCAGTCCGATCTACATCACGCCAGTGAATGAGATTTCGTTTGTGTCGTGGGGTGGCGGCGATGCGGGGTTCCTGAATCCGTTTGCCAAAGGGCGTGGTCCCGAGCTTAAGGGCCAACTCGTGCGCGCGACGATCGCTGCGATCGACGCGGTGCGTGAAGTCGATCCGGCCGCGCGCATCTGTCACGCGGAACCCATCATTCACATCGCTGTCGATCCTGATCATCCCGAAGAGGCGCCTGCGGCCGAAGCGTACCGCCAATCGCAGTTTCAAGCGTGGGACATGATCGGCGGTCGACTCTGCCCTGACCTGGGTGGACGCGCAGACTATCTCGATCTTCTCGGCGTAAACTATTACTCGAACAACCAGTGGATCCATCAGGATCCAAACACGCCGCGTTCGCGCCGCCGTAAGGACGTGTTGCTGCCGCCGTCGCATCCATTGCACCGCCCGATTCGGGAAATGCTGCACGAAGTGTACGAACGATATCGACGTCCGATCTTTATCGCTGAGACTGGAATTGAGGGTGACGCGCGTCCGTCGTGGTTGCGTTATATCGGTCAGGAGGCCCGTGCCGCGGAGGCTACTGGTGTTCCGCTCGAAGGTTTGTGTCTCTATCCGATCATTGACTATCCCGGTTGGGGCGACGACCGTCATTGCTACACCGGTCTATGGGGCTATGCCGACGACACCGGCCACCGCGACATCTACGAACCGTTGGCCCAGGAACTCGATCACCAGCAGCGTCTCTGGGAGACGCAGCGTCGCGATCATCGTGCCGT
>Ga0163163_10004754_pt1 | contig 11646 bp, 19 predicted proteins | sample S65metaG_FD_119766 | JGI IMG/M metagenome (GOLD analysis project Ga0163163, IMG submission 119766) | Switchgrass rhizosphere microbial communities from Kellogg Biological Station, Michigan, USA - S6-5 metaG | ecosystem: Host-associated > Plants > Roots > Rhizosphere > Soil | place: USA... | reverse complement strand
TCAGTGACCTTGAGGTTCCATTGCTCAGAATGAGACTAATGAGCATTGCACCGTTGGTCATTTGGGGCTGGCCCACGATCCGGAGATCGAGTTTCCGCGGTTTTGGCTTGAGTGACAACAGGAACAGGAGCAGCAGGAAAACCAGACAGCCAGCGAGCGAGAAGCGAATAACTTTCCGTAGAGACATGAGCGCTATGGATTGGTCACGAAACCCAACGTCGCTCATCACTGGCGGCGGGCCAGTGATGCCAGATATGAAACAGGGACAGGGTCCGCCGTCCAGTGAATGAGCCGGGTTAGCCGTCAATGTCATGTGCATCTCTGGAATCCCTCTCTGAGTGCTTTGCCAACCTGCTCCAGTGTGCTGTCGTCGGCAATGTGAATGGTCAGGTCGGGCAGATGCGAAAAGCCACGGCTCTCGCTGTGTGATGGCAAAATCGAAATCTGGTGCGGCTTCTGCGTGACAGAACAATAAGCACCCTCACTCAACATGCTCCATGACCGAACACCTGCCGTGCGGAGAATCTTCTGCTGCTCTGCTTTGTGGTCGGTGGGCACAGGTGTAAGGCGAGCCTCTGCCAAAACGCGAAGCAGCGCAGCACCGACCTCTGCATCGGATGCGCTCGCGTCGATGCTCAAATAAGGGTCACAGGCAAGTCCGCCAATCGTCGTGAGGCAATCGCCATGCAAGATGATGCGACCTGCTCGGAGCGTGCGTCTGCTCCGGTTTCCATCGCTCTACTTTGACTGGACCGTATGTGAGCATGGCGTGGGATGACGGCTAACGTGACGCTCAGCGACCGCCGCCGACAGCGACGCCCGCCGAAGCCACTGACTGCAAGATTACGCCACAGCCCGAAAACGGCAAGCGTGGCGGCGGTTCGCTGGAGCAAAAGTTAGGCGTCCTTGCGTGGCCATCCATAATGAAAATAACCAACAATCTCGTCATGCTCATCATAAACCTCAAAACGATGGACAAGCTTAGCGCGAGAGAGCGCCTTTGCTGAGCGACCGCCGCCAGAAACACTACCCCGATCGTGAACGGCCCGTCGGAACCGCTGCCCACTACTGAGCGCAAAAGTGGGGCGGCGGTTCGTCTCCGGCAAGTTGTTACGCGGCATGCTGTTTGTGACTGCAAACATACTCCACGAACTCACGAAACGTCATGAACTCTGATGCGGCAATGATTTCTTCCACATCAGGCCCGAACCTCTTCTTCAATAAAATCGCAAACAACGCTGGATGGTCTGGCTTTGGTCCCAGCCACTGAAGAATCTCTGACCACTTTGTGTCGGGCCGAAGCCCAAGGACGCGATCACCGACGACATTTGCAATGAACTCCGCGCACACAATCGCGAACTCCTCCTCGACAGGTGATTTGAAAAACAGGCGAATAAATTCGACTGAAGGTTTCGATTTCATGGACGCCATTGTGATGCCGTGTAACGACAAGCATCAGCGGTGGGAGCCAGCCGCTGCTGATGCTGGAATTGTAAGTGATCTGAACGGCTGGCTCCCATCCGCTGAATGCTGTGGTTAAGCGGCTTTGGGTTCATGGGATAAATGGAGACGAGCCCACACCAAGCGCAAGAGCAGTGCCAGCGCAAAACCCCAAAGACAACTGTTCGCGATGAATAGCGCAAATGCAACCGCGTCGGGCAGGCCGGGCCAAGAATCATAGACCCGGCTCGCTGGCATAGAGAGAATGTCGCCGCTACGCTGAACCGTATCTCGCAGCCACGATGCAGGCCAGTAGGGTTTCTGCTCGCCCGAGCCGACCATGTCTTCGGGCCTCAGCATGAGCGTAGGAAGATGCCTGAGAAATTTGGCACCCGCGAAGTGGACCGCGCTGAGAACGATACCGTAAAACACCAGCCCGTGTTTGATTAGCGTCTTCATAGCCGCTTTAACGAAAAGCATCAGCGACCCGGCGCCAAGTGACGGTCAGCATGGAACTAAAGCGTAATCGCCGGGTTCGCTGCATGCAATGGTTCGCCATCCTCTTCATCGTCCAAACACTCGCTGAAAAAACGTCGGCTTCATGAAATTGTCCAACGCGATCTCCGGCCGCTCTTCGTGACTGTAGCCGGTAATCTCCCTGGCCAAATCAACCGGAATGTTGAAGATGAAATCCGCGCCTCCGTCTTCCTCTTGCTGCCGGGTCAACCGATCGCGAATCGTGGCGAAGCCGGCTGGAGGCTCACCCTCAACATCCAAATGTCCATCGCCCTCTTGAGCATCATGAGTAACTGACCAAATCGGCTCCCCGTCCTTCCAACCGGCTGCACGGCTGACCATGACGTGCTCCTCGACAAAACAGGCGATGACCTCACCGCCGCGCGACAGCCGCCGCACCTCGTCGTTCGTGAATTCATGCCGCCCGTGAATGACTAAAAACCAACCGCTAGGCAACGCTCCTCCACAGAACCGAGTCTTGTGATACTCCTTGCCGACATTCTTCAGACCGAAGTCCTGCAACACCGCCTCTGGCGTTTTGCCACGAACTGCAAACCAAGATAGTGATGCGCCCATACCCGCTACGGCGAACGTTCGCGCTGAGTGGTGCCGCGCTGAGTTCGTCCGAATGCAAACAAAACGCCCCATCCGGCATCCACTCCAGCGCGATTGTTCGGCAAAGGTCTACTCATAGCTTCACCTTTCCGCTGGGTTCGTTCTAAAGCAAACGTAGCAAACGGCGAAACAAATCGCGAGAACTATGCAAATAAAGATGGCGAAGACTAGAGTCGGGACACCGTCGATGAACGCCACCTCCGAGGAGATTCCAGCAGGGGCGCTGGCGTCTAGGTAGCAATCGCGCGTGTACGTGCCAATGCCCCACAGCAGCGTCAGCCCAATTCCTACGGAAAAGCCGATTGTAAGTTTTCGCTGGGCCGCGCTCATTGCTTTACGCAAAGCACCTACTCGGATCGCACCGGCAGCGAACAATCCAGTGACGGCGGCGGCCAAGCAAAACCACCGGTGTAAGTGCTGCTGCATAAACAGGACGAAGGCGCCGAAGGAGCAGGTCACACCCAGGATCAAGAACAACAATGCCGCCAACTTATATGCTCTGGGTGTCATTTGTTACGCATCCGAACCCTCGCGGTGAGTGGTGCCGGACCAAACGCGCTCAAATGCCAACAGACCCGCAATCGGCGCGTCCACTGCACCAGCGGGGTTCGGCGATGTTTTACCTGTGCTGAACATAAGCCACCCTCTCATGGCTCTCGCAGGCTGTGACCAGGGTCCAAACGTTCGTGTCGCTCTCGTCCTGGGGCTCCCACGCAAGCCCGAAGCCGTGATACGGCGCGGGCACGACGATATGAACCCGGTTGCTTGAGATGGTCACTCGATCAACGCCGTAGCGCAAGTTGTGGATAATCGAAGGCAGCGACGGGTCATCCCCCGAAAGACGGATGTAGGCGTTTGTGCCGAGAGGATTTTGTTGCAGGAGCGAGTCACATGCCTGAGCAAGGTCCCTAAAGTATTGCTGATCGTGGTGCATGAACTGAAGGACCGGCGGGTTCGGGAAGCAAACTACCGCAAGGCCGAAAAGAGCGATCGTGGCACCAACCAAAAGAATGCTTCTTCGCACGCGCATAGGTCGCACCGTCTAACGATGAGGATGAGCCGTGACGAGCAGCGCGTCAACGACGCTCGAACCCGAGACCAGTGTGACCGCGCTGCTCGTCATTGGCTCAATCCTTTGGTTGGGCTTTGAAAGCGGGTCCAACAGCAGGATTGTCCGGAATCCACATCCCTTTGCAGATATAAAGGCCGACATTGCCTCGGCCAGCAAGATATGGAAAATCAGGCAAACCAACGCTTGCAATAACCCAGGCACGGTTGCCGGGAGCGCCTCTCCTATACCGATAGCCGAAGCCGGCTTTGGATTTGGTATACCCATCGGTTTCTGGGGCTGTCGCCGTTTGTTGAGTTGCAAAAGGATCGGATGGTAGTTCCGTCAGATACTTGGGGATGATCTCGCCGAGTGTTGCAGGCGGCTTTCCGTTATGTTCGTCGGCATACATGTCCAGAGCGCCCCACAGCAGAACCTGATCGCGTCGAACCTGTTCCAACCGCTGCCTGTCGGTCGCGGAAAGCTGCCCGTAAGCTACTGAGGCCCGGAAATCATACGGGTTTTCAGCGGCGTCCAACAACGCAGTGAACGACAGAAATGTGAGAAAGAGAATTCGTTTCATATACTTTAGTGACACGCGGACTTGGCATTTCTTAGGGGCTTCGCCGCCCGGCAGCAAACTCGGCTCGCCGTAATCCGCCCAACGAATGAATTCAGGCGCTCCGCGCATCTGACTAAGGTATGACGGAAAGGGGGTAAACCGGAGTCGCCTGCAATGTTTTGTTATCCATCATAGCCAAACGATCTGACAATTCCCTTATCTGGACCACAGACCTCAAACGTATGGTTGACTGACGCCGCACTCAAGGCCCTTGAAACTCGCTCCACATCCCTTAGCATTTCTTCCTCAGAATCTGCATCCGCGTCCAAATCGTAGCCCACCGGTTGGGCCGACTGCAAAACGAAGTGTGAGCAATCACGGACTCGGACCGCAAACCGTCCAGGCTCTGCCCTCAGTCCCTGTAAGGCCAGGACTCTGGAAAACTCGTCCGGTGATCCAGAAAAGTGAACCTGGCCGATTGCGATCCAGTAGTCGCCGGTCTTCATGGATAACGCTCCCGGCTCAGGCAGGCCGGGCAATGGTGTTCGATTGCTAACAGACGCACAATCCCGGCCTTGCCTGCAGCCGGATGGTTATGAATCAGATTTGGTCTCATCGCCGCTGTTTCGTGGTTTCATCCACCTAATAATCCGTGAGCTGAGCCAACCCCAGATCAATGCAAACAAAGCTGTAGGAGTCCAAAGCCACCACGGAAAATGCTGGAGCCGCGGTAGCGGACCTTCGCCTACCGCTACCCAAACAAGACCAGTGAAGACACCTGCAAGCAAAAACCCACCCAAGCCGACGAAAATGAGAACCGATATATGGACCGCGCATGTAACCAGCGGCTTCGCTCCTCCTGGAATCCTGGAGTGCTGCTCATTCATAACGACAAAAGTCAGCGATGGCGGCGGCCCGCGGCGCTCGAATGTGCGAACGGCATCCGCCCGCCGACATTCGCTGCACTGACTTGTTATGTGCTGGTTGATGATTGGTCATTTGCGGACTGCTTTGCTGGGCTCAATGCCACTGATTTCGAGGAACAGCGGCCCCGACATTCCTGCACTGAAGGTCTCGAACTTCAAGCTCCATGGCTCAACTGCATTCTTGGGATGGTCCACCCAGAGATGCACGACTTCCGTATGGCCGAAGGGCATTCCAATCGGTCTGCTCCGGAGGTAAAGTTTCATATCTTTCCCATGCGCGTCTCGAAGCACGAACTCGCGAACGGTGACATGCTCCAGGTTTATGAATTTCGCTCCAGTGTTCCTGAGAATGAGGATGAGATCGGCACCGGGGGGCGCGTTGGAGGCAGCGCGGGAACTGGTCGCTAAATAATACAGACCGTACGACATCAATCGGCCTTCGCCGGACTTGAGCAGAACAGCTATTTCCGTAATGCGGTTTGTGGCGTCAGCCCCGCTGCTTAGGTCAGCACAAACGCCAAGAAAGCCGCCGAGAAGCATCGCAGCTACGCAGAGGAATATTGAACCGCAGGCTCTCATTGTCGTCGGCGTGCACACATAACGTCGCGCCTCACCTACCGCCGCCGAGGACGATGGTGGAGCGCAAATATGATATACAAACTCCTGCAAGGCGCCGAGCGTACAGCGCGGGCGGCGGTTAGGTGCAGGCGCAAAGTTAGTCGTCATCTTGCTTATTCGTCAGGCAAGGTGTGGGTCGGCCGGCCAATCGAACATTTTGGCGGTTCGCAAACCCGCCCCAATATATAGGTTCCTCCCTGCGGGCAGCGTATCCCCGACTTTAGAAAATCAGTGACGTCGGCCCAAGCTGGTACGTCGTTGGTCGGTTTGTTGTTCTCAATCGCCCACTGCTCTTTTGCTAGCCGTATCTGACGAAGATTGTTTATGCAAGATGACGGTTGCGGCACATGCGGACCGTACTGTCGGCGCAGCCAAGGCACGAACATCGACGCTACAGTGGCTAGGACGGCAACGACGAGGACGACTTTTGAGGTTTTGGAGAGGTGCACGACGACTAACGATCACCATCAGCGGTGCGAGCCAGCCGCCGATGGGGCTCGCAGTGCAAATGAAGTAAAGGGCTGGCTCGCATCCGCTGCATTGGGTTAGGCACGTTGTGATTGTTGGTAAAGATCATACTTGGCGAGCAACTCGAAGAATAAGCGAAAAGCGGCCTGCTCGCTATCGGCGTGCTCGCGCACGAAGTGCAGCCAACGGCGATCGTCGTCAGGAGAACTGTATCCGTAGTGCTCGGCGACAAATCGCCCAAAGCCGGACGGGAGTAGGCAGGCGTCCGAGGGGACGCTGGGGGCATGCGGTTTTGGACTGCCGTCCCAGTAGCCACACTGGTAGCCGGTGAGAAAGGTTTCGAGCGCAGTCAAACTGTCGCCGCCTCGACCGAGGTACATTCCTGGCTTTTTTCGAATGCTTTCAAGCAACGCGTGCATGGAAATGTGGGGCTAGAGCCTAACGTTCGGCCTTGGCGCGGCGCGATTGGGCTTCAAAATGTAAAATGAGCGGGATCGCCGCGTCCAGTGTAGGCCGAGGGTTGGGCCACCGTGTCATTTGCTCAAGTTCAAGTATTTCGAGTAGTGCAGTGAGGCGATAAACCAGCAAATCATGGTTGCTGGAACAAATCCCCAAACCAACTGTCCCCGCAGCGCAGGAACAATCCCCTCAAAGACCCCGGCAATCATCGCCAGGAGTAACAGGATACCGCCCGCGGTGGTGTTGATGATGAACGACAATTTGTAACCTCGCGCGTTTTGAGTCTGTCGTGTGTTCATAATTTCTAGGACGGCTTCGTGGCCCAACATCGCACATCACTGGCGGCGGGGCGGCGACGCCCAATATGAAACCTGAACGAAATCCCGCCGACCAGTGCATGTGCCGGGTTAGCCATGTCGCTCATTATCTGAAACAGGTCTGATGATACCAAGCGCATCTTTTGGAGCGTTCGTCTTGGGATCTGACTCCAAATAACGAACCAGTATTCGGTCTCCGATCTGAACATCGTGGTAGCTGCTCTCCGTGCCGATATGCTTGCCGGGGACAAGCCGCCCACTGGCATCAGAAAACTCGTAAGTAATCTGCATCGGACAATCGCCAAATCCTGCATCCTTCACAAACGCCTTCGCCGTAATGCGCCCCACAACCTCGGCTCTCGAACATCTGAGAGCTGGCGAGTGATCAATGAAACGGTCGAGCAAGCTCATGGCTAACGATCCGCAGCAGCGGCCCCGCGCCACTGGCGTGATATGCAGGCAGAACGGAATCGCGGGGTCCGCTGCCTGCGATTGTTATGCCGGCCTTTTCGCGACGTATCCATATTTGCCAGCGATCTGAGAGACGACTTCGAAGTCCAACCCATGACTAACGTTTGGGAATACACCCAACTCCATCAAGTCAAGAATGAGCTTGAAAGGCTTCTGCCGAAGCAAGGCGGCAAGTTCTTTGACAGTGATATGATCCGGGACCAAAAGATCATGCTTTAGCGCGACCGGTTGGCTCGGCTGTGGAGGGATCAAATCCTTACAGCCTTTCGGCAGCAGATAGCCACGTTCGAAATTATCAAAGTCCATGACAAACTTAAATTACCACAAAATTGCAACTGACACGCATGGCATAACGGTGCGAATCAGTGAACCCGCGCCACTGATCCTGAACCTGCAACCGATATGTGATCGCGGGTTTCACTGCATGCGCTTGTTGGACAACTTATGCGGTGTGTGCCTGAGAGTGCTGTCGCTGCCAATCACGCCCGATGGCTCCAAGACAAACGCACACAGCAAATCCGAGGCTGGTGATCAGGATCTGCAAGGGTGGCTCCGATGAGAGGAATCCGAGGACAGCAACGGGCAGCAGAAATAGCCCAGCCACCGCAATCGCGTGCCTCACCGGCGAGTGGCCCGCAATCAGCGCAGTGACATATCCACCAAGCACTGCGGCCAAAACGTCCAGAACCCAGATCTGCTTCATCATCTGTATCGTGGCCACTCCGTTAGCACGGGTGACGATGGTTGTCTCGACGGCCAATACCAGCATCGTCGTCACGAGAATCCCCGTAACAACGGCCAGCGAGCTTTGAAGGGAAGGCGTTCGTAGTCTCATAGGATGAATGGTTGCCTGTAGTGTGCGGCGTGTCAATTACGTCCAACGCCAGAGGTGAGCGACCGCCGCCGACAGGGACGGTGGAGCGCACGAGGCACGACACAGCGCAGCCCCGTGTTCAGTTCCGGAGATAAATGGTCCGGTTGTGCAGCAAAAAAAAGTTCACGTCCTTACTCAGGGAGACCTCTCGTCCTAGCTCGCCATTAAAAGCGGGCGCGCTGGCCAGCAATGACCCGCGTGCGATGAGAGGAGTCAGCCGAGGCCATAGTACCGAGAACCCCAAGTTTAACCCCGCAGCCGTTAATCTGACCGGAACCGCCTGATGCGGACCCGCATGTCAGGTGGTGTGGGAGCCGGGAGGGCAATCCTCACGGCGACCCGATTAGGCCGAGGCTCATCATCTGTAATTTTCAATCTCACTCGAAACCTTCTGAAGTTCGGCTCTGGCTGTGGTTTTGCTTCCTGTCTTGACCGGAGACACCATGGAGAAATAACACAGCGCGAACCCGGCGGAAATGCCGAGACACCCAATGATAATCTTGGAAACATACATCTTCATACTTCACCTTTCTTTTGTTTGTTGTTGTTCAACTGCATTGAGCAGGTTGAAATTGTTCGTTTTGGCGATGGCGCTGATAATTAACGGCAATCACCCATGAATGCTTCGGGCGACAGCCTCCGAACAGAGTCGGTATCAATGGCAGGGCGCCAAGGACATAGGACTGTTTGGCGTTCACGGCAACGTGTTCTTTGGCTTTGGGCTCATTGTGCCCTTTTCACGCTGTAAATTGTCGCCACGATGCCACGGCCATCGACTCAGTTCGACGTATCTTCCTGACGAAAGCACATATTCCAGAAATTGCCGTCAGCAGAGCCAGGATGAAAATTTGAGTCACAGAAAATAGCACCAGCAGTAGCGGGTCACCGCAAACAATGTCAAAGGTCGTGCGAGAGGCGAGAATCAAGGTTCCAAGAATCAAAAGGATCCCGGACCAATACATGGGGGAAAGCATCGCATGGTGTATCCTTGCCTTACCGAGGTATCGTAGCTGCAAGATATTAAGCCCCGTAACTGCCATCATTACCAGCATGAGCTTTGACAGCGTGAGCTCTTGCAGGGGTAAACCTAAAGAGTGTTCACCAAGGATAACGTCCCTAACCACCGCGCCTCTCTGCCAAAAACAGTATCCGTTTATCAAGGTTAATGAGCCCACGACGATCCATGCTGTTCGGAAAAACCAGACTTCAACCAGGCTCTCCCTCGCGCCACACTTTGAAAACTCCGTTTGTATTTGCTTCTGCGTACCGCACCGCCGCACTGCAATCAGAAAGGCCTCGTCGTCTGATAATCCCTTTTCCACCAACGTCACAATGGAATCCTTCAAGTGCGTTTCCAGTTCATCCAGGCAATCTCGCTGCAGGGCGGAGCTGGTGGAAAGCCCTGTGCGCCAGTCATGGATCGCTCGATTCAAATCGAAGGCAGTTGAATTTTCCATAGTTGGCGACTTTAGTTCAACGGTAGATTAGGCCGTGGTCATATCAGTCCAGGGTCCCGATGCTAAGGAACTCAATGCTGACGCCGTAATTATTCTTGGTCAGTTCCGTTTCAAAGACGGTTTGAATTTCTTTTTCGATTTTGTCTAGTTTGAGTTCTGAAGGATCGGAGTTCACGCAGTCAGAAAGATTATATGTGCCGATGACTGCTGCTTTGGTGCTCCCGGCTATATCTTCAAGTTGGTGCTGCGTGGTGAGCGCCGAATCACCCGGGAACTTCAGGGAAAAAGCCGCCGCATCGGAGATGCGCCAGCCGACATGCACACTGATTATCACCCTCTTGCCATCCTTAGTAAGGTATTCGCCGGGCTTGTCCTCGAAATTCTGCACGGCATTGGTAACGGTGGATGCTGGCTTTCGGAACCTCGATTCTGCGACTTGGAGTCGAAGGACGCCCACTTCACCTCTCAATCTGAGGACTTCAGCAGCGTCGCGGCTCAATCGCTCGCTTTTGTCTCGTAGGGCGGCCAATTGATTCGCTGTCTCATTACGCTCTTGCTGCAATTGGCGGATTTGTTCCGTCAATGGCGTTTGTTGTTGCTGGAGTGTTTGAACCTCAGCACGTGCATTTCCTGCTTGGTGGGCTTCGTAGATTGCCGCTCCGGCCAGCACGGCGATGGTCGCGGTGATGAGGGTTTTTTGCAGGGTGGTCATGGCGATTACTTTTCCCGCGGCTGCGCTTGCTGTGGCAGCGACCGGCGCTCCGGCCAGGGCGACGGCCGAAAGCGCGCTGGCCAAACCGGTAGGCGCCGCCTGGACAGCATTGGCCGAAAGAACGGCAGACAGGGCGGTGGCAGTGCTGCGGATTCCGCGTCGAGACAAATGTTCGCGGCATTTGTCGAGCGCTCGGGAGACACGCTTTTGAGCCGTATCATCACTCACCCCAAGCGCCGCACCGACTGCACGCAGCTCTCGTCGCTCGAAATAGCGCAGCACCAGAGCGTCTCGATCCGCAGGATCCAGTTCGTCCAGCGCCTCGTCCAGCACGGAAGCAAGTCGTTTCCAGTCGGCCTCAGAGGGTTCAATCAGTGCATTCATTTCTGCGGCCTGCCTTTCACGGTTGCGACGGCGTTGTTCACTCCGCATCGCGGTCGAGGCGGCAAATCCGGTGTGCCGATGCAGCCAGCCGCCGAGCGACACGTTTGGTGGCAACGACCGCGCCTTGCCCGCCAGGTTGGTGAATACTTCCTGGGTCACGTCTTCCGCTAACTGCGTGTCCCCATCGACGCGTCGGATAGCTGCCGAATACACCAAATCGACGTAACGATGGACCAGTTCCTGAAAAGCCGACTCGGAGTGCTCTTGCGCGTACGCTCTGAGCAGTTCGTGAGTTTCCATCGTCTTCACTTTGTACTATATAAAACCGCACCCGCTTAGAATCCGACAATCTTTTTTGTCTCAGGCAGCGGGTGGAGCGTGGAATGTTGAAGCTACGAACTGATGGATTGTGGCATTTTTCTGGGGCTGATCTTCACAGCCGCTCACTTTAAGCGCGCTCTGGCCGCGGCTTCGAGGTCGATGACCTTGAGGGCAAACTTTTGGTTAAAACGAAAACCAGAGAGGGAGGAGATCCCGACCTTCATACTTCGCCGTTAACGATGAGGATGAGCCGTGACGAGCAGCGCGTCAACGACGCTCGAACCCGAGACCAGTGTGACCGCGCTGCTCGTCATTGGCTCAATCCGTTGGTTGGAGTCTCGTTAAGTCACTCAGTAGCCTGATGGATCGTTGTCGCTATCTTCCCGTCTTCAATCCAAGGTGATGCTGGCAGCATGATCATGTCGTAGTCGCGCGGAGTCAACTGCTTTCGAAGTTTC
>Ga0163163_10004753_pt1 | contig 11648 bp, 2 predicted proteins | sample S65metaG_FD_119766 | JGI IMG/M metagenome (GOLD analysis project Ga0163163, IMG submission 119766) | Switchgrass rhizosphere microbial communities from Kellogg Biological Station, Michigan, USA - S6-5 metaG | ecosystem: Host-associated > Plants > Roots > Rhizosphere > Soil | place: USA: Michigan... | reverse complement strand
GCCAAGTTGATGTTGGACATCAAAAGACCAGTGTTGCATGTAGGGATCGTGCCAGTCCGTTTGTATAGCGCGAATACTAATCGCCGCTGTTGACGCAGCTGCCGTTGGCGTTTGCCCAGTTGGCAGCGGTTGGTCAAGACGAGTACCACTAATTGTAAATGTCTCTTGGTAAGGGGGATTAGTTCCGATGTTCTGCTCATAAGTACCGTTGAGCACCTGATCGTAGAAGATGCCATAGCCTGCGCGAATTGAAGTCCTACCTTTACCAAACGGATCCCAGGCGATTCCGACTCGAGGGGCAAAGTTAGTCTTTTTAGCATCGACTACATAATTTCCAAGAGGACTGACTGCAGGCGTGCAACCATTAGGTGCAGTCTGAAACATCTGGGAATTCACAGTCATCCCATTACAAAAATTCCCTGTACCGACAACGCGGTTACCCGCTCCGGTGACCTGGGGTGCCTGCGCTGGATTGTAAAGCGCCGGATCAAAATTTGAGAGCCTGTTGTTTTTATCGTAGGGAGACCCAAAGAACGAATATCTCAAGCCGTAATACAAAGTCAGATTTGGGCGAAACCGCCATTCATCCTGGGCGTAGCCTTCAATCACTTTCTGCCGCAAATCTGCCGTGTAGTCGAAATGCGCCTGCGTGAATGAGACATTGTTTCCCTGCAGGAAGTTCGCAAAAGACTGGAAATTCGCGCGCCGTGTTGCGTTGGTGTCCTGTCCAGGAACTTGTGGCGCCAGAATGCTGGTCTGAGACGGACTTGAAGCAATGGTGTTGTTGAAACCGTTGTAGAGACCCTCATTGTTTCCCGCAAGAGCATTTTCATTCTTACGGTAGTACCCAAAGACTCCACCAAATTTGATGATGTGAGCGCTTCTGGTCCAAGTCGCATCACCAGAAAAATTGTGCTTGTAGGAAAAGTTGTCGTAAGGGCCAAAACTTTGCAAATTGCTGAAACCATTTCCCGTGATAGTTGGAACGCGGTCACGCTGATTTGCATAAGGCAAAGGCGGTGTTATTGGAGAGTTAGCTAACGCCAGTGTTCCCACGTTCGAGCTCAGAATTGCTCCATAACCGTAGGTATAACGACCAACGACAACTAAAGATGGACTCAGGACATGGGTTGACTGAAATGTATGGGTCCTGCCAGGTGAGTTTGTTTCGGTTGTGGATACGCCCGGCAATCCCGAGCCGGACGAGAATAAGGAGTTCGCATCGACAGTAGGAATCTTGTCGTTCTCAAAACGATAGTACACGGACCATTTGTTACTAATCGTATGATCGATCTTGATGATCTCCTGTCGGAAGTTGGCTATTCCCTGGGTTGGGAAAAGCAACGCTCGAGACAGCGGATCGGTCGGGGCTGGCAGCTTGTTGTAAATAAAACTGACGTACTGTTGTGCGATATTACTAACTGGCACGCGCGATGAGATCGGCACACCCGCCGGAAGTATGTTGGTGCATTGGCTACCTGTAGGCAACGAAGTATTCGCGCTCAAACAAATATCGATAGGGAAGATTCCCTGTCGCATAGCCAAATCGGGTACGGTTGACGACAGTGTGGAGTAACGAAGATCCCGTCGTGCTTCTTCGGAAAAGAAAAAGAATGTATTTGCTAACCTGGTTACTGCAGGACCACCTTCGCCAAAGTGAGGAACGTAAATCGGCCCACCGATCGTGCCTCCAAAGTTATGGTAACGAAACGGAGGGCGCTTCGCTTTGCCATTATCATCTCTGCCAAAAGCAGGAGTACCCGTAACAGTATTCAATAAATAGTCGTTGGCGTTCAGAAGCTGGTTCCGCCAGAATTCGAAGGCAGAGCCGTGAAAGTCCTGGCCACCAGAACGGGTGACGATATTTACCAATCCGCCACCGGCGCCCCCTGACTCTGCAGGATAGAGTGAACGGAGAATGTTGAATTCACCAATGGAGTCGACACTGGGATAGGCTTGAATGGTGATGTTCGAACCACGGTCTGTAATATCCGCACCATCAACCCGGAAAGTGTTCTGCGCGCTACGTGCGCCGTTTACCGAAACATTGATCGTATTTGCCTGGCCCGCCGGGTTCGTTGTTCCAACGTAAACCTGGTCAGCAAGATCGTTTGACACTCCGGGAGAGAGTGCGACGAGTTGCACCCAGTTGCGATTGTTAAGCGAGAGTTCCCGCACTTGATCGCCGCTGATGATGCTTACGGCAGTCGGAGTATTGAGCTGCACGGCAAGAGGCGCAGCTTCAACGGTAACAACTTCCGAGATGTTGCCGGCTTCGAGAGTCACATCCACAGCGCGCTTGTCACTGACGTTGAGCTTCAGCCCAGTCTCGATGTGTTTTTTGAAGCCTGGCGCCTCAACGGTAATGTCATAGACGCCAGAGGGCAGATTTGGGGCTGAGTACTCTCCGTTATCGTTAGTGGCCGTCGTCCGTACGACTACCTTCTTCTCGGAGTCCGAAATAGTGACGGTCGCGCCCTTCACTAATCCTCCGGTGGAGTCTCTGACTGTACCGTTCAACGAACCGGTAACCTCCTGAGCGGAGATCACCGTTAAGCTCGCACAGATGGCAAATACTGCCAACAGGAGGCGAACAAGCTGAATGTGATGTCTCATGATGTTTCCTCTTAGATTAGATAATAGAACTTTAAAGCTGCTTAGCGATTGACCTTCGAGCGGATGCTCGCGACGCTGCGGCTTTTCTTCAGATTAATGGATACAACTTGGAATTTTGGAAATAACGTTTCGCAAAAATAAATCTCGCGAAGAACTGTATTTGCCTGTGAATCTTTGTTTCGCAATGAGTTTTCTACATACTCCGCGGAACTGATAGGACATGGCTCCGGAAGTTAGAAGGGCTCCTACCTGGAGAAACTGTTTTAAAGCAAACGGCGTGCGCTGGAATTAATAAAGTGAATCCATCGACCGTATTCAATAAAAAGCCCCAATCCAGTCAGCCGACGATCGTCTTCTCAACGAACAATAGTCGACTGCAAAGTTTTAGCAATTAGTCAGTACTTAGACTTGGACTCTAGAAACTCACTTTTCCTGAGAACTGAATTCTCCGAGCGTTATTTGTCACCGAGTCGTTGATGCGTCCAAAAATCGTCGAGTTAATGACCGCAGTCGGGTTATCGAATGATGGATTATTCAAAACATTCCTGGCATCAACTCTAAGATCGAACCAAACTCGCTCGGTAATGCGAAACTTCTTCAATAACGAAGCGTCCCATTGGAAATAAGTCGGAGCCACGAAGAAGTTACGTCCCGTGTTTCCGATCGAGCCGGGAACGGGTGTGGTGAACTTTGCACGGGCTGCTGAATCAAACCAGAAGTTCTTTCCACTTTCGAGCACGAGCTTACCTAAATCCCGCGAGCATCCGTTGCAGTCAGCCGTCGATTGCACAACGCTGCTGAGTGTGTTTACACCCGAATAGACAGTAAACGGACGGCCTGACGATAAAAGGACCGTTCCCGAAAACTGCCAGCCACCAACAATCTGATCGACCACCCCATGAGCATCTGAAATGAACTTCTGCCCCTTTCCAAAAGGTAGCTCCCAGGTATACGTTCCCTGGAAAACATGACGCCGATCAAAGTCGGACCAGGCATAATTCAAACTGCGATCACGCAAATCGAAGGGGGTGCTTGAGGCTGATTGCACCGAACCTGTGGATATGGTGCTCAGAGATGGATCCCATGAACGGTTGTCCTTTGATTTGGATAATGTGTAGCCAAACTGAAAACCAAGTCCGCTTGTTATTCTCCGTTTGAAGATTAACTGCAGCCCTTGATAGTGCGAGTAGTCGCTCGTATCGAAGACATTCAAACCGCCAGTGAATTGTGGATAAGGTTGCAACAGAAACGGGAAGCCGCTTGCGTCAACCAGGCGCTGATTGAGCTGAGCATTGGAGCATATGCCGGCGGTAACATCCGCTGTTGCGCAAGTTTGTTGCGAGATACTAATTGCGGCTGGGCCCACACTTCCTTGTGTGATGTTCGTAGTGTTGAGCGCTCTAAAACGAGCTGTGCCGCCGTTGTTGCTGGCATTCCCAGACATCAGCCGATTGATCATCGGGCTGTTGTAGTTGGGATTCGCCCTAACTTTATTAAACGCATCGAGGAAGTTTGCTTCACCCGTACCGGGTATAGACGCAAAGATGTTTGCCTGGTTTACGTTGTAGCCACCGAGCAAATGAACGGCGTGCTTACCAATGTAGTTCACCTCGATAACGTTGTTCTTGATTTCATGCTGGACACTGAAAGACCACTCATGAACCTGCGGAAATCCCATATCGGGATCGATTACACTGAGCGAACTTGTACTGAAAGGAATCGGCTGTTGCAAAACAGACGGCGTCGACGATGGGGCCAATGACGCAATCACTGGCCCGACATTTCGATAGAGACCTCCATTCGCTCCGAAGGTGCTGTTCGTAATACCAACATTGTTGCCTGGCGTACTTTGGAAAATGGATGAACCGAATAGAAAGGTGGCAAACCTATCAGATGCCATTCGGTAGTTTCCGCGAATCGAAGTCTTACCTGTCTTGAACGGATCCCATGCGAATCCTACCGATGGAAGGAACGTATTTAGATCACTCTTGAAAACATCGCCTTCCACCCATTTCAAAGTATTTGACGGAGTGGCTCCAAGTTTTGCCAGTTGGTCAGGCACCAACACCGGGCGTCCGTCTACTGTGGGATGTAGCTTAGCCTCCCAACGAACGCCTAAATCCAAAACGAGATTGGATCGTACACGCCAGTTATCTTGAAAGTAGACATCGAGCTCGGGGTAGTGGGCCTGATTAAGCCATCTCGAACCCGCTGGGAGGAAAGCTGCTCCATCTGAGACGAATGCTCGCGAAACGCTTCCTACTCGTCCCAATTCGTCGGCGATCGTGCTTTGGAGTCGTGTCAGATCATTGGCATTGATACTGGTGTTGCCCGATGCCGGGAGGTTGAATCCTGAAAAGCTGGCGGCGGTACGGCTGAGCGAAACGCTCGGCTCGATCGCCGTACCTGCGACCGATGATCGATCGTCGTTGTGGCGATTGAAACGGAAGTTAAGGCCTGCCTTCAATGTGTGTGAGCCGCGAATCTGAGTCAGATTGTCGATGAACTGAAGTGTCCGCACACCGCGGGCGTTGTAAGAAAAATTCGTGTTTGAGGTGGCAACGTTAAGAAAAGCAAACGGCAGATTCGGATCCGGAAACGGCGTCGCAAACGTAAAGAAGTATTTGCTAATTCCGAAGATAGCCTCATTGGTCATTGTGGCCGTTGGTGACCAGCGCCAATTGATTGCAAGATTCTTTGGAGTACGAGAGGTATCTACGAAGTTTGGTGAACCAGGAAAGATAGGCCGGCCAGCGTTCGCGGAGTCACCCAGAGAAGTTTGCGAACCTTGTGCGTATCTAACGTATAGCAAGCTGTTATCACGAAGATTGAAGTCAAACTTAGAGACGAAGTCATACTGTCTCTCGTGTTGTGGCGAAGCCCAGTTGAAACCTGCAGTATTGAGTCCATCACCGACGGTGAAGTTGTTTGGCGCCGGCATCGCACTTATTAATCCGGACAAAAACGGATCGAGGCCTACGCCGGTCGGATTCGTCGCGATGTTATATGACGAGATACAAGGCGAGTTGCTGCCATTGCAAACGGGCAGAACCGAGTTACCGTTCGCATCAACAGCAGCCGTGGAAGTCCCAAAAGGAGCATTTGCTCGGCCAACTACATAACGAAACAAACCTTGACGCGCCGCTTGAGTATAGACTGTGCGAGTAACAAGAGCCGTGTCATAAGCACGCAGCATTTGGAGATTAACGAAGAAGAATGCTTTGTCTTTTAGCCAACCGGTCTTGGTACCTTCACCAAATCCTGGATTGAACAGTGGTCCACCAATGCTGCCGCCGTAGATGTGCTGAACAAACTGATCCTTCGGCAGGTTGTTAATTGTGTTTGTGTAAGCCTTAGCATCGAATCTCGGGGTTCGGTAATACTCGAAGAAGTTTCCGTGGAAGTCATTTGTTCCAGACTTCGTGACCAGGGTGACTTGAGCACCACTGCTGCGACCAAGTTCGGCCGTGAAGTTACTGGTTACAACCTGGAACTCCTGCACTGAGTCAGGGTTTGGTCGTAACGGTGTGAAGTTTGAACCTCCGGCAGTTGACTCGTTGATGTCGATGCCATCAAGTGTAAAGTTGAACGCTCGATCACGAGAGCCATTAACATTGACCGCACCTCCAGTATTTCCACCAATCACAACGCCAGGCTGAAAGTTCAACAGGTCGAGTGGATTTCTTCCGCGCGTTCCAACGATCGGCAGTGCTTCCAAAGTCTGGTGGTCAATAGTGCTGCCCAGGTTTCCGGAAGTAGCAGTCTGCACCTGCTCACCGGCTGCTTGCACGGTAACGGTTTCAGCGACACCGCCGGTCTCGAGCACTGCGTTGATTGTGCTTGGCAGATTTACGTTGATTGAATTTCCCTGACTCAAAAACTTTTTGAAGCCCTGCTTCTCAATCGTGACGCTGTACTTTCCAACCTGCACGAGATCGAACGCGTAGGCGCCGCTTTCGCTGGTTTCGGTTGTGAAAGAAATTGAAGTACCTTCATTCGTCAGTGTCACACGTGCGCCCCCTACCGCTGCGCCATTAGCGTCATGAACGGTTCCCGTCATGCGTGAAGTCGTTCCCTGACTAAACGCGACAACACAAAATGAAAGCAGCAATGCAGCAACAGCAATACATTTTCTCAAAGCTCTGAGTTTCATTCGAACTCCTTCGGTTCAATTATTTGGGGAGACAACGAAAAACCGGCCAGGCCCAAAGCTGCGCCTAAGCCAGATTTCCGTTTAGCCGTTCGAGCAGTACGCTACACAATTCTGGAAACATTCCAGCCAATTAAACTTTCCGTTGTTTTCCTTGAAAGATATGGCGCGTGACTCGATGCTAGAGTCATTGTTCGCATCGATTCGCGGGATTATAGATTTTGGCGCGAGATAATGGTAGCTAAAGATTCTTATCATTTTGATAAGTATTGCTGATGCACCGGAGAGAGGGTCGGAACTCTTCTCCGTGTTCTCTGTGCCTCAGTGGTTAACTAATTCATCTTCCTCAACACAGAGGCACAGAGAACATCGAGATTGCACAGAGAAAAACCTAAACACGTATCAGTTCAATGACAACTGCCCTCTTCGATTTTCGAAACAATCCATCGAGCGCGCGCTTTTCGCAGCCGTCGAGAACCGTTGTCGCAAAACGTCTCGACGAAGTAATTCCTCTTTTGGAATCTGCCGATGCTGAGAGCAGGGCCGGCAATTACGTCGTGTTGATGTTGTCGTATGAGGCAGCGCCCGCACTCGATTCCGCGTTGCACACTCACGACGCGTCGGCACTTCCTTTGGCGTGGGCGGGAGTATTTCCAGAAGAAAGCAGGATTGCCGAAATTCCTGATAGTCCGTTTTGCATAAGTCATTGGAATCCTGTGATTGCTCGAACAGAATACGATTCCGCGATTGCGAGAATCCATGAGCTTATCGCCTTGGGTGATACGTACCAGGTCAATTACTCGTTCCCACTCTTCGCGAACTTTCGTGGAGATCCTCTCGCGCTATATCGCGCTCTTAATCTGGCTCAGGGCGGCGAATACTCCGCCTTTCTTGACCTCGGTAGATATCAAATCCTCTCGCTCTCTCCTGAACTCTTCTTCGAGCGAAAAGGTCAAACCGTCAGAACAAAACCGATGAAGGGTACAGTTCGTCGCGGTCGCTGGCCCGCTGAAGACAAGGAACTGGCCTCGTGGCTTTCCAACTCCGCGAAAGATCGAGCCGAGAACGTGATGATTGTTGACTTGCTTCGTAACGATCTTGGCAAGGTATCAGTTCCCGGCAGCGTAGAGGTTTCATCACTCTTTGACGTGGAACGATTCGAGACGGTTTGGCAAATGACATCAACAGTGACATCGACGTTGCAACCAAATACCAGTCTCGTTGATCTGATGCGTGCTTTGTTTCCGTGTGGCTCAATCACCGGCGCGCCAAAAATTCGCACGATGGAAATCATTAAAGAGCTCGAGCCGCAGCCACGCGGCATCTACACCGGCACAATCGGCTTGCTTCAACCGGGAGGTGACTGCGTTTTCAATGTCGCGATTCGTACCGTTGTTGTGGGTGCGGAGTCAGGAGAGGCGACTTTTGGCGTTGGTGGTGGAATTACGATCGACTCGACGGCGGAAGGTGAATATGACGAGTGCCTGGTAAAGGCGAAGTTCCTCAATACTCCGCCGCAGACCTTCGATTTGTTTGAATCGATCTTGCTGGAGAATGGTCAGTACTTCTTAATCGAGCGCCACCTTGGTCGGTTAAGGAGCTCGGCAGAGTTTTTCGGGTTTCAGTTTTCTGAATCGGAAACCGTGGCAAAGCTCGATCGATTGAGAAGTGAACACCCGGATGGGAAATGGAAAGCAAAGCTGACGCTAGCCAAAAGTGGAAGAGTCGAAGCTTCTGTCTTGCCAATAAAACTGACCAGGCAATGGCGAGTCAGCCTTGCTAACCTTCCGATTGATTCCAGCGATCGATTGATCTTTCATAAAACGACGCAACGCCATTTCTATACGGGTCAACTTGAATTACGACCCGACTGCGATGATCTTTTGTTCTTCAACGAGCGAGGAGAGCTAACTGAATCGAGTGTTGCTAATGTCGTGCTGAGACTTGGCGAAACGCTAGTGACTCCAGCCGCATCATCCGGCCTACTCCCTGGAACGTTCAGAGAGCAGCTGCTAGCTAATGGCGAAATTGAGGAGCGGACGATTTTGCTGGAAGATTTAAAGAATGCTTCGGAGGTGTTCCTTATCAATTCGGTTAGAAAATGGATCCGGGTTGAGATGGTGTGAAGGCCTTTTGCCGGGAACGAAATCCATCTTAAGGCAAAGAGTTGGTAGATAATCCGAACGCTGAAAGCGTTGGCTATAATTCGAGCCCAGGGTTGGTAGTACCCTGGGAAGCAAATGGAAAGCAGAAGAGGCGCAACCCCGATGGGGTTGCGCCTCAATTGTATGAACCCAAATCCCAGGGTTGCCAAAGCACCACCCTGGGCTGGAATTATCCAACGCTTTCAGCGTTTTGATGCCGAGTCTATGCGTTTGTGAAATTTAGAGGCGTCGAAGATTATCTAAGAAACCCGCGCATCAGTTGTAGAGCAGTATCTCCGCGCGCTGTTTGCGAAACTCTTCCAACTGTACATTCCACGACGAAACAATATCTCTCGGCGAATCTCCACGCTTCACTCGATCCAATGTGCTTGCATTCACCAGCAAGCGCAGGTAGCTATCGATCTTCCAATCGTTCTGGTAGAGCTTCCACAAAGCGACTGCCATCTCGATACCAGTAAGTACAGGTCGAAACTCGCGCCGATCTGTGATGATGATATTCACTCCACCACAAAGTTCATCTTTGAATACCGACGACTTCGGCGTGAATCGAAGTGGCACAAACCTGACGCCCGGAATTGATCGTTGATTCAGGTAGTCAGCAAGCCTGTCGCCTTGAATCCACGGTGCACCGACAACCTCAAACGGAGTATCGGTTCCACGTCCAACTGAAACATTCGTTGTCTCCAGTAGACCAATGCCGGGATACAACGTCGCCTCCGTAAGACTGCGCATGTTTGGTGAAGGATTAATCCACGTGAGATTCGTCTCATCAAACCACATCGATCGCTGCCAACCTTCCATCTTGATTACACGTAAGTCAGCACCGATGTTTCTCTGCTTATTGAATAGTTGAGCCAACTCTCCAATCGTCAGACCATGACGAGTTGGAATCGTGTGGTAAGCCGTGAACGAAAGTTTATCTGCATCAGCGACCGGCCCCTCGACATCAATGCCTCCAATCGGGTTGGGGCGGTCCAATACAAAAACCGGCAGCTTCGCTTTTGCCGACTCTTCGAGCAGGTATCCGAGCGTGGAGATGTATGTGTAAAAGCGAGCACCAACATCCTGGATATCATAGACAAGCGCATCTAGATCTTTCAGCTGCTCCGGTTTTGGACGTCGCGTTTCGCCATAGAGCGAGTAGATCGGTAGTCCAGTAGCATCGTCCTTCGAGTCAGAAACTCTCTCGTCTGCTACGCCGCGGATTCCATGTTCTGGGGAAAAGAGCGCGACGAGTTTTACACCAGCAGCTTTGTTTAGAATGTCGATCGTCTGTCGCCCGTCACGATCTCTGCCCGTGTGATTGGTAACGAGGCCGATCCGGAGACCTGCAAGCTGTTTGAAGTTATCACGCTCAAGTACATCAATTCCGTTGAGCACCCGGCTTGAAACCGGAGCTTCATTACGTGTCTTCTCCAGCGCCTGAACGATCTGAGAGTAGTAGCCGGAATATTCCTTCCTGGCTTTAGCGACTAGATCATTATCAGTGACTGACGCCGCAACTATCGTCGCAACTCTTCCACGCACTGGACCAACATCACCTTTTCCATCCGGATGCACTCGATTGCTTAGAAAAACAACAAACATGTCGCTGGCCGGATCAATCCAGATCGACGTTCCAGTGAATCCCGTGTGGCCGAATGACCCCAACGGGAAAAGATCGCCGCGATTGGATGAAAAACTTGTGTTCACATCCCATCCAAGTCCACGAGTTCCACCCGCGCTGTTAACCAAACGAGGACGTGTCATCTCTACCACAGATGCTGGAGAAAGAACTCGCACACCACGATACTCACCGCCATTGAGAATCATTTGACAGTAGATCGCCAGGTCGCTTGCCGACGAAAACAGTCCGGCGTGTCCCGCAACTCCGTTCATCCGATAAGAGGTGGGATCATGTACTTGACCTCGCAACCAGATATCAGCGTCATTGCCAGCATTGGCAGCGGAATCACCGAGGTAGCTCAACTGGCCCCGACGTTTCTCAGTAGGAGCGATCCGTGATTTCAGTACTGTCGCAGGATTGAACCCGGTGTCGCGCATTCCCAGCGGTGTGAAAATGTTTTTCTGCGCAAACTGATCGAGGGGTAGTCCGCTAACGCGGTGTACAACCTCGCCCAATGCGATGAAGTTGATGTCGCTGTAAACGAAGCGTGTGCCCGGCTGCGTACGAAGTGGTTCTTTGATCAGGTGTTTGATTGCTTCGTCGTAACCGGTCCATTGCTCCCGCAAGTCGAAATCCGGCGCATAACCTGACCGGTGAGTTAACAATTGTTCGACAGTGATCTTCTCGCGTCCCTCACCTTTTAGTTCCGGTATGTAAACTGAAACTGGATCTGCCAGACGTATCTTGCCGCGTTCGACGAGGATCATGATGCTCGTGGCAGTGGCAACAACTTTCGTAAGACTTGCGAGATCGAAAATCGTATCGACCGACATTGCCTCGCGCGCCGGCTCAAGAGCTCGCGCACCGTATGCCTTACGCCAAACGACTTTGCCTTTGCGTCCTACAAGTACAACTGCGCCGGGTAGTTTGTGCTGGCTGATTCCCTCTTCAATAACCGCATCCATCAAAGAGAGTTGTGATGATGAGACGGAAACGAGTTCGGGTTTGGATTGTGGGAGTTGCGCGAAGAGGGATTGAGAGCTAAGGACGAATGCGAATATCAGGCAGTAAGTTTTACGAGCAAGCATGATCGTTATTAGAAAGTTATTGC
>Ga0163163_10004751_pt1 | contig 11650 bp, 12 predicted proteins | sample S65metaG_FD_119766 | JGI IMG/M metagenome (GOLD analysis project Ga0163163, IMG submission 119766) | Switchgrass rhizosphere microbial communities from Kellogg Biological Station, Michigan, USA - S6-5 metaG | ecosystem: Host-associated > Plants > Roots > Rhizosphere > Soil | place: USA... | reverse complement strand
GGGATCGATGGCGTTGATGACGGTCTCGGCGTTCAGCGATTTCGGCAACGGCAACTGCACCAGGATGCCGTGCACCAGGGGATCGCGGTTGAGCCGCGCGATCAGCGCGAGCAGTTCGCTTTGCGCCACCCCTGCGGGCAGGACATGCTCGAACGACGCCATGCCCGCTTCCTGGGTGAGCTTGTGCTTGCTGCGGACGTAGACCTGGCTGGCGGGATCCTCGCCCACCAGCACCACGGCAAGGCCCGGTGTCAGGGCGTGCTCACGCTTGAGCCGCGCGGCCTCGCCGGCAACGCGCGCGCGAAGGTCGGCAGCGATCAGCTTTCCATCGATGATACGGGCCGTCATCTGGTTCCTACTCCTGCTGGTGCCGCCTATTTGGACGTAAGCGCGCGCAAGGTCTGGCAGAGCCTTTCGGGATCTCCTTCGATGGCCACCTGTTTCAGTCGCGAGGTTGTCCCAGCGACGATGCGCACATTTGTTCTGGGCACCGCAAGCGAGCTGGCCAGAAGTTCGGTCACGGCCCGATTGGCCTCGCCTGAATCGGCAATCGCGCGAACGCGAACTTTTAAGACGGCGCGGCCGTCGGCAAGCGTCTGGATACCCTCGATATCGTCCCTGCCGCCGCGCGGGGTGACCCGCAGCGCGACTAAAATGCCTTGAGCGGAGTATCGCCAAGGATCATCCGCCATCGGATCGGCCACCCTGCTGGCGATCAAAAGACGCTGGGATAGACGTAATAGGTGATCACCCGCTGAATGAACATGATGATCAGGATCAGGATGATCGGCGAGATGTCGAGACCGCCCAAATTCGGCAGGAAGGACCGAATCGGCGCCAGCAACGGTTCGGTGATCCGATAGAGAAATTCTCCCACCGCCGACACGAACTGGTTGCGCGTGTTTACGACATTGAACGCGATCAGCCACGACAGAATGGCAGAGGCGATCAAGAGCCAGACATAGAGATCCAGAACAATGAGAACGATGTCGAGAACGGCTCGCATGGCGGGGGTTGCTCGCAAGGGTGGGCGGGGGACGGAACACTGAGCTAAATATCGGTTCCCTCCCAGCCAAACAAGGGAAGTTCCTGGCAAAAGGCCTGAAAAACAACGATTTCGCCGTTCTTGACTTGACCTTGGCGCGGATTGTAAATGGCGCCGACTACGGTTTGCCTTTTAAAAGGCTGCCGCGACGGGGCCATAGCTCAGCTGGGAGAGCGCGTCGTTCGCAATGACGAGGTCGGCGGTTCGATCCCGCCTGGCTCCACCATCCACTGACCCAACCCATCACATCTTGCGGATTTGATCCGAAAAACGACAGACGACTCTATTCGGCAGCCTGAGGCATCACCGCTGCCGGCGCCCCGCGCAGCCAGCCGACGAGGAAGCGATCAAGCCAGGCGCGCTCGGTGGCGTCGTAGCAGGCGCGATCCGCGAAATGTTGATGCCGCGGGCACGCGCCGGGCAATTCGAGACGTTCGGCGCCGCGTGTCGTCCAGCGATGCATCATCGCGTAGGTCACGTCGGGATGGAATTGCAAGCCGAAACAATTTCCCGACCGAAAGGCCTGCACCGGAAAATCGCCGCCTTCCGCCAGCAGCTCAGTATGACGAGGAAGATCGAAGCCCTCGCGATGCCAGTGATAGACCTGATCCGGCCAGTGCGGACAAATCCTCAAGCCGGCGCTTGTAGGGCGAATCGGGTAATAGCCGATCTCCGCGCGGCCTTGGGGATGAGGCGCAACGCGGGCGCCGAGCTGCATCGCCAGCATCTGCGCGCCCAGGCATATGCCGAGGAATGGCCGTTGCTCGAGCAACGGAACGGCGATCCAGTCGATCTCACGGCGGATGTACTCGTCGGGATCGTTGGCGCTCATCGGGCCGCCGAAGATCACCGCGCCCGCATGACCCTCCAGCGTTTCAGGCAGCGCATCGCCAAAGCGCGGACGCCTGATGTCGAGCAAGTATCCGAGTGCCCGCAGCGCATTGCCGACCCGGCCCGGCGTCGATGTTTCCTGATGCAGGACGATCAGTACCGGCAGGCAGGCTTCCGCAAATGCCGCGAACCCACCGACGGCTGAATGAGCCGGAACACGCTGTGGAGTTGCGCTATCGATTCGGGCGACGTGAAGCATAGGCTTTTCTTCTCGCGACCATCAGGCCGGAACAATAGTTAAATCATCGTTAATTCCAGGTGAGTGCATTGCTTGAGTGCATTGCTTGAGTGCATGGTTTGAGCGCGTGGCTTGAGTGCGTGGCTGTCGACAAGCAAGCGGCGGGCCAAACCGGAGCGATCCGATATTCGCCCTTCAGCGTTTTCGCATCTGAAAGCGGGCGACCGCCGCAAGGATAAAACCGCGCGGAAACAGCCTCAACATAAACGGTACCATCTTGATGCCAATTCCCGGCAGCACAGCCCGCCTGTTGGCCATCAGGCCCTCGTAAGCGACGCGAGCGACCTCGGCGGCAGGGATATTGAGCACCGCGGAGTCAAATCCGGGTTCGAGCCCGGCGCGATGCTGAAATTCGGACGGCACCGGACCGGGACACAGCACGGTGACGCGCACGCCGCGCGGCGCAAGCTCGGCCCGCAGGGCCTCGGAGAATGACAGCACATAGGCTTTGGAGGCGTAGTACACGGCCATGCCGGGGCCAGGCAGAAAGCCGGCGATCGATCCGACATTGAGGATGCCGCCGCGGTTTCGAATCAGTTGGGACGAAAATCGCAAGGACAGATCGGTCATCGCTCGAATATTGACATCGATGATGCCAAGCTGCTCGGCACGATCGAGCTCGACGGCACTGCCGAACAAACCGTAGCCGGCGTTGTTGACGAGATATTCGACCTCGGCCGTTTCGGCGGCCAGGGCAGCGGTAATCTTTTCACCGGCATCGGCCTTTTGAAGATCGCAGGAAACGGTGATCGGGACGCGGCCCCCGGCGGCCGCGATCTCCGCTGCAAGCGCCGCCAACCGATCATCGCGCCGCGCCACCAGAACAACGCGATGGCCGCGGGAGGCGAAAATGCGCGCCAGTTCGGCACCTATCCCCGCCGAGGCACCGGTAATCAGCGTTACCCGCTCAGTCACGTTTCAATGCTCTTGAGAATTGCAGCCCCCTTTTCCACGCGAGCCACGCCTTAAAGCATGATCCGGGAAAAGTAGGTAGCGGTTTTCGGAAAGAGCTCACCCCCAAAGACGCAATTCGAGGTACCCCGCATCACCAAAGGCTGGGGATGATGGCCGGCTGCAAGTATTTCAGCACTTTGCAGCCCCAAGAAAAGAAACAATTTGCAATGACGACCGCCGCCCAAGGGCCCGCACCGCCACCAAGCCTACCGTTAAAATTGGGTTAAGTACCATCCGCTACCGGCTCATCGGCTCATCGGCCCCTGCGTGAAGGCGCCTGGCGCGAAGGCTCAATTGCCCGGCGCCGGCATCAGGTGCTTGGCGGCAACTCGATGCTTCATCTCGATCCGGTCGCGGGAAGACACCCCAAGCAGGTCGGCGGCGCGCCAGACGACGTTGTCCTCGAACTCGCTGACCTGACCGTCGACGTACACAAGCTCCCACATCATCTCCACGATGCGCAGGCGGCCGGCTTCATCCACCGAACGCATGATGACGCTGGTGAAGTGGTAGAGATCGACCGCGTCTCCCTCGACTTGCGTCGCGGAGGCGATCAACTGATCGGCCGTTCCCTCATCCAGAGCGAAGCGGTTTTCGATCAGACTGTGAAGCTTGCGCTTTTCGATTTTAGACGGTTCGCCGTCGATAGAAATGACGTGCACGAGCAATGCCGTGGCGGCGAGAAGATAGCCGTTGTCATCGAACGGCCTATGATCCTGCGGGTTGAGAGAAATAACCTCGGCGATGAGCTGGCGTAGTCCGTCTAGCATGATCCTCGCCGCAATCAGGAGATTGATCCGGTCGGGCTCGAATTGGCCCGCCGCACTATATGAGGCGAAACGGCCTTGCGCGCAATGCGCAGACGCCGCGAGGTGACATTACGTTTCGGCAATTTTTTCGACCCTGCGATCAAGGTATCTCGTACACCAATACCTTGTCGGCGATGCCTCGCAGCGCCGCCTGTTTCTGGATCGGATTGATCGCTTCCTTTTCCAGCACAGAGGCCACGGCCGGCGCGTCGATCACGGGGCTGGTGGCATAAATCGCCTGCGAGGTCGCCAGACCCTGGACCCGTGCGGCGATGTTGACCGTTTGGCCGAAATAGTCCTGCCGCTCGTTGAGCATCACCGCCAGGCACGGCCCTTCGTGGATACCGATTTTTACCACCAGATCGCGAGTGCCGCGTTCGTCATTGAGCGCATCCATCGCCGCGCGCATCCGCAAGCCCGCAACGATGGCGTGCTCAGGCCGGATGAAGGTCGCCATCACGGCGTCGCCGATCGTCTTGACGACAGCGCCCTTTTCGGAAGCGATGATATCCAGCAGCGCGCGAAAATGCGCGCGCACCAGGTCGAACGCGGCGAGATCGCCGACGCGCTCGTAAAGCGCGGTCGAACCTTTCAGATCGGTGAACAGGAAGGTCAGCGAGGTGATCTTCAGCCGCTGATCGATATTGAGATTGTCTGCCTTGAAGACGTCGCGGAAGGTCTGGTTCGACAGCATGCGCTTGGCGGTGAGGAACGGCCGACGCTTGCCGAGCAACTCATGAAGCGCCTCGCTCACGACAAAGACCGTAGGCAACGTCCGCACGCCGGCCTGGTTGTCGAGCGACAGCCGCAACGGGCCTGGACGCAACGTAATGGAGCCGGTCGGCGGATGCGCCTTGTTGTAGACCAGCGCAAGATGCTGTCGCTCCCGCGTCGGTTCGCCCTGAACGTCGATGAAATGGGCCGAGTGCGTCACCGGCTCGAACACGATGACGAATTGCGCGGGCAGCTGCAATGAAAGCACTGCTTTTTCGCCGGCGGGCAGCTCCAGCGCATCGAGCGTGAATTTGTCGGTCAGCGTGACGACGGAATCGTTATCGAGATCGATGCCCGAACTCCAGAACACCTGCTTGTAGTATTCGACCAGGGGCAACGTGTTGGGATCGTGCGCGGCAACGCGCCTGATCCTGGGACAGATCGTGAAGGCGACCTCGACCTGCTCGTCGACGGAAGGTTCGTAGCCGCAGGCGCATAATCCGCAGTGGTAGTCCTCGTGGCGAAGCGATTTCAGCGTGTCGTGCGTATCGAGCACGCCGCTGCAGCCGGGGCAGAGCACGTTCCATGTCAGATCGAACAGGCCGAGCCGCGATGAATGCAGGAATGCTGAAATCACCCGCTCTTCATCGAAGCCGCGCCGCTTGGAAAAATCCAGCGCATTGATCCGGTTGAGCTCATGGTCTTGGCCGTTTTCGATAAGCTCGGCAATAGCATTGGCGACCGCCGGATCGGCTGACTGTTTCAGAACTGAAAATTGGGCCTTGATGTCGTTCATGATGACCTCAGGCTGGTTGGGAGTGCGGTAGAGCGGCCTCCACTATCGCGGAGCAATACGAAACATCGGAGAATGATCGGGCTGGGTGGTCACGACGCCGACCGGCATCACCGGTTCGCCATCCAGCAGCGTGACGCGGAAGGTACCGATGATCCTGGCGAGCGCCAGCGTCGCCTCCACCAGCGCGAAATGCGCGCCAATGCAGATGCGTGCGCCGACGCCGAACGGTATGTAGGCGAAGCGGTCGGGCGGCGGAGCCGGAGGCATGAAGCGATCGGGAATGAAAGCATTGGGATCGCGCCAGAGCTTTTCGTGACGGTGCAACAGCCAAGGCGCGATCAGAACCACGTCGTTCTTGCGGATCGGTATGCCTGCGATCACGTCGGCGCCAAGCGCGGCAAGCCCGATCAGGAATGCCGGCGGATAAAGCCGCATGGTTTCATCAACCACCGCGCGGGTGAATTTCAGCCGATCAGCATCGTAACCGTCGTGCGCAATCGCCTGGCGCGCTTCGCCGGCCAATCTATCCTGGGTGAGGGGGTCAAGCGCCAAAAGGTACAGCGCCCAGAACAGCGCGGTGGCGGTGGTCTCATGGCCGGCGAGGATCATGGTCGCGACCTGATCGCCGAGTTGCTCGTCGGTGAAAGCCGCACCAGTCTCGGGATCGCGCGCGGCATCCATCAGGTCGAACAGATCGCGCGCCGGCGCGCCCGCGTTTTTTCCCGCCGCGCGCCGCTCGGCCATTAGCATGCCGATGAACCGCGTCCATCGCTTGCGGAAACGTGCGCGCGGAAAATCCTGCGGGCTCGGCCAGCCGAGCGGCAAAATCAGGTCGAGCAGATGCGGCCGCGCCAGTGTGTCGCCGTATTCCATCACGAAGTCGCGCAGCGTCGCCCCGTGCTGTTCCATCCCGAACGAGAACATGGTGCGCCCGGCGATCTCGAGCGTCATCCGCTGCATCGTGTCGCGCAGATCCACGGCTCCGCCAGCCGCCGTTCGCAGCTTTTCGATGGTTTCATCGACCACGGCGATCATGTGCGGAACCAGGGTTGAAACCGCCCGCGGCGTGAAGGCCGGTGAAAGTGTGCGCCGCTGATATTTCCAGGTCCGGCCTTCAGAAGTCAGGAGACCCTCGCCGACCAGCGGACGCAGCACCTTGAAACCGGCCGCCGTGCGCGAATAATTCTCGCGGTTGTCGACCAGCACGTGCCGGATCGCCTCCGGCGTATTGAGGATAAAGCTGGAGCGCCGCAAGAAGCGCCCGCGGATGACATCTTCCTCGTAGGCGCGCTGACCCCAGGTGCTGATTGCGCTGTCGCGCATCGCCCTCAGCCGGCCCAGTGTGGTCATATTTTCCGGGGCGCGCGGCGGGCTTGGGGGAACGATCGGCCGTCGTCGGGCCGGAATTTCCCAGGCTTCGGCAATGCTCACGGACGCCCTCGCAAAAAAAGCTGTGACCGGGTCCGCACTATCTAAGCATATCGGTGCAAAAATCCAGCCACCGCTGCAAGGGCTGCGAATGCTAGAATCAGACCACCAGCGTCCGGCTAGAATCGCTCATGCTTTGTGACGGGGAAGCGGTTCGGAGGTATTTTGGCGTGCCAAATCGTGCCACCTGCGGTCACACCTACTGGACAGAGAACGACTTGTGCGGGCATCACTGCGGGTCGCGCGTCTATTGCAGACGCCAGTAACGGAACAGGCCATGACCCAGTCAAAGTCCCCGATTTTTGCCTCCGATGGCGTTGCCGCCCCGTTGCGGCATGCCACGTTCCGGCGCATCTGGCTGGCCAGCCTGCTGTCCAATCTCGGGCTCTTGATCCAGGCCGTCGGCGCCGCCTGGGCGATGACGCAGATGACATCGTCGGCCGACAAGGTCGCGTTGGTGCAGACCGCGCTGATGCTTCCGGTGATGCTGATCTCGATGCCGGCTGGCGCCATCGCCGACATGTATGACCGGCGCATCGTGGCGCTGGTTTCGCTCTCGATCGCGCTGGCCGGCGCCACCGCGCTCACGGTGCTGGCCTGGCTTTCCCTGGTGACGCCGGAAATCTTGCTGGCGTTCTGCTTTGTCGTCGGCAGCGGCATGGCGCTGTTCGGACCTGCCTGGCAATCCTCGGTCAGTGAACAAGTGCCTGCGGAAACGCTCCCGTCCGCGGTCGCGCTGAACGGCATCAGCTACAACATTGCGCGCAGCTTTGGGCCTGCGATCGGCGGCATCGTGGTCGCCGCGGCCGGCGCGGTGGCGGCCTTTGCCGCCAATGCGGTGCTTTATGTTCCGCTGCTGGTCGTGCTTTTCCTCTGGCGCCGCACCAACGAGCCGTCGCGCCTGCCCCGTGAGCGGCTTAGCCGCGCCATCGTCTCTGGCGTGCGCTACATCGCCAATTCGCCGGCGATCAAGATCGTGCTGGCACGCACCCTGGTGACCGGCTTGATCGGCGGATCGATATCGGCGCTGATGCCCCTTGTCGCGCGCGACCTGTTGCATGGCGGCGCGCAGACCTACGGCATCATGCTCGGCGCTTTCGGCATGGGCGCGGTGGTCGGCGCGCTCAACATCGCCGAGGTGCGCAAGCGCCTGAGCGGGGAGGCCGCGATCCGGGCCTGCGCCCTGTCGATGGGAGGCGCCATCGCCGCGGTGGCGCTGAGCCGGGAGCCGGTGATCACGGCGGCTGCCTTGGTGGTTGCCGGCGCGGTCTGGATGCTCGCGGTCGCCTTGTTCAACATCGGCGTGCAGTTGTCGGCACCGCGCTGGGTGGCCGGTCGTTCGCTTGCGGCATTCCAGGCCTCGATTGCGGGAGGCATTGCGATCGGAAGCTGGATCTGGGGACGGCTGACCGATTCGGCCGGGGTGGAGGCGGCACTACTGGTTTCGGCGATCCTGATGCTGGCCTCGCCGCTGCTCGGCAGGTGGCTGCAGATGCCGCGGGTCGGGGCGCGCAACGAGGACGCCGAAGTGCTTGCCGATCCGCAGGTGCAGCTGGCGCTGACTGCGCGCAGCGGTCCGCTGGTGGTCGAAATCGAATATCGCGTCGCGCAGGACAGTGCCCGCGCCTTCCACAACGTGATGCAGGAGGTGCAGCTCAGCCGGCAACGCAATGGCGCCTATGGCTGGTCGATCGCGCGCGACATCGCCGACCCCGAGTTGTGGACCGAACGCTATCATTGCCCGACCTGGCTTGATTATCTTCGCCAGCGCAACCGCTCGACTCAATCCGAACGCGCGCTGCATCAGCGCGCCATCGAGTTTCATCTCGGGCCCGACCCGGTGCGGGTGCGCCGCATGCTGGAGCGGCCGTTCGGCTCGGTTCGCTGGAAGGAGGAAACGCCGGACCGCTCCGCCGCAGAGGTGCTGCCGGTCGCGTCCGCAGCTGCCGGCGGAAGCACGTGACGCCGCGACGGGGTTGCCGGCGTCGATGCGCAAAACTGCGACAAGCCGGCGCAGCCCGGGATTCCCGCGCGCCAGCACCGCGCGTTGCGGGAACCCGATACCTGAAGTCTTAAGACTTTGCGCAGATTCGCCGCCCGCGTTGGTGGGGCGTTAACGACTATTTTCCATAAATGAGCTGACGAAGATTTTTCCGATTTTCAGGAAAGAGTAGCCATGCGCAACGCGTTGGGTTTGATGCTGGCAAGTTTCGTGGCCGCACTCGCGATCACCGGCGTCTGGTTCTGGATGCAGGGCCCGTCCGCTCCCCCTCAAAGCATCGCCGCCGCACAGGCCGCCGCGCTCGAAGCGCCTGCGCCGGCCAAATCCACCCCGCCCCGCGACGAGGTCGAGGTCACCGGCGCGATTGCTGCGCCGGCTGCACTCCTGCCGCAACCGAAAACGCCTTGTGCCAATGCCGACGCGCTTGGCCTTTCGCGCGTGGTCGAGATCGACACCACGGGCGGTCCCGGCTTCGGCTTCGAGCATTTCAAGCAGTTCGATTTTCTCGCCGACAAGGAGGTCGTGCTGACATTCGATGACGGCCCCTGGCCGGCCAATACGCCGGCCGTGCTCAAGGCGCTCGCCGAGGAATGCACCAAGGCCGTGTTCTTCCCGATCGGAAAGCATGCGACCTACCATCCGGAGATCCTCAGGCAGGTGGCAGCAGCAGGCCATACCGTCGGTGCGCACACATGGTCGCACGCCAACCTGAATTCGAAGAAAATGACCGAGCAACTCGCCAAGGACGAGATCGAAAAGGGCTACAGCGCGGTCAAATTCGCACTCGGCGCGCCGCCCTCGCCGTTCTTCCGCTTTCCGGAACTGCAGCATGGCCCCACCGCGATGGCTTACCTTGGCTCGCGCAACGTCGCGATGTTTTCATGCGACCTCGACTCCTTCGACTTCAGGGCCAAGAGCGCCGATCAGATCGTCACGACCGTGATGACCAAACTCGACAAGCAGGGCAAGGGCATCATCCTGATGCACGATTTCCAGAAGCACACCGCCGAAGCGCTGCCAACGCTGCTGCGCCGCCTGAAGAGTGGAGGTTACAAGGTCGTGCTGATGAAGGCCAAAGCACCGGTGCAGACCCTGCCCGAATATGACGATGCGCTGGTCAAGGATATGAAGTTGACGGCAGCCGGCACACGGCCGATCGGCAGCGTGGTTCAAACCGTCGCGCAGTAGACGGGCAAAGGCGAAGGCTTGACTGTCTATCCGGGCAGCTCGCAACGGATATTGGACTTGACGGCCTCGGTCGCGAAGCTCTGGGCGGGCAGGGCCAGCTCGCTTTCGCTAAGAAACTCGGCAAAGGCAACCTTTGAAGACCAATTCAGATAGCTGAGGGCGGCGGCCGAAAGCAACAGCAGGACAAGAATTTCGATCGCGCAGATGCGGGCGATCGAGCGCCAGAAATCCCGGCGAGTGCCTGCAGGATTGTCAGCGGATGACGGCACCGAAGCCTCCCGAAGGGCGGACCAACTAAAGCGCGGTGTTTATCCCACCGGCACGGTATTGCACTGTGAAGCGGTTCACACTTGCCGGATTAATTTTGGGAGGCTTCGTGCCCTGGCTTTATGGCCGGGCGGGAAGGTAGCCGCCGTACCCGATTGCCCCGGTCCGGTCGTCCTGCTGGGGCGGCGGCAGGCAACCTTGGCAGATTTCCAACTTTCTCATCAACTCCTCATCGGCGGCGCGGTTGATGGCGTTGAGCATGATGCTCCATTCCTTCGTATATGGCTTCAGATTTGCCAGATCCGCTTCGCTGGGAACGCTTGCTGCGGCCGCGACCACCTGGGCCGGCGGGTGCGCCTTAACCCTGACCAGCTTTGCGTGGAACGGTTTCGGCATGGGGCCAAGCCCATCCCAGCTCGCGAGAGGACCGGTGGGCGGCGGCATATAGCAGCCGTCAAAGCAACAGCCGCCGAGCGCCAGGCTTGCCGCCAACACAAATACCGCTCGTCTGCTCATGGCCAAGCCTTACGATCAAGTTACTGTCGAGCCTTGCTGTCGAGCCTTGCTATGAAGACCGGCTAGCGAGACTTGCCATCTGGGTCCGCGCACGGCTTAATCGAGAGCTAACCGTATTGTGGTTAATTTTTCCTTCTGAGCGGCAGTCCTCGGCACTGGCGAACTTGTGATTGTCGTGCCGTTTTTCTATTTGCAGTTCCCGAACGGGATTTGCCGCTTGTGATGCAGGAACTTCAAACAGGCGGCACCGGACAGGAGGTCTCATGCAAGCGCTCTACACCGCGACCGCCACCGCAATTGGCGGACGCAGCGGAAGCATCAAATCATCCGATGGCGTTCTCGATCACAAGCTCGCCTATCCCAAGGAGCTGGGTGGACCGGGCGGCGCTGCGACGAACCCGGAGCAACTCTTCGCAGCCGGCTATGCCGCGTGCTTCGAGAATGCGCTGCTGCGCGTTGCGCGCGAGCGCAAGCAGCCGATTCGCGAATCCAGCGTTACGGCGCATGTCGCGATCGGACGCAACGATAAAGGCTTCTTTGAACTTGCCGTCGAGCTTGAGATCTCGGTGCCGGACCACGACCATGGCGAGATCGAGCAATTGGCCAGGATCGCCCACGAAGAGGTCTGCCCATATTCCCGCGCCACGCGCGGCAACATCGAAGTCAAGCTGCGCGTGGTGTAAGTTGTTTGGTGCTGGACTGGTTCGAAAGCGGGCTCCGGTTTGAATGGTTTTGCGCAAGAGGAATTCGACCGCCCCTGAGCATGATCTCCGCGCAAACACGTTTTCGCGTTTGTCGCGCG
>Ga0163163_10004750_pt1 | contig 11650 bp, 8 predicted proteins | sample S65metaG_FD_119766 | JGI IMG/M metagenome (GOLD analysis project Ga0163163, IMG submission 119766) | Switchgrass rhizosphere microbial communities from Kellogg Biological Station, Michigan, USA - S6-5 metaG | ecosystem: Host-associated > Plants > Roots > Rhizosphere > Soil | place: USA: Michigan... | reverse complement strand
GAACAACCGACGGTGAGGAGCGCGATGGGTAGCCACGCTAGCCTGGTCGTATGCATGTTCGACCCCCTTGCAGAACCCCATCGTAGGCGCCGCTCCGCATTCTCGTCCATGTTCGCTCCGAGACGCCGGACAATGTGGCTGCGGTCTCGCCGTTGACGCGCCACGCCTTGAAGACGCGAGAGAGAGCCTTGATTGCCGTCAGGGCGCCTTCGGTGGGTTCGCGGTCGGTCGTCAAGCGAGGAGGAAGAGCCACCATCAAGACGAGAATAGCGCCAATTGGCGAAAATATCAACGCCATTTGGCGATAATGCGCCCCGATCCCTGCGCTGCTGAATAGGAAAGGCTGGCTTGCCCCTTCCCCTCATCCCATATTCGCCTTCACCGCCTCGATGAGCTGCTTCAGCGTGAACGGCTTCGGCATGAAGCCGAAATCCTCGCCCTCCGGCAGGTTTTTGGCGAAAGCCTCCTCGGCGTAACCCGAGACGAAGATCACCCGGCATTTCAGGCCGCGCTTGCGCAACTCGCCGAACATCGTCGGCCCGTCCATCTCGGGCATGACCACGTCGGAGACGATGAGGTCGATCTCGCTGCCGCTTTGCTCGACGACGTCGAGCGCGTCCAAGCCGGACGCAGCTTCGAGCACGGTATAGCCGCGCGAGCGCAGCGCGCGCGCCGAGAAAGCGCGCACCGCCTCCTCGTCCTCGACGAGCAGGATCGTGCCGTGACCGGTCAGATCGGCGGCGGGTTTGGCGGCCTCGATTTTTGCCGCGACCTCGTTTTCGTCCGGCACGTGGCGCGGCAGGAAAATGCGAAAAGTCGTGCCCTCGCCGACGGCACTGTCGACGAAGATGAAGCCGCCGGTCTGCTTGACGATGCCGTAGACCATCGACAGGCCGAGGCCGGTGCCCTTGCCGACTTCCTTCGTCGTGAAGAACGGCTCGAAAATCTTGTCGCGCACGTCGGCGGGAATGCCGTGGCCTTCGTCCTCGATCTCGATCAGCACGTAGTCGGCGGGCGTCAATTGGCTTTCGCCGAAATCGGCGCATTGCGCCTCGGTAACGTTGTGCGTGCGCACGACGATCTTACCGCCCTCCGGCATTGCGTCACGCGCATTGACGACGAGATTGACGATCACCTGCTCGAATTGATTGAGATCGGCCTTGACCAGCCAGAGATCGCGCCCGTGCCTTACGTCGAGCTCGATCGTCTCGCCGACGAGCCGGCGCAGAAGCATGTGCAGATCGGAGAGCACCTCGCCGAGCTGCAGCACTTGCGGACGCAGCGTCTGACGCCGCGAGAAAGCCAAGAGCTGACGCACGAGACCGGCGGCGCGGTTGGCGTTCTGCTTGATCTGCATGATGTCGTGGAAGGCAGGATCCGTCGGCCGATGATTGGCGAGCAGAAGATCGGAGAAGCCGATGATCGCCGTCAGCACATTGTTGAAATCGTGCGCGACGCCGCCGGCAAGCTGGCCTATCGCCTGCATCTTTTGCGATTGCGCGAAATTTTCCTGCAGCGCGCGCTGCTCCGTCGTGTCGAGCGCGTAGAGCGTGACGCGCGGCTCGGCGCCGGGGCTTACATCCTCGCCGGACGCGGCGAAGAACAAACGCGCCGAATGCTCCTTCTCGCCCGACAGCGTCACGTCAAGCGGCGCGATATCACTTTTGCCCGCCGCGGCATCCGCCAACGTATTTTCCAGTGCGGCGCGATCCCGCTCGGCAATCGCTGAGAAAATCGAGCGGCCGTGCTCGCCGCCCTTCAAGGCTTGCGGAATAAGCTTGGCGAAGGCGGCGTTCGAGCGAACGATATGGCCGTCGCGATCGAGCGCGGCGATCGCCATCGGCGTCGAATTGAACAGCCGTGCAAACCGCACTTCGGCGGCGCGCAAATCTTCGGCCGGCTCCTCGCCCGACGTGCGGTTCAGGACGAGCGTGCGCGAAATGCCGGGCGTCGCGTCCTGGCCGAAGGCGACGCGGTGCAGGAGCCGCACCGGCAGGCTCTGGCCGTTGCGGCGTTTCAAGTCGACGTCGAGCACTTCGGTGCGGACGTCGCCGGGACTGCCGGCAACCGCCGCCAGCAGCGCCGCGCCATTGCCGGCGATCAGATCGGAGAGCGCCAAGCCGCCGCTGCCGACTTGGGCGAGGTCGTAATCGAGCCAGCCGGCGAGCGTCGCATTCATGTAGGAGATGCGCCCTTCCGCATCGGCGGAGAAAAACCCCGCCGGAGCGTGATCGAGAAAATCGATCGCGTGCTGCAATTCCTGGAAAACGTTCTCGTGGCGCTCGCGCTCGCGGGTGATGTCGGCGACGCTCCACAAAGTCGCGCGTTTGCCGCCGGGCCGCTCGATCGGGCGTACCCGCACGCGATACCAGGCGACCGGACCATCGCCGAGAAGCGGCGGCGAGAGGCGCAGCTCCTCGGTGCAGCGCTTGCCTTCGCGAGCGGCGAGCGCCAGCCGGTAGACCGCCTCCGACACGTCGGCCGTGCCGGAGAACAGCCGATCGACGAGCCGGAGCTCCGCGGGATTGCGCGCACCCGACAATGCCATGTAGGCGTCGTTCGCATAGATGGGCTGCGTCTCGCCTTCGGTGACGAGCAGCCCCTCCGTGCTCGTGTCCGCCAGGAGCTTGGTCAGGTCGTTGCGCGCGCCGTGCCCGGCGAACTGGACGAAGCCGACCGCCAGCGCGAATAGGGCGAAGACGCCAACAACGGCCAGCAACGCCAAGAAGGCGAGGATCAGGCGCTGCGCATCATCGCGCGGCAACAGCGAAAACGCGCCAACGACGACAACAAGAATGACCGCCAGCGCCACGACGAGGCCGGGGCTGCCGGAACGTTCCGGGCGATCGAATCCCACGGCGGGCATATCGCTCATTCAACCACCTGATAGCGGTGAGCTCATGGCCGCTGCAATATGCGGCCGCCTTCTGTCCCCAGGGCCCGGGGCACGTCGAACCCTGCAAATAGACCGAACAGTGTTAACCATGCGTTAACCTTTCGGCCCTGCGCCTTGACCTTCATGATAATTTGTGCGTTTGCCGGCGGACCCGAGAGAACGAAGTACATGCAGTTCACGAGTTTCTTCGGAGAGAATCGCACGCTCGCCTTCATTCTGGCGGCCGTTTGCCTGCTCATTGGCGTGGCGCTTCTCTTCGTCCTCTTCCGGATCGTCTTCGGCCGCGGCATCAAATTGCCCGGGGGGCGCGGCCGTCAGCAGCGGCTTGGGCTCGTCGACGCCTTCGAGATCGACCGCCAGCGCCAGCTGGTGATCGTGCGCCGCGACAATGTCGAGCACCTGATCATGATCGGCGGCCCGAACGACGTGGTCGTGGAATCGACGATCATCCGCGCCGAGGCGCGCGAAGCGCGCTCCTCGCGCGAACGCGAGCAGCCGGCGATCAGCGGCCTCTCCTGGCCGGCGGGGCCCGCCGCGACGGAGATCGCGGCACAAACGCCGGCCGAGCCCGCGCCGGCTGCGGCACGACCCACGGTGCCGGAACCGCCGCCGCCGCCACGCCCGCAGCCAGCTCCGCCTGCGCCAAGGCCGGCACCGGCGGCGGGCGAGGCGCCCGCTGCCGAAGCCACAGGCGAGGCCGAACAGAGCGCCCTCACGCCGCCGCCGCCGCCGCGGCCGTTGCGTCCGCCGCTGCCACCTCTGCGCCCGCTTGGCACGGGCGAGCGGTCGACCTTGCCGCCGCGGCCGCCTTTGACGCCGCTCAGGCGCGAGCCGCGGCCGCTGCCACCGTTCCTGACGAGCCCCAAGCCGGCAGTGCCGGCACCGGCACCCGCGTCGCCGCCGCCGGAGCCCGCAGCCGAATCCGTCGCGACCGCCGCCGCCGATCTCTCCGGTGAGACCGGCGTGCCGCCGCCCGCGCCCGACCATCCCGCCGCCGAGCAGCAGGCGTCGTCCCCAGCGGCGGAGGCGCAGCCCGGCGCCGCGCCGAAGATCGAGCTCGATCCGCTCGCGTCGCTTGAAGAAGAGATGGCGAAGCTGCTCGGCCGCAATCCGAACGAGGGCCACTAATTCCAGGCGGCCAGCGCGGCGCGCGCGGCCCGCAAATCGTCCGGCCACGGGCTCTCGAAGCGCAGCGCCTCGCCGGTGACCGGATGATCGAAGGCGAGCACCGCCGCATGCAGCGCCTGCCGCCGCAGCTGCGCGACGGCGTTGCGCGCCCCCTCCGGCAGCAGCGCCGCCTTCGACATGAAGCCCGTCGCATAAACGGGATCGCCGACGATCGGATGGCCGATATGGGCCATGTGCACGCGGATCTGGTGCGTGCGGCCGGTCTCCAGCCGGCAGGCGACGAAGCTCACGACCCCCCTCCCCGCCGGGCCGTAGCGCTCGGTGACGCGCCAATGCGTGCGCGCGCTGCGGCCGCGTTCGGCCGGCACCACCGCCATCTTCTCGCGATCAGCGGAAGCGCGGCCGAGCGGCGCGTCGACCACACCGGCGGCGCGATCCGGTGCGCCCCAGATCAGCGCGTTGTATTCGCGCAAGAACGGCAGCGTGCGCCCGTGATCGGCAAACAGCTTCGCGAGCCGGCGATGCGCCGCATCGGTTTTCGCCACCACCAGCAAACCCGACGTGTCCTTGTCGAGCCGGTGCACGATGCCCGGCCGCTCGACACCGCCGATGCCGGAGAGCTCGCCCTTACAATGCGCGATCAGCGCGTTGACCAGCGTGCCGCTGCGATTGCCCGCGCCGGGATGCACGACCAGCCCCGCCGGCTTGTCGATGACGAGGAGGTGCTTGTCCTCGAGGACGATGTTGAGCGGGATGTCCTCGCCGGCGACATCGAGCTTTTGCGGCGGCGGCACGACGATCCGCACATGCGCGCCGGCTTTCGTCTTGGCGCCGGGATCGCGCACCGCACTCCCGTCCACGTCAACCAACCCGTCGCGGATCAGCTGCTGCAGGCGCGTCCTCGACAATCCGAGGCCCTCCGCCTCGCTGCGCGACGCGAGCACGCGATCGAGCCGCAGGCCGTCTTCGTTCGCGCCGAGCGCAAATTCATGCGTGGCGCCGGCCGGTGCCGAGGAAACAGCGTCGCGCAAATGAAAAGGCCCCGGAGAAACCTCCGGGGCCATTAACGCAACTCTTTACGCAGGTCACATCAGCGGACGGTTTCGCACTGCCGCTCGCCGTAGACATTCGTCCAGCAGCGGCGCCGCAGCGGTCCATCTTCCGGCATCCCATAAACCGGACCGGGCGCGATGTAACCCGGCGCCAGGGAGGTGGGATAGGGGGGAACGTAAACGGTGCGCCCTTCATAGAGCGGCGCGGTCGCGACGTCGGCCGCAGCCCCGGTGGCGCCGCCGATGAGGCCCCCGGCAAACGCGCCGGCCGGACCGGCCAGCGCTCCGCCGGTGAAAATGCCGACCGCAACGCCCGTGTTGGTTTGCGCCATCGCCAGCGCGGGCAGGCTCGCCAATGAAGCGGCAAGTAAAAATGTGCGCACGAGCCTCATGACGATCCCCTCAATCTCAGCCGTCACGCCGAAAACGCCGAGTCTACGGCCAAGGTTCCCGCTAAGGTGAAGAGATTCGCTCGTCTGGCGGGCTTGTCTCATTGGCCGCCATCGAGGTGCGCGCTCCTTCTCCCCTTGTGGGAGAAGTTGGTCCGCGCGTAAGCGCGGGCCGGACCAATAGCGATCCAGCGCTGACCGCGATGTCATTCCGGCGCGTAGAACCCGCCAGGGGCAAATGAACGTAATTTTCGCCTTCGCGGGAAGGAAATCCACGAAGCCCCGGCGCTTTTGCCTTCGTGGGTACCCGGCGCAAGGCCGGGTATGACGCGCCTCCGCAACCAGCGAATCCCCTCCCCCCAAATCTCTTGACAGCCCCCGGCCCCCGGCATTATCTGCGCGGCACCTGTTAGCACTCCACATCGGAGAGTGCTAACAGCCGGTTTCAACCCACCCCGGCCGCCAAAAAACCGGCCGGCCAGCCAAACAGGAAGCCCATGGCAACGAACTTCCGTCCTCTGCACGACCGCGTCGTCGTCAAGCGCGTCGAAAGCGAAGAACGCACCAAAGGCGGCATCATCATCCCCGACACCGCCAAGGAGAAGCCGCAGGAAGGCGAGGTCATCGCCGTCGGCCCCGGCGCCCGCGACGAAAACGGCAAGCTGGTCCCGCTCGACGTCAAGAAGGGCGACCGCATCCTCTTCGGCAAGTGGTCCGGCACCGAGGTCAAGATCGACGGTGAGGACCTCCTCATCATGAAGGAATCCGACATCATGGGCGTCGTCGAAGGCTCGGCCGCGACGACCAAGAAGGCCGCCTGACCGGCGTAGCCCTCCCCGAAACTTCCAGAGATAGCAGGAGCTTATAAAGATGGCAGCGAAAGAAGTACGGTTCTCGACCGACGCGCGCGACAAGATGCTGCGCGGCGTCGACATCCTCGCCAATGCGGTGAAGGTGACCTTGGGCCCGAAGGGCCGCAACGTCGTCATGGAGAAGTCGTTCGGCGCCCCGCGCATCACCAAGGACGGCGTGACGGTGGCCAAGGAGATTGAGCTCTCCGACAAGTTCGAGAATATGGGCGCGCAGATGGTGCGCGAGGTCGCCTCCAAGCAGAACGACGCCGCCGGTGACGGCACGACGACCGCGACGGTTCTCGCCCAGGCGATCGTCAAGGAAGGCGTCAAGGCGGTTGCCGCCGGCATGAACCCGATGGACCTGAAGCGCGGCATCGACGCCGCGGTTGAGGCGGTCGTGGCCGACCTGAAGAAGCACTCGAAGAAGGTCACCTCGAACGATGAGATCGCCCAGGTCGGCACGATCTCGGCGAACGGCGACTCGTTCATCGGCCAGGAAATCGCCAAGTCGATGCAGAAGGTCGGCAACGAGGGCGTGATCACGGTCGAGGAGGCCAAGACCGCCGAGACCGAGACCGACATCGTCGAGGGCATGCAGTTCGACCGCGGCTACCTTTCCCCGTATTTCATCACCAATGCGGAGAAGATGGTCGCCGAGCTCGACGACCCCTACATCCTCATCCACGAGAAGAAGCTCTCCTCGCTGCAGCCGATGCTGCCGATCCTCGAAGCCGTGGTGCAGGGGGGTAAGCCGCTGGTTATCGTCGCCGAGGACGTCGAGGGCGAGGCGCTCGCGACGCTCGTCGTCAACAAGCTCCGCGGCGGCCTGAAGATCGCCGCCGTCAAGGCGCCGGGCTTCGGCGACCGCCGCAAAGCCATGCTCGAGGATATCGCCATCCTCACCGGCGGCCAGATGATCGCCGAGGATCTCGGCATCAAGCTTGAGAACGTCACCCTGCAGATGCTGGGACGTGCCAAACGTGTCCGCATCGAGAAGGAAAACACGACGATCATCGACGGCGCCGGCCAGAAGAGCGAGATCGAGGGCCGTATCGCCCAGATCAAGGCGCAGATCGAGGAGACGACGTCCGACTACGACCGCGAGAAACTGCAGGAGCGGTTGGCCAAGCTCGCCGGCGGCGTCGCGGTGATCCGCGTCGGCGGGGCGACGGAGGTTGAGGTTAAGGAGAAGAAGGATCGCGTCGACGATGCGCTCAACTCCACCCGCGCCGCGGTCGAAGAGGGCATCCTGCCGGGCGGCGGCATCCCGCTGCTGCGTGCAATCAAGGCGCTGCAGGCGCTGACCGATAAGAATAATAATCCCGACCAAAAAACCGGCATCGAGATCGTGCGCCGCGCGCTTGTCTCCCCGGCGCGGCAGATCATCGATAATGCTGGTGGTGATGGTGCCGTCGTAATTGGCAAGCTGCTCGAGTCGGGCGACTACGGCTACGGCTACGACGCGCAGACCGGCGAATATGCCGACCTGTTCAAGAAGGGCATCATCGACCCGACTAAGGTTGTGCGCACCGCCCTTCAGGACGCGGCGTCCATCGCCGGCCTCCTGATCACCACGGAAGCTATGGTTGCCGAACTGCCGAAGAAAGAATCGGCGCCGGCGATGCCGGGCGGCGGTGGCATGGGTGGCATGGATTTCTGATCTGCCTTGTTATTATCGCCACTCTCGGGTGCATGGACGCTGGCCTCGGCGAAAGCCGGGGCCTTTGCTTTTGTCCGCCCGGGCCGACCCCGCCCGCCCCGGCAAAGCTCAAATGCCGCAGAGATTTGCTTGAACCGCATCAATTTCAGTTTAAGCTCTTGGCCTTAGCAGCAGGCTCAGAGCCGCTGCAGCGCGGCGCTCACTGGACATTCTCGCGACAGGGCCCAGATGTTCTCGCTTTGGCAACGGCGCACGCGAGCGTTGCAATAATGACCCAACGTCAGGGGCGGACAACCACGCGCGCCGATCTGCTCGAGGCGGTGCATGCGAGCTGCCCCTCGTTGTCGCGGACCCAGGCGCGCGAAATGTTCGAGATGGCGCTCGATGAAATCTGCGACACGCTGGTCCGCGGCGAACCGGTGAAGCTGCGCTCCTTCGGCATTTTCGCCGTGCGCTCGAAACGCGAGCGGGTCGGCCGCAACCCGCGCACTGGGGTCGAGGCGCCGATCGCGCCGCGGCGGGTCGTGACGTTTCGCCCTTCCCCGGTCCTCCTTGGCAGGGTCAACGGCGAAGGCCGGCCAAGCTTCTCCGACGACTGAGCCAGTCCCCCGATCACCCGCCTCCCGCGCCCCGAATGACCTAAAATTCACTTGCGCTCGGAACCACTTTTCCGGCTTGTCTCATCGAAGCCATCTTCGACGCGACAATGGCGAAATTCTCCCTTTCGAGCACCGAACTTTGAGTCGGAACCCGACCTCGGATTTCTTGACCGGCGATTCTGAATGATCGGCTTGAGCATTGCCCTCGGCATCTTCGCCGCTGCTACCTTTGGGGCGGGACAGACCTCGGGCAGCGGATTGTACTTCCTCGGCGCCGTAGCCGCGCTTTGTGCGGCGACGACTTATCTGTCGCGCAACATATCGAGCTTTCTCAAGATCTTCGTCGCGATCTTCTCGATCGAGACGATCGTCTTCGGATTGATGGTGCTTGGCGGGGAGCTGAGGCTCTGGCCCGAGAGCTATATCGATTATTTGCCACCGCAAAGCGTGACGCTGACGGTCGCGATCTTCTCCATCCTCGTCTACAGCGTTTCTCACATAAGTGTCATCCGCAACATCACGGACATCGCCGATCGCTATTTCAACACGAGCGACGGCACGCGCGCGCGCATATGGCCTTTTCCACCTTTTCAAACACGGGAGAGGAGCTTGGCAATCGCCATGGTCGTCTTCCTCGTGCTCGTCAACCAGGCGCAAGTCGGCATCACCGTGCGCCTCTCCTTCTTCAACCGCGAATGGTTCAACGCCATCCAGGAGAAGAACGCGGCACAGTTCTGGTCGCAACTGTTCACCGTCTTCACGCCTTGGGCCTTCACCTATGTCGGAAGCACGGTCATTGAATATGTCGTGCAATCGACATTGACCATTCGCTGGCGGCGATGGCTGACCGACCATTATGTCTCGCGCTGGCTCGACGGCAATACTCATTACCGCATGAGTCTGCTCGGTTCTGACGCCGACAATCCGGATCAACGCATCTCGGAAGACATAAGCCGGTTCATCGACGCGCCCACGGAAGGGCAAACGGGCCTCTATGGTTATTCGATTCAGCTTATTTCGACCTTAAGCTCGCTCGTCTCCTTCGCCATCGTCCTGTGGATGCTGTCGGCCAATTTCACCCTTCCCGGCACCGACATTCGTGTTCCCGGCTTCCTGTTCTGGGTTGCCTTGGTCTATGCGGGCCTTGGTACGTTCGTGACCCACCTCATCGGGCGGCCGCTCGTCAAAATCCTCTTCCACAAGCAGCGCGTCGAGGCCGACTTCCGCTTCTCGCTTGCGCGGTTGCGTGAATACGGCGAGCAGGTAGCGCTGCTCAAGGGAGAGCCTGCAGAAAAAGTCTCGCTCGGCCGGCGTTTTGCGGCAATCGTCGCCAACTATTTCGACCTCATAAACACGCGCAAAAAGCTGATCGCCTTCACACAGCTTTACGGTCAAATCTCGCCAATCATCCCCTACATCTTCGCGGCACCGTTCTACTTTGCCGGACGCATTCCGCTCGGGATCATGACCCAGACCGCGAGCGCGTTCGGCAGAGTCGAACAGGCGCTGACCTTCTTCATCAGCTATTATACGTCGCTCGCCGGGTTCAAATCCGTGCTCGATCGTTTGACGTTGTTTGAGAAAGCGATGGGGCGTGCGCAAATCCTCGGGCACCAGCCGCCGAGGATCGAGATCGAGGCCTCGTCGCAGCCGGATGTCAGCCTTGAACACCTCACGCTCGGCCTGCCGGACGGGCGCAGCATCGTCGAAGATGCCAGCCTTGCATTTCATGCGGGCGAGCCAACGCTCGTCGCCGGCCCTTCGGGCTCGGGCAAGTCGACGTTGTTCCGCGGCATTTCCGGGATATGGCCGTTCGGCGATGGTGAGATCACCTTGCCGGAAGGCGCAAAAATTATGCTCCTGCCGCAGAAGCCGTACATTCCGATCGGCACGCTGCGCAACGCCGTCACCTATCCCGCCGAGCCGCGCACTTACAGCGATGAATCAATCGTCGAGGCGCTGAACGCGGTCGATCTACCGCTGCTCGCCCATCAGCTCAATCACGAGGATATTTGGGTGCAGCGCCTGTCGGGCGGCGAGCAGCAGCGCCTGGCGATTGCGCGCGCGCTCCTTGCGAAGCCCGACTGGCTCTTCCTCGACGAAGCGACGGCCGCCGTCGACGAGAAGATGGAGGCGGCACTCTACGCGACAATGGCGCGGCTTCTGCCGCATACGACGATCGTGTCGATAGGCCATCGCTCGACGCTCAGCCAGTTCCATGATCGGCGCGTGGAGATGCAGCCGGCGCGCGACGGCACGTTCAAACCTCGGGACCTGCCCGCCAAAGCGGCGGAGTGAATGCCGGCAGCAGTGGTCTATGGCCGTGGCTGGAAGCCGGGCGTCATCGGCGACATCGTCCGGCTGCATGCGGTTTATTATTCCAGGGAAGGGGGATTTCGGCGTGGGTTTCGAGGCGCGGGTTGCGACGGGACTCGCCGCTTTTATCAAAACTTACGATGCGTCCGTCTCGCGCCTTTACCGCAAGCATTGAGGATGGCCTTGTCGGCTCGTTGGCGATTGCTGGCACGAACGATCCAGACCGCTCAACGCGCCTGCATCCTGGACGAGGCCGTCGCGAGCTTTCGCGATCTCGTCAAAGTGAACGTGCTGTCGACGCGCGCCGCCGACGTCGCGGCGATGACGGATGAGGGTCGGCGCGAAGCGCCTTAAGCAACGCGCCTCAATCGGAACGCCCCCTCACCCGACCCGCGCTTACGCGCGGGCCACCCTCTCCCGCAAGGGGAGAAGGTATTTTCGTTCGGAGTTGTTTTTCGATGAAACTTCAGAGGTTTAGGAGGTGGTCGATAGAAGGGCGTGTGCCCAGGCTACACATAGGTAGCAGTTGAGTCGCCTCAGGCTGCCCAAGCTGATGTGCGCCCCAAGGGCCGGGGTTGGCCGCAAGCGAACTGTCTCCTGTTTGTCGTAGCACTGGCCAAAGCGGACTCTGACCCGAGAGCTGCGGTTCAGACGCCTGACCCGCTCCCTACTTTGGCGCAGCGCTCACTCGCCTGCTGACCTAAATAGCGCGCCCAGATGATGGAATGCGATAGTAAGCCTGAAATCCAGGATCAT
>Ga0163163_10004749_pt1 | contig 11650 bp, 5 predicted proteins | sample S65metaG_FD_119766 | JGI IMG/M metagenome (GOLD analysis project Ga0163163, IMG submission 119766) | Switchgrass rhizosphere microbial communities from Kellogg Biological Station, Michigan, USA - S6-5 metaG | ecosystem: Host-associated > Plants > Roots > Rhizosphere > Soil | place: USA: Michigan... | reverse complement strand
GTGGCAGTTGCGTGCAGGGTCCAATCTTCTTCCTCGTTAGTTCGACAATAAACTCTAAAAATGAAACTACTCTCCTCGGCAGATAACACAGATTGAATAGTTCTTGATTGTCCGGGATGCAAAACCATTCTTTCTTTGAGTGCCAGGTCACAAATTGTGTAAGAATTATTTAAGGCTGCTTCCTTCGCGCACTGTAAGACCATGTCGATGTAAGCTGACGCGGGAAAAAGTATCTCATCCCCGATCCGATGGTCCTTGAAATAAGTCAACAGAGAATCTTTTAACTCTGCTTGCCATACAAAGAAACCAGGTGAATGCGCAAGATTGATTCGTTCTCCAGGCAACGGATGAATTTTTCCAGGATGGGACGAGGAACTTGTCGCAACCTCGTGTGACATATCCATCCAATAACGTTGACGCTGCCAGAGTATCGAAGGAAGGTGTACATAAGATCCTTTGACTGAAGACAGTTTTTTCCAGTCAATTGAAAACCCCCGGACGTAAAGCATACCTAAAGTTCGAAGCAAGATCTCACGTTCTGGTTCGTCGCGTCGTAAGGAGGGAAGCACTAGTGCATTCACTCGCTGAGGTTGTATTTGTTGTATAGAACTAACAAGCACGGGATGGGGTCCAATCTCAACAAAAGTGGAATATCCATTTTCAAATAATTGCTGAATCGCATTTGAAAAGAGGACAGGCTTCCTGATATTGTCAAACCAGTAGTCAGCATTAAAAATAATATCATCACCGCTTGCACCGGTTACCGTTGAATAAATGTGTATCTGCGGAGACTTGGGATTCAGCTCGCGTAATCCGTCAACCAGCCGGGAACGAAGTTCATCCACTTGTGGACTGTGAGAAGCAACATCAACGTTGACAAGCTTGCAAAATAGATTTTTACGCTGTAAAGTATCAATTACTTTGCTGATTGTTCCTGGGTTACCAGATAGAACTGTTGACGTTGGTCCATTCATCGCAGCGATAGAGACATCTGTTTCGAATTGCATCAACAGTTCCTCGGCTTCAATCCACGACAATTCTGTCACCAACATACTGCCCTTTCCACGTAGCTGTTTCAATAGTTCACTCCTAGAGCACACAACTTGTATCGCATCTTCTAAAGTGAGTACGCCAGCCACATACGCCGCAGCTATCTCGCCCATGCTATGTCCAACTACCGCATCAGGAATTATACCCCATGATCGCCATAGCGTGGCCAGAGCAACCTGGATAGCAAATGTCGCCGGCTGAACCACATCGATTTCTTCGAGACGTGATTCCGATCCTTTGTTTCGTAATACATCGATAAGTGACCAACCAAAACGAGATCCTATTATATGATCGATACTCTCTATGCAGTTATAAAAAACAGGTTCTCGTTGTAACAATTCCCGTCCCATGCCATACCACTGACCACCTTGTCCTGAAAAAACGAATGCAAGTTTTCCCGTCGCATCAGGAATTTCACCAACGACAAAGAGATTGGGATCACTTTCTTCATTCACGAAAGAATGGAGACTGCCAGACAATTCGCTTTTTGACCTGGCAATTATTGCGAGACGATGATTAAATCCACTACGTCTAAAACTGGCTGCATAACATATATCATTTGCAGTAAGTGAAGGATCAGATGCAAGTAATTCCAAAAAATTACCTGCAAGTATCTTAAGTCCTTCACCGCTATTGGCTGAAAGTGGAAGAAGCTTGCAATCGGCATCAATTGATAAATGAGGACCCTCGGACTTCTCAACCTGCTCCGCTTCACGCAATATCAGGTGTACGTTTGTTCCGCCGAAACCAAACGAATTAATACCAGCCAACGAGGGGCCGGGGGAGGGCCATGGCTTCGATCCTGCATCAACCCGAAGGTTAAGTTTTTCGAACGGAATATGTGGATTGGGTGTATGGTAGTGAATAGTTCCGGGAATTGTGCGATGCTTTATACTTAAGATAACCTTAATCAACCCCGCAATTCCAGCGGCAGATTCCAGGTGGCCAATATTAGTTTTTACAGAGCCTATTGTGCAAGGTCCGTTCGCCCGATCAACACCTATGACATTACCGATAGCCTTTGCTTCCATGGCATCACCTAAAACTGTTCCTGTTCCGTGCGCTTCGACATATTGAACACTACCGGGTGATACCCCAGCAGATCGGTATGCTTCCCGCAGTAGCACTTCCTGCGCTTCACCGCTTGGAGCAATCAATCCATTAGTGCGACCATCCTGCATCATTGCACTTCCGAGGATCACAGCATGTACCGGATCTCCGTCAGCAAGGGCGGTGGAAAGAGGTTTAAGCAGAACGAGACCCCCGCCTTCACCGCGGACGTAACCATTCGCCCGGGCATCGAAAGATTTGCACCTCCCGTCCGGTGCGAGCACGCCGGCCTTAGTGAAAGAAATTGAATGTGCTGGTGATAATATCACATTTACTCCACCGGCGAGTGCATGAGTGCATTCACCATTTCGGAGGCTTTGACATGCCAAATGCACAGCAGCCAGGGACGACGAACATGCAGTATCGATCGCAATGCTTGGTCCATGAAAATTATAAAAATAGGAAATGCGATTGGCGGCGATGGACAAGGCATTGCCTGTTCCCGAATGGCTGCTTATTTGGGTTGGATTGGTAAATTGAAGTACGCTGTATTCATTTATGGAAATGCCAACAAATACTCCGGTCTTACTCCCATTAAGATCTTCAATGACCTTTCCCGCATCATCAAGGGCTTCATGGGAAAGTTCCAGCAACAATCGTTGCTGTGGATCCATCTGTTTTGCCTCGGCTGGCGAAATCCCAAAAAAGAAAGGATCAAATTGATCAATTCCATCCAGGAACCCTCCCCAATAAGAAATGGATTTGCCCGGCATTGCAGGATCGGGATGATAAAAATCCTCTTTGTTCCATCGATCCTTTGGAATTTCACCAATTGCATCAATACCGTTCAACAGCAACTGCCAGAATGATTCCGGATCTTTTGCTTGCGGGAACCGACAGGCCATTCCAATAATTGCAATAGGTTCTGATGAATTGATTGTTGCAGCTGTTGGAGTCGGATTAAGATTTAAATTCTCTGCGCCTTCGACAAGATAATTCGATAGGGATAGGATGTTGGGATAGTCATAGGCAAGCGTTGGCGAAAGCCGTTGACCAAGAAATTCCTCAAGGTCTCCTGAAAGAGTAACTGCGTCAAGTGAAGACAGGCCGTGAGAGGAAAACGATTCACGAATGTCAACATTATGGGGTGGAATATCCAAAAGCTTTGCGATATGCGCGATAAGCCAGTTCTGGATGTCGGTCGTATTTCTCACGGTGGTGGTGTTAATTAAACGGAACAAGATAAAGAATTGTTCTACTGTGGTATCTTGTCATCACTAGTTTATTTTAGTCTTCCTTCCTCTGCCGATTGCCACCCACTTGCATCTGCCAGAAGGCGCTCATGCCTGGCCTTCGATCTATAGTTTGTTGATGGCTTTCTTTGTTTAAACCATTCCACACAAGGGGATAGGCTTCAACTTGCGGCACTTCGTTCATCGTTTCCAACTTCTCGATCTTCAGTTGCGCCTGGGTGATAAAAGGATCAAGCATCTCACGTTTTCTCTGTTCATGACCGATCTCCCTTTCCTTAAATTGAGGCAGGACTTCAGCACCAAAAAGTTCGAGAGATTTGCAAATCTCTTCGTGCTTATAGTTACCACTTTGCTGAAGAAAGATCAATTGATCAACGCCTGCATCTTCGAGTGCGCGAAAATTTTGTATCAATTGTTCGGGATCTCCAATCCCTTTCATACCCGCCTTTTTTCGCTCACGCTCCATTTGTTCAATACCAGATGTCGGCATTTTCTTGAAATCACCCCATAAGTTTGTTCGACCAGGAACGTGAGTTCCATCTCGCCAATAATGCCCCAGGCCGTATGCAAAGAACTGAGCTCCTTCTATCCCTTGCCGGAGTGCTGTATCATGATCTTTGGTACACATAAGACCGGTAAGCATGGCCACATTTGGATTAACAGATTGGCCGATAGGTGTGCAATTCTTTTTGAATGTTTCATAATATTCATCAACCCAAAATTTTGCCTCCTCTGAATTAACAAAAGCAAATGTCAATCCGCCAATGCCCAAACGCGCAGCTAGTTGCAAACTGTCACGATTCGAGCAAGCTGCCCAGATTGGAGGATGTGGTTTTTGTAATGGTTTCGGTACTATGTTTCTGTGCGGCATTGAAAAATACTTACCATTGAAACCAGGGTAAGGTTGCATGCACATCATTTTTGCCGTCTCCTGCACTGCCTCTGCCCACATCGGGCGCTTGTCAAGAAAGTCGACACCAAACCCTTCAAGCTCCATTCGTGAACCTGATTCCCCCGTGCCCCATTCTACACGTCCATTACTGATGATATCCAGTGTAGCAAGTCTTTCCGCAATTCTGACCGGGTGATTAACCTTGGGTGACATTACTGCAATGCCATGACCCAGCCGGATATTTTTTGTACGTTGACTGCAAGCGGCGAGGAATACTTCCGGCGCCGACGAATGACAATACTCTTCAAGAAAGTGATGTTCCTGCACCCAGACATAATCAATGCCGATTTTATCTGCTAACTCAACTTGCTCCATTGCTTCCCTGAAAAGCTTTGACTCAGCTCCATCATCCCATGGACGAGGTAATTGCAGATCGATGAAAATGCCAAATTTCATATTAAGATTGTTTCGTTAAATAGTCCGTCGACATAGTTTTCCTTACACAAATGATGTTTTATTTTACCACTGGTCGTCCTTGGAATTTTTCCCGGTGCAATGATCCGAATGTCATTTACCTTCAGATCATGACATGCCGAAATAGAATTGCGAATGTCTTTCCTGATCTCATCCTGATTCCACTTATCGTCATGCGCCAACTCAACAATGACGATCACTTGTTCAGCTGAAAAATTATTTACTGAAAATACTGCGCAGCTTCCTGGCTTGATCGCTTCATTTGATTCTTCCACCGTCCTCTCAATGTCATGGGGATAGTGGTTTTTCCCCTCTGAGATGATCAGGCTTTTCATGCGCCCGGCAATAAAGAGTTCTCCATCTTGAACAAAACCAAGATCACCCGTCCGCAAGAATGGCCCTTCACCCGTGTCGGAAAAATGTGCATTAAAAGTCAATTTAGTATCTGAAGATTTATTCCAATATCCGCTGGCAACACTTGGTCCGCGTAGCCAGATCTCTCCCACTTCATTTGCAGGGCTTGGTTTAAGTGTTACCGGATCTACAATCTTAATGTGCAGATCAGGTTGATAATGGCCGCAACCCACGAGGACTCTTTTATTGGTCGTGCTTTCATCGCAGAAGGACACCTGGTTTTGTTCAAGCGGTGAATTCTCCAAACATTTTATCTCCGGAAGTTTTGATTTTGGTCCTCCTGAAACCAAAAGCGTTGATTCCGCCAAACCATAACAAGGCAGAAAAGCTTCGCGTCGAAAACCGCAAGGCCCAAAATAATCAGCGAATTGATCCAGGGACTTATAATAAACAGGTTCGGCGCCATTGAAAGCAACTTCCCAAGAACTGAGATCGAGAGACGCTCGTTGTTCAGGCTTGATCTTCCGTACACACAGATCGTACGCAAAATTTGGCCCTCCGCTGGTTGTCGATTGAAATCGTGAGATGGCTGCGAGCCAACGATAAGGACGTTGTAAAAACATCAGGTGTGGCATCAATGTAACAGGATAGCCGGAAAACAGTGGTTGCAATATACCCCCAACGAGTCCCATGTCATGATACGGAGGCAGCCAAATAACAGCATGACTCTGGCTTGATTGTCCGAAACTTCTCTCGATCAGTTCAAGATTGTGTAATAGATTGCCGTGAGTCACCATCACTCCTCTTGGAGTTGTTGTAGAACCGGAAGTGTACTGTAAGAAAGCAATCTCATTTGTTCCGATTTTCTGCTCTCTCCATTTCTCGCACCAGTCATTTGTTTCTATGTTATCAATGGCAACTAATCTTGTGTCAGCGAAAATATCTTTTACCGAATCGAGGGAATTGATTGCACTGAAAAGAGAAGAACTTATCAATGCTAGCGCCGGACGAGCGTCGTCCACTATGCGACGAGTCAAGTGAATACTTTTTTCGAGACGTGCATTGTGTGGAGGATACGCAGGGACAGCGATGATTCTTGCATACAAACAACCAAAATACGCAGCTATAAAATCAAGGCCGGGTGGAAAAAGCAATAGTGCGCGGTCTCCGGCTTTTGTAAATTGTTGAAGGAAACTGCCGATCGATCGGGCTCGTCTGTCCAGCTCCTGGTAGGTAATGACAACTTCCTCGTATTCTCCATCCATCAAAAACCGGTAGGCCAACCTGTCGGGTTCATTACTTGCGCGGCGATGAAGAATATCAACAAGCGAGGCTGGCGTCGTTCCCATATGCAGTTAAAGTGTGTCTTTGGCTTGAAACGAATATATTTTCAGTTCAATAAAAAAAGTGCACGACTTACAAAAATTGTATCATTGAAATTGATACAGTTCTTTGATTTCGTGATCAACTTTGGTTAGGTATGGTACAACAAAATCATATGAGTTTACCTTCCGGGCGTCAGGACATCTTCTCGTTTACCGGGCTGCAGCAAAATTTATTAACGGGGACATCGAATGAAAACTCAACCTTTAAGTGTATGCATTGTCCAGTTGTCCTAAAGATAGGATATCTTTATAAAAGCAGCAAAGGCATAAACTCTGCACCAGGTGAATCTAATTATTGAGTCAATATTCCTTTGTTATGCTTAATTAAAGAACCCTCAGGATCGTAATTTTCATTCATGAATAAACCATACAAGCTACACCTTTTGGAAAATATGCGAGCCGAATGCATAATATGAGTGAAAAGCAAAGCACCATTATAGAAAGTATAGGGATCTATCTGCCACCAAGGTCCGTTTCCACCAGCGACGTATTAAAAGGCTGCGCAAACCTGATTAATTTCCCGTTGGAAAAAATTACCGGCATTAGGACCAGGCGCATGGCCGGGCAGCATGAATTTTCAATTGACCTGGCGCGCAATGCGATCATCGACTGCCTCGCGAAATCAAAGTACAGTGCGACGGATATAGATCTCCTTGTATGCTGCAACATCTCAAGATATGATGGTGAAAATCGCGTTTCATTCGAACCAGGTACTTCAGTAAGATTAAGGAAGGATTTTGGCTTCCATAATGCACTCGTCTTTGATATCACTAATGCTTGTGCCGGGATGTTTACGGGAATCTACATCGTTAACGCTCTAATAAAGACAGGAACTATTCGCCGCGCTATGGTTGTAAGTGGCGAGTATATCACACACCTCACCAGGACTGCTCAAAAGGAGATAGAAAGTTTCATGGATGCGAGGCTCGCTTGTTTGACTTTGGGAGATGGTGGAGCCGCCATCATCCTGGAAAAGGCTTTTGAAAATAACACGGGTTTCCAGGAACTGGATCTGCAAACATTTGGTCGTTATAGTCCTTATTGCGTCGCCAAGGCTTCTGACCGCGGTGGAATGATTATGTATACAGATTCGGTAAACCTGACGGACGTTGCTGTACGATCAGGTGCAAAGCATGCAATGAATGCGCTTCATCAAACCGGGTGGGAGGCTGAGAGTTTTCACCATCTCATCATGCACCAGACTTCGGGCATGACATTAAACAGTGCTCGCCAGGAGATCAATAGATTACTGAAAAGTGACGTATGCAATGACGACAACACGATTAATAACCTGGATCAACGCGGCAATACAGCTTCGACATCTCATTTCATTGCGCTGGTGGATCACATTCGAAATAAGAAGATTAATCCGGGGGACAAAATCATATTTAGTATATCAGCATCCGGGCTTACAACGGGCACAGCTCTTTATATTTTCGACGACTTACCTGATCGCTTACGTCACTCCGAATTATTGCACGCAAAAAAAACTTCTTCCGGAGAGCCTTCCGATCCACCAGCAAAACGTTTCAATCAAAGAAAAATACGAATAGAGAGCGTCGGAACAATTCCTGAAGAAAAAATGGGGAAAAAGAATTCATTGAATTTGCTCAATCACGCCGCAAATAATTGCTTCAGCAAATCATCCTACAATTGCAACGATATTGGTTTATTAATCTATAGCGGCGTCTATCGCAGTGAGTATGTACTTGAGCCGGCCTATGCTGCACTATTAGCTGGTGAGTTGGACATGAATGCAACCGCGACGTCAAATTCAGACGGCAAAAAAACGTTGGCCTTTGACATTTTTAATGGTTCTATCGGTTTTTTGAACGGCTGCTATGTTGCACAACAAATGATCGATGCAGGAAATTGTGAGACGGCAATGATCGTTGCTGCGGAAATTGAAAACAATTTCGACTGGTCCAATTCGGACCTTGTAGGTGTGAAGGAGACTGCTTCAGGGGTTATCCTGGATGCGAGCCCAGCGAATAGCTCTGGCTTTTCTAATTTCTTATTCAAATACAACGAAGAATCGATCGACGCATATACAACATATACTGATATCAGTGACACCCAACCATATCTTCATGTTGTCAAAGACGCCGGGCTTGAGTCATTGTATATCGATTGCATGCTTTCTGCCACTAAGGAAATCTTGGAATTGGAAGGCCTTGTTCTTGACGATATCAACATTTTTTTTCCACCGCAGGTTTCATCCGCATTTATTATGAAATTGAGTGAAGCCCTCGGATTGCCCCCGGCAAAGTTTATTGATGTAGCCGGCAAAGGTCCCGATTTATTTTCCTCGTCGCTCCCCTATGCATTCGACCATGTATACAGTAAGGGGCTCGTCAAGTCTGGTGATATAGGCTTGATCATTTCTGCAGGCTCGGGTATCCAGGTTGGCTGCGCGATTTATCATTTTTGATCTTAGAAAAATATGAGTGCTATAAGTAAAACTAAACTTCCTCCAGGCCCGAAGGAAAAAATTCCTTTAAGCCATTTATTCAGCTTTCAACATGATGGCATAGCATTCTTAAAAAAAATCACCGATGAATACGGCGACATTGTTCATTTCAGGATTGGCCCTATAAGAGTGGTTCTTCTCAACCATCCTGATCTCATCAAAGAAGTTTTATCAAAGCATCACCGCAATTTCCATAAGGGTCGACCCCTGGAAATGGCCAGGGAAATACTCGGTGATGGGTTGTTGACGAGTGAAGGCGAGTTCCATGATCGGCAATCGCGGATTATCCAGCCAGTATTTCATAGGAAGATGATCGACTCGTACGCATCCATAATGACGGAATATACCGCCCGAGCCATCAGCGGCTGGCATGATGGGATGCAGGTTGATGTGATGGAGGAAATGATAAAGTTGAGCACAGTGATCGCCGGAAAAACTTTTTTTAACGTCGATCTCGAAAAAGAAGCTGCAGAAATCAACCAGGCTTTGGTCACCACGTCAAGCTTATTCGGAAGGATTTCTGTTCCATTCTCGGAATGGCTACTCAAACTCCCCGTGCCCGGTACGATCAGGTTCCGTAAAGCAAAAGCACTATTGGACGACACGATTTGTAAAATAATCGACGATCGTAAGCGAAGTGGGATTGATAACGGAGATCTTCTCTCCCTGCTCATCCGCGCACAAAACGAAAAAGTCAATGGTGAAGAAATGACGGATAAACAAATTCGGGATGAAGCCCTCACCCTCTTTGTAACAGCATTCGATACAACTTCTCTTGCTCTGACGTGGACGTGGTACTTGCTCTCAGAAAATCCTGAAGTAAGAAAGGAATGGTACAAAGAAATTGACTCGATTCTAAATGGCCGGATACCGACATCGGAAGATGTTAGTGAGCTAAAGTACACACGCATGGTAATGGGTGAGTCAATGCGATTGTATCCCCCGATCTATCTAATTGCAAGGGAAGCCCGGGAAGGTTTCACCATTGAAAACTATGATCTGCCCGCTGGTACTCTCATTTTGATGAGTCCCTATTTGACACATCATGACCCACGCTTCAATGCGGAACCCGCAAAATTCGACCCGCATGCTTGGGATAAAATGTCAGGTAATGAGAACTCTAAATATCATTATTTTCCTTTTGGCGGGGGGCCGCGCTCATGCATTGGCCAGCACTTTGCATGGATGGAAGGAATTTTAGTACTGGCAACCATTGGTCGAGTATGGGAGATGGACCTGGTGCCAAATCATCCGGTTAAGCTGCAACAACGTATTAATCTGCGTCCCAAATATGGAATGATGATGAAACTTCATCACAGGAAATAAAATTGAAGGTTTGTGGAAGAATTGAAGATAACTGGACAGTGGTGGTCCGCAGCAGTTCGTGAAGCAGCGATCTCTTCAAATCACGTTCATATCTGGCAGGCTCGCCTCGATATTAATTCAGATCAAACAGGTAAATTGCTGGAAACGCTTTCACCCGATGAAGTTGAACGCGCATCGCGGTTTAGGTTTGAAAAAGACAAAGGAAATTTTATCGCAGCCCGTGGAATTTTGCGCAACATTCTTGGAGCCTATTTGGAAATTAAACCTAGAGTGATCCAGTTTGAATATGGCGGAAACGGCAAACCAGCGATTGCGACCAATTCGAAGTCAGGCATTCAATTTAATGTCGCGCACTCAGGAATGATTGCCCTTTATGCTGTTACGCTTGATCGGGATATCGGGATTGACATCGAATTCATACGCCACGATATCGATGTTATTGAAATTGCCCAGAAATTTTTTTCAAAAACAGAGACTAGTTCGCTTGAAAAAATCGACAGAGAAGGGCTACAAGATTTGTTCTATAGATACTGGACGCGAAAAGAAGCTCTTCTGAAAGCGCTTGGCCAGGGAATTTCTTTTCCCATGGAGAAGGTCGATGTCTCTTTGATAAATGGAAGCGAGCTGACACTCGTTACATTACCAGGATGCGAAAATGAAAGCCCTCGTTTTTACGCTCAGGACCTGGCTCCCGCGCACAATTACGCTGCAGCAGTAGCCATTGGGATGCCCCTGAAATAATCTCATAGCACCCTTTTCCAGCGAGGCCCTTGTAAAATGCGTGCACTAAGTTCCTAAAAATTTCATTTAATGTTCCTAAATTAAGTTAAGAAAAACTCCCCGGTAAAGTATTTATTCCAAAAAAATGAAAAACAAACGCCGCCAATTTCTAAAACAAACTGCTCTGGCTGGTCTGGGTATGGCAGGCAGTAAATGGCTCGATGCCTCCCCTTTTGATTTCGAAAATTTCACTTCTTTAAATATGAACGATAAAAACTTTGATCCAAAAAAACTAAGCGTCATTGGCCTGTATGGGCCATGGGCAGCTTCGCTAAATCAAAATAAATTACCCCTATTTTCTTTCCGAAGAAAACAATTCAGCAATTTAGAAGACTGGAGAAAGTTGGCGAGAAAGCAAGTGATTGCGAGAATGGCGATACCCGCCATCGACACCCCAAAACCAGTTGTAAATAAAGAGTACAACTATGATGGTTTACATATTGAAGAACTAACATGGCAGCTCCCCTACGGCCGTGCCACTGAAGGCATTTTATTAAAACCTCAAAATGCCAAAGGCCGGTTACCTGCTATTCTTGCATTTCATGATCATAGCGGCAATAAATATTTTGGAACGAAAAAAATCACAAAGACTTCCGACCAGCAACATCCTTCTATG
>Ga0163163_10004748_pt1 | contig 11650 bp, 3 predicted proteins | sample S65metaG_FD_119766 | JGI IMG/M metagenome (GOLD analysis project Ga0163163, IMG submission 119766) | Switchgrass rhizosphere microbial communities from Kellogg Biological Station, Michigan, USA - S6-5 metaG | ecosystem: Host-associated > Plants > Roots > Rhizosphere > Soil | place: USA: Michigan... | reverse complement strand
TTCTTTTTCTTAAAACGCACGGGTGAGGCGTTACTGAAAGCGATCGAATACTTCCAGCAGGCAATTGAGTTAGATGGTGATTACGCACTTGCTTACTCAGGCATGGCCGATTGCTATGTTTTTCTGGGGTTCTACGAGCACATTCCACCATCTGAGGCTGAGAACAATCTCAAGAAGGCAGCATTTAAGTCTATCGAGCTTGACGACACTCTAGCCGAGACGCGTACTTCTGTAGCTTTTTACCGGAGTCTGTATCAATGGAATCGTATTGAAGGTTCCAATGAGATCAACCGCGCGATCGAACTTAATCCGAAGTATGCATTCGCACACCATGTCCACTCAACAATCCTGATCGTGCTTGGGCAAAACGATGAGGCGATTGCAGCTGTAGCTCGCGCGATCGAGCTTGATCCCTTCACAGCGATTTATAACGCCACCCTCGGATGGTGGCTGTACATTGCAGGTCGCAATGACGAGGCGATTGCGCAGTCACTCCGAACAATTGAGATCGCCCCGAATCATTTCTTTGCTTATTGGATTCTTGGCCTCGCGTATGGACAAGGGGGAAAACTCGACGAAGCCGCAGCAGCTTTAGAAAAGGGCGTAGCTCTCACCAATGGTGCGCAGGCAATCAAGGCGGAACTTGGACGAATCCTTGGCCAGAGCGGCCGTCGCCAGGAAGCGAACAGGATCCTGACCGAGTTGATTGATTTAGCCAATAAGGGATATCTCTCGCCAGTTAACTTAGCCAAACTTTATCTAGGACTGAACGACATTGAGCGAAGTTACGAGCAACTCGAAAAAGCTGCTGCTGAACGTTCGGTACGGCTGCAATATGTCATGGTTGATCCCTGTTTCGATCATATTCGTTCCGAGCAGCGATTCCAGAAGCTCCTTCGTCAACTTGGGTTACCATCCAAAGAAATTGTTCGTGAGAACGAAGCGCAGACTGCCATCCTTGATTCGAGCGTTAGGCGCAATACCGTTGAGCAGTCAGGTTCAACGACTTCAGAAACTGCGACTTCGTCCGTCGGCTCAAAGAATTCCAGGCGCTGGGCAAGTCTCGCCATTGTTGGAGTGGCTATGGCCCTACTGGTCGCGCTGATCGGTTTTTGGTTTTCTTCGAGAAATCGTTTAGCCGGACCAGTTGATTCAATCGCAGTATTGCCGTTTCAAAACAAGAGCGCAGATTCTGATAGTGATTACCTGTCCGATGGTTTGTCGGAGTCGCTAATTTATCGACTGTCCCAGTTGCCGAATCTAAAGGTTAGTCCAACCAGCCTGGTCTTTCGCTACAAAGGGAAAGAGATCGATCCAATAAAGGTCGGCACTGATCTTGGCGTTAGCGCAGTGCTGACTGGACGTATCACTCAACGTGGCGACGATTTAACAATCAGCGCGGAATTAGTAGATGTGCGCAACAGCAAATTACTTTGGGGTGAGCAGTATGATCGTAAGGCTTCGGATCTCCTGGCAACTCAACGCGAAATTGCGAGAGAGATCGTCGACCGATTAAAGCTACAGGTTTCGACCGAAGAGAAAGGACTCGTCAAACACTACACGGAAAACAACGAGGCTTACGAGTTGTATTTGAAGGGACGGTTTTATTGGAACAAGCGTACTAGCGAAGCGAATCTAAAAGCGGTCGAAGCTTTTCAACAGGCGATTGAAAAGGATCCGACTTTTGCCCTCGCTTACAGTGGCCTGGCTGACAGCTACATACTCATGGGCACTCAGGACGCTGGAGGCACGCTTCCGCCTGCGGATGCACTTCCCAAAGCCAAGGCCGCTGCGCTCAAGTCTATTGAAATTGATAGCGCACTTGCCGAGCCGCACGTGTCGCTTGCTCACATTTCTTACCATTACGATCTTGATCGCGAAAAAGCTGAACGGGAGTTCAAGCGAGCGATAGAGCTGAACCCAAATTATGTACTCGCACACCAGTGGTATTCGCTGTATCTGGCGTGGGGCGGTCGCGCAGAAGAAGCCTTAAACGAGGCCAAACGCGCACGGGACCTTGATCCGTTGTCGCTCCCGGCAAACATGGTTTTTGGCTGGGTGCTTCTGAACAATCTTCAGGAAACTCAAGCGATCGAAGAACTGCGGAAGACGATTGAATTGGATCCCGGCTTTATGATCGGGCACCATCGTCTTGGTCTCGCCTACGAGCAGCATGGTGATTACAGTGATGCTATAGCCGAGTTTCAAAAGGTGAATCAACTCTCTGGCGGTAAAGCCATCGCAATTGCCGCGCTGGCTCATGCCTACGCTGTATCAGGAAAGATCGAGGAAGCGAAAAAGAGTTTTGCCGAATTGCAGCGACTCTCCGGCAGCGAGTACACCTCGCCTGCAATGAATGCTGCGATTTATGTTGCCCTGGGGGACAAGGATCAGGCCTTCGTTTGGCTCGAGAAGGGATTCAAGGAACACGATCAGTTTATCCCGCGTCTCAAGTACGATCCGAGATTCAATGCTCTTCGTTCCGATCCGCGTTTTCAGGAATTGCTGCGACGTGCCGGCTCTTGAGGAATTGCCAATTGCCGATTGTTGATTGTTGATTGTTGATTGTTGATTGCTGATTGCTGATTGCTGATGAGGCATAACATTGCTGGGAGCGCAGGCGTCCTCGCCTGCTAACTGCGAACTCAACGACGCAAAGAGTCGACACGCAAATTGCACAAATCGAAATCGGCAATCGGCAATTGACATTCGGCAATCGGAGTATGCCTCTGACGTAACTGAGCACATGTCACTAACCACCAATTCCACTCTTTCCCATTACCGGATCATTTCCAAGCTCGGCGCTGGTGGAATGGGCGAGGTCTATCTCGCGCAGGACACAAAGCTTGATCGCAAGGTTGCGCTGAAGATTCTTCCCGCCGATGTCGCGTCTAATCGTGAACGGATGGAACGGTTTATTCGTGAAGCAAAGTCGGCAGCAGCATTGAGTCATCCTAGCATCGCCCAAATATTCGAAATCGGCGAAGCTGATAGCGCCGAGGGCGATGGCGCAAATGTTAAGAAAGGTTCGGATAAGCTCAACTACATCGCCATGGAGTTTATCGAGGGCGTAACTCTCCGCGAAAAGATCCATCGTGAACACACTGAACTTAGAAAGCTGTTACGGTACCTGCAACATGCGGCCGAAGGTCTTGCGAAGGCACATATCTCCGGAATCGTTCATCGCGATCTGAAGCCCGACAACATAATGATTACAGGCGATGGCCACGCAAAGATTCTGGATTTCGGGCTGGCTAAGCTTACTGAAAGACAGGGCGATACGGCGACGGGGAGACAGGGTGAAGAGGATCCGACAATCGCCCTGTCAGCCCGTCCCCCTGTGACCCCGTCTCTTTCAACTCCCGGCGTGATCATGGGAACTGTCGGCTACATGTCGCCCGAACAGGCTCAGGGTAAAACTAATGAGATCGACGGTCGCTCTGACATCTTCTCTTTTGGCTGCATTCTGTTTGAGGCCGCTACGAAAAAGAAACCTTTTGAAGGTGACTCTGTCGTCAAGTCGTTGCACAGTTTGATCTATGAACCTACACCCCAAATCAAAGATCTAAATCCAAACGCACCTGCAGACTTACAACGCATCATTCGGCGGTGCCTGGCGAAAGACAAAGAGGAGAGGTATCAGACAATTAAGGAAGTCGCGATCGAGTTGAAAGAATTGCGACGTGAATTGGAAACAACGGCGACTAGTGTTGATAGTTCTACCACAGCGACAGTCAACACACCTCTCAGCACGACCTCGCAAGTCTTAGCTACAACAAGTGATCATTCCTCCTTAACTCCGAGCACCGTCTCGAGTGCCGAATACCTGGTCAGTGAAATCAAAAAACACAAACGCGGTCTGGGCGTCGTGCTGTCGATTCTGCTGGTGACAATTCTTGCCGGCAGCTTGTGGTTCTTCAAATTTCGCAGTTCGGCTGCGGGCACGAATGGTCCGATCAGATCGATCGCTGTACTTCCGTTTCAAAATAATAGTAATGATGCCGATACTGACTATTTGTCAGACGGATTGGCGGAGTCGTTGATTTTCCGGCTATCCCAACTTCCGGAGTTGAAAGTTAGTCCGACGAGTTCGGTCATGCGCTACAAAGGGAAGGAAACTGATGTTAGTAAGATCGCCAGCGAACTTGGAGTTGATACGGTTATGACTGGCCACCTGCTCAAGAGAGGCGACAACTTGAACATTACGGTTGAACTGGTGGATGTGAAAAACAACAAGTCGCTTTGGGGAGAACAGTACGAACGAAAAATGTCGGACCTTCTATCGACGCAGCGGGAGATTGCCACCGCTGTTACGGAGAAGTTGCAACTGAAACTGGTTGGTAATGACGCCCGAGGGATCACCAAGCAGTACACAACCAGCAACGAGGCTTATCAGATCTATATGAAGGGCCGATTCCATTTTGCCAAACGGACAAAGCAAGATCTGCTGCGTAGTATCGAGCTCTTCGAGCAGGCGATTGCGCTGGATCCGAAGTACGCACTGGCTTACGTCGGTCTAACTGAGTCGTGGGAGGTAATGCCCTCATTTGCTTACATGTCGCCAGAAGAGGCGATGCCGCAAGCTAGGAAAGCGATAGCAAGGGCGCTCGAAATCGATCCCGATCTAGCGGAGGCCCATACCGCCTACGGACTCATTCTCGCTGCTTATGAATGGGACTGGGCCGGTGCGGATCGCGAATTTAAGCGTTCGTTGGAGCTTGATCCAAAGATTCCGCTCGCACACTTTCGCTACGCCTGGGTCGATCTGAGTCCACGTGGCCGCCACGAAGAAGCAATTGCCGAGATGAAACGCGCGATGGAACTGGATCCTTTGTCGCTGATCCAGGGCGCCAACTTTGCTGCCGTCTATATGTATGCGCGCCAATATGACAATGCTGTGGAACAGGCAACAAAAACCTACGATCTCGATCATAGCTTTTTCGCTTCTCAGAATTGGCTGGCACATGCATACAACGCGAAAGGAATGTACAAGGAAGCTATAGCAATTGCGGAGAAATCGTTGGGCTCTGACTTTGAAATGTTTCCTCAGCTTGGTTACGCATATGCGAAGCTCGGCCAAAGGCAAGAAGCTGAGGATGTGTTAAAGCAGTGGTTAGCAAAAAACAAATACATTTCCCGTTACTGGGTTGCAATCGTGTACACCGCCCTGGGCGATAAGGACAAAGCTTTTGATGAGCTCGAAAAGGCATACAAGGCGCACGACTGGTTCATGGAGCGAGTGAAGACCGATCCATTCCTCGATCCGTTGCGAGATGATCCACGGATGAACGATTTATTAAAGCGCGTCGGGCTGGCAGGGTAGTTGGAATTGCTGATTGCTGATTTGGCGATGAGGCGCAAATTGCACAATTCGAAATCAGCAATCAGAAATCAGCAATCATCATTCAGCATTTATAACTTTCTATAAATCACCGGAGGCAAGATGATCGGTCAAACGCTCTCAAATCGTTATGAGATCAAGGCAGAACTCGGGCGGGGTGGTATGGGTGTGGTCTACAGAGCGCACGACCCGCTTTTGAATCGCGAGGTTGCAATTAAATTAATCCCGCCAACTCTGTTGAGTCCGGAATCAGAACAACGTTTCCAGCGCGAAGCGCAGTTGGTCGCCCAGATGGATCATCACTCGATTGTTCCGATTTTTGATTTCGGCAAGCATGAGGGATCGCTCTTCTTTGTGATGCCAGTAGTGCAGGGAACTAACCTGCGCTGGTTCCAACGTGAAGGTACGCTCACCCTCGGCGAAGTGATCGACATCGGCATCCAGGTTTCCGAGGCACTCGAATACAGTCACTCAAGAGGCGTCATTCATCGGGATATAAAACCCGAGAACATCATGGTCGTACGCGAAGATGCCTCGAGGATCAGGGTTCGGATCATGGACTTCGGCCTCGCTCGTGGTGCGACCGAAAGCAAAATCACAAAGAGCGGAACCATAGCAGGAACGCTTTCCTACATGAGTCCGGAACAAGTTATCGGCGGTGCTGTCGATCAGCGAACGGATATCTATGCACTAGGCACCGTGCTCTATGAATGCGTCGCTGGAGAGCCGCCGTATTCAGGTGAACTACAGTCCATTCTCTACCGCATCGTTCACGAGATACCGCAATCACCGCGAGCATTCGGCGCAGACATCAACGAAGACCTTGAAACTGCAATCCTGTATTGCATCGCTAAAGAACCGGGTAAAAGACCTCAACGTGCCAGCGACGTAGCGGTCGCACTTCGCCGCTGCCAGGCTCGAATCAATCAGAGCGACCTCATCAAGTCAGTTGTCCTGACGAAAACGATGATGATGCCGCGGGTCGCACTTTCTCCCTTCATCGGACGGGAGAGCGAACTTGCTGAGTTGCAGCGCCGGTTGAACGTGGCGATTAGTGGTGAGTGTCAATTCGTTGTCTTGTCAGGCGAGCCAGGTGTCGGCAAAACGCGACTGCTTGACGAGATCGAGTTGCTCGCAAAGGCGCGCAAGCTCCTCTTACTGCATGGAAGATCTATCGAACAAGACGGCGCCTTTCCGTACCAGGGATTTTGCGAAGCGATTCAGGAATTCTTTCGTCAACGAGACTCGACAAGTTTGCCGAGCTTAATTGATCTTTCCGACATTGCCCCGGATCTCGTGTCGCTGTTTCCTATGCTCACTGAGATCAGTGACATTCGAGCAGCTGCAACCGGCGATTCAAAGTTGTCGCAGGTTGGGCCATCCCAGGGTCCCGAGAATCGAACCCAGGTGTTTGAGTTACTGGCTCGAACACTAACGAGACTTGCCGGCGGTAACCCCATCATTCTGTTTCTTGAGGATCTCCACGCTGCGGAAATATCGATCGAGGCGTTGCAATACATTGTGCGGCGGCTTGGTCCGACGCCGACCTTGATAATCGGTACGTATCGCTCGAGCGAAGTCGATCGTTCGCATCCGTTATTGCGCATGCTCGAAAGCTTTCGTGGTGATCGCAGGTTTTCAGCCATTGCGCTTGAGCCATTTTCAACAGCTGAGCATCGATTGTTTCTCGAAACATTGATCGGTGGCCCAAAACTTTCTGAAAGCCTGGTGGAAAAGCTTTACGAAGGAACAGAAGGCAACGCCTATTTCACAAAAGAGCTGGTCCGCTCATTACTGGATTCAGGTGGCATCGCGAAAGACCAGACGGGTGCGTGGAGTCTTGGTGCCACCACTGACCTATCAACCGGCGACATGCCGGCGACAATTCAACAGGCGGTAGAAAAACGCATCGAACGTTTACCGGAAGACTTGCGTGAAGTTCTTTCGATCGCTTCGGTAATCGGACGTGCCTTTGATTTTCGCGACCTCGAAGCGTTGGCTGGATCAAAGGACGTTGAAGATTCGATCGATCGTCTGGTCGAGGAAGGTTTACTTGAAGAAGAACGCGAATCCCGTGGCGATCGTCTGAATTTCTCCAGTCGAGTTGTCCGCGATGTTTTGTATGCGGGGTTGTCACGACGCAAACGGAGATCTCTACATCGTAAGTACGCGGAAGAAGTCGAGCGACGACACGGTGGGCGCCTCGAGCGTGTCTACCCTCAGCTTGTTCATCACTTCTCGCAGGGTGACGTCCCGGACAAAACAGTCGAATACGGTTTGCGCATGTCAAAGGCTGCGCTTGATGCGTTCAGTAGTGAAGAGGCGGCGCGAGCCGCACGGACAGTGCTCGAGTTCATCGATGAGGAATGGGAAGGAGATCGTTCACTCGAGGGAGAAGCTCGGATGCTACTGGCGCAGTCGTACCGCCTGGGTGGTGACGTCGACACAGCGCTCAAGGAAGCTGAGGCAGCCGGGCGCATTCTACAGCGCGAAGGACACAATGGATCTGCTGTCACAGCGTTGCTGTTTGCGGCTGAAACGGCGTGGCAATCCCGCAAGGTTGAAGAAACAGCTCGTCTCGTACCGCAGGTCATTGAAGTAGCTCGCGCCGCCAAGGACAATGAAAGTCTTCGACACGCTTTGTTACTCGCATCCACACTAGCCAACATGCGTGGTGAGTATGAAAAGGCAAATGGTTATCTCGAAGAGGCCGCATCTTTAGCTCCCGGAGCCAAGGAATCTGAGCTTCAACAAGAGATTCCAAAAGGTGGTCGATTGGTAGTGGCAATGCCTACACCGCTGGGCGAAATTCATCCGGTCAACATGGAACTCGTAGAGGAACAGGAAATCCTGGCCAATGCCTTTGAAACACTTTTGGCCACAGATTCTGAAGGTAACCTTATTCCTGCGCTTTGCGAAAAGTGGGAAGTCTCTCCCGATGGTACGTCTGTATTTTTCACGCTGCGCGAGAACGCACGCTTTGCTAATGGTCAGGCGTTGACTGCCGAGTTGTTTAAGCGTTGTTTCGAACGTAGCATTCGAGTCGCTCGCGATCTGCCACCTGGTCTGGCTGCGATTCGTGGTGCGTCAGAATTTGCCAAAGCCACTGATGGTGAACTGCCGGGAATTCTTGTTCATTCGGATCACAAACTCGAGATTCAACTTTCCGAACCGCTTTCGATCTACCCGGCCTTGCTCACCGACTACAAGACAGGAGTGACGTTAGACACGGGCGAAGGGTTTCCCACCGGTACGGGACCGTTTCGCATCGCTTCGTACAGTGCGGATCGAATGGTTCTCGATCGCAACGAAAACTATTGGAAAGGCGCAACCGCTTTAGTTGATGAGATCGAATTTCTTGCCGGTCTAACTGCGTCGGACATCGCATCTGGCCTACGCAGCGGAGCCATCGACGTTGCTCGCGACTTATCACCACAAGATCTGGAAGACTTCCTCAGGGATCCTCGTTTTAGGAGTGGCCTGGTGGAGTCGCCTCGGAAGAATACGTATTTTCTGATTCTCAATTCCAACAGCAGTTCAGTCACTGCCAATCCGGACTTTCGCCGTGCACTTGTAAACGTTATTCGAACGCACGATCTGGTTTGGCAAACTCTCGGTCGTTTTGCGCAGCCAGCAGTTTGCGTAATCCCTCCGGCGGTGCTGGGTTATGACCCGGGTAGGCGACGACACACCATCACTCGCGAGGAAGCCACTGCGTCGCTCGGTTCTGCCGGCATCAATGAAACTGTCACGCTAAAAGCGTCTGTCCACCCGCTGTTTCTGGATCGCTATAAATCGCTACTCACCGCTCTACTTTCGATTTGGTCGGAACTGGGAATTAAAGTCGACGTAGTAACTCCGACAATGGCGTCTTACCTCGAGTCATTTCAGAGCGCCTCCGGTATCGATGTGTTCATCGGTCGCTGGAATGCCGATTACGATGATCCGGATGACTTCACTTACGGACTTTTCCATTCGCGCGTTGGTTTGTATCGCTCCTACATCTCCAGTGCCGACGGCGATCAATTCCTCGAGGAAGCGCGAACAGAGAGTCGCCCCGGTGTTAGAGCTGCGCTTTATCGAAAGTATGAGACGTTCTTGCAGGACTCCGGCATCGTGTTGCCACTCTTCCACGACGTTGACTACCGACTTGCCAGCGCAAAAGTCGTGGGACTTACCTTACGCGGCAGTGCGCCCTATGTTAACTATGCCGAGATCGGGAAATTAGAATCGGCTGTCAAAGCTACTGATGTTCGAGCTAGTAGTGGAACAATCCAGGTTGCAATCACTGGGGACCTTCCCTATTTAGATCCGTCACTGGCCTCAACTGTTGAAGATGCAGAAATTTTGCCGAGTGTCTTTGAGACGCTTACCTACGATGTGGGTGGCGCGAGGATTGTTCCATGGTTGGTCACTGATTTCACTGCTGAGCAAGGCGGCAAGAGTTATCGCTTTCGCTTGCGTGATGATGTGCGCTTCCATGATGGGCGCAAACTCACGCCTCGCGATGTTCGGTACTCTTTCGAAAGGTTGTTACTGAATCCTGAGAGTATTGGTCGCCACTTCTATTCAGCGATTCGCGGCGCGAAAGCTTTAATCGACGGAGAACAGTCGGATCTTAGCGGATTCCGAATCCATTCGTCTGACGAATTCACGATCGAACTCGATGAACCAATAGCCACATTTCCGGCGCTCATTTCATATCACGCCGCTGCGATTGTTCCGGAAGGTAGCGACACGTTTGGGAATTCATGGCAGGAGGGAAGTGTCGGCACCGGGCCTTTCCGTATTGCGAAGTTCGAGCCTGGTGTGAGTGTTGAGCTTGAGCGCAACAAGGATTACTGGCGCAAGGGTTATCCGAAAATTGAGCGATTGATTTTTCACCTGGCTGTCGCACCGACAGACATACTTCAGCAATTCCGAGAGGGTCGTTTATCCCTCGCGTCTGATCTTTTGCCTGCGGATGCTGAAGCTTTGCGTCGCGAACCGGAGTTTGCGTCTGGTTATCATGAGGTGCCGCGATTGATGACTTACTATGCGGCCTTAAATACACACAGTGGCCCACTCAAAGACAAAGCCTTGCGCCAGAGAGTGGCTCAATCGATTGATGTACCGACTATTGTGCGCGAGACACTGGGTCGACTTGCTATTCCGGCGCGGGGTCTGATCTCACCGGGACTTCTCGGTCATGATTCGGGTTATGTTTCAAGACCGAATGTTTTCTCGGGCACTGCAACGAAAGCAGCTCCGGAAGAAGTTGAACTCAAAGCTGTACTGAATCCGGTTTTCTTTGGTGAGTATTCAGCCTTCGCCCGCGAAGCAGCAAACGCGCTACGGGAAAAGCATGTGGTCATCAAACCCGTAAACAAGACCATGGACGAGTGGGTGGATGCGACGACTCGCGGGACTGTCGACTTTGTGCTGGGACGTTGGCAAGCTGATTTTCCGGATGCCGACAGCTTTGCAAACATACTCGACACGAAAGAGGGCTTACTTGGTCGACTCTGTGGATCTGCTGAGGTTGACAGGTTGATAGCGAGAGGACGCTCGGAAACGTCACCGCCAGCCCGGCATGCGATCTATCGTCAAATTGAGGAAACGATTGCACGCGAAGTTCTGCTGATTCCACTATTTCATGAACAGACCTATCGATTCGTGAGGCCGGAGGTTGAAGGTTTGTCGTTATCGCACGGGAGTGTAGCGGTGAATTACGCCAGTCTGCGGATTCGTGGTTGAGCTTCTACTCAAGTGACCGGCAGGTCTAAGCTGGATCTCTTCTTTACCATTGTGACGACGTTGCCCCGCTTGTTGTAGTGGGTCTCGTCCATGATCGACTTAATGAGCAACACCCCTCTTCCTGATGCCTTGTACAAATTATCGGCGCTCAGCGGATTCGGAGGATCGTCAAAACCTTCGCCTTCGTCTTCGACAATAAACTTTGCTTCATCGTTTGAAACCTCAGCGCTGATTCGCACTTGCTTGGTGGGATCGTTTTTATTTCCATGCTTGATTGCGTTGACCAATGCTTCATGAAGAGCGACAGCAACAGGCAGGGAGCTATCAGCGGTTACGGACCAGTTTATGTGGATACGATTTATCAGGTAGTTAGTTACCGGTTCCAGGAACGCCAAGTCGCTCGGCATCTCAAGAACAGCGCTGGTGTTTCCATCGCCATCAGTTGGTGTCACCACGAGGGACAGCCCTTTTGCACGCAGTTCATTCTCAAGCGCCAACCGGGCTTCGTCGTCTCGAGCCTCTACCCTTAAGGGAAGTTGCGTATGCATCATGAAGTGCTTAAATCGTCAGGGG
>Ga0163163_10004745_pt1 | contig 11652 bp, 7 predicted proteins | sample S65metaG_FD_119766 | JGI IMG/M metagenome (GOLD analysis project Ga0163163, IMG submission 119766) | Switchgrass rhizosphere microbial communities from Kellogg Biological Station, Michigan, USA - S6-5 metaG | ecosystem: Host-associated > Plants > Roots > Rhizosphere > Soil | place: USA: Michigan... | reverse complement strand
GCCGTAGTTGTCGCCGAAATCAGTCACCCCTTCGAGCGCTCCCAAAAAGTTCGTAACTGTGGCCGGGGTATTGACGGGGATATCGGCGACATTGACGCCGGGCACGCCGGTCCAGACCTCGCGCGTGACCGAGGAGCCGGTGTCGACAACCGTCAGGTGAAGGACGGAGGAACCGACGCCGAGGGTATTGCTGGCGGTCAGCGAAATCTGGTATTCGCCGGCCAGGGTAGGAATGCCGCTGAGGAGACCGCTGGTGGTATTAAAGGCGAGTCCGGGCGGCAATGGGCTGGCGGAAAAACGAAGCGGTGAATTGGCGGCAGTAATGAGGTTGCTGTAAGGCTGGCCGAGGAAAGCGACGGAGGTGAGGTCTTCGGTAAGGCCAGTGGGAGCAGTGGCGTTGGGATAAAGCCGCCCCATGGGGATCAGCACCTTGGATTGGCTGGGGCTGTACCAGTAGAGTTTGACCGAGGCCGAGCCGGTGACTTGCATGTATTCAAGCTTGATATTATAGCGCAGGCCGCCCTGGAGAGTGATGGTGCCAATGGAATCGGAGGCGCTCCTAGCGATCCAATTATCGATGATGAGTTGATCATTGACCCAGAGTTTGAGTCCGTCATCGGAATTGACGACGAAAGAATAGGTTTCTGAATACTGCGGCTGGACCTGGCCGGCCCAGCGGACGCAGTAATAGCCATTATTGGCGAAGGGGAGGGCGGTCGTGCCCCAAGTGTAGTTGATATTGGTATCGACCCGGGTCATTTTCAGGTTTGCTGCATTGAAGTTGGCGGTGCTGGAATAGGTGGTGCTGGAGTTGGTATAATACTGGCCAGTGAGGCCGGTGCCGTTCGGAGTGGTGGAAGGATAGATGACGATCCCGGCGCTGTTGGCGGAGCCGACGGTGTAACCGGTTCCGGCCAGGAGTTTCAGGGTGGCGACCACAGGGTTCACGCGATTGGTGTTCGCGAGGGGAGTGACCTCGATGGTTTGATAACCAACCCCGGCTGGCAGAGTGACGGACGTTGGCAAACCGGCATGGTCCAATCCCGGCACGGCGACGCCGGGGCCGGGAGGAGCCAAAGCGAGGTTGACGGTTATGGCGTTGAGAGGAAATCCGCCGCGGTTGACGCTCAACAGGCCTGAATTGGGCGGGCTCTGTCCGGGGTCGGGTTGAGTGGCGGTGGGATCGAGGGCGGTGATGGTGACAACGTTCTGGGAGGCGATCTTCGAAGCGGCGTAGGAATAATCGCTGATCGGCTGGCCGAGGTTATCGATTTCGCCATTGCTGGTGGCGACGAGCGGGTTGAGGCCGAGCTTATATTCTTCCCAATCGCTGAGGCCATCGCCATCGGTGTCGACGTCGGAGATGACGAGTCGAAAAAACTTTGGCACCTGGCTGAACGGGGCGGTGTGGGTGACGACGGTTCCGCTGCGGGCCACCGAAGCCGACTCGGTGACCCAGTTGGTTCCTAGACCTTGAATGCTCTGCCATTCGTAATATTTGCCGAGCGCGCAGGGCATGCTCAAAGTGAAGTTGGTGGCGGTCATTGAACTGAGAGCCATCCGCGGGACCGAGTTCGGATCGAAAGGATCGGTGCCGGCCAGGCTTTCGGCCAGGTTGCTGACGCCGTCGCCGTCGGCATCGCCGGCGGGGTTGAGAGCCGCTGAGTTGAAGATATTCTCCCAGACATCGCTCATGCCATTGGCATTGAGATCCAGTTTTTGGGCCTGAGCCGTGGCGGCCAGCAAGCCGGCGGCGAGCGTTGTTAGCGAGGCCGCGTGGACAAGTCTCTTAGTTGTATGCATAGGCTTTGAGTCATTCTCTCGGGGGAGGGGGAAAGGGGACCCGCATGCGAACCCGCCGGAAAGCGCCGGGAAGCGACCACGGGACGACGAACGACAGCAAAAGAGTCCATCATGATTAGCGCTGTAGCAGTAGCCCATCATGAGCGGTAAAGGGGGGATTGTCAAGGTGGTTCAGTTTTGTTTGGCCCCGGGAATTTCCCGGGGTTTTGCGCTTCCGCCAGGGGGCGGGCAGGTGTTTTGGCTGGCGGCATTTGCCTCGCGCGGACAAGATCGGAAAGTGATCGGCGTGTTTGCAAGCGACTCCTGTCCCGGCTCGGGACAACCGGCCCATGTCTGAGACGCAGGCCGGAAAGGTTGAGCCAGGTGCGCCGATCGTTTTCCCGGCGGGGCTGCACAATGCCTTTTTATTTTCGACGTTCAACGCGCTCTCCTATCAGTTGGTGTTGAGCAGTCCGATGGTGCTTTACGCCAGGACGCTGGGGGCCAGCGCAACCGTTCTGGGGATCATTGCGGGAATGATGCCCTTGCTGGTGATCTTCCAGATCCCGGCCGCCAATTACATCGCGCGGGTCGGGTTCCGGCGTTTCGTTTACGCGGGATGGGGAACGCGGGTGATGTTCATTTTCGTCATGGCGCTGGTGCCGCTGGCGCTGTTTTTGGATGCGAAGAACCGGCTCGCGCTGATGCTGGTGCTGTTGTTTTGCTTTAATTTGTCGCGAGGAATTTCGAGTTCGGCGTGGCTGCCCTGGATCACGCTGCTGGTGCCGGCCGGGCTGCGGGGAAAGTACCTGGCCTGGGACGCGGCGGTGCAGAACTCGGGCAGCTTCGTGACCTTCCTGGTGGCGGCCGGGTGCCTGGCGGGCAATCCGCATCCCTGGCAATTTGCCATCCTGTTTGCCTTTAGCGGAGTGACAGGGGCGATCAGCCTGATGTTTTTAAAGCGCATACCTGATGTGGAAATGCCGGAGGAAGCGCGCCGCTCGAAAACGCGGGTGCCGTGGCTGGAGATGATTCGTTATGCGCCGTTCGCGAAATTGCTGCGGACCCTGGTGGGGTGGTCGATTGCGTATGGTGGAATGACGGCGTTTACGGTTGCATTTCTGCGAGCCGAGGTGGGGATGTCGGAAGCGCGGATACTGTTGGTATCTTCGACGGCGTTCCTGGGGGGGCTGAGCAGCCTGGGGTTTCTCGGTTCACGGCTGGACCGGCTGGGGAGCAAGCCCGTTCTGACGTTCGCGTTCGCGGCGTGGCTGATAGTGTTGGCCGGCTGGATTGGGTTGGCGGGGCACCTGGTTTCGATGCGGTTGCCGCTGGTGCTGTTGTTGCAGTTCCTGATGGGCCTGTTGGCGGCATTGGTGCAAATGTCCAACACCCGGCTGGCCATGGCGGTAATCCCGGCGATGGGCCGCAACCACTTCTTCGCGATTTATTCCGTGATGGGGAACGTGACTCTCGGTGTGGCGCCGGTGGTTTGGGGTTTGATGATCGATGCGATCGGCGGGCGGGCGCCTCAATGGCTGGGGCTGTCGTGGAACCGGTTCACGATTTTTTTCTGCGCGGCGGGCGCGGCATTCATAGTGACCTGCCTGCTGGCCCGAAGGTTGGACGAGCCGGAAGCGGCCAGCATGGAGGAATTGCTGCGCGAGATCCTGGTGGAATCTCCGCAGCGGGTTTGGTTCCGGCTTTGGCCGCGGGGTTGAGGCGGGTCAGAATTTCACCTGTTCGAGGAACTGGAGGCTTTGGGGGATCTGTTGTTCGGAGGCCCCCGATTCATCCTCGATAAAGTACCATTTCACGCCGACTTTTTTGGCCGCTTTCAGGATGGCCGGGATATCCATCTGGCCGGCCCCGAGGGCGGCGTCATTATTGACATCGGTTTTACCGGTCAAGAGGCCGGTGGGCGTCCCTTTTTTCATGTCCTTCAGGTGCATCAATTCCCAGCGGCCGGGATATTTCAGCAGCAACTTGACGGGGTCCTGGCCAGGATGAACGATCCAGAAGATGTCCATTTGATAGTGAACGAAGCGGGGATTGGTTTCGGCCATCAGCAGATCGAACAGGGTGCCTTTGCCGTAAGGTTGAAATTCATAGCCGTGGGTATGGTAAAAGAATTTGATGCCATGCTTGGCGAGGGCTTCGCCCGCGCGGTTGAAGACGGCAGCGGTTTCGCGGCAGGTTTTTTCGTCGAAATCACCCTGGTGGGGGATCCAGGCGCAGCCGGCATATTTCAAACCGAGGGCCTTGGCGTCGGTGGCGACTCCTTCGATATCATCGCGAAAGCGTTCGAATGGGAAATGGCCGCTGACCGGTTCGATGCCGCGCTGGAGCAGTTCCGCTTTGAAGGCGGCGGGGGACAGCTTGTAGGTGCCGGCCAGTTCGGCGTGTCGGATTCCGAATTGTTTGACCTTGTCGAGGGTTCCCGGGACGTCTTTGTCGAATTGAACGCGCAGGCTGTAGAGTTGGAGACCGACGGGCCCTTTGAAGCTTGGGCCGAGGCCGGCTGGGGCGGCGCCGCAAACGGTGACAGCCAAAGCGAGGAGGGGAACGAGATATCGCTGATTCGATTTCATGGGGTATTGAACTAGCACCAAAGGTCGGGGCAGGAAAGTAGAACCTTGGCGTCCGGCCTGGAGTCAAAATTGATGACGCGGGCGCGCGCCGGGCGCGAGTTGATGGAGGGCACGGCTTGACCAGGAGACGGAAATCGGCTAAAAGGGAAAGCAGAAAACCCGATGCGATACAAAGTTTTTTTGGTGGCCTGGCTGGTGCTGGCGGCGGTGGCGGCTCAGGCGCAGAACTATGCGATTGACTGGTACACAATTGATGGCGGGGGAGGTTCAAGCGCTGGCGGGATCTACGCGGTGAGCGGCACCATCGGGCAACCCGACGCGGGCAGCATGAATGGCGGGAACTTTTCGCTGGAGGGCGGTTTTTGGGGGGTTATTGCGGCTTTGCAGTCACCCGGGGCGCCCTTTTTACGGGTAGAGCTTTCGGGTACAAACACGGTGATCGTGGCGTGGCCCGATCCCTCCACCGGTTTCAATCTGCAACAAAATCTGAACCTGGGCACGACCAACTGGACAGCGGTGACCAATCTCCCCGTGATAACTGGCGGGGAAAAACAAGTGATCGTGGCTCCTCCGGCCGGCAACCGGTACTTCCGGCTGAAATCCCCCTGATCCCTCATAGAGAGGCGTTTCTTACGAATTTTGCGCGGGCAAACGCAAAATAACCCAACTTATTCAGGTCGAAATTCTTGGCGCAAAGGCTGCTACGGGTATATAATAAGCGGCCCGGAACAAGTATGTGCTCGCCGCTCAGGTGTACGCCTCCATGCGATTTTTATTTTACTCTCACGATGGCGTAGGTTTGGGACACGTCCGGCGCCATATCGCCATCGCCAGCGCGCTGGTGGCTGCTTTGCCCGAGGCCAAGATCCTGTTAGCGACCGGGGTGGACGAGGCGCCGCACCTGGGCCTGCCTCCGAATATCGACATCCTGAAACTGCCCGGCCTACGGAAAGTGGCCAACAACCAGTACGAAGCCCGGCGGCTCGGGCTGGACATGGCAGAAATCCGCGGGTTGCGCTCCGGGTTATTAAAGAGCGCGGTGGAGAGTTTCCGGCCGGGGGTGGTGCTGGTCGACAAACATCCCTTTGGGGTGGGTGGCGAATTCCGAGCCGCTCTGGAAGCGGCGAAGGCTGCGGGCGCACGGACCGCGTTGGGACTGCGCGACATCCTGGACACGCCGTCGACGGTGCTGAGGGAATGGAGCGAGGAGGGGGTCCGCGATCGGATTGCCGAATATTACGATCGGGTGCTTATTTACGGGCAGCAGTCGATCTACGACCCGGTGCAGCAGTACCAGTTTTCTCCGGCCCTGGCCGAGCGCACCCAATTTTGCGGGTATGTTTTGAACCAGGCTCCGTGCGCGTGGAGGAGCGATCCGTGCGCGATGTTGATGCCGGCGCAGGCGGTGAAACACCGGCTGGTGCTGGCGACGACCGGTGGCGGCGAAGATGGATTTGAATTGTTGCGCACGTTCATCGAGGCGGCGAACGGCGCGCCGTGGGAGGCGGCGTTGGTGGCGGGCCCGATGCTGGCCCCCGAAGAGTTCAAGGAATTGCAAGAGTTGGGCCGGCAACGGGTGAAGATACATAGTTTTGTGCCGTGCCTGCCGGAGGTATTCGAGTCGGTGGATGCGCTGGTCTGCATGGGGGGCTATAACACGCTGGTGGAGGCGGTTTGCCAGGGCGTGCCGACGGTGTGCGTTCCGCGGGCCTGGCCGCGGCATGAGCAAGTGCTTCGTGCGCAGGCGTTCGAGCGGCTGGGATTGCTGCGATCGCTGGATTCCGCGACGCTTGGGGTGGAACCGTTGCGGCGTGAAATCATGACGGCGTTAAGTTTGCCGCGGAAACAGGTGGCCGAGCGCGCGCGGGCGGCCTTGCAGGTGGAGGGAGCCCAAAACGCGGCGGAGCACCTGGCGGCGCTGTTTGCCAGCGGGCGGGACCGGGGCAAGGTGGTCCTGACCGGGCCCTGAGGGCCGCGGCCGGGCTGGCTTTTGAGGTCGCCATGAGCCAACCTGTCGAAGCCATGAATGGACATCGCCGTAGCCGGGAAAGCTGAAATGGGCAGTCCGCAACCACTCCAACGCAGTCTGCCCAGCCTGGGGCGGATCCTGAAATACTTTTGGCCGCACGTGCGGCAGTATCGGCTGTTGATGGGGATGTCCCTGCTGGCGTTGTTCGCCGAAGTGGGGTTGCGGTTGTTGGAGCCCTGGCCGCTGAAATTCGTCTTCGATCATGTTATCGGTTCGCACTCCAAAAGGGGCCCGGCGTTTTTTTCGAAGCTGGAGTCCTCCGATCCGAAGTGGCTGCTGCTGTGGGCGGCGCTGGCGGTGGTGTTGATTACCGGCTTGCGGGCGATCGCTTCCTATTGGGAAACGATCGGCTTCGCCCAGATCGGGAACCGGGCCCTGACCAAGGTTCGCAACCAGCTTTACCGGCATGTGCAGTATCTTTCGCTTTCATTCCACACGCGCGCCCGCACGGGCGATTTGGTAGTCCGAATGATGAACGATGTCGGGATGTTGCAGGATGTCGCGGTGACAGCGCTTTTTCCGTTGCTGGCGAAGGTGCTGATCGTGGCGGGCATGATCGGTTTGATGTTCTGGATGCAATGGCAATTGGCGCTGATCGCGGTGGCGGTCTTCCCGCTTTTTTGGTTGCGATCGATCCGGGTGGGGCGGCGGATCCAGGAAGTGGCCAAGCGGCAGCGCCGGCAGGAGGGGGCGATGGCGGCCACCTTCAGCGAATCGCTGACGGCGATCCGAACGGTGCAGGCGCTTTCGCTGGAGGAAAACTTTGCGCGCGCATTCTCGACGGAAAGCGAAAAGAGCCTGAAACAGGACGTCAAAGGCAAGCGGCTGTCAGCGGCGCTGGAGCGATCGCTGGATGTGCTGATTGCGGTGGCAACGGCCGGGGTGCTCTGGTATGGCGCCCGGCTGGTGTTGAGCCGCGCGCTCAGCGCCGGGGAATTGCTGGTGTTCCTGGCCTATCTCAAATCAGCCTACCGGCCGGTGCAGGATTTCGCCAAGTATACCGGACGATTAGGCAAGGCCTCGGCGGCGGGAGAGCGGGTGATCGATTTGCTGGAGCGGGTGCCCGACGTGCGCGATATGCCGGGCGCGGTGGCGGCGCCGGCGTTCGCCGGGCGCGTGGGATTCGAGCGCGTGAGTTTTGCCTACGAGCATGGGCAGCGATTGTTGGAGGAGATTCAGCTGGATATCCCTGCCGGCCGGCGAGTGGCCCTGGTCGGCCCGTCGGGCGGCGGAAAGAGCACCCTGGTCAGTTTACTGTTGCGACTTTACGACCCGGTCGAAGGCACGGTGCGGATCGATGGCCGGGATGTGCGCGACTTCACATTGGAGTCGCTGCGTTCACAGATCAGCGTCGTGCTCCAGGACAACCTGCTGTTCGCGGCCAGCGTGCGGGACAATATCGCCTGCGCGCAGGCGGGGGCCACGCAGGCGCAGGTGGAGGAAGCGGCGCGGCTGGCCAACGCGCACGAATTTATTTCACGGCTGCCGCAAGGGTACGAGACGGTGCTGGGTGAACGGGGAGTGACGCTCTCGCAGGGGCAGCGGCAGCGAATTGCCATTGCGCGGGCGGCAATCCGCCGGACGCCGATATTGATCCTGGACGAGCCGACCACCGGGCTGGACCACGCCAATGAGGCGGCGGTGATGGAGGCGCTGGAACGGCTGGACTCGGCGCGCACCACGTTTCTGATCACCCATGCGCTGTCGCAGGCCAGGCGCGCCGACCTGGTGCTGTACCTGGAAAACGGGCGGATTGTGGAACGCGGCACGCATGCGGAATTGATGCAGGCCGGCGGCCGGTACGCCGGGATGTTCCGATCGCAAGCCGAGGCGCGACGGCCGGAAAGTGGAATTCGTGAACTGGTTTAGCTTTCGCGGGCGCCAGCCACAGCCATGAAAATCCTCTACCTTTGTCCCGACCTCGGCATCCCGGTGCTGGGGCGAAAGGGAGCCGCGGTGCATGTCCGGGAGATGGCCGCGGCCTTCGGAAGAGCGGGGCATTCAGTAGTGCTGGCCGCGCAAATGCTCAACAAATCACCGTGGGAAACGCCGGCGGCGATGGCGACCCCGCCGCTGCAAGTGCGGCCCAATCCGAGCGCGGCGGCCGCGGTGGCGGCGCTGAAGGAATTCAATGAGTTGTTGGGCGTGGAGAACTCGCTCCCGGGGGAGCTGCGCCGCATCCTGTACAACCAGGAACTGCGGAATGAATTACGCCGGCGTTTTGAAAACGATCCGCCGAATTTCATTTATGAGCGGGCTTCGCTTTACGCGACCGGCGGTGTCGCGCTGGCACGGGAACTGGGCGTCCCCTGTTTCGTGGAACTGAACGCGCCGCTGGCGGTGGAGCAGGAGGTCTACCGGGCGACGGGTTTTGGGGAATTGGCGGCGCAAGCCGAGCGCTGGACGATTTCGCAGGCGGACGGGGTGGTGGTGGTTTCGGCGTTATTGCGCGATCATGCGCTGGCGTGCGGCGCTAAACCGGAGCGCGTGCACGTCATGCCGAATGGAATAAACCTGGCTGAATTTCACCCGGCGCCGCGGGACCAGGCGGTCCGGGCGCGTTGGAAATTGGATGGGGGACCGGTGCTGGGTTTCGTGGGCGGCTTGCGGCCGTGGCACGGGGTGGAGGCCCTGCCGGTGTTGCTCGAGCGGTTGGCGGTCAAACACCCCGGGGTTCAATTGGTGATTGCGGGCGATGGCCCGTTGCGATCGGAATTGGAGCGGGGGCTGGAGGAGCGGGGAGTCCGGGCAAAAGCGGTGATCACCGGTTTGCTGCCGCATGAGGAGGTAGCCCCATTGATCCGGGAGTTCGACCTGGCGCTGGCGCCCTATTCGGCGCCGGATCATCCGTTTTATTTTTCCCCGTTAAAACTTTTTGAATACATGGGATGCGGGGTGGCGGTGGTGGTGCCGCGGCTCGGGCAGATTTCCGAGGTCGTGGAGGACGGCCAGACCGGGTTGCTGTATCCGGCGGGCGATGCGGCGGCGCTGGCCGAAAGTTGTGAGCGGTTGCTGGGCGATCCGGCCCTGCGGACCGAACTTGGCCGGAACGCGGCGCGCCGGGTGCGGGAGCGTTTTACCTGGGACGCGAACGCGGAGCGCGTGGTGAGCCTGGCGCGAAGCCTGGTTGCGGCGCGGACCAGTTGAGCCGGCGTTTCCGTTGCTATGGCACCGCGGCGCATTGTTTACGTTCTTAAAATCTTTCCGAAACTGTCGGAAACCTTCATCGCTTCCGAGTTGAACGAGCTGCGCCGCCGGGGCGTGGAACTGCGAATTCTTTCATTATTGCCGCCCCGGGAGGAATTGCGCCATGCCTGGATCGCCGAAACCGGGCTGGACCGGATGGCTTATTACGAGCCGGCGGAGTTTGCAGGCCTGGCGAAGGATTTCGGTCCCCAGCTCTTGCACGCGCATTTCGCCACGGAAGCCACTGCGCTCGCGCGCACGTTGGCGGCGGGGCTGGGCGTGCCATTCTCGTTCACAGCCCATGGCTATGACATTCATCGCAAGCCGCCGCCGGATTTCGCCGCCCGCGCGGCCGCGGCGGGGGCGGTGGTGACGGTGTCACGGGCGAACGCGGATTACATCACCCGGAGCTTTGGCGTGCCGGAATCGCGCTTGCGGGTGATCCCGTGCGGGGTGGATGTCGAACAGTTTTCTCCTTTTCCGGGCGGTCGGGCGCTTCAGGCGGAGCCGTTGATCCTTTGCGTCGCGCGAATGGTGCCGGTGAAGAATCTCGGCGTCCTGTTGCGGGCCTGTGCTGCGTTGCGCCGGCGGGGAGTTGCGTTCCGTTGCGTCTTGATTGGGGACGGGCCGTGCCGCAAGGAATTGGAAGGATTGAGGAGCAGCCTGGGCCTGGAAAGCGCCGTTGAAATGCCTGGGGCGGCAGCCCAGGCCGAGGTCGTGAAATGGTGGCGTGAGGCAGACGTCGGCGTGTTGACCAGCGACAACGAGGGCATGCCAGTCAGTCTGATGGAAGCAGCGGCGTGTGGTGTGCCGGTGGTGGCGACGGGGGTGGGTGGAGTGCCGGAATTGGTCGGTGATGAAGTCACGGGATTGTTGTGTCCGCGAGCGGATGCGGAGGCGGTGGCTGCGGCGCTGGAGGTGCTGTTGACGGACGCCGGCAAGCGGGCGCGGTTGGGGGAAGCGGCGCGGCGGCGCGCCGAGGAACGCTTTTCGTCTGCCCGCCAGGTGGATCAATTGTTGGCGCTGTGGACTGAAATGCTGGAGACCCGATGCCTATCACGGTAAGCGATCCCTTTAACGCGGCGCAGGATCCGGAACTCGCGGCGCTGGCCCTGGCGCTGGACCCGGAGACGGCCCGCGGGGAATTGCGGAGACGGCTGCCGCGCCTTTCCGGGGACGGCAAACTTCGGCTCCGGACAATCCGGGTGACGCGTTACAAGCCCGGCCGGCGATGCCTGGTGGAGTACGAAGTGCAACTGGTACGGCCGGGCCAGGCGCCAACCGAGCTGACGCTGATTGGAAAAATCCGCGCGCGGCGTTTCGGCAATGAAAGCTTTCGGCTGCTTGACCAGGTCTGGAAGGCCGGCTTTGACCAGGGCAGTGCTGACGGCATCACGGTGCCCGAACCGCTAGGGGTCATCGCCCGGTTTCAGATGTGGTTTCAGCGCAAAGTCCCGGGGCGGGACGCGACCGAGGTGATAGGGGGGCCGGATGGAATTGCGTTGGGGAAGCGAGTGGCCGAGGCGGCGCACAAACTGCATACGGCCGGTATCACTCCCGAACGCGCGCACGGGATGAGCGATGAATTGCGAATCCTGAATGAAAGCCTGGCGAAGGTTGCCGCCTTGAAACCCGAGTGGGAGGCAAGGATCCAGAGAGTGATGCGCGGCTGCGTGGCGCTGGGGGAAAAGGTGCGGCCGCCCCGGGCCTGCGGGATTCACCGGGACTTTTACCCGGCCCAGGTGATGGTCGATGGCGCGCGGATTTGTCTGCTGGATTTCGATCTGTATTGCCTGGGAGATCCGGCCCTGGACGCCGGAAATTTTCTCGGGCACCTGACCGAACAAGCGGTGCGGGAGTTCGGCCGTCCCGACGCGCTGGCGGCGCAGGAGAGCGCGCTGCGCGAACGGTTCATCGAATTATCAGGGGAATCCTGCCGGGGGCCGGTGGAGGCCTACACCACGTTGACGCTGGCGCGCCACATTTACCTGAGCACGCGCTTTGAGGAGCGACGAGCGTTGACGGAAACGGTGCTGGAATTATGCGAACAGCGGATCGCCGGCG
>Ga0163163_10004743_pt1 | contig 11653 bp, 14 predicted proteins | sample S65metaG_FD_119766 | JGI IMG/M metagenome (GOLD analysis project Ga0163163, IMG submission 119766) | Switchgrass rhizosphere microbial communities from Kellogg Biological Station, Michigan, USA - S6-5 metaG | ecosystem: Host-associated > Plants > Roots > Rhizosphere > Soil | place: USA... | reverse complement strand
TTGCTTAATGAACATAAAAAAATCTTTGGCGACAAATTTAATTCATTTGTGACCAAAGATTTTGGAAGTAAGTTCAGTGGACTATTTTAACAACTCATGTACTATGCTGTGTACCTGGTCAAGACGGGTGTAATTCACTGAGTAATAAATGAATTTACCATCACGTAACGTGTTAACAAATCCTGCCTTTCGTAAAATAGCCAGATGCTGTGAAGCAACTGATTGTTCCAATCTGAGCTTAACATAAATTTCTGTTACAGTCATCTTCCCATTTTGGTGAATCAACTTCATAATCTGTTGGCGAAGTTTGTGATTCACTGCTCTCAAAATCAATGCAGCTTTTTTAAGCTGAATTACATCGATCCTGAGTTCAGTTGTTGAAGAAACTGCCGGTTCCAGTAATTCGTTGTTCATATCGGTATATCCTCTTGTTAATACAAAAGTAACATTTGGACACACTATTGCAAATCAAAATGGTACAAATGAGCGTTTTTTTGCAAAGATTAATTGCTTAATGAGTGAAAATCCTTACCATAAAACGGTTGGGAATAGGCTAAATCTGCAAACTCTTGTCCTTTATATTTTGTGTAGGAAACCGGTGTCATTGACTCTGCATTCACTTCTACTTTTGCAAATGAAGCATGTGAATGTTTCATAATTGCCTGTAATTTAATACTCCCACTCCCAAAGAAAACGGTGAAATGCTTTTCCAGAATGTCTTTAAAACTTGTTTCCGATAAGATAAGATTGGTTGGCCCTAGCTTTAAATTCATATCGTAATCAAACACTGCTGTAAATACTTCCATCCTTCTTGCGTCGATCATAGGACAAAGAAATTCGTGACGCGTTTTTTTAGCTGCAAAGGCCATCAAATACAGTGTGTTAATAGTGATGAGTGGTTTATTTAATGCGTAACATAGTCCCTTTGCGGTGGCCATTCCCACTCTTAAACCTGTATACGATCCGGGTCCTTCAGTTACCGCGATTGCGTCTAACTGTTGCAGAAAAAGCTTTTCTTTCTTTAATAAATCGTTGATCGCAAAATGAAGCCAGGCCGCAGTGTCTTTTTGCGAAGGATTGATACTTATGCTAATCGGTATTTCGTTGTTTGCCAAACAAACAGAAGAAGTTTCGGTTGCACAGTCAATGTTCAAAATAAAACTCACCCGGGCAAGTTACTAACGAAAAGTTTATTCAATAGGAGGACGGGCGTCATCTCTTGTATTTCGAATAAGGCCAATGCCTGTAAAGAAAAATACAGCACCAAGCAAGCCATAGACAATTAAAAGCTTAATCTGTTTGCCTGATCCTGTAGAGTTAATAAATAAAATGGCAAAATATATTAATGCTGCAATTCCGAGTACTGTAAGAATGATTCCGAAAGTTCGTTTGACATTCATATTTAACTTTCGATGTGATATGCAAATCCATTGCCAGCGCTAATGCTTATAGTAACACCAAACCTCGGCTGAAAGTTTGAATCCAACGGGGTTATTTTCTTCAACAGGCAGCACAATAACCGGGGAATTATTATCCATAGAGGTTTTGGCAAACAAACTTTTTAGCGGCCCTGATGTAAAAAATATTCTTTGGGCTGCGGTGCTGAATCTGTAATCGCCAGTTTCATTGTTCGTTGACAATTTATATTTATTGCCTTCCAGTAAAATAATATCGCCACGCTCCCACTTACCTGCATTTTTTTTCAAAACGGTTTCATATTTACCGGTGGGCAGAGATTGCACCTGGCTTTGTGCGTGAACAGTAATACCAAATACTAAAATAGAAGAAAGTAAAAACACTTTCATAGGTTAACGGTTTGATCAAAACAAGGTACAATTTTCAAAGAACAAGTCAATCGTATGCTAACGAGAAAAACTACTATGACAGAATATCACTCAAACTTTTTGTAAAGTGTATATAATATCTTTTTGTCGCCATCACTTAAGATGGAATCTTTATTTTCAATTTGTTCGTATTTTCTTTTGAAAGTTTGGAAAACGGCAACAGAATCTCTAATGTCATAGCCGACAATGCGCAGAGCCCGCAACGCATTAAAATCAGCAGGGATAACAACATTGGTTGTATCAGTCCACCAAATGCCAAAACCGCTATCGGCTAATTTCTGCCATGGAAAATGAACGTTAGGATCTACTTTTCTTCCCGGTGCAATATCCTGGTGTCCAATAAAATTTGCAGTAGGTATACTGTATGCTTTTTTAAGTGTGCCTAATAAAGTAAGAAGACTAGTAAGTTGTTGATCAGTGAAAGGTTCAAACCCATTATTATCAATTTCAATCCCTATTGATGATGAATTGATATCGGTGTTGTTTCCCCATTTGCTGGTACCTGCTTGCCAGGCTCTGAGATAGTTATTGAGCATATGATGTATTGTGCCGTCCTTGCAGATGACATAATGTGCACTTACCTGGCTTTTAGTGGTGGTAAACGTTTTCAATGTTTGCTCGCAACTGTTTTGTGCAGTATGATGGATGATTACAAAGTTGGGTTTGCGTAAATTAAAATTTGTAGTTCCTATCCATTTACCCATAAATATGGAATCCTTCAAAGGCGCCTGTTCAATTTGTTTCGCCAATTTCTTTGACTGTTTTTTATATGATTTATTACTTGTTGCGTACTGACTATGATGGCAGCTAAAAAAAATGACAAACGAACCGGACAAACAGAGAATTAAAAACCTGTACAGGCGCATAAAAATATTTTGAAAGGGTTGAAAATACAGAACAATTTAGATTCTAAAACAGGAAACCACTGGTTTGGTTTTTGTGGTTGTAATATAAAATTTACCATGAAAGACATTAAGGATAAAAAAGTAGCCGTTTTAACTGAAAATGGTTTTGAAGAAGTGGAATTAACAAGTCCGGTTAATGCGTTGCAGGCAGCCGGTGTCACAGTTCATATCGTCTCTCCACAAAAAGATAAAGTAAAAGCATGGGCTCATGATCACTGGAGTATTGAGATACCCGTTGATAAAAATTTAGATGTTACCAACCCTGAAGATTATGATATGCTAGTCCTTCCTGGCGGCGTTTTCAATCCTGATAAGTTACGTCTGAATAAAAAAGCTATAGCATTTGTACAACATTTTTTAGAACAGGCGAAGCCCCTGGCAGCAATTTGTCATGGACCACAAACCTTAATTGAAACAGGAATGCTTGACGGTAGAACCATGACTTCCTACTGGTCAATAAAAACAGATTTAATCAATGCAGGAGTCAACTGGATCGATAAAGAAGTTGTTGTTGATAATGGTTTAGTCACCAGCCGAAGTCCTGAAGACCTCGAAGCTTTCAATAAAAAAATGATTGAGGAGTTAAGTGAAGGAAACATGCTACGCGAGGACAATTCACTCATTCAAAATAAAAACAAAGTCCCGCAATTGCGGGACTTGTTATTGAACAACTAAACCACCAACATACACAAGTTATTAATCAGGTAAAGATTGAGAGCATGGATTGGACTTCATTGCATTTTAAGTCATTAATAGTTTGTATTTCTGTTCCGTAAAAAATTAACAGGTGCATTTTTTACTCTGTCAATTTCCGTTTCAATAAAATATTTAGCATAAATTTACTAACAATTTTAGTAAATCAGTGCATATGGAAGACAATTTTTTTTATGCAGCCAGGTACCATGGATCGAGAGACTATACACAATTGGATGTTCCAACAGCCAATGCTACCGGTTTTGGAGCAGCTGCTGATGATTATGCAGAGCGCGGAATAGATTTAAATGAACAGCTCATAAAAAATAAACCTGCTACATTTTTTATGAGAGTAAATAGCGATGCTATGATTGATGCGGGCATCCATAATGGCGATGTTGTGATTGTGGATCGATCGCTGGAAGCGAAAAATGCTAAAGTGATCATTGCCGTGTTGGACGGAGAGATGCTCATCAGGCGACTGGAAATTAGCGAAGGAAAAAAACGACTGTTACCTGCCACTAAAAAATTGTCTCCAATTGAAATAAGCAGTTCCAATGCCTTCTCGGTTTGGGGAGTTGTTACCTATGTCATTCACAGTTTATGAATGAACGATAAAAAGCAATCGATGAAAGCAATTGTTGATTGTAACAGTTTTTATTGCTCCTGCGAAAGGGTTTTTCAGCCCCAATTGGAAGGAAAGCCTGTTGTTGTCTTAAGTAATAATGATGGTTGTATTATTTCCCGAACTGATGAAGCAAAAACGCTGGGGGTAGGTATGGCTTATCCTTATTTCAAAGCAAAGGATATCATTGCAAAAAATCAGATCAGGGTGTTTTCTTCCAATTACAATTTATATGGTGATATGAGCCGGCGAGTCATGGACACTTTAAAATACCTCGTTGGTAAGGATAGCGTTGAAGTATATTCAGTCGACGAAGCATTTGTAGATTTAAAAAATTTCGACACCGATCTTTTTGATTTTGCGCTTTCCATTCGAAAAACAGTTGAACAATGGACAGGGATTGCTGTTTCAGTGGGTGTCGGTCCAACAAAAACCCTGGCTAAACTTGCAAACAATATTGCAAAAAAAGATAAAGATGCTACTCAATGTGTAACCATATTAGACACTAACGCATTGTAGAAGCGTTAAAAAAAACAAACGTTAGAGAGTTATGGGGAGTGGGAAACCAATTTGCTCACAAGTTGACTTCACTTGGAATTTTAACGGCCTGGGATCTTTACAATCTTTCTGAAGAATGGGTAAGACGCCATCTTGGAGGTATAATAGGAATCCGGTTGATGAAGGAATTACATGGAGACGAAGCAATTTTTATGGATAGGGAATTGATCAATAAAAAAATGATCACTACCACAAGGATGTTTGGTTCTCCAATTACAGAATTAAAAGATATTAAAGAAGCTTTGGCAACATATACTGCCCGGGCTGCAGAAAAACTTCGTCGCCAACACAGCGCTGCCTGTGTAATCAATGTTTTTGTAGTGCCAAAAGCGGAAAACAAAACAACTACATTCTCACAAACCCCGGCGGTTAGTGCGCATACCATTTTGCCAATTCCAACCGTACTTACTCACGAACTTATTAAACCGGCCATGAAGATGGCTGAAAGCATTTATCAACCAGGTCATTCGTATAAAAAGGCCGGAGTAATTTTAAGCGGCCTGGTTCCGGATTCCTGCATCCAATCTAACTTATTTGAAGAGCCTTCAAAAAGCATAGGACGTTTTTTAATGGACATGGTGGATAATATCAATTTTAGCATGCGTGACGATGTTGTAAAATTTGCTTCCACTGGCGTTAAACGAAACTGGAAAATGCGCCAGGAGTTTCACTCGCCCCGATATACTACACGGTGGCAAGAATTGTACAAAGTAAGTTAACACCATGGCTTGTCATTTGTATACCTTCTGAAAAAGAATATGCCTGAAGGACCTTCCCTGGTAATTGCAAAAGAAGAAATGATGCCATTTATTGGAAAAAAAATCACTGCTGTCTCAGGCAATACAAAAACTGAAAAAGAAAGGGTTCTCAATAAAAAACTAATAGACATCAAAACCTGGGGCAAGCACTTATTATTTTGTTTTGATGGCTTTACAGTTCGTATCCATTTTCTGATGTTCGGGAAATATTTAGTTAACGCAACCCGTACAGGCGATCCCAGGTTGAGCATGAAGTTCAAAAATGGTGAAATCAACTTATACACTTGTTCGGTAAAATTTATAGAAGAACCCTTAGATGAAATCTATGATTGGCCAGCTGACGTGTTAAGCGATGTATGGGATCCTAAAGCAGCCAAAAAAAAATTAAAAGCAATTCCTGATACAATGGTTACCGATGCCTTACTGGATCAGACCATTTTTGCCGGAGTGGGGAATATTATTAAGAATGAAGTGCTTTATCGCATTAAAGTGCACCCAAAGACAAAGGTTGGCCATCTTCCAATAAAACAATTGAATAGTTTAATTAAAGAAGCCCGTAATTATAGTTTTGACTTTTTGAAATGGAAAAAAGAATATACACTAAGGAAACACTGGCTTGCACACACGAAAAAAACGTGCAGCAGAGATGGTGATAAAATTGTAAAAGAGTACCTGGGCAAAACACAACGACGTACGTTTTTATGCAATACCTGCCAGGTTTTATATACATCCTGAATAAATTGGTAACCAGGTTGTGGTTCGGTTAAGCCTTGTTCAATATCACAAAGCTATTTGGTTTCGAAACTGAAGAATTTTTATTGGTGAATAATATTGATTGAGGCCGTATTTACTAATTTTCGATATGGAAAAAATGAGGCTCGGCACACGTTGGTTTAAAACAATTTTAAAAATCCTTTTTTCTCTTCTCCTGGTTTTCATACTGGCCTGTTTCATCTTTGATCATTATTACCAGTTCCGTAAGAGCGATCAGGATTTAAAACAGTTCTACACTGCCAATCATATCAAAGCCAACATTAATTATTTTCAAACACAAGGTCGTAAACTCAGATATGTGAGTGTTGGCGATATAAACGAAAAGGGTACACTGGTTTTTCTTCACGGATCTCCGGGTTCAATGAGCTTTTATTCCCGGCGTTTTGCTGACCAGGAGATCCTCGATAAATTTCATATTTATGCAATGGACCGACCGGGTTATGGCTATTCCGGGTTTGGCGACCCTGAGCCTTCTGTTCAAAAACAATCCGAAATGGTTCGGGTGCTGATTGACAGTCTTCATCAGGCCCGGCACCCTATTATTGTTGTTGGAAGCTCGTTTGGCGCTGCTATTGCCTGCAGGCTTGCGATGGATCATCCCGATATTGTTGATGGCCTTGTGTTAACAGGTCCGGCAATTGGGCCAGGACTGGAAAAATATTTTTGGTTTACGCATGTAATTGAGTCCCCTGTAATTCGCTGGATTATTCCACGAATGTTTCGTTCAGCAAATACGGAAAAAGTATACCACAGGAAAGAATTAGAAAAAATGTTGCCTTACTGGAAAAATATTCGTGTACCCGTCGCTTACCTGCAAGGTGAGAATGATGAAATTGTGGATACAGCTAATGCAACTTTTGCCCGAACGCATTTGGTTAATGCTCCTTACCTCGATATACAATTTGTAAAGCAACGCGGTCACCGGCTAGCCCAATATGAATGGCCCAGATTTAAAGAAGCTATTTGGAAAGTATACAAAAGGGGGAACCTATAATCTTGATTACTTTCTTAACAGTTGTTGAGTTGTTGTTTTAGATAACTCTGGTTTTTGTGAGGAACTTTCTGTTTGTAAAATTACATTGACCCTGACTGCTTTCAATCCACTGATACCTTGCGTGTCTTCCAAATCTAAATGTTCAATTTCATCTCCGAGCAATTTTTCATTTTGCAGGTATTCGATAAATTCCAGGTATTCTTCCAGTTCACGGTGTTGCGAGTAAACAATGGCAATCTTACCAGGCTGGGTTAATCTCTCTTCACTGTTTTTTAGATGCACTTTGTCTATACGTTTCTTTATAATTTCATAACGAATGTTATAAGCTCCATCTACATCAAATTTTCTTTCCTTTCTTCTGAAGCTAATTGTTAATGGAACGGAATGTGCCAATATCAATTGAGTAGTTTGCAAAGGAAGAGGTAATCTTTTTTCGAGTGCATGACTGATGCGGGCTGCCTTTGCCAGCAAATTCAGTTGCCACAATTTCAAATTGCGCACATACATTTCATTGTAAGTGTAGTGTGGCGAAAGTGTTTGCCCAATGTAAATATTGAATTCTATTCCATCAGTGAGGTAGCGTTCAAAATAATGAGGGTAAATCTTTTGAGCTTCTATTTGTTCATTATCAATAAAGCGATCTAATACATCGTTTATGCGGGTAATGCTTTCTTCGTAATCGCGGCGATTATGATAAACAACTCCTCGCTGAGGATCCAGTTTTTTAAAATACTCATCAATCCATTTCTCCAGTTCGGGCACTCTCTCGCCAAGGTTGACGAAAAGTGAATGCAGATCATGCTGTAAAAAATCATAAATCACCAGTTCATCATCCGATAACAAAATATCAGATACACTTTCAATATATTTTTCAGTTCGAAAACGTGTTTCATCAAGCAAGGGAAAATGAATGACATCCGACGCTTTTTGTAAAAGTTCTTTTGCGCAGTTCAAGTGTTCCATCAGATCCATTTGAATTGCCTGGTTCCTTTCTATAGATGAATTGCGAATATCTATTGCCGCATATAAAGGGTGTACATTTTCGAAACTAATATTTGGCATTTTAGCTTGTTCGCTTGTGCGGCGGTGTTCGATATAATTAAAAGCTGCTTCAGTAAACTTCCATTCTACCACAGGTTGTACTGCTGTAAAATGTTCTTTAATTGTTTTGTCAACCTGTAGTTCCAGGCCTTCGCCACTTTTTTCTAACGCCAGTGCGAATAATTGGATAGCATGCTGAAGCCTGGCAAGGTGTTGAAGTTGCAATTGCCCTTCGTGTAGACTTACAATTTCTAACAAGCCCACCAGCTTTCCATCGTCTGTTTTTAGGGGGCACAGAATAAGGCTTCTGGCACCATAATCAAAATAATAGTTTAATAATTTATTATTGGCCGTGCCTTCTTTATTTAAAGTTTCATATATAATGGGCTGGGTTGGATATTCAAATAGTTCATCGCAAATTTCCCCCACCTGGTTCCTTTCTTTAACCACTTCTTCATTCTTGAAAAGAATACTGTTTTTATACAGGGCCTCTGTATATAAGTAGCAATCATTTAATTTGAAAAACGGAGTTATTCCAATCTTCACGTCTTTTTGACCCATCAAGCTTTGCACGTGCTGTTGTAACTGATCATAAATGCTGACATCCGAAAATGAATTGATGTTTAATAAGGCCGTCTTAATTTCAACTATTACCTGTTCCTGGGTCACATCATTTACTTCCACTACCACCAATCCTTCAAATTGGAAATTCTGAAGTGGAAATATCTCCTGCATTTCACTTATTTGTAAGGTTTGTGAAGCGGAGAAATCCTTTGGTAGTTTAAAATCCTGATTGATAATTTTTACATCAACAAATTGAGCGTTCAATTTCAAATCAAAGTATTTAGTCAATTCGTTTACATCTTTCAAAGCATGAATTGAGTTGGCAGTAGCGGAAACTTTATGTGAATAAAATTTTTTCAGAATCAGGTCATATGCTAAACACAAGCTGGCCTTACTAACATCGATTCCTGTTTTAGTATTTGAAAAATAAATAGTATTGGAATCACCCTTTAAAAACAATTCTTTAAAACCAGGCGAAGCATATACCGTTTCGGTATGAAAGGGAAATGTAATGGCGTATATGCCCTGATTAGAGCTGGTAGAAGGGGGGAAAATAGTTGACAGCAATGATTCTACCAATTCCGCCTCCTTTTCTAATACAGCGGTATCGGCCATAGGCTTTAAAAGCTCTGGTTTTGATTCAATTTCAGCAATCAGACCCTTATATAACTTTTTGGCTCCGGGCTTCCCTTCGGCAATCATTTTTTTGAGCACTATAGTTAAAGGTTCAAGCGAAAGCAGGCTATTCAACGACTTTATCATAGAAAAATTTGCGTGGAGATAAGTTAATGTGCCTACTATAAATCAACCTCTAAGCCAAAGTGGCGATCTCTACCAAAGTCAGAAAGGGAGGCATACGCTTCCGCCTTAAATTTTTTTGTATTGGCAAAAAATTAATAAAGTCTGTTGGATCTGTAATGGCAATAACATCAAAAATCTGATAGATAATTCGTCACCTGGCCTTTTCTTTCTCTTTTTTCACAACTGTGTGGTAATATTTACACACAGGCTTTAAACCGCATTCATTGCATTTTGGATTTCGGGCTACACAGATATAACGACCATGAAGAATAAGCCAGTGGTGAAATTTATGAACCAATTCTGTCGGTATATATTTCACAAGTTGGGTTTCTGTTTGTAGAGGGTTTTTGGCATTTACAGTCAATCCGATTCTGGCTGAAACACGGAACACATGTGTATCAACAGCCATATTGGGTTGTTTGTCAATAACTGAAGTAATTACGTTGGCAGTTTTTCTTCCTACTCCAGGCAATTCAACTAATTCCTCCACAGTCATCGGAATTTCACCCTTAAATTTTTCGACTACCAGTTTGGCCATTCCCATCAAATGCCTTGTTTTATTGCCGGGAAATGAAATGCTTTTGATGATCGCGAACAAGTCATCATAATTAGCTTTCGAAAGAGCTACAACATTTGGGTACTGTGCAAATAAGGCGGGTGTAGTTATGTTTACCCTTTTGTCGGTGCACTGTGCGGAAAGAATCACGGCAACCAGCAATTCGTAGGCATTGCCAAATACGAGCTCAGTTTCGGCTTCAGGTCTTATTATTTTAAAATAATCGATTACGGCGTCGAATCGTTCCGGGCGAGTCATGAGGGCCGCTAAGTTAGAGAAGGGAGTTAAAAGTTGAAGCGTTGATAAGGTTAGTTTTAATATTTCTCAGTATTTAACTGGTACTAATCAACTCTTCAACTGTTTACCAATGCTATTTGGAAGTAGTAGTTTGTTCCTGCGTTCTTGCATGTCTCAGAATGTTCAGAACAATTTCGGTTCTGGGAGAGACAGTAATGGAATTCAGGCGTTCCATAGAAGTTTTGATCACGGTGAGTTTTTCTCGAAGTGTCCAATCTTCTTCTAATGCTTTTTCAATAGCAGCGGTGGCGTCGGGAGAAGTTTCCTTATACAAATAAAGTATTAGGTCCTCTGGTGAATAATTGTGCATATAAACCAATGTCTTTAAAAGAGTACAAACGGGTCCAAAAAAAGTCGTCCGTAATGAAACGATTATGACGGAATTGTTATTGCACGGCTATGTAATTATTTCTTTTCCAGGGGGTGGATTATAAACAGGTCTTCGTTTTCCCGCTTCATCAGGTACTTTTCCCGCGCATATTTTTCAATTGCTGAAGCATTGAATTGCAAGTCTTTAGAGAATTTTCGGTTGTCAGCTATCTGTTTTTCAAAATAGTGCTTTGACTGTTTCAATCCATCGAGCTCGTTTTTTCTCTCCATTTGGGTAAACACATCATTTCGGTCAAAAAACAACATCCATATTACAAAACTCAGCGTAGCCAAAACAAACTTATTTCTGAATAAAGCGGGTATTTGCCTAAGTAAATTCATATTAGTTTTTCGGAGGAGAGGGAATTGTTGACCATGTTCGGGGTAAAAATAAAGACAATATGTTGGCGGACAAGAATTGATAAAATTTTTTTTTAAAACCGGGCATAAAAGGGCACATTTTTCCGCTGCTCAGTCTTGTTGTATTTTATAATCGGCACAAGTTTGGTTTTATTAACACTGATCGTCCGACATCACTCAAAAATTGAAGGTTATGAAGAGAATGATACTAGTGATGTGTTTGGGTTTGTTTGCAGTTGCAAGCCAGGCCCAGCTTCCAGAAAGAGATCGTTTGGTAAGTAATAATCCAATCCGCAAAGGTGACGGTAGTTTTGTAAGGGATAACAATCCTTTATTCTTTAACAATAGCAACATAGACACTACGTGGTCAAAGCGAAGACTGACAACAGCTACTTCCACCGGCGATCCTTATGCTTTCCGTGTCAATTCCATCCAGGCATTATGCAATTTGAACTCAGTTCAGTTAAGCTGGACTTCCATACAGCGTCAGCCTGATGCTGACCGTTTCGATGTA
>Ga0163163_10004740_pt1 | contig 11655 bp, 11 predicted proteins | sample S65metaG_FD_119766 | JGI IMG/M metagenome (GOLD analysis project Ga0163163, IMG submission 119766) | Switchgrass rhizosphere microbial communities from Kellogg Biological Station, Michigan, USA - S6-5 metaG | ecosystem: Host-associated > Plants > Roots > Rhizosphere > Soil | place: USA... | reverse complement strand
TTCGCATCGCCTCCCGCCTGGCGCGCACGGTACGTTCGGAAATCTTCACGGTTACGGTCGATATGGCGTTCAAGGCGGTCATCGCCGGCTGCGCAGCGCCGCGCCCCGGACGTGAGGATACCTGGATCAACAACCGCATCCGCGATCTCTATATCGGCCTGCACCGTCTAGGGCACGCCCACAGCGTCGAGGTCTGGAAAGACGACGACCTCGTGGGTGGACTCTACGGTGTCAATCTCGGCCGCGCCTTTTTCGGCGAGAGCATGTTTCACCGCCTGCGAGACGCCTCGAAGGTTGCGCTCGTGCACCTGGTGGCTCGCCTGATCGCGGGTGGATTTGAACTGCTCGACACCCAATACGTGACCGAGCATTTGCGCAGCTTTGGAGCCTCCGAAATCCCCAGGCGGCGCTATACCGTCTTGCTCGACAAGGCGATCAGGGGGCAAGCGGATTTTGGCACCTTACCGCTGGACCGGCCGATCAGCGGCGAGAAAGCGTTGCAGATCATCGCGGCACGCGCCAGCGTCCCGCCTGAAGGCTGAACGGATCGTATTTTTTACCTGAAGATGCCGAACAGGCCGCCGCTTTGCGGCGGCGGGGGCGGCGGCTGTTGTTGCTGGTATTGCTGCTGCGGCGGCGGCGGACGCTGGGCCTGCTTTGCCGGCGGCGGGCGCTTCTGCGCCGGCGGCGGCGCGACTTTCGGCAAATCGGGCTGCGTGCTGACGATGGTCGTTTCGGGAGCTTTGCAGTCGGTCAGCCAGATGTCGTAGATGGGGTGTTCCACGCCGTGAAGGCCAGGACTTGCGGCGAACATCCAGCCCGAAAAAATCCGCTTCACTTCGCCCTGAAGGGTGATCTCGTCGACCTCGACAAAGGCGTCGGTATTGGCGGCCTCGGTCGCCGGACGCGTGTAGCAGGCATCGGTCTTCACGCGGAGCGCGCCGAACTGCACCGTCTCGCCGATGTCCTCATCGAAATTGATGATGCGGCCGGTGATCTTGTCGAGGCCTGAAAAGCTCGCCTTCTTGTTGACGATCTTTTGCGCCGGCGGCTCGGCAACCACTTCGTCCCCCGGCTGCAAGGTCGCCGGCGTCTGCGGTACCCCCTTCTGCTGACGCTGCCCGGGAGCAGAAGGATTGGCGCCGGGCGGCGCGGCCGCTACCCCTTGGCCCGGCTGAGGCGGGGCCACGCCGATTGCCGGCTGCGCATTCTGCGGGACCACGGTCGTGCCGGGTGGCGGCGCAAGCGGTTGCGATTGCACGGCTCCGGGTGCAGGCACCCCCTGCCCCGGCAGCGGACGGTTTGGCGTCGGCAACAGGCGGCCTCGCGGCAGCTCCGGCACTTCCTCCTCGTCGTCGGGTACGGCCTGCTGCTGGTTGCCGCGGGGAACATTGCCCGGCGGCCTCGGCTGATCGGAAAAGATATTACCGATCTGCGCACGCTGCTGAGGCGTAAGCGGTACCGTGGCAGCGGCGACCAAGGCCGCAAAACCGGTCAGGACAAAGGTTCGAAGCATCTTGCGGCTTTATCACGCGAATCGGGTTTGCGACATTGCATAGACTACCGCCGCTCGCAGTTTCCGGTTAACACGCCGAATACGGCGGGGAAAGGGCGGTCTTGCGGCCCTGCCCCGCCGGTATATTCCCCGATTTCCGGTAACCAAGCCCAGTACGGCCTCACCGCGCCTGCTACTTTCCAGCCGGCGCAACAGATGGAATAGTCGCCCCGCCGCTGCTCGGTGACGCAAAGGAATGCGACCATGCCAGACCGTATCCGCCTGGACGGCAGGACCGCCGTCGTAACCGGCGCCGCGGGCGTGATCGGTGCCGCGACCATGCGGTTATTGGCCGAGCGCGGGGCACGCATTGTTGCGGTCGACCGCCTGCACGGCGAGTTGGAGGCGGCTATCGCCGATTTGCCGGCATCCGCGCAGGCCATCGCGGTCGTCGCCGACGTGACCAGCGAGGACGATGTTGAGGCCTATGTTCGAGCGGCAATCGAACGCTTCGGCGCCATCGATGTGTTCTACAACAATGCCGGCGTCGAAGGAGAAATCGCGCCGATTTCCAAGTATCCGCTCGAAAGTTTCCGAAGGGTCATCGACGTCAACGTCATCGGGGTCTTTCTGGGCCTCAAGCACGTCCTGCCGGTAATGCTCAGGCAAAACAAGGGCAGCATCATCAACACCGCCTCGATTGCCGGCGTGATCGGATCTCCCGACATTGCGGCCTACACGGCCAGCAAACATGCTGTGATAGGCCTGACCAAGAGCGCCGCCATCGAATGCACGGCAAGCGCTGTGCGCGTGAATTGCGTCTGCCCCGGACTGATCGATAGCCGCATGCTCAGGGCGATCATCGAAGGCCGCGACGCGGGCAAGGCGGGCGTGCCGATGGAAAAGATCGTCGGGCGGATTCCGGCGCGCCGGCTCGGCGAGGCAGCCGAAGTCGCCTCCATTGTCGCGTTTCTTGCCAGCGACGAGGCAAGCTACGTCTCAGGTTCGGCCTATACGGTGGACGGCGGACGCATCGCCGGCTGACCTCAGATCTGCCGGGTGGCCCTTTCGACGCCACACCCTCAAGAGCGATGTGTGCGACAAGTCGACTACGCCCTCAAGACCTTTGCCGCATAGCAGCCAGCCGAAGCAAAATGGACGTGCAAATACTCGACATTCGGAGGCGTCAGCAGCGCTTCAATGACGCCTTCGACCTCTTGCCCATCGACCAATCGGTGATCGACCATCATCCCCTTGGTGTCGAAAGATCTCACTGCAAGCACGCGTTTGCGGAGCTGCTGTGGAACCTGATTCACCCGGTCGTAGGTCTGATCGCCTTCGCGCACGAAGATCGCAAACCGCATCCGATAAGGCGAATGGACCGAGTGATGTTCGTAGTTGACCAGCACAAGCTCATCACCAGGCTCTGAATCCGTGAGGCTGACCCGGCACGGATAATTTCCCTCGGCCATACGGCGAACGCCGCCTGCCGCGGCAAGCTCGGCGTCTGAAAGGCCGAAAAGCTGACTGAACTCATCGGCTGGCAGTCCAACAATACGAAAATTCATTTTACTGCTCCAGGCTAGCTATAGCGTTTTCGAGCGAAGCGTAGAGCGGTTCGCGGTGCACGAAACGCGTCAAAATATAAGGTTAGAGCTTCGGTTCTGATTCAATCAGAACCGACAAGACTCTAGCTTCCCAGTGTTCCGATTCCGAAGTTCGTATCATGATGCCGCGCGCTTGTTCTAAGTTTGCCATTGCCCCGGACTTTTTCGAAGTTCGTGAAGTGGGCGGCCCGCGACGGAGGCACGAACATGGAAAAAGCGGGCATGCGTGACTTTGGTTCAGAACTCCGCATAGCGAACTCGCAGCATCAATGATGCGGACTTCTGAAATTCCACACCAGGTGTGGTCACCTTCGCACTGTGGACGAAATTAGCCACCCGATTTCGGAAAAAGCTTTTTTCGACGGGTCGCCTGAGCGCGCGCCAGCAGCGCCGACGCAAATGGATGCGCCGGTCGCGATTGAGAGGTGGCAGCCCAAACGTGGAAATCCGCCGCTGCCTGTCAGCTCGCGTCGGTTTGGCCGACGGCAGAACGATCCGAGATCGTCTTTTCATCGTGTTGCCTGACGATCTCGGTCATCAGGTAAAAGCGATACATCAAAAAAAATCCGACAAAAATCCAGAAAACGCCGCCGATCATCGACCAGAACGAAAATTTGCCGATGACACCCTGATAGATTGTGTAAAGACCAAGAATCGTCATGATGTACAGCGAATAGAGATAGGGCAGCAGCCCGAGCAGACCCAGGAGAGTCCTCCAGCTTCTTTTTCGTCGCACCGATACAAGAAAGAAATAGGTGAAAAGACCCACCGAGGCGGCGACGCCACCTAACACCGGAGCGTAAGTGAACAAATAATAATCCCGGGACCATCCCAATCGGATAAATTCGACAATCCCGTAAGCCATTGCGAGAATAATCGGCACTTCGATCCGGGCGGCAAGGATGTCGCCTTTCGTGCCCCTCAGTTCGGGGGCAACTGTAAAGGAATCCATTTCCGATCCCCTTCCTCGTTTTCACTCAGCCAGGGTCGCGGCGCGATGCGTATGGGAGTTTTGGATTATCCTGCATACGCGCGGCAAAAGTCAAAGCCAACGACGTACCCGCCCCATATACTCATCAAACGCGGCGCCGAACTGGCGACGCATCTTGGCCTCCTCGTAGGGAATGTGGACCCCGTTGACCGTGGCAAAGACGGCAACAGGCACAATAAACATCGGCCAAGCCCCGACCCAGATCGCGATGCCCAAAGTCACCAGCACCAGCCCAAGATACATCGGATTGCGGGTGTAGCGATACGGCCCGTCGACAACGAGCGCGCGGTTGGTCGGCGAAGTCGGGTCGATTTCGGTGCCTTCGCGGCGAAATACGGTAATGGCCCATACGGGCAGGATCCAGGGGATCAATGCAAGGGCAACGCCGAGCGATGGCAGCGGAAACCCCGGCAGAGTGGGCCAGCCCAGTTGCCAACTGATCGCGAGGGCGATGAGGACATAACACAGAGCCCAGATGGGCGGCGGAAGCTTCAGCATGAGAACGCCTCCATGAGTTGTGCGCGACGAACTGACCGCGACATGTCAGGTGGGAAGAATCCCTGCCTTGGATCAAGCGGATGGGAGGAACATGCGGGCACCAGAAACCTATCGCGCAAGCGCGCGCACGATCCAATCCGGGATACATTAACAAAGCGATTCGAACGGGCGCCACTGCAGGGAGTTTTCATGCCGTGATGTTGGCAAATGGCGACAGCAGGACCTCCGATACCGCTCTGACGGCGTGCAGCGCCGGCTTTTGTTTCGAATAGCACAACGTGGAACCGTCCGCATCCATCGAGGTCGCAAAGCACACCCTGCTCTCGTGCAGCCTTATTCTTGCGATTGGAACCGTATCCGCGCTTCTGGCGCAGAAGATCAGGATTCCCGATGTCGCGGTGTTCCTGATCGCCGGGATTGCGATGGGTCCGCACGCCCTGGGACTGATCGACATCCACGCCGATTCGGCGCTGAACCAGATCATCCTGTTGTTCGGCGCGTCCTACATTCTTTTCGACGGCGGCGCTGCGCTGCGGCTGGATGTGCTCAAACAGGTCTGGATCACGATCGTCATCATCGCCACCGTCGGCGTATTGATCACGGCGGGCATCACCGGCCTTGCCGCCCACTATGCCCTGGGCATCCCCGTGTCCATCGCGATGCTGCTGGGTGCCTCGCTGGCCTCGACCGATCCGGCGACGCTGGTGCCGATTTTTCGCCAGCTACGCATTCGCGATCGTGTCGCGCAAACCGTGATGAGCGAATCCGCGTTCAACGACGCCGTATCGGCCACCCTCACGTTCAGCCTGTTGTCGGCGGCGACCGGCAACGCGCCGTTTTCGCTGGCATCGTCACTGTTTGCGCTGGCGGAGCAATCGGTGATCGGGATCATCGCCGGCATCGCGCTCGGATATCTGGCATCGCTGCTGATCGCCCATGAGAAGTGGGCCTTTCTCGCCGAATATGCGCCGGTGGTCACCCTGGTTGCGGTCATTGCTGCCTATTTCGCTGCAAGCGGACTGAATGCCAGCGGCTTCATGGCGGTGTTCGTTTTCGGGATCGTGCTCGGCAACAAGGAGGCCTTCGGCTTCCGGATGGAGGCGGGAGAGGCTCAAAAGCTCGATGAATTCGTCCTCACCACCGCCCTGATCATGCGGATTTTTATTTTCATTCTGCTTGGCGCGCAGGTCGATTTCACGCTGATCCGCCACCATGCCGTGGACGGCATGATCGTTGTCGCCGTTCTGATGTTGATCGCGCGACCACTTACCGTCTTCGTTTGCGCCCTGCCCGACCGCCGCGCGCGATGGAGCATTCAGGAAATGCTCCTGATGTGCTGGACGCGGGAGACCGGCGTCATTCCAGCCGCGCTCGCCGGGCTTTTGCTCGGGATGAAGGCGCCGGGCGCGCGGATGATCGCCTCGGTCGTATTCCTCGCGATCCTGGTGACGATCCTCATTCAGGCGCCAACCACCCGATGGCTGGCGCAAAAGCTCGGGCTGCTGGAGGCCGAATGAAGCGTCTGCGTGCCGCGCCGGTCGACCCAACGCAGGGAGGTGTTTGAAAATCCGCCACTTCAGAGCCAATCTATGGCAGACTGCCGCATCGATCCGAAAACGAAGAAAGCCTTAATCATGTCAGCGCCGCCTCTTCAAATCGGACTTCTGGTGTTTCCGAGAGTTACCCAGCTTGACCTTACCGGCCCCTTGCAGGTGTTCTCGAGCGTGCCGGGCGCGACGGTGCATCTTCTGTGGAAGCGGATCGAGCCGGTCGAAACCGACTCCGTGCTGACGCTGATGCCGACTACCACTTTCGCCGATTGCCCGCAGCTCGACGTGATCTGTGTTCCCGGCGGCGCGGGCACCGACGACATGGTTGGCGATGAAGAGATGCTGGAGTTCCTGCGCGCTCAAGCCGAAGGTGCCAAGTACGTCACCTCGGTCTGCACAGGGTCTCTGGTTCTCGGCGCCGCCGGCTTGCTCAGGGGCTACCGGGCGACGACGCATTGGACCGCGATGGAATTTCTCGAGGCCTACCATGCGCTCCCGACAAAGGCGCGGGTGTGCGTGGACCGCAACCGCGTCACCGGCGGCGGGGTCACCGCGGGGATCGATTTCGCGCTCACGCTGGTCTCGATCCTGCTCGATCGTCCGACCGCGCAAGCGATCCAGCTCCGGCTCGAATATGACCCGGCACCGCCGTTCAATTCCGGCTCACCCGATTCGGCGCCACCGGAAATCCTCGCGCGTATGAAAGCGAGGGTTGCGGCGACCCAGGAGCGCCGCAGGGCAGCCAACCAGCGCGCCGCCGCTCGGCTGTAATCGGCTTCCGCCTCGATTGGGTGGACCCCGCGGGTTTTCAGGATTGCCGGTCGGCCCGTGCGAACAATTCAAACGTAAGATTTCGGAGCCATTTGTGGCCGGCGTCGCGATGGAAGCGTTCGTGCCAGAATTGGGCAATCTCGATGCTCGACAGAGAGACCGGCGTTTCTCGCCTGGGCCGTTCGGGTGATGCTGCGCTGCTGAAGCAGAGCATGACGCACCCGCAACTCCCGCAAACTCAATTCCGGATATGCTCTTTGTTCCATACATTCATTCCATAACCGGTATAGCCGGAAACCTTGGGCGGAGGTACCGTCTTGATCAACGACAATCGGCATTCCTCGGCGAAGGTGGAAAATCCCATGGCGAAATTCATCGTAGAGCCGCATTTCCGGCTCCAGGAGTGGGTTGCGGAAGAAAAGGGCTACTTCCACGACGAAGGCCTGGACTATGAGTTCCGCGAGCTGATCCGTTCAACCGGGGGCCGGCACCACAATAAAGGCGGGCAAGGCGCTTTCCAGAGCATCGAACAGGGCCGGGAAGCCAATGTCAGTTGCGCCTGCCATTGGACGGTTAATGTCGCTGCTTCGAACGGCCACACCAAATTGTACTCGGACCTGTACTCGATCGCGCCGTCGGGAATTTTCGTTCCTGCCGACTCGAAGGTACGGACGCCGGCGGATCTGGCGGGTGTGCCGATCTCGGTCGGCTTCCAGTCCGGAAGCCATTATTCGACCATTCAGGCGCTCGAACAATATATGCCGGCCGCAAACATCAAGCTCGTGTTCGAGGACGGCATGCTGTTCAGCCGCATGGAGCGGCTAATCGAGGGCAAGAGTGAGGCGGCGGCCTTGTTCAGCGGGCCTTATTACCTCGCCGAACAACTCGGCTTCCGCAAGATCATCGACACCACCTTCATGATCGCGGCCATGATCAAGGGCTCGCCGGATCCGGAGGATGTTCGCCGCTACTTCCGTGCGCTCCGCTCGGCGCAGCGCGACATCGACCTTCGTGCGGAACTCTACACCCACTATTACAAGAATGAATTTCCCGATCGCTTCCACGCCATGATGGATACGCGGCGCTGGGGACCGGGAGAAAGAATCGTGTTCGAGCCCTACTCAAAGCAAGTGTTCGAACGCTCGTTCGAATGGATCGCGGAACACAAAATCTTCGCCGAAGGCGGCATGGGGTCCGGCGAATACGATCGCTCGACGGTGTCCTTCGCCGCGAAGTAGCTCGGTCGGTCCGAGCAACCATGATTACGCGGTGGAGGGATTATGTCGCCTTGACGTGCGACGAGGTTGATCGCGGCGTGCGGCATCCTGTTCGCACTGGCGGGTTTGGCCGCGGCTGAGGAGCCCAAGGATCCCGGTAAGCCGTCCAAGTGATCGCAAGTGATCGCGTCCGCCACTGCAATGAAGTTCGGCCAAAAGAAAAAGGCCGCCTGGTTTCCCAAGCGGCCTTTCCTTTCCTACGGCAGCTTCACATTCAACGGGCGATCTCAGGGCGTCCGCGCTCGGGGGCCTATCTCCCGGCTGCATCCTGATCGGAAGCCGCTGCTTATCGGGTCAGTCGCGATACTGTTGCCCGAACCGTCGCGGTGGTTTCCCATCTCCGTAAGATGACCCTATTGAGCCATCGTCTTGCGCGACAGGCAACGGCGCTTTGGCAGATGTCCCCGCTGTTCCCGTTGTTCACAGGCTCAAGCGTTTTCGAGCGAAGCCCATCGCGGTTCGCGTGAAGGAAGCGAAGAAAATTGAGCCTCGGTTCTCAATAGAACCGAAAAATCTCTGGTCTTCGCAGGCGACGAGGCGAAAATTCAGTTGCCAATTTCAGTTGCCGGGCGTCCAGGGCTGGTAGTCGCCGGTGGCCTTGGGGCGACGGCCACTTGCCAGCGTCGAACCGGAGGGCCGATAGGCCAAAGGGGTCCCGGTCATGTTCGGCACATGCGACTTTTCCCATTCGCGCGGCGTGTAGTTCTGTTCGGTCGGCGGCACGTCCACCGTGTGATGCAGCCAGCCGTGCCAGGATGGCGGCACCCGGCTCGCTTCAGCGTAACCGTTGTAAATGACCCAGCGCCGCTCGAAGCCAAGGGTCGGGTCGATCTCGCCGCCTTTGGTGCGATAGTAACGGTTGCCCTGCTCGTCCGTGCCGACCAGTTCGCCAAAGCGCCAGGTCCACAATTGCGTGCCGAAGGTCTGGCCGTTCCACCACGTGAATAGCTTGAGCAGGAACTGTTTCATCCGGACACGTGCGGTTGGAGAAATGATGGGCTCTGATGCCACCGGCAAGCCGAATTGTCCAGTTTGGCCCTTGAGGCGTTGTTTTGCGCGGGATCGATGGGCCGCAACCGGCCGATCACCAACCGGTCAGGATTGCGTCGCCAATACCACGCCCGCCAGCGTGAACAGAAGGGCGGCGACCTGCCCGATGCCGAGCGGTTCATGCAGCGCGAGCGCAGAGGCAAACACGCCGATCACCGGCACCGCCATGGTACCGATAGCGGCAACCGAAGCCGGCAGGCGGGCCAAGGCCGCAAACCAGCAGACATAGGCGATGCAGAACTGCACGAGGGTCGAATAGCTCAGCAGCAGCCATCCGCTGCCCGACAGGCCCGCCACATCAGCTTTTTCGATCAACAGGCCCGCGATTGCCACGGGCAGGCAACCGATCCCGATCTGCCAAGCCGCCGCCGACACCGGCGGCAGGCTGATCGGCAGCTTCTTGGCGAGAACCGCGCCGACGGCGAAGCCGATCGCCCCACCAAGCGCCATGATCATTCCCGGCAGTTTTGCCACGCTCGCCGCAAAGTCGTTGCCGCCGAGAATCGCGCTCAAGCCCGCAAAGGCCATCAATAGCGAGATGACACGCAACAAATTGGGCCGTTCACCCAAAATCGGCCAGGCAAGCAGCGAAGCCCATACCGGCATGGTGTAGGCAATTAACGCCGCTTCGCTTGCCGGCAGCCACAACAGGGCAAACCCCATCAGCACCATCCAGCAGCCGACGTTGAGGAACGCGGCGAGCACAAGCCGCAACCAGAGCTGGCGGGGCACGCGCAGGCTTTGGCCTCGAAACAGGGCCAACAGCGCCAACAGGCCTGCGCCGATCACGCCCGTGGTGCCGCGCAGGGTCAGCGGCGGCAGGTAGGCGAGCAGATACTTGATGATAGGCCAATTGAACCCCCAGCCGACCGAGGTGACGGCAAGGAAGGCAAGGCCTGCGGGCGCGATGCGCATTTTCGCGCCCGCTTTGTTTTGAATTGGCATGGAGGAATTGGTCGCTGAGCAATCTCAGCACATTGCCGCTTATCCGGAAGCTGCGCCATCGGCAGGACGGCATGCCTGACCGGACGCGACGGACCTGTGGGGGATTTGAGTCGTTCCAAGGCAAGGCCCCCGCCCCACAATAAAAGTTCCCCTGTGAACAGTGGGGCGAAGCGGTGCGGGAGGACCTGGGGTTGATTTTTTCCCTTGGGAATCCTTCAGGACTCACTGATACTTGAGGCGGTCAGTGGCGCGGCGGCCCCCTGTTATTTTCAGATTTCCACCATATTTAGTATTTGATTCAGGATCTCGTACTAGTTCTTGACGTGCGGGTCGGAGTCGTCCTAGCTTTGAACTTGTTCGGCGCGAGTGTGTTCGGGTCCCGCCGGTCGCTCCCTGAAGGGTTCCAGAATGACACTCCGCCGGCCGGTTGAGGCAGCGGATATGGGGTCGTTTTGCCCTGAATTCCGAACGACCTTCGGAGTGCGAAACAAGAGCCCTGGCGCCGTCATCGCGGATGGCGCTTTGTCCAGACGGCTCTTGAAAACGAGCCGGATGGCTCGAGGTAGAGGGTGGCGTTGAGTGCAGCATTGAGTGCACGGCCGATGCGGAACTGGGGAGTTCTGCTTCGGTGGTGAGGCAGCAAGGCGGTGCTCGCACCACCTGTGCCGCCGGAGAAAAGGGCCGGATTCCACCGGTAGAGCATGCGGACGCCCATGCCAAAGTCCTGTTCGATCTTGGCGCGGGAGGTTTGCTCAAGGGAACAACACCCGGCAGCCGCGGCGGCGGCCGGCTAAAAAGAACGGGGCACGACCATGCGAATCGAACGGCGCCACACGACTGCTGGCCAGTCACCCTATGCACAAATCGATTTCAGATTGACGACGTCTGAAATCCGCAATCCCGACGGCTCGGTGGTGTTTCGGCTCGAAAACGTCGAGGTGCCCGATTTCTGGTCGCAGGTGGCCTCCGACGTTCTGGCGCAAAAATACTTCCGCAAAGCGGGCGTGGCCGCACGGCTGAAGAAGGTCGAAGAAGAGACCGTGCCGTCGTGGCTGTGGCGGTCGGTGCCCGACACCGAGGCGCTTGGCTCGCTTCCCGAATCCGAGCGTTACGTGAGCGAGCTTTCCGCCAAGCAGGTGTTCGATCGGCTGGCCGGCTGCTGGACCTATTGGGGCTGGAAGGGCGGCTACTTCTCGAGCGAGGACGACGCGCAAGCCTTCTTCGACGAATTGCGCTACATGCTGGCCAAGCAAATGGTGGCGCCCAACTCGCCGCAATGGTTCAACACCGGCCTGCACTGGGCCTACGGCGTCGATGGCCCCGGCCAGGGCCACTATTACGTCGACTTCAAGACCGGCAAGCTGACCAAATCCAAGTCGGCCTACGAACATCCGCAGCCGCATGCCTGCTTCATCCAGGGCATCGAGGACGACCTCGTCAACGAGGGCGGCATCATGGACCTGTGGGTGCG
>Ga0163163_10004739_pt1 | contig 11655 bp, 8 predicted proteins | sample S65metaG_FD_119766 | JGI IMG/M metagenome (GOLD analysis project Ga0163163, IMG submission 119766) | Switchgrass rhizosphere microbial communities from Kellogg Biological Station, Michigan, USA - S6-5 metaG | ecosystem: Host-associated > Plants > Roots > Rhizosphere > Soil | place: USA: Michigan... | reverse complement strand
GGCGATTTTCGCCGATCAGGTGACGACCGTTGCGCGCGAAGTCGGCGTGGACGGACGTCTCGGCGGCCAGGCCGCCGTGCCCGGCGCCTCCGGCACCTGGAAGGATCTCACCGGCAACGTCAACCTGCTGGCCGCGAACCTCACCACCCAGGTGCGTGCCATCGCCGAGGTGGCAACCGCGGTGACCAAAGGCGACCTGACCCGGTCCATTCAGGTCGAAGCGCGCGGCGAAGTCGCCGAACTCAAAGACAACATCAATACGATGATCGACAACCTGCGCCTGACGACAGATCGCAATACCGAGCAGGACTGGCTGAAGACCAACCTCGCCAGGTTCACCAACATGCTGCAGGGCCAGCGCGACCTGGCCACCGTCGGCCGGCTGCTGCTGAGCGAGCTCACGCCGCTGGTGAATGCGCAACAGGGAGTCATCTACCAGGTCGAGAGCGAGGAATTGCACACCCTGCGGCTGCTCTCTGCCTATGCCGACGACGGCGTCAACGGCCACGCGCAGCGCCTGCGCATCGGCGAAGGCCTGGTCGGCCAGTGCGCCGCCGACAGGCGCCGCATGCTGATCACCGACATGCCCGACCGCGCGGTCCCGATCGGCTCGGCCTTGTTCAAGGTCGTGCCGAGCAACATCATCGTCCTGCCTGTGCTGTTCGAGAACCAGGTCAAGGCGGTGATCGAGCTCGCCTCCGTTTCGCAGTTCACCGCGCTGCAAACGATGTTCCTCGAGCAACTGACCGCCACTATCGGCATCGTGCTCAACTCCATCGAAGCGACGATGCAGACCGAAGGCCTGCTCAAGCAGTCGCAGCAGCTGGCCGGCGAATTGCAGGCTCAGCAGCGCGAGCTGCAGCAGACCAACGACCAGCTCGAGCAGAAGGCGCAGCAGCTGGCCGAACGAAACGTCGAAGTCGAAAGGAAAAACCAGGAAATCGAGCAGGCGCGGCGCGCGCTCGAGGAAAAAGCGGCCGAGCTTGCGCTCACCTCCAAATACAAGTCGGAATTCCTTGCCAACATGTCGCACGAGCTGCGCACGCCGCTCAACAGCATCCTGATCCTCGGTCAACAGCTCGCCGACAACCCGGACGGGAATCTCTCGTCGAAACAGACGGAATTCGCACGCACCATTCACGGCGCGGGCACCGACCTGCTGAACCTCATCAGCGACATTCTCGACCTGTCGAAGATCGAATCCGGAACCGTCACCGTCGAGGCGGAAGAGCTGCTGTTCTCCAGCCTGCTCGATGCCGTCGGCCGTCCCTTCCGTCACGAGGCCGAAACGCGGCAGCTTTCGTTCAACGTCGACCTCGACCCGGCGCTCGGACGCACCCTCATCACGGATTCCAAGCGGCTCCAGCAGGTGCTCAAGAACCTGCTGTCGAACGCATTCAAGTTCACCGAGCGTGGTGGCGTTCAGCTCAAGGTTTTTGCCGCACCGGCAGGCTGGACGGCGAGCCATCCCATCCTCAGCCAAGCGCAAAGCGTTGTCGCCTTCGAGGTGGCCGATACCGGCATCGGCATCCCGGCCGAAAAGCAGAAGATGATTTTCGAAGCCTTCCAGCAGGCCGACGCCAGCACGAGTCGCAAGTACGGCGGCACCGGCCTTGGTCTCGCAATCAGCCGCGAGCTTTCCAATCTGCTGGGCGGCGAAATCCAGCTGCGCAGCGCCTCCGGCGTCGGCAGCACGTTTACCCTGTATCTGCCGATCACCTATGTGGGGCCGTCGACGGCCGCACGGCCGGCGGGCGCGCCAGGTCCGATCCAATCGCCGGCGATCAGCGCGCCGATCGCTCTGCCCGAGCGCACCATTGAGCATATCCCCGATGACCGGACCAGGATTGAGCCGGGCGATTCAATTTTGCTGATCGTCGAAGACGATCCGCATTATTGCCGTGTGCTTGTCGATCTTGCGCGCGACAAGGGTTTCAAGGTCCTTGTTGCAATGCGCGGGGCCGACGCGCTGGAGCTCGCCAAGCAGTATCAGCCAAGCGCTGTTTCACTCGACGTCTTCCTGCCGGACATGCTGGGCTGGAGCGTCCTCAGCCAGCTCAAGCAGAATCCACTGACGCGGCACATCCCGGTCCAGATCATCACGCTCGACGAGGACAAGCACCACGGCCTTGCCCGCGGCGCGTTCTCTTTCGTCAGCAAGCCGACGACCACCGAGGGCGTAGAGGCGGCCCTCAGCCGCATCAAGGAATACGCGGCGCCGCGGCGGAAGCGCCTGCTGGTGGTCGAAGACAACCCGGCCGAGCAAATGAGCATTTCGGAATTGCTCGGCTATGACGACGTCGAGATAGAAACCGCCGGCACCGGGCGTGGCGCGCTCGATATGCTGCGGCAAAAGCCGGCCGATTGCGTGGTGCTCGACCTGCGCCTGCCCGATATGACGGGCTTTGAGGTGCTGGAAGAGCTTGCCGCCGACGAGCAGCTGTCCGACGTGCCGGTTGTCGTCTTTACCGGCCGCGAGCTCAGCCCCGAAGAGGACGCCCGGCTCCATACGATGGCGCGCAGCATCGTCGTGAAAGGCGTGGAGTCGCCGGAGCGCCTGCTCGACGAGACCTCCCTCTTCCTGCACCGCGTCGTGACCGACCTGCCCCCCGAAAAGCAGCGCATGCTGGAGCGTCTCAACAGCTCCGATGAGGACCTCGTCAACCGCACGGTTCTGCTGGTCGACGACGACGCCCGCAACATCTTCGCGCTCAGCAGCGTGCTCGAGCGGCGCGGCATGCGGGTCTTGACCGCGACCACTGGTAACGAGGCGATCAAGCACATCGAGTCCAATCCCGACATCGCCATTGTCCTGATGGACATCATGATGCCGGAGATGGACGGCTATCAGACGATGGAGCAGATCAGAAAGAATCCGAAGTTCCGCCGTCTGCCGATCGTCGCCCTCACCGCGAAAGCGATGAAAGGCGATCGCGAGAAGTGCCTCGATGCCGGCGCCTCCGACTACCTGGCAAAACCGGTAAACACCGAGCAACTCTTGTCCGCCCTCCGCAGCTGGCTGCATCGCTGAGGGCGAAAACATGTTGGACGACAAGGTCAATATTCTGCTGGTCGACGATCAGCCGGCGAAGCTGTTGACCTACCAGGCAATCCTCGGAGACGTCGGCGAAAATCTCCTGACCGCGAATAACGCGACCGAGGCGCTGGAACTTCTGCTGAAGAACGACGTCGCGGTCGTTCTCATCGACGTCTATATGCCGGACATTGACGGCTTTCAGCTTGCCGCGATGATCCGCAATCATCCGCGGTTCGAAAAGACTGCCTTGATCTTCATTTCGGCAATCTTGCTCACGGACGTCGACCGGCTGCGCGGCTACGAAATGGGCGCGGTGGACTATGTGCCCGTGCCGGTCATTCCCGAAGTCCTGCGGGCGAAGGTCAAGGTCTTTGTCGAGCTGTACCGCAAGACCCGCCAGCTCGAGCAACTCAACCGTGAGCTGGAGGCGCGTGTTGCCGAGCGCACCGCCGCGCTCGCCGCCTCGACACGGCAGCTTCGGCAGACCGAGCGCCTTCGCAGCCTGGCGCTCGCCGCCGGGCAGATGGGCAGCTGGGAGTGGAACGTCGCGCGCGGAAATACGGCCTGGGATCAGGGTCAATGTGAAATTTTCGGCGTCGACCCCGGCACGTTTATACCGACCGTCGACAGCGTGCGGCCGTTGATCAATCCGAGCGACTTTGAACTTCTGGAGCGCGCGTTTCGCAAACTGTCGAAAAATGCGAACACCTTTCAGACCGAATTCCGTGTTGTGCGGCCCAATGGCGACGTCCGCTGGTGCACGGGGACGGCGATTGCGAACTTCGATGAACGGGGCCGCCTGATCTGGCTGAGTGGGGTGACCGCCGACATCACCGACCGCAAGCGCGCCGAGGAGCGCCAGATCCTGCTCGCGGAAGAGGTCGACCATCGCGCGCGCAACGTCGTTGCAGTCGTCCAGTCGATCATGCGGCTCACGCGGGCCGACACCATCGACGATTACATTGGGGCGCTGGATGGCCGCATCGGCGCACTGTCGAATGCCCACAGGCTGCTTGCAAGTTCACGCTGGGAAGGTGCCGATCTCAATCGGCTGGTCGACGAAGAATTTGCTCCCTACCGAGCTGGAGGTAAGGAACGGGTTTCAGTGCGCGGGCCTGGCATCGTGCTTCCCCCGGCCACGGCTCAGACGATCGCGCTTGCGTTGCATGAGCTCGCCACCAATGCGGCAAAGTACGGCGCGCTGTCGAGCGAGGCCGGCCGAGTCAATCTGACGTGGCGAATTCAAGACGGCAAACTTGAGCTGTCGTGGAAGGAAACGAGCGGTCCGCAAATTTCGCCGCCGAACCGCCGCGGATATGGCAGCAGGGCAATCGTTGCCGGCATCGAACGGCAACTTGGCGGCATCGTCAAATTCGACTGGCAGACAAACGGGCTGCACTGCACGCTGTCGGTTCCGCACGATCCCAATAAAGAGAGCTTAAGACGCGCATCGATCGACCTGGGTCAGAGTGAAGGCGCCTCGGCGCAAGACGTCGACCCCGATGAGAAGCGAGTCCTGCTGGTCGAAGACGAACCGCTCGTCTCCATGATGCTGGCCGATATGCTCGCCGCCTTTGGGCACAAGGTTGATGGCCCCTACAACCGGTTCCCCGATGCCATGCTGGCGGCGAAGAGCAACAACCTGCAGGCCGGTATTCTCGACGTGAATCTCGGCGGCGAAAAAACCTACGCGGTCGCCGACATCCTCGCCACCCGGAAAATACCGTTCGCATTCGTGACAGGTTACGGGCCCGATACCATCGTCTCGGAATTTTCTCACGCACCGGTTTTGCAAAAGCCCATCGAGGCGGCAAAACTCCACGCGCTGCTGCAGCAAATTGTCCGATAGGCCGCTGCCCGGGAACTGGAACGAAGGGCAACAAAACGCGTTGTCAGCGCGCTCACACCGACCAACAAAAAGAAGAAGCCATGACCGCGAGACAAATCCTGCTGGCCGAAAGCAACTATTGCCGCGAGCGGGCTGCCGGCTGTCCCGACCGTTATATCGCTGAAGAGCTGCGCCGGCTGGCCGAGCAGTTCGAGCGGACCGCCGAGGCCCTGGATTCGGCATTCAGGGCAAAATTTGCCACAATGCCGGCTGAACCCAGGGTTTAAGGGATTCCCACCCGCGAGCGGAACCGGCTACAATCGAAACGATACAGCGGAACTGTGGCCCCGCGGCCGGGGCAGCATGGCGCCGCATGCTTATATTGGTTCGGACGGTATTGAATGAGCACAGCTTCAGCGGAACGTCACAAATCTGTTGCGGTACGCGTCGGCGGGGTGACCGTCGGCGGCGGCGCGCCGATCGTTGTCCAGTCCATGACGAATACCGACACGGCCGATGTCGGAGGCACGGCGCGGCAGGTCGCGGCGCTCGCGGCGGCGGGCTCCGAACTGGTGCGCATTACCGTCGACCGCGATGAAGCGGCTGCAGCCGTACCGCACATCAAGGACCGGCTCAGGAAGATGGGTGCCGACGTGCCGATCGTCGGCGACTTTCATTATATCGGCCACAAGCTGCTGGCCGACCATCCGGCCTGTGCCGAAGCGCTCGACAAATATCGCATCAACCCCGGCAATGTCGGTTTCAAGGACAAACGGGACAGGCAGTTTTCCGCCATTATCGAGATGGCGCTGAAGTACAATAAGCCGGTGCGCATCGGCGCCAACTGGGGGTCGCTCGACCAGGAGCTGCTGACCAAGCTCATGGACGAGAACGCCAAGTCCGCAAAGCCACGCGACGCGCGCGAAGTCATGCACGAAGCCATGGTGCAGTCGGCGACCTTGTCGGCGGCACGCGCCGAAGAGATCGGTCTGCCGAGAAATCGTATTATCCTGTCGGCCAAGGTTTCGGCGGTGCAGGACCTGATCGCGGTCTACACGGAGCTTGCGCGTCGCTGCGACTATGCCCTGCACCTCGGGCTGACCGAGGCCGGCATGGGCACGAAGGGAATCGTGGCGTCATCGGCAGCGATGGGTGTGCTTCTGCAGCGAGGCATCGGCGACACTATCCGCATCTCGCTCACGCCGGAGCCGAATGGCGATCGCACCCGCGAGGTCCAGGTCGGGCAGGAATTGCTGCAGACGATGGGCCTGCGGACATTCGTGCCGCTGGTCGCCGCCTGTCCGGGCTGCGGCCGCACAACGTCGACCACATTCCAGGAGCTTGCGGCCGAGATTCAGGGATTCATCCGCGAGTCGATGCCGGAGTGGAAGAAGCGCTATCCTGGCGTCGAGACGCTCAACGTTGCGGTGATGGGTTGCATCGTCAATGGGCCTGGGGAGAGCAAGCATGCCGATATCTGCATTTCGCTGCCGGGCACCGGGGAGCAGCCGACCGCCCCCGTCTTCATCGACGGCAAAAAGGCTGCAACGCTGCGCGGCGCGGCGCTAACTACTGACTTCAAGCAGATGGTTGTGGACTATATCGAGCGCCGGTGGGGCACAGGGGCAGCGCCGGCCAAGAAACTTGAGGATGTAACGGGCTAGTATTCGCGCCCGGTCTAGTGGAAATTTCGGTTCTAAAAGTCCATTCTTCACCGCCATTTGGACCGGGTACCAGTGAGTAGCGTTCCGCCAGCCGACCGCGATGTGAAAGTCCCGCCACGCCCGGTCAAGCCGCGGAATTTGGCGCTGGGCATCGAGCGCATTGGTTTTTTCGCGCTCTCGCACCGTACTTTGTGCGTGATCGTCTTCGTTATTCTGAGCGCGATCGCGGCCGTGGGCTTTGTGCGGGTCAAAGTCGACGATTCCCTCAGCCAGCTCTTCCGGTCCGATACCGACGAGTTTCGGACTTATGAAGAGGTCACACGCCGCTTTCCCTCCAACGAATTTGACGTGCTGATCGTCATCGAGGGCGACCGCCTGCTCGAGCGTGCGTCACTGGAAAAGCTGCGCGAGCTGGCGATCGAGCTTCAACTGATCGACGGCACGCGAGGGCTGATTTCCATATTCTCGGCGCGCGAGCCGCCGGAGCAAGGGCCGATTCCGCCTCCGCTCTTTCCAAATCCGTTGCCGCAAGGCGCCGAGTATCAGGCGCTGATCAAGCGGGTTACGTCGAACGAGATCATCAAGGGCAAGATGCTGTCGGACGACGGCAAGCTGTCGCTGATGGTGCTCGCGATTGAGCCTTCAGCGACGGCACCGGACAAACTGGGCCCAACGATCGCGGCGGTTCGCGAGGAATTAAAAAACCACCTGGAGGCCACGGGCTTGAAAGCCGAGCTCTCCGGCGTGCCCGTCATGCAGCTCGAGATCCGCAATGCCATCCAGCGCGACCGGCTGGTCTACAACACGCTGGGATTCGCGGTCGGCTGCCTGATTGCGATCATCTTCTTCCGGCGCCCGTCGTTCATGATCATTGCGGCGGCGCCGCCGCTGCTGGCCATTTTGATGGCGCTCGGCGTACTTGGTTGGCTGGGATTCAGCCTCAACATGTTCCTGAACGTGATGACCCCGTTGATCATGGTCATCAGCTTCTCCGACAGCATGCAGCTCACCTTCGCCGCCCGCGATCGGCTGCTTGCCGGGGATGACAAGTTCATGGCGTTCCGCAATTCCTTGCTGATTGTGGGGCCCGCCTGCGTGCTCACCCATGCGACCGCGGGAGTTTCGTTCATTGCCCTGCAATTTTCGTCCTCCGACCTCATTCGCACCTTCGGAGAAGCCGGCCTGATTGCGGTCGCAGTCGCGCTCATCGCCGTTCTCATGGGCGTGCCGTTGCTTGGCGTCCTGCTCATCCGCAACGAAACCGCGTTCGTCGCGGCCGTCAGGGACATGGACACGGCGCTCGACTGGCTGCGCCGGCTCTGCAGCTGGATCGCGATCCGCATGGTCGCACGGCCGGGCCTTTACTCGCTGCTGAGCCTTCTCGTCGTGATCGTGCTCTCGGTGGGCTATGCGCAGCTGCAGCCGCGTTACCGGCTGGCCGACCAAGTGCCCGACCGGCAGCGCGCGGTGCAAGCCAGCAACCGCCTCGATGTGAAGCTGACAGGCGCAAATCCCTTCGACGTCTATATCCAGTTCCCGAAAGGCGCCTCCCTTTACGATGCGAACACATTGGGCGTCATTGCCGACGTCCATGCTTTGCTCGAGCGTCAGACTGGCATCGGCAACGTCTGGTCACTGGACACGCTGCGGCGCTGGCTTGCCGAGAAGATGAACAAATCGGACGTCGAAACACTCAAGCAATATGTGGATCTGCTGCCGCCTTATCTGACGCGCCGATTCATTTCGGAGGAGCAGGATGCCGTTATCGTCAGCGGTCGCGTACCGGACTCTGACGCGAGCCAGCTGCTGCCGATCGTCGACCGGATCGACAAGCAGCTCAACGCCGTGCGCGCGAAGTATCCGACCTACAAGATTGCCGTGACCGGCCTGTCGGTCATCTCCGCGCGCAACAGCGCCCTCATGATCGACAAGCTGAGCGATGGACTCACCATCGAGATCGCCTTCGTGGCCGCGTTCATCGGATTGGCGTTCTGGTCGCCGATCGTGATGCTGATCAGTATCCTGCCGGGACTCTTTCCGATCGTGCTCGCAGGCTGCATGCTGCTGCTGACGGGACAGGGCCTGCAGTTCGCAAGCGTGATCGCGCTTACGGTATCGTTCGGGCTCGGCCTGAGCGCAACAATTCACTTCCTCAATCGCCTGCAGATCGAAGACATCGATCCGGACCCCGCGGTAGGCGTCGAGCGGGCGACGATTCTGGTCGGGCCGCCGCTGATCCTGACGTCCGCGGTGCTCGCATGCGGCCTGGCGATGACGGTGTTGTCGAGCCTCCCGTCGCTACGGCTCTTCGGATGGCTCAGCGCCTTCGCAATGGTGGCCGCCCTGCTCGCAGACATGTTCATGCTGCGGCCGATTGCCATGTTCCTGAGCAAGGTCGTACGCCGCATCTCGCGGCGGTCGCTGTTGCGCTCTTCAGCGGAATAAAAAGCGCTAACTTCGCCTGAGATTGATCGACACGCCCTTTATGCCCGCGTCGGCGCTGTGCGCCCTGATGATCACCGACTGGCGTGCTCCGTGCGTCGTCAATGACAGGCTGGCGGAGAAAGACGCGGCCTTGGCCACGACATTAATGTGGTCGCCGTCGGCTCTCCCCGAGATCGTGCCTGCAACGAGACGTGTCGCTTCGCTCCAGGTACCGGACACCGACCCCGCCGAATAGGTGGCGCTCGCGCGCAAATCGAAATTGTAGCTGTCGCTGGCGCAACGGATATTGAGCTGAAGATTTCTCTGGTCGGCGGGCACGTCGTAGGATGCCCGGCATCTGATCGGTTCGCGCTTGCCGTCCGTCAGGTCAATGCTGCCGGAGCCGGACCATTGACCTGCCAAGCGCTTAAATGGTGCTATGCTTTGCGCGTGGGAGGAATCTGCGATGCAAACCGCAAGCGAGAGAGAAAGCGCTGCTATGCCAACAAACTTTTTCAGCCAGCGCGATGGCGATATTCTGAAAGGCGACTGCACGCAGTAACGACCAAGCATACCCCGCTTCCCCCCTGGAACGTAAAGGCACTGCCACGGTTGACGTAAAACCATGCACGAAAACTGGGTCCGACACAATGTACGCTAAGACCTGCGCAATCATTGTCTTGATACAAATTCTCAGCGCCGCAGCCTTCGCGGCCAATGAAAAACAGCTGCCGGGACCGCAGCCCTTAAATCCTTTTCAGGGCACACCGGAAGAACAAGCGGCCTGCGCGCCGGATGCCAACAACTTCTGTAAAGACGCGATCCCCGACACATTCCGCGTTCTCGCGTGCTTGAAGGAAAACCGGCAGAAGATCCGGAAGGTCTGCCTGAAAGTCCTCGAAGATCACGGCCAGTAGCTAAAACCGCAATTTCCGAAAAAAGTCCGGGGCGTGGTTATGGAAGGCGAACAGCCGGCGTAAAAGCCCCTGCCGTTCCGGAATGGCGTGAAGCGTCGTAGAGCCGGCCTCGGCACCGCGGCCGCCGAGATAGCCTCGATACTTGATGACGCCCCAAATAAGCGGATTCCAGCTATGCCAGATCTGCTCGGCTTCCTCCTGCATCAGGCCGGCGACCACCTCGGGGACCGGGCCGAACACTTCCGGCATTGCATTCGAGAGCTCGGTATCGCGCAGGACGTTCCACTTGGACACACCGCCCATCATCGGCGACTTGATCGCAAAAACCACACGCCCGATCCGCGTCTCTCGCGCCGCAAATGCGCACATCGCGCAGGGCTCGACGGTCGAGTAAAGCGTGCAATCAGACAGATCCTTGCGGCCAAGGGTGTGTTGCGCTTTCGAGATCGCGACCATCTCGGCGTGACGCGTTATGTCCTCGGCCCGGGAGACCTGATTGGTCGCCTCCACCAGAATCTCCGCGTCGCGGCGAATCAGGCTGGCAAAGGGCATCTCTCCCTGCTCGATTCCTTTTGCCGAAAGGCCTATGCAGCGCTCCATCATCGCCTTGTCGATCGAGGACCGTCCGCCATCAAATCCGTTGGTTTTTGCAATCATTCCCCTGGCCCGATAGCAATCAAATGGAATGAGGCGCGCGCCAATTGTGGTCCTCAACGGGCCACGTCGTCACATTTTTTTGGCACGCGACGAATTGCAGCAGGCTTGCTCACAACCGCAGCGCGTTCGACGATCAAGCATAACGGGACTCCGTTTGCCCTATAGGCCGGCACTCCGCGGCAGCGACAGAACGAACGCCTTGCAGCAGAGTTCCATTATCCACAATGTTGCACTTGGAACACCGGAACAAGCCGCGATTTCAGCTATTTTTCTGGTGTAAGGAAAAGCCCATCTTCGCAATTCAGGTGTCTTTGCAGTGATAAACCAAGCAAACCCAACGACCGGCAGATCAAAGTCAATCCTCGTGGCCGCCCTGTTTTGGCTGGCCATTGGCAACGCCGCGCATTCGCAGCCGGCGGCCCCGTCAACGCCGACGCCTACCGGCGAGTGGCTGGTCGCCGACCGCGTGGCACGGATCAAGATCGTGGATTGCAGCGGTCACCTTTGGGGCGTGGTGGCATGGGAAGCGCGGCCCGGCGGCACCGACATAAGAAATCCCGATCCCCAATTGCGAAATCGCCCAACGCTGGGGATGCCGATCCTTCTCGATATGATTCCCACCACGCCGAACAAATGGGAGGGACAGGTCTATAACTCGCAGAACGGCAAAACTTATTCCGCCAACATCAGCCTGGCCGATCCGAACACGCTGCGCATCCAGGGCTGCGTATTGGGCTTTCTCTGCGGAGGCGAAAGCTGGGCCCGCGCCGAAACAAACGACACCGTCGGTCGGGCACCCGCGCAACCGCCGTCGAAGTCGGCGCCCGGCGGCCGCAAGACGGCGACGCCGCAGCCTTCGCCGGCCGACGAAGTTTGCTCACGAGTCCTTGGCGCCGCGGGGCTTCCCCATGAGCGCGGGCTGAAATAGCACCGCAGCCGCTAACGTACACACCAGCGACAACGCGAGCAGCTTGCCCATGCTCGACGTGCCGGGATGCTTCGAAAGCCAAAGGCTTCCGAATGCCGTCGCGGTCGTGAGCGCGCTCCAGATCACGGCGCGGGTGAGACTTGACTGCAGCAGGTTTCTCCGTCCCGACCGCCAGGCCATGATGTAGTAGATCTTGAAAG
>Ga0163163_10004738_pt1 | contig 11655 bp, 11 predicted proteins | sample S65metaG_FD_119766 | JGI IMG/M metagenome (GOLD analysis project Ga0163163, IMG submission 119766) | Switchgrass rhizosphere microbial communities from Kellogg Biological Station, Michigan, USA - S6-5 metaG | ecosystem: Host-associated > Plants > Roots > Rhizosphere > Soil | place: USA... | reverse complement strand
GCCCACCGGGAAAGGCACCGACTGGGTGGAGCAGCTGCGCGTACCGGACCTGTCCGTGGGCACCTACTGCATCCCGGCCGGCGGGCTGGACGATCAGAGCCCGCACGGCGAGGACGAGATCTACGTGGTGATGACCGGCCGGGCCAGGATCGTGACCCCGGACCGTACCGCCGACGTCGGCCCCGGCTCGGTGATATTCGTGCCGGCCGGCGAGGACCACAAGTTCGAGGGGATCACCGAGGACCTGACACTGCTCGTGGTCTTCGGCCCGGCGTACGGCTCGCGCTCCTCCTGATCGGCGGTTGTGGGAGCGAGCTACGCGGTCGTGAAGGGATCCGGCAGCGGCTGGACCTCGACGCTCTCCCGGCGACGCGTCGACCGCCACAGCAGCCCGGCGAAGCTCACCGTGACGAACGCGGCGCCGACCAGCAGCCCCAGCGTGGCCCGGACGACGGGATCGGTTCCAAATCCGATGCCGACGGCGAGTCCAACGAGCCCGGACAGCCAGGCAGCGGTGACTCCGCGATGGTTGCCGAGCGCGAGCACGCCCTGACCGAGCACCAGTGCCAAGAGGAAGAGCCCCACTGATACGCACATGAGGGCCAGCAAGGCGGCGGAGAGCGTGAAGCCGCCCCCGAACGCGACTCGGAGGAACCACGGTCCAAGCAGGACGATGCCCACGAGATTGACCAGGCCGACAACGGCGGTGCCCGCGAGGACCCCGGCCAACAGTGTGCGGAACTCCTTGCGCCGGCCCATCGCGGCATGGGCCGACAGCGACGGCAGCAGGCTCGGCTGGACCGCCGTGAACAGCAGTACGGGCAATCGCACGACGACGAGCGCGGCGAGGAATGCGCCGACCCGGGCCTGGTCCGTGGTGGTCGCGAACAGCTGCGCGGTCAGTGGACCGGCGCCGATCAGGAGTTGCGCGGCCAACGCGCTGATGAGCAGCAACGACAGTGGAGCCAGGAGTGGTACAGCGGGCGCGCGTTGCGAAGCCTGCTCGCCGGGTCTCCATCCGACAAGGCAGGCGGCGACCGCGATCCAGGGCGCCGCGGCGAACAACCATCCATACGCGACGGACGAGGAGACGCCTGCGGAGGCGAGCACCGCGAGGCCGAGCAACCGGGACGTGCCCTCGACCGCCAACTGGGTCCCGTAGCGGTTCAGCTGGCGGTTGCCGGCGAGCATGCCGCGCACCACGAAGCACAGGGCATAGCCCGGCAGTCCGACGCAGAACGCCGCCAGCAGCTGAGGCTCGTGGCCGAGCAGTCCGACCGCCTGCCGGTTCAGCAGCACCGCCAGCGCGATCGTTGCCGCGGCGAGGCCGAGCCCGACCCGCGCGGCCCGCACGACGAGCGTCCGCTCCGCCGAGTGCGTCTCCCACTCCCGGCCGCGCCGTCGAGAGATCTCCTGCTCGAGCGGCTGGAACAGGCCCGTCGCGACGGCCGTCAGCAGGGCGTACAGAGCGGCGATCCCGCTGAACTGGGCGGCGCCCAGGATCCGGCCGGCCAGGATGAGGGTGAGGTACGAGGAGATCGCGAGCACGACCAGCCCCACGAGGACCGGTCGGGCCGCTCCGGCCGCGTGCTTCATGGCTGGCGTGGCCCGTGCCCGCGGATCGACAGGAACTCCTCGAGCTCGCGACGACCCTCGACCGAGCCGATCTCATAGAACCGTTCGGTCGCCTCGTATCCGGCGAGGGATCCCTCGTCGGCCAACGAGCTGAGCAGCGGTGCGAGATCGGCGACTCGACCCGGCTCGACCCGGTCGAGGATGACGTCGCGCCGGAACGCCGAGAGCCCGTAGTCGATCCACCGCATCTGCGCCGGTCTCGACTCGAGGTTCTTCGCGTACCGCACCACGCGGCCGTGTTCGAAGATCACGTTGCTGGTATCCCAGCGGCCGGAGTTCTCGAACACCGTCATGAGGGCCGGCTCGGGACGGCTGCGAAGCACACGCAGAACGTCGGCCGGGTCGACCCGCAGCCAAGAGTCGCCGTAGAGCACGAGAAAGTCTTCGGCCAGCGATCCCTGCGCCAGCGCCAGCCCCAGGGCACCGGCCGTCCCGCGGAGGTTCGGCCCTTCATCCACATAGGACACATCAAGACCCCACCGGGACCCATCGCCGACGTACGCCATGACGTCATCACCGAGATAGCCGATGCAGTACACGACGGAGGCGATGCCGGCGTCGGCCAACCACTGGAGCTGGAGCTCGGCGAAGGGCTTCCCGTTCACGGGCAGCAGCGTCTTCGGTACCGTCCGGGTCTCCGGCCACATCCGGGTCCCGACACCGCCGGCGAGAATCACACACTGCATGCCAGATCCAGCTCAGCCGCGGACGAGCACGACGCTGCCGTCGTTGTCAAAGGTGAACCGCACCTCGGCCAGGCCTTCCGCCGTCATGGCCGACCGGAGCCGGCGCGGGTCGCGGGTGTAGAAGAGCAGGAACCCTCCGGCGCCGGCGCCGACGAGCTTTCCGCCGACGGCCCCGTTGGCACGACCCAATTCGTACCAGCGGTCGATGTTCGGATTGGACATCGACGTGGAGCGCTTCTTCTTGTGCTCCCAATGCTCGTGCATGAGCGCGGCGAAGCCTTCCACGTCGCCGTTCTCCAACGCGGACTTGCTGCGCAGTCCGAGTTCCTTGACGTAATGAAGGTTGTCAATCATGGAGGCATCGCCCGCGGCGGACTTCGACCGCTGCTCCGCGAGCACCTGGTCGGCGCCGCGGGAGTACCCGGTGAAGAACATCAGCAGGTGCTCTTCGAGCTCGTGGAAGGTTTCGGTGCTGATGGCCAACGGCGCGACGGTCACTGTCCCGTCGGGCTCGAATGTGTACGTCTTGAGGCCACCGAACGCGGCCACGTACTGGTCCTGCTTGCCAACTGGCCGGTTGAGTCGCTCGATCTCGATCCGGCAGGCCTCGTCCGCGACCGGACCGGCACTGACGTGGTCGCGACGCATCGCATAGATCGCCCGCAGTAGGCCCACCGTGAACGAACCCGACGATCCGAGGCCGGTGCCGGACGGGATGTCGGCGGTGCTCACGATCTCGACGGACGGCTCGACGTTGTGCGCCAGCAACGCCTCCCGCACGATGGGGTGCTCGATCGCGCTCGCGTCGTCGACGCGCTCCAACGCCGAGTACTTCAGGAAGTAGTCGGGCGTGAACGTGCGGTTGATGCTGATGTAGATGTACTTGGAGATGGCCGCGGAGACCACGACCCCGCCGTACTGCTCGTAGTAGGACGGCAGGTCGGTGCCGCCACCGCCGAGGGTGATCCGGAGCGGGGTGCGAGTGATGATCATGCTGCTGCCTACTCGTGCGGTACAGTCGCCACGGCCGCCATCTGCCAGCCGAGGGGGAAGGTGTCCATGCTGTGCCGGAATCCCCAGCCGAAGAACGACTGGAGCGCGGCTTCGCCCGGGATCGTCCGCTGGCCCGGGGCCCGGTCGTTGACATCGGCGATGAGCCGCTTGCCCCGGGCGATGACCGCGAGCTTGTAGAGGTTGAAGAACGGGAAGCCGGCTCGGAGCACCCTGTCCACGCGGTATCCCGCATCGGTGAGAACACTCCTGAGCTTGCCAGCCGTGAAGTGTTGGTAGTGACCGATGTGGTGGTCGAACGCGGAGCGCGGGCCGCCGGGCACCGTGACGACCAGCCGGCAGCCGGGCGCGAGCAGGGCGCGAGCGTTGCGAATCAACGTGGTGGGATCCTCGACGTGCTCGAGCACCTCCGAACAGACCGCGGTCGTCGCCGGTGGCTGATCGGCCCCGAGCGCCGTGGGCTGGAGCAGATCGACCTGGCGGAACTGGACCTTGAGACCCTCCGCCTCCGCCCGGCTCCGGCCGCGGGCCACGCCCTCGGCGCTGTACTCCACGCCCCAGATCGCGAGATCCGGATACCGGCGCTGCAGGTCCAGCGCGAACTCTCCCTGCCCGCAACCGATGTCGAGCACCGTCGCGCCCAGCGGCGGACGGCCCATCAGCTTGAGCAGTAGCGTCCGGCGATAGATGTTCGCGGGGTTACCATCGGCCGCCTCGCCGTAGGAGTCCCAGTGGCCGTCCCAGTCGTAGGACTCGGGGTCGTCTGACTGCCGCGGGTGCCTGTGCCCGCTCGCGTCGGCGCTCACAGCGTGAACCCCGCCGCCTTGGCGTCGTTGTAGAACATTCGCACGGTCTCCAACGAGAACTCATCCAGTGACTTGCCGAACAGCTCGAGCTTGGCGAGCGTGTCGTGCGTGACGGTGATGATGTCGACCCCGAGGTCGTCGGCCTGTCGGACGTTCAGGATCTCGCGTGGGCTGGCCCAGAGCAGGCTGATGTCGGATGCCGCGGACGTGATCTCGAGCGAGGACGCCATGATCGGCAACGGATCCCGACCGGTGTCGGCGATGCGGCCCGCGAACACCGACACGATGGCGCCCCGGGTGCCGGCCAGGGCCCGGGTCACGGACTCGACCTGCGCCACGGTCATCAACGCGGTCACGTTCAGCTGCACGCCGTCGCGAGTGAGGGTCTCGATCACAGAGGTCGTCGGGTTGCCCTCGGTGTCGGTGACCGGGACCTTAACGAACACGTTCGGAGCGAACGACGCGAGGAGCCTCGCCTGGCGGACCATGCCCGCCGGATCGTCCGCGAACACCTCGAACGAGATCGGCCGGTCGGTGATGGCGTCCAGGACCTTGCGCGCGAACCCCTCGTAGTCGGTGATCCCTGACTTGCGCATCAGCGTGGGGTTGGTCGTGAAGCCGGCAATCTCCGGCCGCTCCGCGAGCGCGACCATGTTCTCCAGATCGGCCCCGTCGGCGAAGATCTTCACGTGCTTCAGTCCGAGGTGGTTCATACGGTTGTCCCCCGTTGATGATGTGCTTCGATGAATGGCACCGCGTCGAGCAGGCTCGACGCGGTGGCCAGAGCGCCGAGGGCCGGCCGCTCGCCGTAGTCGCGCTTGATGTATATGGCCGGAACGCCGGCGTTGTGGGCAGCCTCGACATCGCGCCAGCGGTCACCGACGCCAAAGCTCGACGGCAGGTCGAGGTTCAGTCGCCGGGCCGCATCGAGAAACATGCCCGGCTTCGGCTTGCGGCAGTCGCACTGGTCGGCGTCATCGTGCGGGCAGACGACGATGTCGTCGAGCGGAAGCGACTCTCGCAGCAGCGCGTGCATGCGGTCGACCTCATCGCGCGTCTGAGTCCCGCGCGCGATGTCCGGTTGGTTGGTGACGACCACCAGGACGTAGCCGAGCTCGCGCAGCCTTTCGCAGGCCTCGGGCACCCCTTCGATGATGCGCATGTCGGCCAGGGTGGGTGGCGGTACCGGTGTGCCGTCCCGGACCGTGACCTCGTTGAGCACCCCGTCCCGGTCAAGGAAGACGGCCGGACTGGGCACAGTGGACAGATGCGCGTTCAATCGTTGAACCTGCCTTCGCGGGCGTCTGCGAGCATCGACACCAACGAATCGCGCAGCGCCTGCCGGCACGTACGCTCGTTCTTCCACCCGAGCGCCCGGATCCGGGACGAGTTGAGCCGCACGACAGGCACGTCGCCCTTCCAGCCCCGGTCCCCGCCGGTGTACTCGAACGCGGTCGCGCCGGCCGGAAGGTCGAGCACGTCCACCGCGAGCTCGGCGATCTCGGTGACGGTGACGTAGTCCTCGGTCGCGACGTTGAAGACCGCGAACGGTTCCGTCACCGTGCGGGCGGCGGTGAGGACCGCGGCGATCACGTCCTCGACGTGCACGTAGGACTTGCTCTGGCGGCCGTCGCCCAGGATCCGCAGCCGGCTCGGATCGGCCAACAGCCGGCGCACGAAGTCGTACCCGACCCCGTGGGTCTGCCGCGGCCCGACCACGTTGCCGAAGCGGAAGCAGCGCGCGTTGAGCCCGAACATGAACGCGTACGACGCCAGCAGCGCCTCGCCGGCGAGCTTGCTCGCACCGTACGTGGAGACCGGAACCATCGGGCCGTGGTTCTCGTCCGCCTCGAGCTCGCCGAGGTCGCCGTAGACACCGCTGCCCGACGCGTACAGGACCAGCTCGACTCCGGTACGGCGGGCGGCCTCGGCGACATGATGCGTGAGCACCGTGCCCTGATCGAAGTCGATCGCGGGGTTGGTGACCGCGGCCGCGATGTCCGGGTTGGACGCGAGGTGGATCACCGTGTCGTGACCCGCGACCGCCGCGCAGAGCGCCTCGAGGTCACCGACCTCGCCGACCGCCACGCTCAGTCGCGGATCGGCGGCCGCCGCCGCGAGGTGCCAGCGCCGCCCCGACGAGAAGTTGTCGAAGACGGTGACCGCCTCCGTCGCGGGGTCGGCGAGCAGAGTCTCGACGAAGTGACCGCCGATGAAGCCGGCGCCTCCGACGACGGCGATTCTGCGCAGGGGCGCGGTCATTTCAAGGACTCCCAGCGGGTGGCCGCGCGAGCGAGCGCGGGGTGCGATACCAGCAGGTGCCATACGACGGCGCACAGGCCCTCGGTATGTGGCGTGATGTGTGCGGAGTACAGCGGCGGGATCACCACGCACGCCTCGGCGACCCGGGCCGTCATTCCACCGTCCCGCCCGACGATGCCGAAGACCGGCGTGCCCACCTGCCCGGCCAGCTGCAACGCCGCGACGATGTTCGTGGAGACCATCTTGACGTCGTCGCCGCCGCCGACCGAGAAGATCAGCAGAGCATCGGTGGGCGCGAGCCGGGATCCCTTGAGCCAGGCGGAGAAGGTGGTGTCCCAACCCTCATCGTTGGCCCGCGCGGTCAGCTCGGAGACGTTGTCGGTCGGCGTGTACGTCTCGATGTCGCAGATCTTGCGGAAGTCGTTGACCGCGTGCGACGCGTGCCCGGCCGAGCCACCGACGCCGAGGATGAACAGGCGGCCACCGCGTTCGCGCACCGCGGCCAGCCCGCGCGCCACCGCTTCGACGGCGTCGGTGTCGATCGCCTCGATGACGGCGACCGACTCGGCCAGAAACTCCTTGCTGAAGGTCACTCCGCACTACTCCTTGTTGTTGTGGCAAACGGTGGTCGGGGTCGCGGCGAACTCAGGCCGACCGCGTCGGTTCGGCCTCACCCGCGCCGTTACCTCCGTACCGGACCCGCGTGGCGTGCAGCAGCAACGTGAAGCAGAACGTCGAGAACCCGACGATCATGAGCAGTAGTCCGGTGATGGCCAGGTGGTTCAGTGTCGACAGTGGACTTGGCAGCCGGAACGAGTGGGACACGTAGTAGATCGCGAGCACCAGGTCCAGAACAAACCCGATCCCGAACGCCGCAGCGCTGACCAGGACCGTCGGCGTGTACCGGAACAGCCGCTGCCACCTGTCTCTTCGTTCCCCGCTGTAGTCGAGAAAGACGTGCGCGAGACAGCCGAAGTAGATGCTCTGCAGGCCGACCACAGACAGCGTCAGGCCAATCAGCATGAAGTACAGACTGAATGTCACCCGGCCGATGGTGATCGGGCCGAAGGTGAGCGGCAGGGTCAACATCAGGCCGAGGGTCAGCATCGCGATGCCCGGTTTGAAGAGGAAGAACTCGGCACCGTGGACGAACATCGCACGCAGGTTGATCCACGCCGCGGCGAACGGCGAGAACCACCCGGACCGCTTGTGATGCGACAGCCGGCCGTCACGGTCCTTGTAGAACGTCACGGGTACCTCGACGGTACGCAGATGCATCCGGACGGACTTCAGGACCATTTCGGAGGCGTACTCCCACGACTGGGACACGAGCCCCATGCGGATCAGCGCGTCGCGGGTGATGCCGCGCATTCCGCAGTGGATGTCGCTGAACCTGCTGCCAAAGAGCAGGTTGAGTGCCCATGTGGTGACTGGCGTGCCGAGGTACTGATGCAGCCACGGCATGGCGCCCGGTTCGATCGACCCACGCCACCGGGATCCCATCGCGAACTCGGCACCGTTGCGCATCGCCTCGACGAACAGGCTCACCTTGCGGAAGTCGTAGGTGCAGTCCGCGTCGCCCATCACCACGTAGCGCCCGCGCACGAACGGGATCGCGTCGATGTAGGCACGACCGAGGCCACGCTTCGGCGCCTTCAGCACGCGGGCACCGCCGGCGAGGGCGATCTCCGCGGTCGCGTCCGTTGAGCTGTCCACGATCAGGATCTCGCCGACGACTCCGGCCGAGCGCAGGCCCTCGTGGCACCACGCAACGAAGTCGCCGACCGTGAGCGCCTCGTTGACGGCCGGAATGAGGATGGTCACCTCGGGATTGACCGCGTCGTTCTCCGGCACGAGCAGGCGCACGTCGGGCTCGGCCATCGGCTCGGTGTCGATCGCAAAGGGGGATACGTCCGCCGTCACGTGAGTCATGGGGTCGCTCCTGTTGGGGGGTGTGAGCGGCGCAGCGCCCGCAGGGCCACCGGCTGGCGTGCGGGAGCGATAGGGGCGGCCGAGCAGGACCACACTCTAGCGGGTCATCGGGCCATCTCGGGTACCGACCGTTACGGTCGGCGACCGGTCGCGGCTCGGCGCCGCGAGCCGCGCCGGAAGCGCTCTCCGAGACCGCCCGACCTCGCGGACGCATGGTGGTCGATTGACCACGCAACGCACATGTCCATGCGCAAGAATTCGGCGTTATATCCGGTTGTGGGTCTAGCGTCCGTCTATTGAGGACACCACGGGTGTTGCCCGAGGGTTCCCGGTTCGCCCGGGCCTGGCACGGGCGTCTAGCATGCCCGCGGGAGCGAGGCCAGCCTCGGTCCGACGGTACCGGGAGGACGTGTGCTTGATTCACGGGTGGCGACCCACCGCGCCGCCGCGGCGGCGCACCCCGTGAGCCTGCTCGGCCGCCTCTACCGACTCGTCCGGGACAACCGGGCTCTGGTTGTGCTGCTCGCCGCCGCCACCGTGATCCGGTTGCTCATCATGATCGCCTACCAACCCGCGCTCTCGTTCGGCGGTGACAGCGCGAGTTACATCGAGGCCTCGTACCTGCCCTTGCGACCCAAGGCCACGTTCGCGATCGGGTACGTCCCGTTCCTCAAGCTCTTCCGACCCACCGGCACGCTCTTCTCCGTCGTGGCGGCACAGCATCTCCTCGGCCTGCTGATGGCGGTGGCGATCTACGCAGTGCTACGCCACCGGGGCGTACGGACCTGGCTCGCGTGCCTGGCCGTGGTGCCGATCCTGTTCGACTCGCTGGAGCTGGTCCTCGAGCACGCGATCATGGTCGAGACGTTCGCCATGAGCCTCATGGTGGCGGCGTTCGTGCTGCTGCTCTGGCCGCGGAAACCCGGCGTGCTCGTCAGCTTCCTCGCGGGGGGTCTGCTGATCTCCGCGTGGTTCGTCCGCGCCCCGCTGATTCCGGTCGTGGTTCTGGTAGGGATCTACCTCGCGATCCGGCGGATCGGGTGGCTTCCGTGGCTTGCCTTCGTGGTCGCTGCCGGCGTGCCCTACACGGTCATCGTGACCGCGATCGGCGACCGCGTCAGTCCCTACACCGCGAACTACACCTCGTACTACGGACGGGTCGCCGGGTTCGCCAAGTGCGACCAGCTCACCTTGACCGATGCCGAACGCGCGCTCTGCCCGTCGCCGGCCGTATCGGGCCACGAGCCCGGTTGGTACATCTGGGTCAGCGAGAGCCCCGGCTATCCATACCGGAACAACGGGGCGAACTATCCGGTACTGCGGCAGTTCGCCATCGACGTGGTACGCCAGCAGCCGATGGACTATCTCCGGGTCGCGGGCACCGAAACGGCTGCGCAGTTCGTGGACGGGGTTCCGTTGCGCACGGAGTACCAGTGCACCCGACAGCAGTACACGTTCCCGCGGTCGTTCAACTGGGCCGAGCCGGCGGGACCCACGTGCCGGACCGACCTCGCCTCCGGCGACTTCCGCGTGCTGCCGCGCGACTGGAGGGACACGCCACTGGCCACGCCGCTCTCGACCGCCATCGAGAAGTACGGCCTGTACGTGCGTACGCCGCACCTGGCCATCCTGGGCACGTACATCCTCGTGGGTGCGGCCGCGATCGTTGCGATGCGAGGGCGACGGCGGCGGAGGGCCGCCTCGGCCGCGCCCACCGACGAGCTCCCGGCCGACTCCGTCGCGCCGCGACTGACCGAGGACACGACCGACGCGGCGCCGGAGACCGGGCCGCTCACGCGAGACGCGGTGATGCTCGCCGTGGTCGGCCTGGCGATCATCGTGTTGCCGGTGGCGGTGTTCATGTACGAGGCGCGGTACGCGCTCCCGGCGTTGCCGCTGGTCGGCCTGGCGGCCGGCCTGTCCGCTGAGGCGCTGCTCAGGAATCGGGCCCGGCGGCGCGAGCGCGTTCTCTGACCACGCGACGCGCTCGTCAGGGGCTACTGACGGGCGCGGCCTCGGCGTCGCGCGGCGCCGGGAGCGTGTCGGCGGCCGTGGCCGCGCGGGCGAGCCGCCGTACCGCGAGTTCCGCCAGCAGGGCAGTGCCGTCGGCCAGCACGCCGTCGTCGAACCGGGCCTGCGGGGCGTGGTTGACGGGCGCCGTGGCCGGGTCGAGCTCCGGCGGGCAGGCGCCGAGGAACACGAACGTCCCGGGCACCGCCGCCAGGACGAACGAGAAGTCCTCGGAACCCGACTCGGGGTGCTCCATCCACCGGTACCGGTCCGCGCCGTACAGGTCGGTGACCGTGGCGGCGACGAACTCGGCCTCGGTGTCGTCGTTGACGGTCACCGGATAGCCGTCCCGGCGGTCGATCTCGACCTCGAGGCCGTGCGCGTGGGCGATGCCGGTGAGCACCTCGTTGATGCTCTGGTGCACCTTCGCCCTCGCCTCGGGCGAGAACGACCGCACCGTGCAATCGAAGTGGGCCGACGCGGGAATGACGTTCGCCGCAGTACCGGCGTGGAAGCTGCCCACGGTGATCACCACCGGGTCGAAGATGTCGTGGGCCCGGGTCACCCGGGTCGACAGCGCGGTGACCATCTCGCACGCGGCCGGGATCGGGTCCTTCGCGCGGTGCGGCCGGGAGCCGTGGCCGCCCTGACCGAGCACCGTCACTCCGATCGTGTCGGAGGCCGACATCAGTGATCCACGACGACCGCTGAACACGCCGCGCGCGTTGTGCGCCGAACTGACGTGCAGCCCGTAGGCGGCGACCGCGCGGCTCCCGGCGGCGTCGAGCACCCCCTCTTCGATCATCGGTTCCGCGCCGCCCGGTCCCTCCTCGGCCGGCTGGAACATGAACACGATGCTGCCGGGCAGTTCGTCGCGCCGGGCCGACAGCAGCCGCGCCACGCCGACCAGGATCGCCATGTGCAGGTCGTGCCCGCAGGCGTGCATCGCCCCGTCGATCTGGGACGCGAACGGCTCACCGGACAGCTCGCCGACGGGCAGCGCGTCCATGTCGGAGCGCAGCAGCACGGCCGGACCGGGCCGCCCGCCGCGCAGCACCGCGGTCACCGAGCTCAATGCGGCACCGGTGGTGACCTCCAGCGGCAGGCCGTCGAGGGCGGCGAGCAGCTTGGCCTGGGTCATCGGCAGGTCGCTGCCGATCTCCGGTTCGCGATGCAGTGTCCGCCGCAGTTGCACCAGGTCGGTCTGGATGGCCCGGGCATCCTCCAACAGCGTCATGCCGCCCTCCTTCCAGAACCTTCTATGAAACGACGCCTTCCGGGAGGCTAACGCAGTCTGTTCCGTGCGGCGCGTC
>Ga0163163_10004737_pt1 | contig 11658 bp, 8 predicted proteins | sample S65metaG_FD_119766 | JGI IMG/M metagenome (GOLD analysis project Ga0163163, IMG submission 119766) | Switchgrass rhizosphere microbial communities from Kellogg Biological Station, Michigan, USA - S6-5 metaG | ecosystem: Host-associated > Plants > Roots > Rhizosphere > Soil | place: USA: Michigan... | reverse complement strand
TCAGGGGCGCCACATAGTTACACGGCCGAGGTCTCGTCCAACGGCAATTACGGCACCACCGACATTCAAGCCACATCGAATGAAGTTGCCCTTACTCGGCAGGCCTGGACTGTGTCACTTTCCGGGTCGTCCGTCACGGGCACCGGGACCAACCCGTCAACCGTGACGACTCTCTCGGCAACCGCAAACCAGAATGCGGCCAACACCGGCGGAACGTACGCGATCAAAATAGTCGACTACACCTTGGGCACGGTGGTCAATTCGTGCTTCGCGTCCACATGCACGACTTCAATCTCACGCCCAGCATCGAGCCCGCCGCACTCCTACGTTGCCTACGTTGCGATTGGTTCGACTGTTCCCCTCACGGACGTCCAAGCGTCGTCGAACGGATACTCGGCCGACAATGGTTCGGGCGCGGTGCTGGCGGGCGAGTCTACCGGCGGCAAGAACGCAAGCGAGAAGGCGTGCCAGTGCTCGCATGCGGATCCGGTGAACACGGCGACAGGGGAGTTCTTCCTCTCTGCGTCGGATATCGGAATCGTCGGGGTGGGACCCGGATTGTCAATCGGGCGAGCCTATTCGACCACGAACGCTGCCGTCGATGGCCCGTTCGGTTACGGCTGGTCGGCGAACTTCTCCTCGAACCTGACGGTAGTGACCGCTGGCACGACGGCTGATCCACTGCCGCGTCAAGTCCAGGTGACGCAGGAGAATGGCGCGACGGCGTTGTTCACCGAGAGCGCGACAGGGGTCTATTCAGCTCCGCTGCGTGTGCTCGCGACGTTGACCCACGATGCGACGACCGGTCGTTGGACATTCATCCGTCAGTCGCGACAGGTGATGGTGTTCGACTCGAACGGGCTGTTGCTGTCGGTGGCGGACCTCCACGGCACCGCGATCAACATCGGCCGCGACGGTTCGGCTCACGTCACGAGCCTCACCGCAACTGGAGGCCGCGTCCTGACACTTACGTGGACCGGTTCTCACGTCACGGGTGCCGCCGATTCGGCGGGGCGCACCGTCTCATACGGATATGACGCATCCGGCAACCTCACCTCGGTAACAGGTGTCGACGGAACCACGATGTCGTATGGGTACGCCACTGGTCACTACATGACGACTGTCACGAAGCCTGGCGGCGGAGTGACCACCAACACCTTCGATTCCTCGCATCGGGTGACGAAGCAAGTCGATCAGCTCGGTCGAGCTACGACGTTTGCGTATGGGGCCACGAGCACGACGACCACGGCGCCCGATGGTTCGGTCACGGTCGAGGGTTACAACAACGGGCAGCTGATTTCGCAGACGCGCGCGTCCGGCACCAGCCTTGCCGAGACGACGAACTACGCCTACGACTCGGCAAACAACGTCACAACGGTCACGGATCCACTTGGCAAAGCAACCAGCTACACCTACGACGCGAATGGCGACAAGCTCTCCCAGACTGATCCGCTGAATCGCACGACGACGTGGACCTATGACGGGCTCGGGGACATCACTTCGGTCACCGATCCTCTCGGGCGGGTCACGACCTCCACCTACAGCCTGGCCGGAGATCTGCTCAGCCTCACGTCGCCGACCAGTCGGTCGCAGTCGTGGACGTACAACTCAGACGGCACAGTTGCGAGTTGGATCGACGGCTTGGGTAAGACCACCCACTACGGCTACGACAGCGCGGGGGACCAGTCCAGCACAACCGATGCGGACGGCCGGGTCCGGTCGATCGGGTACGACACCGCGGGCATCGTGACCTCGACCACAGACCCAGCGGGCAAGGTCACGACGATCACGTCCGACGCCGCAGCGCGGGTCCTGACGGTGACCGACCCTAATGGACACACGACGAGCTACAGGTACGACGCGGACGGGAACCGCACCACCATTCAGGATGCCCTCGGTCACACCACGACCAGCGCTTACGACCTCGCAGGTCAGCTGACCGGGGTCACGGATGCGAACGGCAAGACCACTCACTACACCTACAGGCCGACGGGCTATCCGGCGACCAAGACCGATCCGAACTCCCACACGACCAGCTACACGTACAACGCGCTCGGGCTGCTGACTTTGGTCACGGATCCGGCCGGCCATGCGACGCAGCTCGGCTACGACGGTGCAGGACGCCGCGTTTCCGTGACATTGCCCTCGGGGTCGGAGAGCACCGTTGCTTACGACGTCGCAGGCCAGGTGATCGCGTCCACCGACGCCAACGGAAAGACCACTAGCTACAGTTACGACCTCGACGGGGAGCAGACCGCGGTCACCGACCCGCTTGGCCGGGTAACACACACCTCGTACACCGGCGACGGGCAAGTCCACTCAGTCAGCTACCCCGACTCGAGCGTTGAAACCTACAGCTATGACGCCCTCGGTCAGACCACCGATTTCCAGAACGCGGACGGCGCCCATACCACCTACAGCTACGACGACGCGGGCCTGCTGACCAGCAAGACCGAGCCCGGGTCGATCACCACCGGCTACACCTACAACGCAGCCGGGCTGCCTGCCGTCACCACCAAACCGGATGCTTCCACCGTCACGACCAGCTACGACGATGCGGGCCAGTTGACGGGTATCCACTACAGCGCGACTGGTTCGACCGACACCAGTTATAGCTACAACGCCGACGGTCAACGCGTCAGCATGACCGACACGACTGGCACGAGCTCCTACAGCTACGACAACACGGGCAGGCTCACCGGCCAGACCAACGGCGCAGGGCAGACCATCGGGTACGGCTACGACAACGCCGGACAGCTCACCTCGCTGACATATCCGGGCAGCCGTACCGTCTCGTACACCTACAACAATGTCGGTCGGATGTCTTCGCTCACCGACTGGTCCGGCAACAAGACCGACTTCACCTGGACAGTAGACGGCCAGCTCGCCTCGCAAGCCGACCCGAACGGTGTCACCCAATCCCGCAGTTACGACGCGGCCGGTCACACCACGGGAATCACGACGTCTACTACCGCCGCCACGCTCGCAGTGTTCGGCTACGGGTACGACGCCGCGGGACAGCTGACATCCGACAGCATCACCGATCCGAGCAGCACCAGCGCCTCTACGCATAACTACGGCTACGACCCCATCGGGCAGCTGACGACGGTGAACGACGGGACGATCACGTCCAGCTACGGTGCAACCTCGGCCGGCGCGATCACGTCCACGACTCCGGGTAACGCCCTCGCCTACAACTCTGCGCAGCAGCTCACCTCGCTGACCCCCTCGAGTGGACCGGTCGTTTCGTACGTCTACGACGCCAACGGCGCACGCACCAGTTCAACCGTTGCGGGCACCGAGAGCACCGGACCCAGCACCACCAGCTACAGCTACAGCCCAACCGGCTCGTTGGCGTCGGTCACACTGCCCGCCACGGTCACGGCTCCTGCAGCGACATTCAGCTACACCAGCGACGGCGACGGACTGCGGCAATCCCGTACCGCGGGGGGCGCCACCGACAACTTCCTCTGGGCCACCGGCGGAAGCCTTCCGCTGCTGCTCGACGACGGAACACACAGCTATATCTACGGCCCCTCGAGCGCGCCGGTCGCGCAGGTCACGGACAGCAGCGGCACCGTCCAATACCTTCACTCCGACCTGATCGGCTCGACTCGCGTCGTCACCAGCAGCGGCGGGAGCGTCGCCGGGACCACCCGATACGACGAATACGGCAACGCCGTCAGCAGCGGAACAACCTCCGCCATCGGCTACAGCGGCAACTGGACCGACCCAGACACGGGACTCGTCTACCTCCGAGCCCGCGACTACGACCCCCGTACTGCACAGTTCACGACTGTCGACCCCGCGGTCGACAGCACCCGCCAGCCGTACGCCTACGTCGCCAACGACCCGCTCCTGCTAACTGATTCGACAGGTTTGGACTTCTGGGGCGATTTCGCCAACAACGCGGCAGCGTTCGGTGCAGGCGTCCTCGACGGCGCAACCTTCGGTCTGTCGTCAGCAGTTCTCGGTGCCGTGGTTCCCGGCTACAACTGCCTCATCAAAGACAACGCGTTCTTCACCGCAGGCAGCATCGTGGGGACGATCGTCAGCAGCGTCGCGATAACAGCGCTCACAGCGGGAGCCGGAGGAGGACTCGCGTTCGCTGGTATCGCAGGACGACTCGCTATCAAAGAGGCTGTCAGTGTGGCCGTATCTGCCTCAAGACGCCTGCTAACTACCGGCGTAGAGAAGCTCGCCGCCAAGTTTGGAGGGGAGTCGGCGGCATCCTTTTCACAACGAGCTGCTGCAAAGGGCGTAGAGGATGCTGGCGAGGCGGCGCTTCGCTCCCCGAGTTTCATCGTGAAACCAAACGGTGAGACCCTCATTGTGCCCAAGGGCGCAGAGGGACCTGTCCCCGTTCGGAGCGGAAATGGCTTCATGTTCCGCGGTGGAAGCGGCAGCCATGGGCTTAGCGATGCTGCCTCTGAGGTACGAATCATGGATCCCGTCGCTGGCGGTCCGTACCCGAAGGCGAATGGGTATGCTTCGTACCTGAACAGTGGGCGCCAGACAATCAATCCGTTTACCGGGCAGACAGTTGCGAAATCCAGTTCGTGGTGGCACTGGGAGTTCGAGCCGTGAAAATCGAGAATCTTCTGGTCTTGCCAGGCCGCCGGTCTCTCGCGGCCGTGCCCGAAGCCGATCCCCTCAGAGACGTTGATGCTCTCCTTGAGGCGGCTCTTCTCGATATCAGGTTCGATGCGACCACTTCGTCTCTTTGGCTTCTGTTCGATTGTCGAGGAGCTGTCCACCTGGAAATGGGAAACACCGCTGTTGTCGTTGTCCAACACGCGACCGGCGTGCGATGGCACGCCGCCCCACAGCCAGCTAGGACATGGCGCTCAGTCATGAGTTGGCGGCCATCCGCCGACGCCGGAGCGTTTTCCTGCACCGCAGAGCTATACCCCGAATCCGTCGTTCAGATCGAGGGGGCCGCCGCAGAGTCATACATCGGCAACATTCCCGGCGGAAATGACGCGCCGCCCAACTTTGTGACTGCGCCTGACGAAGAAATCCGCACCAAGCTCGCCAGATGGGACTCGGAATTCGAGGTTATCCATGCTTCATTCACGGATGACTGATGGTCTTGAGCCGGCCGCAGTCTGGGATCTACAACACATCGGAAGACGATTGATGGGATCCCAAAGACACCGCTTAGACCAGCGAATCGAAATCGGACCACCTTGACATCAATGATTGCAGCGTTTGTCTTGCGGTCCCGAGCTGCGCAGCGAGGATCTCCTCCTGCGGCGGGCCCCACGAAACGCCCACAAATCATGCGCTTCGAGATGCATCTATCTGGATCGACTCGCTCTAAAGTGACCCGTGATTTGGCGCCTTTTGGGCGAAGGTCCCGCACTGCAGGGTAGGTGTTTGAGTTCAAATCCCACCGGTACCGCCATGAAAAACCCCTGTTTATCAGGGGTTTTTCTCTTTTTCGCCGATATCCTCGTAGGCCGATGACAACAACGCGGCATCACCCCGACGCGGTTTGAATCATTGCGACCCGTTTTCGATTGTTGTCACCTGCCTGCATGGCACGAAGAAGGTCAGCGGTCTCCGTCAGCTAAGAGACATGAAGAAGTGACCTTCGCAGTACACCCCGACGCCTACGTCACCATCGAGCGGGTGAATGCCTCCGCCGGGGCCTCCGGGATGGCAGCTGATCGCCCTGACGGAGCTGCTGAAGAGGGTGGGCGATGATATGTGGTTTGCCCCCGAATGCGGGTAGTGCGCCCCGTCCACCTTGCTCGATAGCTTTACTCAACTTCTACGAGAGGCTCCCTGCATGCGCCCCTTCAGTATTGCCATCGCCGCTATCGCGATTCTCGCTTCGACCGCCCTCGTGCCGCCGATCGCCGCGGCCGCCGCTGACCCCTCCGCGATCATCGCCGACGACGCCTGCACAGCCACTTCGCTGCCGGCTAACGATGACGGTTACAGCGACCAAGTGAGCCTGAGGACCTGCCGACCTTGATCATCACAGATAGCGCGGGAGCGCACACCGTCAAGTCAGCTGACCATGCCGCTGGGACCGTCGGAAGCTACTTCACCTCCACGATCACGCTGACCAATACGACATCGATCGCCGGACCTGTCCATGTCGCGGGCGACTTCAGCTGCAACTCGAATGGCCGCATCGATGGTGATCTCGATGTCACGGGCACCGTCTATCTCACCAACAACTGCATTGTCACCGGAAGCGTCCGAGCAGGAGGATCGGCGAAGCTGGATTCGACTTCGACCATTCAAGGGAACCTGATCTCCGAGGGAGACCTGACTTTCCAATCGACCGCCAGAATCGGCGGTTCTATCTATCTGGCGGGTTCGCTCATATCGTCCGACGGCAAGTCGTCCGACTATCTGACCTCACATGGACAGATCGGGGGCACTGTTGGCGAAGGGGTCCTTCTGCCGGCCGCCTCGCATCCGTCGACCGCTGATGCAGTCGATTCGGCCAGTCAGTGGCCGGGCATGACCGTGACGTCCTGGGCGAAGTGGATGAATGACACTGCGGGCGCAACTCGGCGCCGAGCTGGTCGCAGGGTCTTGCCGCGAATCCCGGCTGCACGATGGCATCGTGGAGCGTCAACGGCACGGTTGCTTCTCTTGCTGGCGACACGCTTGTCGACGCGACCGGCGTGGGCTGCCCCACGGTGACCCTTCAAGGGATGACCTTGCGCATCTCCGGGGACGTGACCATCCTGGCGGATGCGTTCTCCTCCGTGAACGGTCTGACGATCCAATCCGCCGATGGGCTGAATCACACCTTGAACATCGTCAGTCCGGGGCCAAGGTCATGCAGTTCATCGCACACGGTTTATCTGTCAGCTTCAACGACATCGGATGATCACGTGCTGTTGAACGTGGATGCCGCGGGCAAGCTGACCGTCGATGGGGCCTCGTCGATCACCGGAAAGGCCTCTGCGGCCTGCCTCGCCGCCAGCGGTTCCGTTACCGTGGGAGGGTCGTCATGACGGACACAGAGGGTGTCGAAGCACCGCGGACCTGGTCCCGCCTCCATCTGATCTGGGCGGTGTCGATTTCGCTGATTCTCGGTGCGATCGGGTTTCTGATTGGACTGTTCGGCTGGTGTGGTGATGACTACTACGGGTGCACGGGGGATGCCGCCAGCACCGTCGCGAGTATCGGGCCTGGCATCCTCCTTCTTCTGTTAGTCGCCGGAGCCATCTATGGCCTGATGCGGGTCGCCCCTTGGTCGGCGTCCGCGGTCGTCCGGAGCAGGGTGGCGTGGATGGCTGCGGGAGGATACCTCCTGCTCGTGCTCGCGTACCTTCTGATAACTGGACTCTGGCCGCGACCATAGCTCGAGCGTCGATCTCGTGACCTTCGGTCGTGAGTTCCTGCGAGCCTTTCCTTTCGTGGCTTGATCTCATGTCGTGGATCGAGCGGACAGGGCTCGCGACAACAGCATGACAACAAACGAGCAGTGTCGTACTGATCGAGGGCGGGTTTACCGCTCCCGAACAACCCCGGAATCACGACGATCCTCAGGTGCTGACTGTAGGAGCAACGAATTCAAATCCCACCGGTACCGCCATGAAAAACCCCTGTTGATCAGGGGTTTTTCTGTCTCTTCCGGTGGAATTGGCTCGATTGACAACAGAAAGCGTCACGCGTTCTGGGTGGCCTGGGCTCCCTTGAGCAGCTTGGCAGTGCCCCACAGCGAGCCGACGTTGGCGCGGTTGGGCTGTTTGACGAGCATCTGCGAGTAGCAGATCGCCCTCGCATGGCAGCTGCAAGGATCTTCCATCTCCCTGCCCATTCCTGGGACTACGTCGCTCGAGCACCTGCGCGATAATCTCGCGGCCGAGGACCTCGTGCTGAGCGATGCCGAGATGCAGTCCCTTGACGCCATTGCCTAGCTGGCGCGGACGACGTAGTACAGCTCCGGGTCCTGGCGAGCGTTGTAGAGGTCCACGTACGCCTTCGCAATGACGGATGGTTCCGCGTCCGGGTGCCCAGCTCCGATCAGCGCACTGATCGCGACGTAGGCGACGTAGACGCCTTTGTCGCGGAGCGCGTTGTGCAGGTTCAGGGTCCAGTTCCGAAGCCCTGCGGTCGCGATGCCGATACTGCCGAAGGCGGGCCTCGGGTTGATGGAGCCTCCGCCGGTCGTGATGAGCACCGTTCCGGAGCCGGCGGCGATCATGTCGGGCAGGACTGCTCCGACCGCGCTGAGGGCACCGCCGAGGTAGAAGTCGATCTGCGGCTGCAGGTTCTCTGCCGTCACCTCCAGCACGTCGGCCGGTGCGAGCGTTCGGTCGGCGGGGGAGAACTCCAAGACGTCGATCGGCCCAAGCTCGGCCTTGATCGCGGCCAGCGCGCTCGTGATCGTGACCGGCGCGCTGACGTCAGCGGTGAATCCGCGCGCGCGGATGCCTTCGCCCTCCAGCGTCTGGACGAGAGCGTCGAGCTTGCTCTGGGTGCGAGCCACAAGAGCGACGTCGAATCCCTCGTGTCCGAAGGCTCGGGCGATCTCGATCCCCAGGCCGGAGCCGGCTCCGATGATGGTGATCAGGGGCATGGGTTAGTCCTTTCGTCTCCTACTACGGAGGGGAGGGTGTGTTGGTGAGCTAAGTGGTGTGGCCGCCGGCCACCTAGGGCGTTGTGGGCGATGCGACTTTTTTCGGTTCCGACGGCGGCGTCTCCGGCGGAACCGAAGAGAGAGCGATGCCGTCGGCGCCGTCGATGTCGAGCGACTCGACGAGGATCTCCCGCTCGATCGTCGTGGCCAGGGGCTTCTCTGTGATCAAGAGCAACAGGATCGCGGCGGCGATCACCAGGGGAACCATGTAGAGGAATACGGGTGTGAGTGCGTCATTATAGGCACCGACGATCACCTGACGAATCGCGTCGGGCAAGTGTCGCACTGCTGCCGGCGTGAACGAGTTGCTGCCGCCGGCCGCGGAGCCGGCGCCGGCAGGGAGACGTTCTTTGAGCAGATCAGTGAGCTTGGCGACGAACAGGCTGCCGACGACGGCGGTCCCCAAGCTGGCACCGATCTGTCGGAAGTAGTTGTTCGCGGCGGTTGCGGTCCCCACTTGCGAACCGGGAAAGGTGTTCTGCACGATCAGGATGAGGATCTGCATGCTCATTCCCAAACCCAGGCCCATGATGGCCAGGTACGAGCACAGGATCCAGATCGCCAACGACGGGGTCATCGTGGACAGCAGGAACAGCGAGATGGCGATGATTGTCGTTCCGACGACGGGAAGCCACTTGTAGCGACCGAACTTGCTGACCAGCTGACCCGAGACGATCGAACTGACCAGCAGCGCCGCCATCAGCGGAATCATCAGCAGGCCGGCCTGAGTCGCGTTCACCCCGGTGACCATTTGCAGGTAGGTCGGGAGGTAGGCGATCGCCCCGAACATCGCGATTCCCGTGATCAAGCCTGCTGTCGTGGTCAGGTTGAAGTTGCGTTCCTTGAACAGGTGAAGCGGCATGATCGGCTCGGCCGCGCGACGCTCGACGAGCACGAATGCCACGCCCGCCACAACGGTGGCGACGATCAGGGAGATGATCACGGCTGAGTTCCAGTCGTAGGTCCTCCCACCCCAGGTCGTGATCAGGACGAGGCCGGTTGATGCGGCGGCCAGAAGGCCCATCCCGGGGAAGTCGACCTTGGGCCGCCCTGCTGTGTTCTTCGGCAGGTGGAGGAAGAACGCCGCGGAGACGATGGCGAGGATGCCGAGTGGGATGTTGATCCACAGGCCCCAGCGCCAGCCGGGACCCTCGGTGAACCATCCGCCGAGCAGGGGCCCGGCGACGGACGAGATCGCGAAGACCCCGCCCATGATCCCCATGTACCGGCCGCGCTCACGGGCCGGAACGACATCGGCGATGATCGCTTGCGACAGGATCATGAGCCCACCGCCGCCGAGGCCTTGCACGGCTCGACCGATGATGAGCATGTTCATGTCCTGTGCCGTGCCGCCGAGGATGGAGCCGACGACGAACAGGCTGATCGCCGCAATGAACAGGCCCTTGCGACCGATCAGGTCGCTGAGCTTGCCATAGACCGGCAACATGATGGTCGAGGCGAGGATGTATGCGGTGGTCACCCACAGCATGCGGTCGACGCCGTTCAGTTCGCCGACGATCGTCGGCAACGCCGTGGAGAACATGCTCTGGTCGAGCGAGGAGAGCAGCATCGTCAGGATGAGGCCGGCGAAGATCAGCAGGATGTGGCGGGTCGAGGCGGGCGCTGTGCTGGTGCCCGGTTCGCTGAGTGATGTGTCGGTCATGACTGGTGCGCCGTGCCTTTCGGGTCGTGAGGCTGATCGTTGGTGATGCGGTGGATGAGGTCGATGGAATTGCGAAGCAGGTCGCGAGTGGAGGTTCCCGGCGGTGATTTCACCCACCGACGCCGCACGTAGTGCAGGACGCCGGTGGCCAGCGCGACGACCATCCGCGCCTCGTCTTCCAGCTCGGGATGGGTGGCCAGACTTCGTCCCTGAACCTCGTAGCGGGTCAGGATGATCGCGACGAACTGATCCTCGAATCCCCCCAGTCGAGCCGTTTCCTTGGTCACGAGTTCGGGGGTGCGCATGATCAGCATTCGTCGAGCATTGAAGAGGTCGGCATCCGGTTCACGCTTCAGGAGCGCGGACGTGATCAGGGTGACGAAGTCGGCGAGAAGACTGGAGCCGGTCGCGCGGGCGAACGCATCGATCTCCTCGTCGGTCGGCATCGGCGGGGTGCCGCCCAGGATCACGCCCTCCTTCGATCCGAAATAGTTGAAGAAGGTGCGCTGGGAAACCATGCTCGCCTCGCAGATCATGTCCACGGTGACGTGCTCGTAGCCGTGCTCGAGGGCGAGCGAGATCGCGGCGCGCTCGATGGTTTCCTGTGTCGCGGCTCGCTTGCGTTCACGCAACCCGTCCGTCATGCTGGCCTCCGTCATTCGTCTTCGTGCAGTCTATGCATAAAATTAGCGACTGCACAAATACGAGATACAGGATGACCGCGCGGCCTTCCGGTGTCGGCGTTTCGCCGTTCAGTCGGCGGCGGCCGCAGCAGCTGCAGCGGCAGCGAATGTGTGGAGCGTCGCCACCTGCTGTGCGATGGTCGGTGGTGCGTCCGCCATCTGCCACGTCGACACGAGCGCGACCATGCCGCCGATGGTGAAGGTCCGCACGTCGCCGGTGAGTGCGATCTCCGGTCCGGTGTGATCGCCGTCTGACTGCGTCAGCCAGGCGGTGACCGCTTCGGCGAGCACTTCCATGACCCGCTCGCCGCGTGGAATGGCACGGAGCTTGTCGAAGAACTCGCGATCGGCTCGCCCGGCGGTGAGCAATGGCTCGATTCCGCGTTCCCGCACTGCGTCGGTGAGCGCCTGAGCGAGGTTCGCGGCGCCTTCATCAAGGGGCAGCCAATCGTGCAGAAGCCGACTGATCCAGACGTCCGTGGCGAGGTCTCCGACGTTGTCGTAGTGGTTGTGCAGCGCCTGTCTGCTCAAGCCGGCTCGTTGCGCGACCGCGCTCATCGAGATGGGCTCGCCCTTCGGGGCCTCGGCCACCAGGGTTGCCAGTGCCCGGATCAGGGCGGCGCGGGTGCGGGTGACTCGCGGGTCCACCCGCGGCCCCACGGGTGTCACCGTGCTCGTTGCCTCCGACATGCGCCCAT
>Ga0163163_10004736_pt1 | contig 11659 bp, 22 predicted proteins | sample S65metaG_FD_119766 | JGI IMG/M metagenome (GOLD analysis project Ga0163163, IMG submission 119766) | Switchgrass rhizosphere microbial communities from Kellogg Biological Station, Michigan, USA - S6-5 metaG | ecosystem: Host-associated > Plants > Roots > Rhizosphere > Soil | place: USA... | reverse complement strand
CCGCCGCATCAGGCGGAGGATCTCGGCGGCCACGGCGTCGCGCTCCGCCTCCTTGCGGGCGGCCGTGGCGTCGTGCCTGGCGCGGCCGGGGGAGCCCGCCGAGCAGGCGTCCGCGGCCCGCCCGGCGGACTCGATGCCGACCGTCAGTTCCTCGAACGCGCCCAGCAGCGCCTCCGGGGTGCTCACGCCGACACCGAGAGGTACTCGCGCTGCGCGGCCGCGCCCCTGGGGAAGGCCCAGCCGTTGTTCGAGGCGCAGGTCTCGCCGTAGCCCACGAGGGCCGCGACGCGGGCGGTCAGCGTCTCGCCGCCGAGGGCCCGGCAGTAGTGGATGCACCGGCCGGAGGCGAGGCCCAGGCGGGCGGCGTCCTCGGCGGTCATCGGGACCATGTCGGCCAGGTGGCGGCCCATGCCCGGGGCGTACTCCCACGAGGAGCCGGACCACTGGAGGGCGTAGGTCGAGGTGCCGGCCTTGTTGGCCTGCACCTTGAACGCCTCCGAGCCCTTGACGTAGTACCCGGGCTCGGCCTGCGCGGCCGGCCTGCACGGCAGGGTCTTGAGGTAGGTGATCATCTGGGACGCGTTGTGGAACTCGGCGCGGGACCAGTCGGGGACGTGCCCCTCGTAGGCGGTGCCGGTGAGGTCGCGGTCGCGCATCAGGGCCTCGATGAAGGACCTCTGGGCGGGGGTGGCGGGGCGGCGGGTCATGTCGGTTTCCTCTCGGAGGGCTTGTCGGTGGTACCATCATACCCCCTGCGGAGGCAGAACGCAAGCGTTTGGACGAGGTTTTTCTCGGACTCCTCCATCCGGCGCCGCCAGTGCCACGCGGCGAGCCCCTGGAGGGTGTGGACGCCGAGCCGCGCCTGGGCGGCCTTGACGTGCGTCCGGGCCGTCGACACGGCCATCCCCAGCCGCGCCGCGGCCTCGGGCGTGGACAGCCCCTCGGCCACGAGCGCGACCACCCTCTCCTGCGCGGGCGTGAGGTCGGTCACCTCCGGACCTCCGCGGTCCTGGCGAGGGCCTCGCCCTCGGGCCAGCGCAATCCCTGATTACGGAGCAGCCTCTCCACTCCGTCGCGCCGGGAGGAGCACTCCAGGCGCGGGGTGCCGGACACTCCGTAGACCCAGCCTGGGCTCTGCCAGCGGGCGCTGACGTAGCGGTTGTACTTTGAGCCGGTCTCCCGGGTCAGCATGTCCCGCCAGACCTCACCAATCACCCTTCCGTCTAGGAGCACCTCGTACCGCGGCAGGCGGGCCTCGACGCCCCTGCGGCCCATGCGACGGGGATGGTAGGTGGCGGTCCGCACCTCGGTGAGGCGGAGGACGACGCGGCTCACGATCCCTCCCCCGCCCGGCGCAGCACCTCGGCGACGATCAGGTCGCGGGCGGTGCGCTTGTCCTGCTCCAGCATGTGGTAGTGGAGGGCGTCCCTCGGGCCGGCGACAGACTTCTGCTTGCGCGCGGCGGCGTCGATCTGGTGCGTGAGGGCGAACGCCTTGGTCAGGAGGTCCCCCGTGCTGGTGGCGGCCAGGGCGGCCGCGGCCTCGGCGGTCACAGCGACGGGTCCAGCGTCGCGAGGACGGCGCGCTCGGCGGCCGCCAGGCCGACGGCCTCGACGGGGCCGCGGTCGCGGTACGACCGGCCGTCGGCCTCCATGCAGACCTCCCAGCGGCCGTCGCCCACCCGGAACAGGGTGGCGACGCGCTCGCCGGCGGCCTCGACGCGGAAGATCGACTCGGGCTTGACCCGGAACGGGCCGGGGACGACGGCCTCGACGCGGACCACGGGCATGCCGCAGTCGACGCAGCGGTCGCCCTCCCAGTACTTGCAGCCGCAGGAGCAGCGGTCGCAGCCCTCCAGGGCGTGGGCGTTGCCGTGCTTGTCGGGGGCGGTGTCGGTTTTGGTCATGGGACCATCATACCCCCTGCGTACGCAAAGCGCAAGCGTTTCCTCGGAAAACTCCCCGGCGGGCCCGGGCGCCCCCCACGCGCCCGGGCCCGCCCCCTACCCCCGCAGGAGGGCCGCGAGCCGGCGCCGGTCCGCGGGCCTCAGCGGCTCGTAGCCGGGCTCGGCCGGCTCCAGGGCGCGCATGATCTCGCGCTCCAGGCGGGCCGCGAGGACCGCGTTGCGCAGGTCGGCCACGGCCCCCTCGTCCCGCTCCCGGTCGGGCCGCATCGCGGCCGCGAGCCTCCCCACGGCGGACTGTACGGCGTTGCTCATCCCTCTCCCTCCGTCAGTGACCTGGCGTGCAGCCACGCCTCCCTCGCGACCAGGCGGCCGGCGAGGGCGTTCTCGGGGTCGTTCCACCACATGCTCGTGCCCGCGGGGTGCGGCACGGTGTAGACGTCGCACGCCCCGACCCGGGTCGCGCCCAGCGGCGGCAGCCCCAGGTGCCGGGCGGTCGCCACGCCGCACACCAGCGCGACCCGGCGCCGGGGGATCACCCGCGCCCGCAGGCGCTCGGCGCCCTCGCGGGCCAGCCGCGGGTCCAGCACGTCGTACTTGCCGGCGCGGCCGTGGTGCCTGGGCACGAGGTTGCGCGGCTCGAAGACGCGCAGCAGTTCCTCGTGCGTGGTGCCGGCGTACCTGGCGAGCCGGCGGCCGGCGTCGCTCCGCCAGGGCCGCGGGTCGGACAGCGCCGGCGCCTGGCCGACGAGCAGGGCCCTCACCCGCCCTCCTCCCCCCTCGTGTTGGTGCCGAGGACGGTGCCGACCATGACGCCCAGCATGTGCAGCGCCTGCGCCTCCGTGAAGCCCTCGGCCAGCAGCCCGTCGTACAGGTCGCGCGTCTGGCGGGCGAACGCGCGGGCGTCGGCCGTGGCCTCGCGGCGGCTCACGGCGCGTCGTCCAGGTCGTCGGGCCCGATGCTGATGAAGCAGTCGACCCCCTCCATCGCGAGGCCGGCGGCCGTGCGGGCGAACTGCTCGGCGACCCGGGCCACGATCTGCGGGTCCCCGGTCGTCACGGAGAGGGAGATCCTCGTGTCCGTCACAGAGTCAGCCCCCTCAGTGCCTGCCCCAGGCGCTGCTCGCGGTGCGGGGCGCCGCGCCAGTCGTGCCTCAGGAGGAAGCGGCGCGCCCGCTGGTGGCCCTGGGCCACGGCCCGGTCGGCCATCGCGGGGTCGACCAGGAGGCGCGCGGCCTCGTCGCGCAGGGCGCGGAGGTGGTCGTTGGCGCGGGTCTGCTCGTAGGCGGCCCGCTCCAGGGCGACCACGGCGCGGCGCTGCTCCATGCGCGCGGACAGCCGCCGGCGCCAGTCCGGCCAGAAGATCCGCACCCCCGGCGGCCCGCCGACCGCGTCCCAGTAGGCGGCCCTCCGGCGCTCGTGGAGCATCGTGCGGCCGCCGGAGCAGGGCTCGCCGACGGGCGCCCGGCAGGTCCTGTACGGGCACGCGACGCCCCACTCCGGGTACGACGCCACGCGGACGCGGCGTCGCTCGTAGGGCTGGGAGTAGTCGTACTCGTAGACGGCCGGCCGGGGGCCGCGCTGCACGACCTCGGCGTCGAGCCGGTGCTGGGCCAGGAGCGCCGGGTACGGCAGGAGGGGCATCGGCTCGGCCACGACGTCGCTCACAGCGGCTCCCACGTCACCCGGGAGACCTCGGCCTCGAAGTCGTAGCCGGCCTCCTCCAGGCCCCGGGCCACGGCGGCCAGGAGGTCCCGCATGGCGGGCTCGTCCGCGGCCGGGAACGCCCCGGACATGTCGAACCGCCTCCCGTCGCCGTAGGCCACGGCGAGCCTGAAGTGGTACATCAGTCCTCCCCCGACCGGACCCGGCGCAGGGCGGCCTCGGCCTCGCCCGTGTACTCGTAGTTGCCGGCGACGTACTCGGCCAGCCGGTGGACCGCGGCCAGAGCCCTGGGGTCCAGGCGCAGCATGTCGCCGGTCAGGACCCCCTGCGCCAGGTCGGCGCTGTCGCCCTCGTGGCCCCGCGGCGCCGGGCTGTACGAGGACACGAGGTGGCCGAACGCGTACGTCAGGGCCTCGTCGCGGTCGGCCGGCGTCTCGGACACGCGCCACTCGAACGCCTCGACGAGCCACATCTCCTCGACGGTGTAGGCGACGCCGGGGTACGCGCGCTCCACGTCCTCGATCATCATGCCCAGCGGCCCGCGCACGTGCTTGGACAGGATCTCCCCGTCCGGCCCGACGAGCCGGTAGACCCCCGCCCGGGCCCAGTCCGGGACCGGCGTGCTGCCGGGCGTGTCCACCCTCGGCTTGTCGTAATCTCCGCTCACAGCAGACACTGCCCCTCGAACTCGTGGCCGGTCCGCCCGCACAGGTCGCAGCGGCCGGCCTCCTCCTCGCGCCGGCGGCCGGCGGCCACGGCGTCGATCTTCTCCGGCCAGGTCATGCCCCGGCTCTCGTCCATCGTGACCCCGTGGCGCTCGGCCAACTCGACCCGCAGGGCAGCCTCGCTCATGCCGCCCGGCGCGGTCGGGTGCGCGCCGTCGAGCAGACCCTCAGCCACGCAGCACCGCCTCGATTTCCTCGATCAGGACGCACCCGTCGCGTACGGGGATGGGTGGTCGTGGGTGGACGGTGGGGCGTTGTCCAGTGCTCATGCGTCCACCCCGCCGCGGGTGTCTGCCTCGCGGGCGGCGGCGAGTGCGGCACGTGTGGGGCAGTCGTCGTACTCGTAGTAGGGGCGGTCGCGCTCGCCGCCCGCGCATGAGCACCAAACGACGCCGGGCCTGCCCTCTGGATCGGGCACTGGTCGGTGAAGGCGCTCCACCGCCTCGACCACCCGCTCGGCGCTGGTCTGCTGGGTCGGACGCTGGCGGGCGGCGGGCCGCATGGACTGGCCTGCCTCTAGCCCTCGCGCGAACTCGCCGACGAAGGGCGGCGAGTCGCGGAAGACGCCCCACGCCTGGACGCCGTGGATCGTCTCGGCCTTGGCGATGAAGCAGAGGATGCAGAGCACGCCGTCGTCGGGCATGACCTGGTTCCAGGTCTCGTTGTCGGCGTACCAGACGACATTCGGGTGGCCGCACCGCTGACAGCGGAGGTCTCCATCGCCGGGTCGCCATGCGCGAACCTCGGTGTCCCCATCGCGGTTGGGAACGACGCGCGATCTCAGCCCGTCCGCCGGGTCGGTGGTGTCCGGCTCGGAGCCCGCGGCCTTCTCCCACGCGTCTCGGACCCACGCGGGCACCGCGTCCGGCTCAGCGGTCACGGGCAGGCGCACCGGGCCGTGCAGCGCCGTCGCGGGGACGACCACGTCCGGCCCGGCGACCCGCCCGCCGTGGTTGCGGCACGGCCCCCCGGGACCGCCGCAGGCCTCGTCGTAGGGGTGGCATGGCCCGGCGGGCGCGACGTCGAGGTCCGGCCAGGCGGACGGCCCGGGGGACAGGAACAGCCCGCGCACGCGGGCGGACCCGAACGTCAGACGGTCGACCCCCGACTCCCCGTACGTGACGTCGTCGACCTCCATGTGCGTGTTCATGCCGAGGAGGGCCGGGTCGGCGCCCTCGCGCAGTGTGACGAGGGCACTGACGAGGCCGCCCTCCCGGCGCTCGAACGCCTCGGCCTTGCCCACGATGCCCAGGGCGACCCCCCGGGGGTCGTCGGCCCCGAAGGTCCGCGCCGTCACCGGGACCGGAGCGTCGGGGAACCGCAGGGCGCCGGGCGCCACGTACCGCCCGTCCGCGGACGGGAGCCCCTCGACGGCGAAGTCGACCCGGCGGCCCTCGCCCCACGCCTGCCCGGTGTCCGCCCAGTCGTCCCCGAGGCCCTCGGCGCCGGCGGCCAGCAGGCGCGCGGTGCGGTCGGCGTCGTTCGGCTCTGTCACAGCGGTCTCCTTTGGAAGGTCGGCAGGGCGTCGGCGGCCGCGAGCAGGCGGCGCACGGCCTGGAGCCAGTCGTACTGGGAGCGCTCCCTGGCCTGGGTCTCCATCGTGCGGACCTCGTCCAGCGCGGCCTCGAACTCGGGGGACGTGGGGCGGGCGGGCGCGTCGCCGAGGGCGGGCACCTGGGAGGCCGCCATCATCTCGTAGAAGGTCCTCGGGGACAGGTTGCCCCACGACCGGACGACCGCGGCCACCGCCTGGGCGAGGTCGCGCGGGTCGTAGTTCTCGGCCAGGCGGCCGTCGGCGGACCGCAGGCTGACGGACGGCTCGACGGTGACGGTCGCGGTGCCGCACGTGACCTCGACGCTCACGTGAGGACGCCCCCGTCCACGTCGGGCCGGCCCACGGCGGCGAGGTACGACCGCGCCACCCTGACGACGGCGCCCACCCCGACCGGGGTCGCCGGGACGGACAGCGAGTCGTCCAGGACGGCCTGCCGCGAGGCGGACTCCTCCAGGACGGCCGCCATCAGGTCCCACATCTCGTGGCGCGGGTGGGAGACGGGGTGCTGCTCCCGCATCTGCGTCGCGGCCTCTCGGAGGAGGCGGACGGTCGGCGAGGCGGTCACGCCGCGGCCTCGTGCCCGCCGGGGTTCTTGGGGCAGAACGCCCCGACGCCCTCGGCCGCCAGGTGGTCGCCCTCGACCAGGCGGACCTCCAGCCGGCAGTGCCGGCACGTCAGGTCGGGGAGGACCGGCCGCGCGCCCCGGAACAGTCCCTCGGACTCCACGCGCCGGGCGGCCCTGTCGGACTCGTTCTCAGCGACCCCGTTCGACAGGGCCTCCTGGACGACGCTCGGCCGGCGCCTCAGCCAGGCGCCGAGGTCGAGGACCTCGACCCCGACCCCGACGGCCGTGTTGAACTCCAGGCGGGCGCCCGGGCTCAACTGCCACGCGGGGAGCAGGGCCACGCCGTCGCAGAGCAGGAGCGCCCGCAGGTCGGCCCGCAGGTAGCACTCCCACGAGTGCTTCCCCTGGCCCTGGGAGACCATGTTGTGCACCTGCCGGGCGACGCACTCGTCGGGGGCCAGCCCGCAGTCCGGGTCGACGTAGGTCGCCGGCACGCCGACGTAGCCGGCCTCGTCGAGGCGGGCCGACGCGTCCGCGAACAACGCCGCCTTCTCCTCGAACGTCCGGGACGGGTCGCTGCTCAGCGGCCCGGCCACGTAGACCCGCGGCATGCTCGCCGGCGCGGCCGCCATCCGGCAGGGCACGCAGTTCGCCGCCCGCCACAGGCTCGTGGCCTCCACCACCCGCGGGTCCTCCTCGGACGGCGGCCGCCGGCCGCACAGGCCCGTGCCCGCGGCCGGGTCCCACACGTGGACGCGGCCCTCTGTCCCGTCGCTCTGCATCGTCGGATTCCCTCTCGCTCGGTTGCCTACTGCAATCATAACCCGCAGGCCCGGCGGCGCGCTTACTAGCCCCGCCAGCGGCGGGCGCAGGGTTTGCGCAGGGCCCAAGTGCGGGGGGAAAGCGGGCGCGGCCCGGCGGGGGTATGATGGCCCAGCGGGCGCCCGGCGCCGGCGCCCCCACACCTACACGAGGAGAGAAACCGACATGCTCGACGACCTGTCCCTGTTCCAGACGAAGCGGCCGCGGCGCGCCGGGAGGTTCGTCCGATGACCCCGGAGCAGGCGGCCGGCCTGTGCGGCGGCCACCCGCTGGCCGACAGGACGGCGGTCAGCACCCTGCCCTCGGGGCCGGTGGAGATCAGGGTCCGGCACGGGGGCGGCCTGACCGTGATGCACGAGGTCCACCTGCGGGAGTCCTGGGTCGTCCACGTCACGGAGGACTGGGAGCACCCGCCGTTCCGCGGGACGGACCTGACAGAGTCATGGGTCGTCCTGGTCGGGCGCCTGGCACGGACCGGGGAGCGCGGAGAGATGTACCTCGTCACGGACGAGTCGGCGTGGCGGCGGCCGGCGGTCGAGCAGGCCCTCTCCGACGTGGTCGCCGACCACCCGATGTGGAAGGGCGTGGAGTTCTCGGGCGAGCGGGAGGCGGCCATCGCGGCGTTCGTCGCCGAGGCCGCGGAGAGGGTGCTCGCCCTGTGAACGAGCAGGAGGCCCTCCGCCTCGCCAACGAACTCATCGACTTCGGCGTGCCGGTGGTGGTGTGCCAGCCGCGGCCGGACGCCGACGACGTCGTGCCGATCGTCTCGTGGAAGAACATAGTGTCCGCGGCGGAGTGCCGCGGGATGCTCTCCAAGTTCCGGTACGGCACCGACGCGCTCGCCCTGATCGGCGGGCACGGCGTGGACGTGGTCGACGTCGACAGCAAGGCCGGCGGCACGTTCGAGCCGTTCGCCGGCGTGCGGACGTACGGCGTGACCCGGACGCCCAGCGGGGGGACGCACCACGTCGTGCCGTCGACCGGGCTGCGCCGCGTCCAGGACCTGCACGTCGGGGGCGCGTTCGTCGGCGACTACATCGGCGGCACCGCCGAGTACGGCTCCCGGATGCTGGCCTTCCTGCCCGGGTCGTCCCGGCCGAAGTACCCCGGCCTGGTGTACGAGGTCGACGTGCCCTGGGACGTCGAGGCGTGCGTCCTGGCCGACCCGGGCGAGGGGCTGCGGGCCATCCTCGTGGCGGCCGGCGCGGACTCCTCCGCCCAGGAGCCGGCGTACGTCGACGAGTCGCCGGAGCGCGACCCCGCGGCCGGCGTGCACCCGTACGCGGCCGGGGCGGTCGCCGGCGAGTTGGCCCGACTCGACGCCCTGCCGCGGCCCTGGGCGCCGGGCTCGTACTGGGACGACACCACGTTCGAGGTGGCCTGCACGCTGCTCCGCCTGGCGAACTCGCGGTGGACGGGGTACACGGAGGACGACGCGCTGCGCGACCTCCTGGAGCACGCGCCCAGCGACGACAGGTGGGGCGCCCGGGAACACATGGCGAAGTGGCGCTCCGCCCGGGACGCGGTCGGCGGGGGAGGGCGGCGCTCGCCCGACGACCCGTCGCAGGACTTCGACGTCGTGGCCCCGCCCGCGGTCTCCCGGCCGACGGTCGACGTCTCCAACGGCTCCGACGCCCTGGACTGGTGCTACCGCATGGTCGGGGTCGAGGGCTCGCCGCTGGCCGGCCTGTTCCGCAGGGACCAGGACCTCGTGTTCACTCCGCGCGTCGGGGAGGGCGGCTACCAGCCGCCCGCCAGCGAGGCCGACGACGACGGGCCCGCGCAGGTGCGGCGGATGAGCGGCATGACGTTCACGGCGTACCTCGACAAGCACTACCGCGTCGTCAAGGCGACCAAGGCCGGCACCTTCTCCCCGTGCCTGTTCCCGCGCGAGGTCGCCATGCGCGCGTCGAGCGCGCCGGAACTGCTCGGCGGCCTGCGGACGCTGCGCGGCGTCAGCCACACGCCGCTCGTGCGCGCGGACGGGTCGGTCCTCGACCGGCCGGGCTACGACGACGGGTCGGGGACGCTGTACCTCCCGGACCGCGGCCTGCGGGTGCCCCGGGAGGACCCGGGGACCGCGGTGCTGGACGAGATGCTGGAGGGCTTCCCGTTCGTCACGGAGCACGACCGGGCGAACTTCCTCGGGGCGATGCTGACGCCGCTGCTGCGGCGGCTCGTGCCGCCGCCGTACCCGCTGGTCGCCATCGGCGCCCCACAGCCCGGGAGCGGCAAGTCGCTGCTCGCCCGGCTGCTGCGCCAGGTCCACGGCGGCGTCTTCCGCGCGGAGATGGTCCGCGACGGCGCCGAACTGCGCAAGCAGATCACGTCCATCCTGGACACCACGTCGGCGCCCGTGGTCACGTTCGACAACCTCAACGGCACGCTCCGGTCGCCGGTGCTGGACGGGCTGCTCACGAGCGCGGAGTGGAACGACCGGATCCTGGGGGCCTCCGAGGACCGGCGGCTGACCAACGACCGGCTGTGGACCGTGACCGGGAACAACCTCCAACTCGGCGGCGACCTCAAGCGGCGGACGGTGTGGGTCACGATCGACCCGCGCATGGAGCACCCGGAGACGCGGACCGGGTTCCGGCACGTGGACCTGCCCGCGTGGCTGGAGGCCGAGAGGGGGCGGGTGCTGGCCGCGCTGCTCGGGATGGTCCGGCGGTGGGTCGAGGCCGGCCGGCCGGACGCCGGGGTCGAGCGGACGGACGACTTCGGCCACTGGCAGCGCGTCGTCGGCGGGGTGCTGCGGCACGCCGGGGTGGAGGGGACGCTCAACCACGCCGAGAGCGTGCGGCAGGTCGGCCTGGAGGACGAGGACGAGTGGGGCTCCTTCCTGGAGGCGTGCGCGCGGCGCTGGCCGGGCGGCGCCACCTTCAGGGCCAGGCAGGTGGTCGAGGCCGTGTCCCTGGCGGACGGGCTGGACGGGGACTCGCTGCCCGGCGACGTCCTGGACAAGATGAGGTTCGACGAGAACGGGGCGGCGAAGTCGCTCGGGAGGTGGATGATGAACAGGCAGGGGAGGTGGGCCGGCGGCCGCGCCGTCGAGCAGGCCGGGCGGCACCGGACCGGCGTCGTGCAGTGGCGGGTCGTCGACCGCGAGACGGACGGGGTGCTGTGAACACCTACGAGAAGGTCGACGCGGCCCTGGCGGCCCTGAGCCGGAACCAGCGGTCGCTGACCGCCGGCGTGACGCGGCGCTCGGCGTGGCTGATGCTGCGGGCCGTCGGGGCGGTGCCCGCCGTCGCGGACCCGACGGCGCTGTGCCTGGACCGGCACCGGCACCGGCTCCCGACGGCCCGCATCCCGTGCGTGGAGTGCGTCGCCGACGCGGCGCCCCCGAACAGGGGCGGGGCCGACCAGAGGGCCCGTGACTGGTCGGACGGCTGGCTGGCGCTGTCGGCCGAGATCCAGCGGCAGGACGAGGACCCATCGTACCCGATCGGCCGGGACGCGCAGAACCCGTTCCTCCCGAAGGGCCAGGTGCACCCGTGAACGGCGACGAGCGGCACGAGTCGGCGGCCGAGGACGTGCGGGACCTGTTCCCCGAACTCAACCGCGACATCGACGACCGTGAGCGTGGCGGGTCTCTGACCGCGGCCGGCGGCTGGTGCGCCCCGAGCGAGACGGTGTACAACATGGGGGTCCCGCCGCTGGACCTGCGGGCGCTGTTCGAGGAGGCGCGATGCCCGTCTGCCTCCACTGACGGGAAAGCGTGCGTGCTGCCCGATCGTCTCGACCGACACGGGGCCGGTCACGAGTCCGCGCGGGTCGGGGTCTCCCGGGACGTCTGGCCGACGACCGACCGGGAGCGGCTGCGCTGGACGCACGACTGCCCGCGGCCCGGCGCCGCGCTGGCCTGGGCGGTGCTGAGGGCCGCGGGGCGGGAAGACCCCGAGGACGCGGAGGTGCCCTGCGGGGAGTGCGGGGCGGTCTGGACCCTGTGGGGCCCGCGGGCGTGCGGCGAGTGCGGGCGGGTGGACCCCGAGGACGGGCCCGAGTGGTCGCGGCGGCCGCGGCTGGAGCGGGCCGACGCGCCGTGCGGCGGCGACCCGGAGGGGACGTGAGGGCCGCGCTGCTCGGCGGGCCGTACGACGGCCTGCGGGCGGACCTGACGCGGACGCCGCCGTCGGTGCTCGTCGGGGAGGACAGGGAGCCGTACGAGCGGGTCGACGACCCGGAGACCGGGGAGTACCTGGGAGGCTACGCCTGGGCGGGGCGGACTGCGGTGTTCGCGGTGCGTGTCGGGCCGTCGAGCGTGGGGACCGCGCGGTGAGCGGCCCGCGCGACGGGGTGACCGTCGAGCGGTGGGCGGACTGCCCGGAGTGCCGGGTCACGAATGTCCCCGTGACCCGCGACGGGGACCTGTACGCCCACGCGCGGGGGGAGCGGCGCCCGCGCGGCGAGCGGTGCCCCGGG
>Ga0163163_10004734_pt1 | contig 11660 bp, 9 predicted proteins | sample S65metaG_FD_119766 | JGI IMG/M metagenome (GOLD analysis project Ga0163163, IMG submission 119766) | Switchgrass rhizosphere microbial communities from Kellogg Biological Station, Michigan, USA - S6-5 metaG | ecosystem: Host-associated > Plants > Roots > Rhizosphere > Soil | place: USA: Michigan... | reverse complement strand
AGAAATTCCGAAGTCTAATTGCCATTCTGCTTCTGTCTGTTGTCGTCCTGGCTGCGTACCTGCTACGCGGGGGATTTAGTCGATTCGAGATTACGCCGTATCCAGTTCCTCACGCCGCATTCACGAACTGGAACGATGTGTTCGCGCACCCGCGTGACACTTCCGTAACTACTTTTCGCACCGGCGTCATCCACATGGACGCTTGTCTTAACCTCGACCCCGCAAGCCCCAGGCAAGCCGACTGCGATCATATTCCGCGCGATCTCGAAGCGCTGGTGCACTGGGTACACCATCCCCGCTTCGGAGACTTCCTGATCGACACGGGCTTCGACGACTCGTTCGCAAAACATCCGCCGTATGGGAATTACACCGAGGTAATGAGGCTGTTCAATTGGGTCAACGGCGTGACAAACCGGCAGGATCCGGGTACCGATCTGTCGGCACGGCTCGCGGGCCGCAACCTTCATCCGAAGGCGGTGTTTTTCACGCATCTCCATCCCGATCACACCGCAGGCGTTCCCGCACTCGGGCGCGAGACTCAGTTTATTTTCGGCAATGCCGAAGCTGGCTTTTTGGCGCGAGCCGCTGTCGCGAACCACTTTTCAGGCAAGTCGAAATTTTCAGGCATCGATTTTTCAATCGCACCTTCAATGGCGCCGCTCGGGCCGAGTGTGGACCTTTTTGGTGACGGATCCTTTTGGGCAATCTCGGTGCCCGGCCACACCGACGATGACATCGCGTATCTGATAAACGGCACCATCCCAGTCCTCGTGACCGGCGATGCGAGCCACTTCGCCTGGGCGTTCAAGGCTGGCGTCGCGCCTCGTGGCTGGAATAAGGCGGGAACTGCTCGTGGGAATGTAAGCCTTGAACAACTGCGCGCCTTCGCAAAGGCCTATCCGAACGTAAGAGTCATTTACGGGCACGAAGAGGAACATTTCTAACTTGAACGGCGGCTTCATGGTGACCCTAGCAGGATTCCCTTGCCGGAGTTGCCGGATGGCCAAGTGAGTTACCAGCTAAAACGCCCTCGCGAAACGGAACGACCCAAGCGATATTCGAGCGGCTGGAATTCATCGCGCAGCTCGCGTCTCCGATTCCGGGTCCTCACAAAAGTCTCGTTCACTACGGGTTGCCGAGGACTGTCGCAAAGTGGAGCTCGACCAAGGACAGGAAAAGAAATGTCTTTCAAGGTTCGGATGTCGGCAATTCCTCTGACACCATTCGATCCGGTCTCTGCAAGGATGTGGGCCCGCGCATTCGCAAGCGGTGTCTGCAGGCACGAGGAAGAACGGGCGTGGTCCATTCCAGGTCAATGCCAGTACTTCTTTTCCCCTTAACCAAGGTGTTGAAAATTCATATTTCGGATATGTTGAATTCGTGAGGACATGGATGACCGCAACAGAAATGGCAGATTTGGGACGGATCGCAGGGATACTTGAAGGGAAGAGATTCGTCGAAGCGTTCCAGCCATTCGCGAAACACAATGAGTGGTGTCTCCGATTTGATGTCGCTGAAATCGGTATTTCAATTCGTCCCGGCGAATATGACCCCGGTGAGCGAATCGTTGAAGAGGTTCGGCGTCAGCTCGCGCTTGTTAGTACAACAATTGGAATCCTGCGCTCCCAATGAGCGATAGATCGCGACATTGGAGAATTCGCCGCGCAATAATCGAGCAGAAGTACCGGAACCGCTGAAACTTCCGCAGTAATTTTCTGCGATGCGACCGACGGTCGCCGCAGGCTGATTATCCAATCTCGGCAAGTTCGGATGTTCGATGACGACACGGTGAGTCCGAAAATGAAGCCGAGGACCACTTCCGTCCTTCACACGTGAAATAGTCGCAGCGATTCATCGAAACAACTCCGGGCGGGTAGGCCTTCAGACCGAGCGCCGGCTTCATGCTGGCAGCCGCCCTTTCTTCGCGTTCTTTATCTGCACTTCCGAGTCGCATTGTCAGTAGCAAATGAAAATGTCCGGTTTCTGTAGCAAATGATCTGTCCGGTTTTATCGTTTTAGGTTTATACCCGACGATCCTGTGAAAACGGTGCGGGACCCATCAGGGTTTTGCACCGTTTTCATCAGGCTGCCCTCTTCGTGCGTTTGGATGTGCGGAGGAGTTTGCGTTGGACGGGAAGCATCAAGGGTTGGCCCGCTCGACACAGATTGAATCGCTGAATTGTCGAGGCAGCGAAAGTCGATCGGGCGTGCTGACTGTCAGCAGCCAATTTGTAGATGCGTTTGGGCAGCTGGTTTTAATTTCTGTAAGGGCAAATGCGGATTCAATAGCTCCTGTTTCGGAAGCACCGTCGCTCACGCTGCTACCGCTGGGACTGATTGCGATCGGAGTACTGCGGCAACGCCGCTCTGAGAGGGTGGCCTGAGAATTTCGGATGGAATGATCGGCAACTTCAACGGAATCCGACTCCGGAAGATCACCTCTCGAACGATTACCCACCGCACCGCCATCGTCTGGCCAACCTTCACGCCGTCGTGATATTCCCAGCGACATGAGCAGACATACACCTGACGAAAGGTCCAGGTGGTGGACACCTGTGGATTCGAGCACTCGCCGGCCACATGTCCGGATTCTCTACTGCAGCGAAGATTTCGGAAGCCGCAGCGCCTGGGATCGACGGGCAGGTTCACCCAAATGATGTACTTTTCCGCCGATGACGTCATCACTTCTTGAAAACCGTTGAAGCTCTGTGGGACGATAGCCGGATGGGCTTACGCAAAGAGTTCGTCCGGTTGCTCGCCGACAAAGTTGCAGCGGACCTCATCAAGCAGGAGATGATCGAAGTGCCTGAGGGCCTCGATCTGGCCGAAATGATATTTGAGGTCATGGATGCGGAGTTGAATCTTGAGGACAAGATCAATGAAGAGGTCCGCGTGATGCTCAATCAATATCAGGATCAGATGCGCATGAGCGGCGCGTCGTACCAGGAGATGTTCAAGCTCCTGAAGGCAAAGCTGGTAAAGGAACGCAAGGTCGTCCTGTAAATACCAAAACAATGCGATTAACCAGAGACAAGGTCAACGTTCTATCCCACGCAGTTTCCGATAAGCTGGCCAGCGTCGACGAAATTGAGTTTATCGAAGATCGAAATACCATTCGGCTGGCCGTGTTCGATTTGCTGCTGACCTGGCTGAAGAAGGAAGAAGTTATCGAGGCAACGGCTCGTAAAATGGTGGTCTCGCAGTCGCGCAAGATTCCGGAAGGCAGCCCGGAATGGGAAGTATTGTTTCGGAAATACTACGAAGAAGGCCTGCGGGACATTACAGAGTAAATCCCTCTCCTGGAGGGAGAGGGTGGCGCGCAGCGCCGGGTGAGGGGTAAAGAAAAGCTCTTCAACTCTGCAGTTCGCTTGACAGAATTACCGCTTCGGCAATTTCTCGCATGGAACGGCGCGTCTTCATACTCTGCTGTTGAAGCCGCTTATATGCTTCTTCCTCGGAAAGACTGGCCTGCTTTTGCAGCAGGCTCTTTGCACGCTCCACCAGCTTGCGGCTCTGCAGTGCCTCCTGGCCTTCCTGAACGGCAACGGTGAGCTTGGTATTTTCAAAGGCCAGGGCGGCCTGGTCTGCCACCGTGGAGAGGACACGCAGGTCATCGGTCGAAAAGATCCGCTCCTGAGCGGAGTACACATTAATGACCCCGATCACGAGATCCTTATAGATCATGGGAACCGACACCAGGGAACGCACGCCCTCTTTCGTGGCCAGTTCGGGATAGAGGTATCCTTCTTCCTTTGTCACGTCTCGCACCATCAGGGGCGAGCGCTCCTTAACGACTCGGCTGATCAGGCTCTTGCCGATTTTGAGATTGGGTCTCTTCCAGTACTCCTCGCTCGAACACTTCGCGGCCTTCAGCACCAGTTCGTTCTTCTGGGTATCCACGAGCATGATCGAACAGACTTTGGCCTGCATCATTTCCGCAATCATCGTCACAACCAGTTGAAGCATTTCGTCCAGATATTGCCCGGACGACATCAGCTGACCAACCTTTGCAAGCGTTGTGATCTGCCGTGAGCGGTGCGACGCTTCCTCATAGAGACGAGCGTTTTGAATCGCGCTTCCCACCTGATGGCCGATGATGGAGAGAAGCGTTTTTTCATGCTCGCTGTGGCGGTGTGCTCTGCGATGTTGAACGTTGATCACGCCCGTCACACGACCGGTAGGCGCAATTATCGGAACGGAGATAAAGGCCTCGTATCGATCCTCCGGAAGCGTATTGAAGAATTTAAATCGGATGTCCTTGCTCGCATGACGCGCGATTGCCACCTGCTCGGCCTGTTGAGCAACCCATCCGGTGATTCCCTCTCCGACCTTCACCGCAATCTTGCCGATCAATTTGGCGTGGGGATTCTTCGAAGCACGCAATATCAGAAACTCTTCCTTGTCATCGAGAAGATAAAGCAGGCAGGAATCGCCCTTCGTGGTCTCGACGACAAGATCGATAATTTGATGCAGGACTTTATCCAGATCCAGCGTGACGCTGATCGTCTGGCTGATCTGGTGCAGTATGCTCAGTTCCTGCCCGACCAGGTCCAGAGTCTTCTGTATGTCCTTGAATGAGGTGGATCTCGACATAGTAAGGATCGTTAGGATCGCACTTTCAGGGAAACTCCGCAAGCAATGGGCAACAAAAGGCTGGAAGAAAATGGGCGGTAAAGTTTTCGAACCTGTGACCTTTCGGGTGTAAATTTCGATCAACTGCTTTTCATTCTTTTTCGTTCTTCTTCGAAATTCGCTAAGGTATTTGCCCCAGAAAGACTTATGGACGTTTTCTAACGAGTCGATTTTAGGACACTTTGGGTCGTTTTCAGTTGAGTTGTTAGCACGAGTTAGAACGGACCATCCGAAATGATCTCGAAACTTACTGCGCACGATGGACCAGGACGATGGTCACGCGCCAGTCCTGAGTTGATCAACGCGCAGACATGTGGAGCTAACAGCGGGATCTGACTATGAAGTTGGGATTCGATGTTTCCAAGGTCGCCCATACGTGGGGAGGACCGTCGACCTCAGGGCGGATGAAGGAAAGAATTTGGGCCTGGTGGGAATGCACTTCGATAACGCGATGGGCTTGCGGCGAAAGGCCGCGGAATGAGGTCGGCAAGAAGGAGTTATTCCTGTTCGTTCATCCGTAGCGTCAGGTGTGGCCTTTCAATGGAAGCGCGACAGTAGATAGCATCCAGACGTCGATTACGATACTTCACCTTCCACACAGCCTATTTCGCTTATCCTTGCTGCACCTTCCATGATCCAAGGATACGTTCACAACATCGATCCTGTACTTGCGAATATCGCCGGCGTGCACCTCTGGTGGTACGGACTTGGTTTTGCGCTCGGGTTCCTCGAGATTCATTTGTACCTGCTCCGCAGCCGCGTACGACTGGGCATCTCGAGGCGTGAGACATGGATACTCTCGACCCTCATCGGGATCGGCGTGCTCATCGGTGGTCGCGCAATCGAGGTTGCGTTTGATGAATGGCCATTCTATCGGGAGCATCCCGGATTCATTCCCGCGCTGTGGCTTGGTGGGATGGCAACGCACGGCCTGCTCATCGGCGGATTCGTAGCAGTAGCGCTCTTCGCGGTCGTATGGAAGAAGCCGTTCCTGGCGCTTGCCGACACACTGGCTGTGCCGGCAGCGCTCCTTATGGCGATGGGACGAATTGGCAACTTCATCGATGGCCAGATTGTTGGTTATGTCACGAACGTCTGGTGGGCCGTCCAGTTTCCTTATGCCGAAGGATTCCGTCACCCTGTGGTTCTGTATGACGGAGCGAAGAACCTGCTGCTGATGTTTTTCCTCCTCCGCTTTCGCAAGACGAATCCGACGCCCGGCGCCGTCGCCGCACGGTTCGTATTCTGGTACGCATTCCCGCGCATCTTCATTGATCTGTTCCGCGACTATCCAACGCATCGGCTTGCGCTGGGCACGGGACAAACACTGAACCTGGTGATGGCGGCAATCGGCGTCGCGTTGCTCTATCGCTCGCGACTGCGGCGTCTGGGGCGCTTGAAATCCGTCACTCAGTCGCCGGTGCCGCTAGCACCGCAGAATGACGTTGCTTCGCACTGGTGGCAGCGAGTTGCATTTGCGTTCCTGCTGGCGTTCTGTATGACGATTGCCAGCAACTGGACTCAGGATATCCCTGTTCGCTATGGCAAGCGTCACGCTGGTTTAGTCCACTCGCGCCTCTATCCGGCCATTGACTGGGCTCCGCCTGCGGCGACGCCGGCACGACGCTAAGTTGCAGCTACTTTGAAGCAGCGAGAATCCCCGGAAAGCCGGAAATGAGCCGACGACGGCCTTCGGTGGAGACGGGCTTATCTCCCAGGTACACATCGAAGAGTGCCCAACAGAGTGCGGCCGACTGGATCTCGGGTTTCGACTGGGTGTTCACTTTGGTGTTCAAGCGGCCTCCAGGGCTGCAGGAGAAGACGAATTCTGTGCCTCGAGCCAGTTCGCGCAAATTGAAATAACTGCGGAATTTTTCGAGTGCGACGGCACCGTCAGTCCGATTCAATTCTTTCGCGGCAATTGCCAAGCGCGGCTTCAGCGCTTCGTCGAATGCGTTGGCTATGGCTTCACCCGAAACGTCTCGCACCATCACCAGGCGCATCGTCATCGGAATGCGCATTTCCAGCAGACGCTGAAAGAATGTCCGGTCCAGACCGTCCGCTGTCCTGCCTTTGAACATGGCGAGTTCGCTTCGAGCCGCGTCCGCATCGACGTAGAGACCATAGGAGTAAACATTCACTTTGAATATCGTTTTTTCGCGCGTGGCAGTGCCGGTCAATTGCTGCGGAACAGCGCTCCCGTGGAGCGTTAGTGTGACAGAAAACGCGACACCACTTTGCGGGTCCACCATCGTCGAACCTGCTGCAACTTGTGACTGCGCCGGTACGGTATATAAGCTGAGGCCTATCAAGCAGAGCAGTAATCTGACAGTGTGTATTGCCTGCTCTGCAGGGTTCATCATCATTTCATTATATCGACGAGCCTGAGATCTGAACCGGGCGGATTCATCCTCTTGGATCCTGCGACTTGGTTTGCCCCCTGACCCCAAAAACCGAAAGTCCGCTTCAAAGGTCAGCAAGCGGACACATCCGCAGGTTGAACATCTGCATGATGCAGGTCGTGGCTTCGCCAATCTTGTCGGCTTCAGAATCAACGTCTGCATCGAAAAGTCTTTTTGCGGCTATCCCAATCGTCAACCGCTCGAGAACCGAAAGTGGTTCAAAGCAAGCCCGCCCTTATTCTGTCTACGGTCTCGAGGTTGTCTCCGGATTCCAGGTGGACAGGATCTAAATTAACGGGCATGAACCTTATGTGGGAACGCCCCGCGGTCTCAGCTTCCGGCGCCAGGGTAAATTCGTGCTAAGCTTCGGACTTATCAACGTAACAGCTGCGAAAACATCTTCATCGCGAGGACACTTTTTGCCGCTCATCATATTACGGCTTCTACGCTGATCTGCAAGGTGTCCGGAAATACTCCGTGACATCGTTCGCGCGCAGTCGTACCGATTCATTTCCCTGTGATCGAAGCGAGGAAGCGACATCTGAAGTGAAAATCCCGGATGCGAATGAAAATACGACCCCCGCAGCGAACTTTCAAATGTTTTTTGAAAGCATTCCGGGTTTGTATCTCGTTTTGACAGCCGATCTCCATATTGTTGCTGCGAGCAACCTGTACCTGAAGGCGACTCTGAAGGAAAGGGAGAAGATTGTCGGACGACACCTGTTCGAAGTCTTTCCGGATAACCCCGAAGTCCCGTCCAGTGCCGTTGCCAAAACCAGAGCGTCCATGCTGAGGGTGCTGGAAAGCCGCATGCCCGACGTCATGCCGGTGCAGAGGCATGATGTCGCCGAATTCGAAGGCGGTGCATTTGTCGAAAAGTACTGGAGCCCCATCAATTCGCCAGTTCTGGATGAGAAGGGTGATGTTGCATTCATTATTCACCGCGTGGAGGACATCACCGAGTTTGTCCAGCTCAATCAACGACGCTCCGATGAACTGAAAGAAACCGATGAACTCAAACTTCAATTCGAAGTCATGGAGTCGGAGATATTTCTGCGCGCTCAAGACGTGCAGCGCGCCAATGCTCTCCTGAACTCCGTGAATGAGGAACTGAAAAAGAAGGAAGAGCAATTCCGAGGGCTTCTCGAGGCCGCGCCCGACGCGATGGTGATCGTCAATCGGGAGGGCCGCATTGTGTTTGCGAATGCCCAAACCGATGGGCTCTTCGGTTACAAACGCGATGAACTCATCGGCCAGACCGTCGAACTGCTGATACCGGAACGACACCGAAACCAGCATGTCGCGCAGCGTATTGGCTATACCGCAGACCCCAAAGTCCGATCCATGGGCACCGGCCTGGCCCTCACCGGTGTGCGCAAGGATGGAACCGAGGTTCCAATCGAGATAAGCCTAAGCCCGCTGAATAGCGAGGAAGGAGTTCTGTACCTGGCCGCCATCCGGGATGTCACCGATCGTCGTCAGGTCGAAGCCGACATGCGATCGGCCAGGGAAGCCGCCGAAGCCGAACATCAGAAGCTCGACTTGATTCTAAAAAGCCTCGGCGAAGGCGTCATCGTCGCCGACAAGGATGGGAACTTCGTTCTGTGGAATGCGGAAGCCGAAAAGCTGATCGCCATGAGCCAAAGAAATGTTACGCCCTCCCAGTGGGCCGCCGAATATGGTTTGTTTCTTCCGGATCAGGTCACTCCGTATCCCACGGAACGCTTACCTTTGGTGCGGGCGTTACGCGGCGAGTCGGTGGATGCGGACGAAATCTTCCTGTGGCGTCCGAACCTTCCTCAAGGCATCTGGCTGAACGTCACGGCCCGTCCTCTGATTGATGCCAGGGGCAAACTCGTGGGAGCCGCTTTGGTTTTAGCCGACATTACCGAACGCAATAAGATCCGCGCGGAACTTCTGATTCGTTCTACGCATGACGCGCTTACCGGCATCGCAAACCGCAGGCACTTTACGGAGAACCTCGAGAAAGAATGGCGTCGGGCCCTTCGCGAGCGGAGTTCGATAGGTCTCATCATGATCGACGTGGATTTTTTCAAACAATTCAATGACACCCACGGGCATCTGGCTGGAGACGAATGCCTTCGCCAAATCGCGCAAACCATTTCCAACCAGGCCGGCCGGCCAACCGACCTGGTTGCCCGCTATGGCGGCGAGGAGTTCGCAGTTCTTCTGTCTGGAGGGATAGAGGATGCATTCACGCTCGGAGAGAAAATGCGCACCGCAGTGGAAGCACTGGCGATTCCCCACCGCTCCTCTGGAATCTCGGTTATCGTTACAATAAGCGTAGGTGTCGCAGCCGCGGTGCCTTCGCAACAAGGGCAACTGCAGACATTGATAAAGGCCTCCGACGAGGCGCTGTATCAAGCCAAGGCCAAAGGCCGCAATCGAGTGGAAGCGGCGCCCTCAGAGCAGCATACCCGCCCGGCAGGAAATTATAGTTAGGCTGACATCAAGGTCGGAAAACGCGGACAGCATCGGGCCGTGTATCCCACTCCCATAATTGATGGCGATCACCGATCCGACAGCGATTGTGACCGTGACGTAGACGGCACTCCCACAGGCTCAAGTGAATTGCATCGCCTGCAACTGCACCCGAGAGCACTGACGAATCTGGCATTAACTCCACAAATCCAAATCGCCGACGTAACGTAGTATCCAGGAGCGCGATGGAGCGATCAGCAGTATTCACGGTACCCAGGACGTAGATATTGGGCGGCACAAAAAATGGTTCACCGGATAGCGGCAAGGTGACTCTAAGCCCCCGCTTATCCTTTTCGAGAATCGTGAGCAACTCGCACTGTTACGCAGTCCTCGACCCTGTTGAACTGAAACTGCCCGGACTGGCTCGATACGGGCTGCTCAAAAGCTATCGGCGGATTCCGCTCGGGGAAGGTTCCCGTGGTGCTTCATCCCATTGCGGGCCTGATTAAGCTGAGACATGTAAGTCTTTCTCCCCGCCGCCTCAAGTTTCGCTTCTACTGCAGCGATGTACTTCATCAAATACTGCTCCTGCGTTCCCGCACTGACCTGTGCAGCGACTGCTGCCATAACCAGTTCATCCGCATCATGAGCAGCTAAGAGACTTCGAGCAACAAAAAATTATCGGACGCATATTGGCCAGTAGAAACCAATAGGGATTTCGCGAGTGGCAACCGAAACACGACCTTATCTGAAGGTTGGCTTTTCATAGCATTTTCTGAGTTGTTAGCAGAGTGTTAGCGCGGAGGGCTTTTATATTGCACTTTTCAAGGACTCAAATCAGCTGAAACCCATGCCAGTCGTGATTATGGGCGGTACAGGTTTCGAACCTGTGACCTTTCGGGTGTAAACCGAATGCTCTACCAGTTGAGCTAACCGCCCCGTCAGATGCAGGCCGAATTAATTTATCACCATTGATCCCAAAAGCTGCATGCTCTGTTCGGGGCGGGATTGTCGCGCGGGAACAACCGACTCGATCGTGATGCGGGAAGCTTTAGCTGGCAGTCACCGGGATAAGAAGGTAACCGGCAACGCCCTGCTTGCCGACGCGGGTGAATACGAGTTCGTGACTTCGTTCGTCATGCGTTGTCGCAAATATCATGACACTCTTAGCGCTCTGGTCCCGTAACCAGACGGTCCGGCCGTCTTCGGAGATCTGAAGCCAGCCATTGATCTGCTGGCGCTCAACATTGGTATCCCGAACGGTCAGGAAAATTCCTGGTGCCACCTCCTGCGTCTTGTTGCGCGAGATCTCGAAGTCGATTCGATTTCGATCCACAGCATCGGCGAGCAATCGCGTATTCGAACTGACATTCTGCAATCTCCGCTCAGGATTTGGAGACGCCCCAACCGTGCCGGGGCTTTCGCGTTGTGGCTGGACATTCTGGATCTCTTCGTTCGCATCCTTTACCGGTGTAAGCGCCGACTCTGAAGACGGCGCTCGCTCGGAAACTCGATTCTGTTGATCCGGGGAACTCTGATTCGGGGAATTCAGCTTTCCTTCCGGTGAAGACAGACGACCTTGATCGTGGCTGGAAAGGGTTTGGGCTGAGGGAAAGTGGACGACAAGGGCCCCAGTGTGGAAGCCGTAGAAGATGACGGTGCCGAATCCGGCTATGGCCAGAAACATAACCCCCCAGAGCACATTTGTGCGGCGGATGTGCGCATCAACTTCCAACTGACGCATTTCAATACGCCGGCGGTGTCGCGTCAATTCCGTCCGCGTTTGATTCAGCGCCTCCCGGATGGATTCGATTTCGTCGAGTTGGGTCGAATTTCCTGAATTGAATTGCTCCACGCTTCAAGTCCTCCCGATATCGCGCCGTCGCGGCGACATCGTCAGTGATGACGCCGCGACGGCTGGGTTCGGCTATTACCGTTGGGGAAGAAACTCCGAGCCAGCTACTTTGTTTCGATCAATTCGATTTTTGTGGCCAGGTTGGATCCCCGCTCCTCGTGATAGCTAATTCGCAATTGGGCTCCGGTTTTTCCAGAGAGGCCCTGAACTGTCTTATCCGGACTGACCACCAGAGTGTCGTCGTTGTAGTTGAACATCATGTCCTTCTCGTCAGGGCCTTTGACCGCGATGAGCTTGGCGCTCGTATCTACCTTGGACAACTGGCCTGT
>Ga0163163_10004733_pt1 | contig 11661 bp, 9 predicted proteins | sample S65metaG_FD_119766 | JGI IMG/M metagenome (GOLD analysis project Ga0163163, IMG submission 119766) | Switchgrass rhizosphere microbial communities from Kellogg Biological Station, Michigan, USA - S6-5 metaG | ecosystem: Host-associated > Plants > Roots > Rhizosphere > Soil | place: USA: Michigan... | reverse complement strand
GCCGGTGAGCACGGGGCAGGATTGGTAATTCGCTGTCCCGATGACGTGACTGCGGACACGGTCGAGGCCCGCGCAACGCAGCGCGCATCCGACCACTGGCACGGTTCGCGCTCCGAGTTCCTCGCCGCGCTCCAGCGTCGGGGCGGCGAGTACGACTGGCTGCACAAGGTGGTCGGCATGCCGGCCCACGGCGGACGGCAGCCGTGACTGTCGGCGGTGCAGGGGCGCCGTCATCGTGACTCCGCAACGCGTCTCCGAGATGGAGCAGGATCGTCGCCGTCGAGCGGTGCTCGGTGCTGCGGTGTCCATCGCACTGGCCTGGATCGTTCTTGCGGCCGTGTACTACCTGCTTCCGATCGGAAGCCGCTATAAGGGTGATGCCATTGCACGCGCCGCCGTCGGTGCCGTCTTGTTCGTATTGGTTCTCCTGCGGCAGATCAGAAAGGTCCTGAAATCCGACGTGCCGGGGGTGCGGGCGGTGGAAGCCCTGGGCGTCGTGATCCCGCTCTTCCTCGTTGTCTTCGCGACCACGTATCTGTCCATGGCCGTCGCATCGCAGTCCACCTTCAGCCAACCGCTCAACCACACAAAGGCCCTCTACTTCACCATCACCGTATTCAGCACCGTGGGATTCGGCGACATCACACCGAAGACCGACACCGCCCGTCTAGTCGTGAGCATTCAGATGCTCCTCGATCTCGTCGTGCTTGGTGCCGTGGTGCAGCTGTTGGTCAAAGCCACCAAGGCAAGCCTCGCCCGAGATCCCCACCGGTCCTCAACTCAACGCTGAACCGGAGCCGACGGGCAGCCTTGAAACACGCCCTAGCGTTCCGGCCCGCACCGGTCGGCGAGTGCCGCGTACGCCAGCGAGGCGAGTGTCGGCCGGATGTCCTGCTCGATCGACGGAACGACCTGCGTGTAGAACTCGACCGACAGGTCTTCGACCGGATCGATCCAGAACACGGTGCTGGCCGCGCCACCCCAGTAGTAGGAGCCGGGGGACATCGGGACGCGGCCGGGGATCGGGTCGACCCAGACGCCGACTCCGAGGCCGTGGCCGATGCCGGCCATATGGGGGTTGCGGTTGTACGGCAACGAAAGTGTCGGGATGTCCAGCCCGCCGGGCAGGTGGTTGCGCGCCATGAACGCGATGGTGCGGGGTCCGAGCAGCCGCGGACCGTAGCCGAGCAGGCTGGCGGTGAATCGCTGGTAGTCGGCGGCGGTGGACAGCAAGCCGCCACCGCCGCTGTACGCGGGAGGCTTGGTGCGGCCGAACGCGTCGGTCTCGGGCGACCGGTGCAGTCCGGTCGCATACGCCGCTGCCAGCCGGCCCGGTGTCTCGTCCCACCAGCGCAGATCGGTCATGCCCAGTGGGGCGGCGATGCGGTCGGCGATGAACTCGGCGAGAGTCTGCCCGCTGATTACTTCGATCAAGTGGCCGAGCACGTCGGTCGCCACCGAGTAGTCCCAGTGGGTGCCGGGCTCGAACATCAGCGGCCGGGCGGCCCACTGGCGGACCATCTCGGCCGAATCCGTGTCCGGACCCCAGGTCGGGTAGGTCAGTCCGACGTCCGGAGGCAGCATGAAGTGGTAGGTGAGCCCGGAGGTATGGGTCAGCAGGTGCCAGACCCGGATCGGTTCGGTGGCCGGGCGCTCGCGCCACTCGCTGTCGTACACCCGCATGGACGCGAACTCCGGCAGCCAGCGGCTAATCTCGTCAGTGAGCTGAAAGCGGCCCTGCTCCCACAGCATCATGGCGGCGACGGCGACCACCGGCTTGGTCATCGAGTAGATCCGCCAGAGGGTGTCCTCGACCACCGGCAGCCCGGCTTCAACGTCGCGGAGTCCGTGCACACTCGCGTGTGCGATTTCGCCACGGCGGCTGATAACGAGCTGATACCCGGGCATGATCCCGGCCGCGACCTTCTCACGCAGCCAGTCGTCAATGCGTGCAAGGGCGGCCGAGTCGAAGCCGCCTGCGCCAGTGTCCACTGTCTCAATCACGGACGCCACCGTAACGATCACCACTGACAGTTAATGAGCCAACCAGCCACTCAGATGATCTCCGACTGAGGATGCCGCGCCGTTTTGAGCCGGCGCTCACTGAACTCGGGTGTCGGCGTGATGCGAGGGCTCGAACACGATCCCGGCGGCCGGGGGCTCATCCACCAAACCGGCGCTAGCCGCCGACCCGGCAGCTAGCCTGGGACAAAACAGGCACAACGTCCTGGAATCCTCGCGGATGAGCGCCCGCCACGGCGCACGGCGGAGAGTAACGGTGTCTGAGCAGCAGCAGGGTGAGCCCGATCCAGCTTCGGCCGGTCCAACGGACCCGCCGGCCAGTCCGACACGCAGGTCATTTCGGCCCCGTATCGGCTGGTTGCTCGGCGGAACCGCGGCACTGGCAGCCATCGGGCTGAGCATCGCCGCGCTGGTGATCGCGCTGAACAACGGGTCGCCGTCGCCGACCGGGACCTCCGCGAAGGCGGACGTGCCGGCCTGCTCGGCCGCCGCGGTCGCCCGCGAGGAGCTGCCGTCGGTCGTGACAATCCAGGTGACGGCAGGGGACGTCGGCGGCACCGGGTCCGGCGAGGTGATCGACACCGAGGGCCATGTCCTGACCAACAACCACGTGATCGCGGCCGCCGCGTCCGGCGGCACAGTCACGGTCATCTTCTCGGACGGCCGCGCAGAGCCCGCGACAATCGTCGGTCGCGACCCGGAGACGGACCTAGCGGTGCTCAAGGTGCCCGACGCGAAAGGGCTCGTGCCTATCACCTTCGGCTCCTCGAAGAACCTCCGGGTGGGCCAGCCGGTGATCGCACTCGGTGCGCCGCTCGGGCTGTCCAGCACGGTCACCGCCGGCATCGTCAGCGCGCTCGACCGCAGCGTGAACGTGCCGTCTGACGACGGCACCACCGCGATCCTCGTCGCGGCTATCCAGACCGATGCGGCGATCAACCCAGGCAACAGCGGCGGCGCCCTGGTCAACTGCGCCGGGCAGGTCGTCGGCATCCCGTCGGCCGGCGCCACGGTGCCGAACCCTGAGGGTGGCTCCAGCGCCGGCAACATCGGCATCGGCTTCGCCATCCCGTCCGACTTCGCCAAGATGATCGCCGGCGAGATCATCGCGGATGGTTCGGCCAGGCACGGCTTCTTCGGCCTGACCGTGGTCCCAGTCGGCGGGGACCAGCCCGGCTCCGAGCCCGCAGGTCTCTACGTCACCTCGGTCACCCCGGGTGGCCCGGCGCAGGCTGCCGGCATCCGCGCTGGGGATGTGATCACCGAGATTGCCGGTGAGCCGGCGACCAGCGCTGAGCAACTTCTCACGGTGACGCTGGAGAAGCGGCCCGGCGACACCGTGCAACTCACCTACGAACGCCAGGGCACCAAACACCAAGCCGAGGTCACGCTGGGCCAGCGGTAGCCGCCGGCGATGTCCAAAAAGCGGTGCCGCTGCCGCCGCGAGGGGTTGCCGACTGACAGGCACGACATCAGCCGTGGACTTCGATGATGTCCTTCACTCCGTGTGGCTGCTTGAGAGCCTGTGGCGCGGCCTCGAGTGGCACGCGTTCGGTGATGATCGTGCGAACGCTGTCCGGGACCAGGGCCATGGCCTGCTCAAGTTTCTCCACGGCCAGGGCGAACGCTGACCGGCCGACGTTGACCGTCCCCACTATGGCCTGGTTGTTGAGGACCATATCTTTCATGATCCGATCAAGCGGCAGCGTGGCGGGCTCGGCCGGCGCCGGAATGCCGGTGAGGATGAGCAGGCCGTTGGGGGCGAGGGTTTCGGTGGCGGCGAATGCGACGCTGGCGACGCCGACGGCCTCGTAGATGACATCGATCGCGCCGGTGACGCTGGAGATCTTGTCGATCGGGGTCTGCTCGGCGGACAGATACGTCGCGCCGATTTCGCGGACTCGGTCAGCGCGCTGGCTATCGGCAGATTCGCGGGAGTAGACGATCGTGTGAATCCCGTCACGGCCCGCGCGATCGCAACGAGCATGCCGATGGGTCCGGCACCCAGAACCAGGATGCGGGCCTTCTCCAGCTCCCAGGGCAGCCGTTGCTGGAGGGCTTGAGCCTGTTCGGCGGCCTTGGCGGCAAGGACAGGGGTTCGACGAGCACGGCGACATCGGTCAGTTGCGGTGGCACCGCAACGAGGTTGTGCTCGTCCTCGATGACCCGTTCGGTGAGGTAGCCATGTGCCTGCTTGATGCCGCGCTCGGTGAACGCTCCGGTGGTGCAGAAGTCCTGCCGCTCTCTCCAGCAGGTCCGCGGTCTGCACGAGAGCCAGGTGGGAGAAGCCCTGCGGGAAGTTGCCGATGTGTCGCTGCGCCGTCGGGTCGTACTCCTCGGCCAGGAGCCCCAGTTCATTGCGCAGCCCCAGCAGCTTCTCGAACAGTGCTTCGGCCTCGTCGGATCAGCCCTGAAGGGCGTAGACGTCCGCGAGCCAGAAGCTGCACGCCAGGAAGGGGCTCTCATCCCCAGGCAGGCCGTCGTAGCCGAAGCCGGTGTCGTAGCGACGTACCAGACCGCCCCGCATCAGGGTCTTCTCGATCGCCTCGACGGTTGATAACACCCGCGGATCGGTCGCGTCGATGAACCCGACCAACGGCATGACCAGGACACTGGCGTCCAGCGCCTCGGACCCGTACGCCTGCGTGAACGCCCCGACCCCCGGGGTGCCACGCGCGTTCGAAGTCACGCCACGTGACGTGCGTCCCGGCGTCTTGGAAAGTCAGGTGACGCGCGGTGCCCTATCGTCGATGATCCAGGCATGGCCGCCGTAGACGTCGACAGGACCAAGGGCGACCAATCCACGGTGACCACGCTGGCTGGACGCACCATCGGTTCGATTCCGCCAACGGCGCTGGTCATGCTCGGCATCGTCAGCGTTCAGTTGGGCTCGGCGTTGGCCAAGCACCTGTTCGGCGAGGTGGGCAGCTTCGGAACGGTCGCGTTGCGCCTGTTCTTCGCGGCCGCGGTGTTGATGCTGGTGTGGCGGCCGTCACTGCGCATGAGTCGTCGCACGTGGGCAGTGGTGCTCGGCTATGGCGTGACTCTCGGCTCAATGAACCTGTGCTTCTATCTGGCGCTGGCCCGGATCCCGCTGGGGATCGCGGTAACCATCGAATTCCTGGGACCGCTGGCGGTCGCTCTGGCCGGGTCGAGGCGCTGGCTGGACGTGTTCTGGGTGGTGCTCGCGGCCGGCGGTGTGGTCCTGCTGATGGAGGGGCGCGGCGAGCTCAACCGCGCCGGCTTTCTATTCGCGATCGCCGCGGGCACGTGCTGGGGCATTTACATCCTGGTCGGCGCGGCCCTAGGCCGCCACACCACGGAGGGCAATGGCCTGGCTCTGGGGATGGCTGTCGCGGCGCTCGTTGCGGTGCCATTCGGGGTGGCTGATAGCGGTACGGCGCTGATCCAACCGTGGGTTCTGGTCGCTGGGTTCGGGGTGGCACTGCTGTCGTCTGTACTCCCGTACACGCTGGATCTCGAAGCTCTCCGCAAGGTCCCACCGCGCGTGTTCGGCATCCTGATGAGTCTCGAACCCGCGATGGCGGCCCTCATCGGTCTTGTCGTGCTGCAGGAGTCGTTGCACTGGTCGCAGTGGATCGCCGTGCTGTGCGTGGTGGCCGCGTCGGCTGGTGCCACCCGCGGCGCTCGGCCCGACGCCTGACCGCCAACGCATGCCTCGGCGGAGGCTGCCGCCGGCCGACGCTGCGGCCGGCGGCTGCCCCCAAGGTCATGACGTGAGGGTGCCCGGCAGTGGCTTGCGGTGCAGGATCACCAGCTCGGCGACCGCCCGCGTGAGCGCGACGTAGAGCCGGCTCATGCCCCGGGGCTCGGCGGCGACGATGTCGGCCGGCTCGACCAGCACCACTCGGTCGTATTCCAGGCCCTTCACCTGACTCACCGGGATGGCGCCCAGTGATTCGGCGATCGCGTCCGGTGCGATCACCGCGCCGTGCTCGTCGGCGACGGCGGCGGCCAGGTCCTCCACCTGCCGGATCTCTAGGGTGCCGCCGGGCCGGACGGACCGGGTCGGCTCGATTCCGGGTGCCAGGGCCTGCGCGGCGAAGTCGGCAATGACCTGCGGCACCCGGTATCCGGTGGGCAGGTCGAGCATCCTCATCTCGCGCTTGCCCAGCCGCTGGACCAGCTCCGGCCACGACTCGACGGCCAGCGGATGAGTCGCCTGACCAAGGTCACCCACGATGGTCATCGAGGCGTGGGCGGCACGGCGAGCGATCATCCGACACTCCATCGGCGACAGATCCTGGGCCTCGTCGAGGATGACGTGCAGGTATACGTCCTCGACCGGCTCGTCGGTAACGGCGACCGGAAGCGGCTCGGCCAGCACCGGCACGTAACCCTCCTCGCCGTACGGGTCGAAACCGTCGGACCAGCCGGTCACCTTGTGGCCCTCGCGCAGGATGATCGCGGCCGCCCAGCGCTGTGCCGCCCAGTAGCCGTTGTTGTCGATGGCCTGCCCCGACTGCGCGATCGGGGTGGACAGGCCGGGCGCGAACAGCTGCCAGCCGTCATTGAGGCTCCAGCTCAGCACGAACGTCTCGGCCAGCCGAGCACCGCTGCTCAGCTCGCGCAACTTCCACTCGGGTGCCGTGGTCTTCGGCTTCTCCAGCGGACCCAGAATCTCGGCGAGCTCGTCGAGCAAAGGTACGTCGTCGACTGTCCATTCCCCGTTCTGAGCGGGGAGAACGTCCTGCTGTGTCAGCGACGGCCACCAGGCGTTGAGGAACGCGTCCGGAACCTCCTTCCCGTTCATCAGCTCGGCGAGAACCTCTGCCGCGACCGTCCGGGCCGCATTGGGCTTGACGCCGCTGGCCTCGCAGCGCTTCCGGATGTCGAGGCGGGCGTTCGCCAGGTCGTCGGCGTTGAGTGTGCCGAGGTGATCGGGCGCGTGGGGCGGAGTGTCCCAGGCCAGATCGGTGAGTACCCGCACCATGTGGAGGTCGCCCTTGGTCTTGGCCACCTTGGCTGGGTCTCGCCGGGTCGCGGTGACGCCTTCGAACAGCTCGCCGATCGCGCGCAGGTGCACGCTGTCCTCGCCGAGACCGGGCAGCACCCGGCCGATGTATTCGGTGAACACCGTCGACGGGCCGACCACCAGCACGCGGCCGTCGGAGAACTTGCCACGATCGGTGTAGAGAAGGTAGGCAGCCCGGTGCAGAGCCACCTGGGTCTTGCCGGTGCCTGGACCGCCGGTGATCAGGGTGACTCCGTGGGCCGGTGCGCGGATCGCCTCGTCCTGCTCGCGCTGGATGGTCGTGACGATGTCGCGCATGTGCGCGCCGCGCTCCCGGGTCAGCGATCGAAGCAGGGCACCTTCGCCGACCACGCCTTCGACGTCCTTCTTGGACAGCACCTCGTCGTCGAGCGCCACCACCTTTGGGCCCTCGCAAGTGATGACTCGCCGACGGTCCACACCCAGCGGTTCGCCGGGCGTGGCCCGATAGAACGGCGCCGCCGCGGGCGCGCGCCAATCCACGACCAGCGGCTCCCGGTCCTCGTCGCGTACGCCCAACCGGCCGACCCGATAGGTGTAGCCGTCATCGAAGTCCAGCCGGCCGAAGACGATGCCCTCCTCCTGGCTGTTCAGATCGGACATCCGGACGGCCGCACGCAACACCATCGCATCGCGCTCGACCAGGCCGGTGAGCGGGCCCGAGGTGGCGCGATTGTGCCCCTCGTCGGTCAGCTTCCTCGTTTGTGCACGCATGACCTCCAGACGTTCGTAAACCTTGTCGACTACCTGCTGTTCGATGGCGATCTGGCGCTCTGCCTCGGACACGGGCCCCCCTCTGCCGGGCGTACTCTTCACGGCTCGTCGAGGATATGTCCTGGTCAGGCTCATAAAATCAGCATCCAGGCTGATTTTCGACGACTTGACCTTTCGATATGATGGAGATGGCGGAAAGGGAATCAGCCCTCCAGCGCTCCCGACTTAGTGATCTATCCCGGCGCCGATCTGGTGCGTTCTGCCGGACCGCGAGCCTTGGTTTTGACGCTCGCCCGGAACACGACATGTTGCGGTCACCTCGCGTACGCCTGCCGCGGTTTGGCTTCCGGTATGCGCTTCAACCTCCTCGCCCGGAAGCGGGCAGCAGTCATCGGCGGCACGGCAGCCGCCCTCGTCTTAACGTCTGTCGGAACCGCGTGGGCTGATCCGTTCGGGTGGTGGGCTGCGCAGTCGCACCCATTTGCGGTGCACGCCGACTTCGGCACGGCAGGCCCGCGCAGCGGTGGCGTCGTGACCGGCGATCTCCTTGCCAACGACTCCGGCGCAACCGCTGTGGTGCGCACCACTGGTCTCGACAACCCGGCCGCAGGCACTCTGGCGGTGAAGGCCGACGGGTCCTACAGCTTCACGCCGGCGGTCGACGGCAGCCACGGCGCCGTGCACTTCACCTATACCGCGACCGATGCTGTCACGCTCTACAAGGACGCGGTGCCGGGTGCGGACAAGATCCCGTCGCTGGGTGGGCTCGAGGGCCCGAACGGCACCACCGCTCTGATCTCCGGTGGCGGCTTCGGTTCGTCCTTCGTTCCCGTGCCGGGCAAAGCCGGATGGTTCTACGGCGTCACCGACCGCGGCCCGAACGCCGATGATGACGGCCCGCTGGGAGAGAAGGTGTTTCTCGACCCGACCTTCAACCCGCAGATTGGCCTCTTCCAGATGGTCGGTGGCAAGGCCGTGCTGCAGAAGACGATCGGTCTGAAGGCGCCCGACGGCACGCCATACAACGGCCTGGCCAACCCGGTCACGAAGACCGCCGCGAGCGCGGAGAAGACCGAGGACCTCTTCGGCAACCAGATCGACCCGGCGCAGCCTTACACCGTGCCGGGCACCAACCCGGCGGTGACGCTGAACCCGGACAACGGCTACGACTCGGAGGGCCTGGTCGCCCTGCGCGACGGCACCTTCTGGATCTCCGACGAGTACGGCCCCTTCATCACGCACTTCGACAAGAACGGCAAGGAGATCGAGCGGCTCTCGCCGTGGGGCGCCGACGCCGGCCACCTCGTCGATGCGGCGCATCCTCTGCCGATCGAGCTGAAGCTGCGTACGAAGAACAAGGGTATGGAGGGCCTGACCGTCACGCCGGATGGCCGCACGCTGGTCGGCATCATGCAGTCCGCGCTCACGGTGCCCGATTACGGCACCGACGCCAAGGGCAAGACCATCAAGCCGGCGAACGTCGCTCCGGTGCGGATCGTGACCGTTGACGTCAAGACGAAGGCCACCCACGAGTACGTCTACCTGCTCAACAATCCAGCCACGACCGGTGGTGCGGTCAGCGAAATCACCGCGCTGTCCGGCACCAAATTCCTCGTCGACGAGCGGGACGGCAACCAGGGTGAGCCCGGTCTGGCGGCGTTCAAGAACCTCTACGAGATCGACCTCACCGGCGCTACCGATATCAAGGGCGACGGCGTGAACTCGTTGGGTTACACCGTCACCACCGGCTCCGGCCCGAAGTCGATCGACGCCTACGTTGGTGACGCGGTCACGTCAAAGGCTGAGCTGCTACTGGCACAGGCCGGCATCACGCCGGTGAGCAAGACGCCGTACCTGGAAATCGGTAGCGTCCTCAACCAGATCGACCCGTCGGGCGCGTTCTTCAGCCACGACAAGATCGAGGGCGTGGCGACCGCGGACGGCGGCAAGACACTCTACCTCGCCAATGACAGTGACTTCGGCATGGATCACCTGCTCGGGCAGGACGAGGCGGCGTGCGAAGCGTCGGGACTGTCCGACACGACGGCGTGCGCACCGGTGAAGTCGTCGAGTGGCAAGTACCTCGTGCACCAGAAGACCCTGGACGCCAGCGGCGTGGTGGATGACGGCGAGGTTCTCAAGGTCGACGTGTCGAAGCTCCCGGTGGTGCTGGGCACTGCGACGGTCACGATCAAGTTCTAGTCGGCACATCAGGCTGTAGTTGGCACGTCTAGTGGCCCGCTCCCGTTGATCGGGAGCGGGCCACTGCGCATTGCCGCCCGGTCAGCAAATCCACACCCTTTGTCCGTCAGAGGCGCGGCGTCCGGCTGCCGGCCCGGACACTGGAGCCACGCCGCTCGCCGTCAGAGGCGCGGCGGTCCGGCATCGATCCGGCGCAGGATCGGCTCGATGCGATCCAGGTCGTCGCCCCACGGCATCCGCTCGTCCCACCACGTGACTCCGAGGTCGGCCAACGGGCCGACCTCGTCACGCGCGGCAGTGGGAGCGCTGGCACCTCCAACGACGATGTCGAACGGCTCGTCCGCGAGGCCGTACGCCGCCCGGCAGCTGCGCAAGAACCGCACCAGCTCGCGGACCTCGTTGACGTCTGGCGGGCGGGCCGATTCCATGCCGTCCATGACCGGGATGGCGCCGTCCCAGCGTGCGGCCCGGCGCATCGGTGCCTTGCGGGGCCACACGCCGCCGATCCAGATCGGCACCCGCGGTCGCTGCACCGGAGTCGGCAGGAAGGCCACATCGTCCAGGGTGACCTGGTTGCCCCGAAAGGTGACCCGCTCGCCGGACCAGAGACGAGCCAGCGCATGCAGGCCCTCATCCAAGCGCTCGGCGAGCTCCCGGAGGTCGGTGGTGTCGCCGAAGGTCGCGTATTCATCGTCCAGCGGTGCGCCGAGCCCGGCACCGAGAATCATCCGGCCGCCGGTGAGGCGGTCCAGAGTGGTCACCTCCCGGGCCAGCTTGGCCGGCCGTCGCCGGGCCACCGGCGTGATCGCGGTGCCCAGCCGGATCCGGCTCGTTGACAGCGCCGCTGCGGTCAGCAGGATCCATGGATCGGCGATCACCCGGCGCAAGTCCTTCTGCTCGACGATGTGATCCCAGACCAGCAACCCGTCCCATCCCGCGTCCTCGGCGCGGCGAGCGACCTCGGCGAACGCCTCCGGGTCGGCGAATTCGCCAAAATTCGGAACATCGACGGAGAACTGCATAGCCGCATCGTGCCTCGTGCCTCCGACAAACCTGTGCCTCCGGCACTCCGGGGCCGCCGGCACGTTGGGCGTCGGTCACGGGTCACGATCAAGGATTGAGCAGCATGAGCCGCGATCAAGGATCGGGCGCCAAGAGCCGCGATCAAGGTTCGAGCGTGAGCGGCATGCCGAAGACGGTGACGTGCTGAGCGCCGACAAAGGCGTTGCTCTCCGCGATCTTGCCGTCGACGATCCGGAGCACGTCAACGACCAGGGCTTCGTAGTGCGGACGGCCTGGCCAACGCAGGTAGTGGATCGCTGCGGGCCGCCCGTTCGCCGAGGCCATGAAGGTGCGCCAGTCCAGCGGCCGGGTGAGGAACTCCACCACCACGTCACGCCCGACGACCGGCGGGTCCGGCGGCATGGTGATGCGTACGTCTTCGGCGAGCAGATCCTTGAGTGCCTCGGGATCGTTCGTGCTCAGGTAGCGGCGCAGGATCTCCTTGTCGGCCGCGGTCAGATGCGGACGGCGCCAGTCTCGGGGGTCGGCCGGGGCATGCCGGCGAACCGTGTCGCGCGCCCGCTGCACCAGGCTGTTGGCGGCGGGAACCGCCACCCCGAGCGCCTCGGCGATCTCCGCCGGCGTCCAGCCGGAGACGTCCCGGAGCACGAACGCCGCTCGCTGGCGGGGCGGCAGATGCATGAGAG
>Ga0163163_10004731_pt1 | contig 11662 bp, 12 predicted proteins | sample S65metaG_FD_119766 | JGI IMG/M metagenome (GOLD analysis project Ga0163163, IMG submission 119766) | Switchgrass rhizosphere microbial communities from Kellogg Biological Station, Michigan, USA - S6-5 metaG | ecosystem: Host-associated > Plants > Roots > Rhizosphere > Soil | place: USA... | reverse complement strand
GCTCCTTGCGGACCAGTCGACCCGCTTGCGCCAGTTGCGCCCTTCGGCCCCGTCGGTCCAAGAGCTCCGTTCAGCGCAAACTGCGCAACCGGGACCGTATTTACCGTTTGCTTGGGATACAGTGGCTGATGGCCTCTGTCAACGTGGTCAAGAAGCCCTTCGGACCAATGACCCGCCAATGTGCTGTGCGTCTGCTTGAGTCTTGGCGTTTACATAGATGCAATCTTAAGTAATCCCGGGGGTAGACATGTTGGGCACAATTCGAACTCTCTTTTGGACTGCATGCGCTCTCGTTTGCGTCGGCAATGCGGTCCCCGCAGCGGCAGCGATCCCTGCGACCGAGCGTGGCGCACTAATTGACTTCTTCAATGCGACAAATGGCCCCGGATGGCTGAACAAGACCAGCTGGTGTACCAATGAGTGTCCGCCAGCCGGTACGTTTGGGTTGCCAGGCACCGAATGCAAGTGGTATGGCGTCACATGTGACGAGGGTGAAGATCATGTAGTCGGATTGGGTCTCCCAGCAAACAATCTGGATGGCCCACTGCCGCCATCATTTGGCAACTTGCCCAGCCTCGCTTATCTCGACGTAAGCAACAATAAGGTAACAGGCGTTCTGCCGGCTTTTGGCAATTTCGCGCAGCTCACGCACTTCGATGTTGGCAACAACTCGCTGTTTGGCGCGATGCCACAGTCGCTCGACAACGTGCCGAACCTTGTGCATTTCGACATTCACAGGAACTCCCTTTGGGGCAAAATTCCCCCGCTTGGCAACTTGACCAAGCTCGCACATTTCAACGCTCATTCAGCTGGACTAGACGGGATAATTCCACCCCTTTCAAACTTGAAGAATCTTACATTCTTCGATGTTGGCGGCAACTCTCAATTGACAGGCTCGATTCCGTCGCTGACCGGATTGGCAAATCTTGCGATATTCAATGTCTCCTACACTCAACTCACCGGGGCCATTCCGTCTTTGACAGGACTGACGAATCTGACTTCATTTAATGTCCCTTTTAATAACCTGAATGGCACTCTTCCGGTTCTGACTGGCTTGACTAATTTGACTTACTTTGACGTTTCTCACAACCACGTCACAGGCCAAATTCCGGAGTTAATCGGGTTGACGAAACTGACGGGTTTTGAAGCAGGCTTCAACGACTTGACCGGACCAATTCCAATATTGTCGGGCTTAACGAGCCTTAGCGATTTCACCATGAATAACAATGAACTCGTGGGGCCAATTCCCGAATTGGGTGGTCTTACGCAACTCGTGAGCTTTTATGTGAACTCTAACCATCTGAGTGGTTCGATTCCTTCGCTCACCGGTCTATCGACTCTCGCCTACTTCAACGTCAGTGACAATCAACTAAGCGGCACTATTCCCGACCTAAGCGATGTCGGTGCGAAACTGGTGGAATTTTCGGTTTATTCGAATCACTTGACCGGTGAAATTCCATCTATTGTCGGCTGGACAAACATTGTCTCATTTGATGTCAGTGGGAACCAGCTCAGCGGCTCGATTTCATCGCTGGCTGACGCTCAATCTCTGGAAAAGTTTAATGTAGATACCAATTTGTTAACTGGCACAGTTCCTTCGCCGCCGCCCAGCCTGAAGGTGGCGAGCTTATGTCCGAACCTTCTCGACCTTACACCCAGTGCGGCCGACGCCGCGTGGAACGCAGCCACGGGTGTCTCTCCTTGGTGGGGCAAAGATGGCAGCGCATGTGACATTCTGTTTAGGGGGAATTTTGAGTAGCCGGCATCGTTGCGGGGTCAATATTCTTCAGGAGTTGCCTTGCGTGGGGACGCTGGCAGTGTCCACACTATGGGCCAATCGAACAAGGCTCGGGCCCCCGAGCGCGTCTCCGCGAAGGTGATCTAGATATGGGTCAGGCAATCTGACCTTTCCGATGATACCGAACAAGCCTGGGAAGCGCGTGCGCTTTGTACGCTCGTCGTTCGCAATGACTTTGATGCCGATGGCGCGACTTCTGTTTGCCAATAAGACGATTTGAATTTCGCACAAGAGGAAATGGCAAACGTATGCTGTACAGCGAATCCGATTGACCACGATCATTTTGTCAATAGGGAAAAATAGGTCCGCAGATGAACCGCACATTAGCTCTTGCACATGGTCCTCTGGCCGGAAATGCCGAGCGAATAAGGAGAGATCTATGCTCGCTTGCTTCTGGCTTGCCATGGTCGATTTCGTTTCGTGCCTCGTGCGTGCAGATAAACCTCTAGGAAGAGCAACATGCCATTCTTCGTGTACGGATGCGATCCCGACACCGGCCAAGTCATGCCGCGATTTCTCAGCGACGCGTCGACGGCTGAAGAAGCAAGGTCGCACGGGCACAGTAATGGCATGAAGGTGAGTGACGTCGTAGCGTACGAGGAACAGGCCCACCCGCCGGTTCCATTTGCAATTGCACGTTCGCGCGAGAAAGCGGCCGAGGAAACGCGACAAACTATTGCGATCGATGAGGATGTCGCAGAGTTCAGGCACCGCCTTGAGGAACTAACTCCAAGAACTTATGGCACGCATTTACTGATCGCCATGAATCTTACAGTTTTTGTACTGATGGTGATTGACGGCGTGAGCTTCAACAAGCCTCAAGTCAAGGACATGATCAGTTGGGGCGCGGAATTTGGTCCGAAAACACTGGAAGGTGAATGGTGGCGCCTGCTGACGAGTATGTTCGTACACAGAGGATTTCTGCATCTTGCCTTGAACATGCTGGCCCTGGCGGTCGTCGGGCCAACCGTCGAGCGTTTAGTTGGTAGAGTCAGTTTCCTAGTCATCTATCTCATTTCCGGTCTTGGTGGGAGCGTGCTTGCACTTTACGCGAATTCGTTGGCGGTCGTTGCCGGCGCATCAGGTGCCGTGTTTGGTATATATGGTGCGCTGCTGGCGGTGGCTATCCGCCAAAGAAATTCCATGCCACCCGGCATTGCACCACGGCTCGCCCGCGCCGGCCTGAAGTTTGTCATTTACAATCTGATCTACAGTTTCAGCCCAGGCACCAGTTTGGCAGCTCACTTCGGCGGGTTCTTCGCGGGTCTAACCTGTGCGTTGTTCCCATCCAAAACGTCTTGGTCCGAAGAGTCTGAAAATCGCTCTTTGCGAGTGCTCATGCCATTGGCGTTCGGTGCAGTGTTGGTGGTCGCTGGTTCGTTGGCCGCGAACGACCGCTATCCACATTTGCGTGAACTACAGGAACTTTTCAGCCAAGTCAAAGCTCTCGACGGGAAAAACGCCAAGGCGTTCGATGCCGTACGTTACAAGACGTTTCGCCACGGTATGAACGATGCGGAATTTGCCGGCTTTGTCGAGCATGACGTGTTACCCAAATGGCATAACACCCGCGAGTTGCTCGCTCATTACGAACCTGTGCCGCAGCCGCTTTCCCGCAAGGTGGAGGCGATAGTTCAGTACATGTCATTACGCGAGCAGAGCTGCAAACTGATCATTGAAGGTCTGCGCGAGCACAATGCGCAGAAGATTAAAGAGGCATCGAATAGGCGTGACCAGGCCATGGAAGCCAAACGCACAATCATGTAGAACTAGAATGCGTAGCGATACTGCTCTGCAATCGGGTCGACGCGGCCGACAAAGATCGTATGCCCATCATGGCAAACTCATGCTGATACGACTTGCTGAAATAGGTTGGTGTGCCCCAACTACCGCGCGCTGATCGGCGGTTGCCAAAGGTCAAATCAAGCTGACCATCCGCCTTCATTCAAAGACGGTGCCGACCATGCCGCCGAGCAGCATGATCTTCTCTTCGAGGGCTATTCGCAGCGGTGCATCCCAATTCCACCGAAAAGGGCCAGCAGTCATTGCGAGACCCTACAGACCAATTCCTTTGGGATCATCAGACCATTTTGACTGCGCTGGGGTGATGCTGCCAAGTTTGGTCAACGCGCCGGTTCCCAGTGACAGACGCGCGAGATCGCTCCAGTCCGCCTGCGGATCGGATAACGACGGCACGTAATCGAGCACCGTCCAAAGCTGACCCGTTGCATCGAAGCCAGGGCTCGTGACTCTGATATAGACATCCGAGCCATAACTCCCAATCGGCGTGGCAACAAGATGCGTCGTATCGACTGTGTAAAGGGTCTTGTCGCTTGGCCGCGCGCCGCGTAGAGCAAATTGCCCCGGGCCGCGAGACCGGTGATGGTGGTTCAGTCCCGGCTGCCCTCAAGCGAGATTGAAGGCCGCCGATCCCTGTCCCAACTTGTTGGATTTGTCTTCACGGTCATCAATCGATCCTGAAATGCAGCGACGGGCCTGGATCAGCGGTGGAGGGCCTACGAAGATCGGTGCGACATCATTTTCAGAAGCGATTTTGAGGAGACGCACTGAGCGCGCGCAAGGGAATATGACATAACGCGATTGTAACAGCGGTGCTAGGCAATACTGAGCAAGACTACAACCCGCTGGGAATTCCCGGACCGCGCACAGATCTCGCGGGTCTAGCGGACATATTCCAACAAACCAACGGTCAGATTCGTTCACAGTGTCAGCGGCGAAGCGGTGAGACGCGAGCGGGCTGCTATCGCCCGAATCATCAGTTTTCCAGGAAGTTCAACTAGACGATAAGTCAGTGAAGACAACATCAGGACGGACGACATGAATACGCAGAAGCAGAGCGGGCTGGCGAATGGAATAACCCAGCCAAACGATACAGCCAATATGTGAACTAACAACTGGAGTGGAAAATGGTTTAGATATACCGAATATGAGATCTTGCCAAAGTAAATGAGGGGCCGAAGGCGTAGCACCGCTGCAACTGCAGTGCTACTCAGCACGGCCAGTATCAAGAGTGGAAAGCCTATTAGGCATACCACCAGATCACCGGCGGTCTGCCAGTACGAGGGAGAAGCTAAGTACCAGGTAATGCCCCCGCATAAGAAGGTGCATGAGAGATCTGCGACCACCGAAGGTGAGTCAGGAACACGTTGTTTGATTTGATAGGTCAACACTCCAATGAAGAAACCGGCCACGGTCCGAATTAAATCATTGTCGATCCAGCCCAGTGCTCGTGTGCCGTTAAGGAGGCCACGGTTTGCTAGAGTAATGGTTGCGGCACCTGTCAACAGTGACATCAGAAGGATCGCGGTCCTTGCCCGCAACGTAATTAAGGCGAGAAATAACAGATTAATCAGGAATTCTGTCGATATCGACCATGATGGCGCATTAAAGGAGAACCCCTCCTGCAGACCCGAGGACTGCAACAGAGCGATATTGAGCACGAGGTGGTATCCATCATTGTGTGAGTATACAAACGCATCTTGACCAAGCAGGCTGATGAGAAACCACTGCATTGCAGCCACTGAGACCAAGGTGCAAAAGTGGAGCGGATACAGTCGGCCGACGCGGATGATCACATTGCGTACAATGGTTTCCGATACGCCGGTCCTCCAGAACGCATGCGCGAGCACAAAGCCCGAGAGCACAAAAAAGAGATCGACCATCAACAGCCCACGCTTGTAGAAGGGTGCAAGCGCAGCCGTGAATGGAGCTGATCCAAACGCATTGATGTAGTGCCAACACACCACGCCGAAAGCGGCAATCGCTCGCAAACCATCTAGCTCGAAAAAACGGCGATTTCTGCTGGGAAAGGCGGCACTATCTGTCATGACATGTGCCGAAAAGGATGCCCCGCGTCGCGAAGGTCGACCTAATTACCACTTCACAGCAGCGGCGAATCAGAAACGGCACGCGCCGAGTAACCCATGCGGATGACAGCACGCGTAGAACGAACACAAGACGCATCCAGGCACGCTCCCTTCACGGCGACGACGGCCAACTCCTGCCACATTTGATCCAAACCCGACTAAGGGACAAACGGACAGCCATGATCAAGTGCACGCGGCCTTTACGCCTTGGATCCAAGACGATCACACGGGAGGGGCGCACGACGTGCTCAACTACGAGAAAGGGCGCGGCGGCATCGATAGCGAAGCCAGTGCGATGTCATTTTTCGAAATGGCATTGAGATGTTTGGACTGCGCGCGCGATCGCGTGATGCGATCACAATAATTACGCTAGTCAGCACAACGCAAGATATCAATCCAATCGCGGGAATTGCAGATGGTTGCGTGGGTGGTGCCCGGGCTGCGACTTCGATGGCCCCGTACATCCCTACGCCGGGTGCGCCATGGGTTTCGCAGAAGTAACCCACATGCCCTGCATCCGTAAACGTCACTTCAGCATGCCAGAGTTGATTACTCGGAGCGCCATTGCCTCCTTGTCCATCTCCGTCACACCCATGCGCGCAGCGAAAGGCCCCATTGTCAGCAACAACGTTGTGCACCCCGCCGCGATTTACGAACGTGACGCTATCGCCAATTCTGACATTCAAAACCGCGGGCGAAAACGCTCCATGAGTACCGCCAACCTCAACGAACCAATTCGCGGTGTCTGCTTTCATACAGAAGCCTGATCAAGATGACTACTTGCGGCCGAGGGCGGGGGCGGGTGGTGCAGTGTGGCCGTATGTAACACTGCTGAAAGAAGATTGGAATAGAGGAATATCCAGCGCACCTTCCTTCGGCTGAGACTCCCGCCCCCGCCAAGAATTAGATAACGAATAACGGAATGCAGATGCACATGGATGTGCGCGCGGGTACGACAGAGAACGGCCGAACGCACATAGCAATGTTGACAGTTTTCAAACGCGTTCCGCGCTGCAACTATTGCATTGCCATGCATCTATGGATGCATGGACCCGCGTCGCACGCCCAGTGCATGGCTATTGCCGCCAACAAATTGATTGCACTGCGGCGTGCGGGCGCGGTCACATTCAAGTGCGTCTGAAAGCTCTTCCCAGTTCGCTCCTCAGGGGGCAATTTCGCTGACCCTTGCGGTTGTCGTGACTCTATATCCCCCATGCTTAGACTGATATTGGCTGGGTGTGCAGCCGACCGCTGATATTCGTTCTTACCATTTGTATGCTGCTGAGGCACACGGAAGCGCAATCAATTCAACCGGATGAGGAATGGAGATAGTGTTTTTCAGAATATGCCAGCATTTTGATTCCAGTGACGGCTCTGCGCCAATCGTCGTTTGCAGGCCAGCTGGCGCCGACTGGCTCTTGATGCTATGTGCCACCTGCGGTGAGATTGCCTTGCAAGCGGCGTTCCGTGAGTCGATCAATAGCGAACCTGAATCACTATCGAGTGGCACGCCTGGCACCGAAGAAGAGATGCGATGCACCGCGATTGCCAACGAATGAAAGCTGTGCCGAGGCAGACTGTTTGTAGGAACACAGGCAAGTGAAGTAACCTTAGTTTCTCGGACACCCATGAAGGAAGACAATCTCACAAACGAGGTGTTCGATGGCAAAGGGTCAGCGGTTTACATCTGAATTCAAACATGAAGCGGTTCGGCTGATTCGTGAGGCGGACAAATCCGTGTCCGAGCTGCACGGGAACTGGGAGAGTCCCGCGCAACCGGTTATATAAGTGGGTGGCCGACGCGGAAAAGCTCGGTGCATCGGCTTTTGGGGGCAGCGGCAGACGACCGGACGATGAGCTCGGCCGGCTGCGACGTGAAGTCGAGCGGCTTAAGGAAGAGAACAAGATTTTAAAAAAGGCAGCCGCGTGCTTTGCGAAGGAGCTGCCGTGAAGTACGCCTGGATCGTGACGCAAACAGCATCGCATTCGGTACGCGCGTTGTGCCGTGCGCTCGAGGTATCGCCCAGTGGTCTGTACGCTTGGCGAAACCGTCCGCCGAGTGCACGCGCGCGCGAGGACGAACGCCTGGCGCCCATGATCGTGCAGCAGCATCATGAATTTCGCGAAGCGTACGGCACGGAACGGCTCTGGCGTGAGCTGCGCGACCGTGGTGAGCATTGCGGCCGCCATCGGGTGGCCCGACTGCGAAGACGGCACACGATCACGACCAAGCGGCGGCGGCGCTTTCTTGCGCGCACGGGCGCCGTATCAGCTCACCGCGCCGGCGCCCAATCGTTTGTCTTGGCCGTTTGCGAGTTCGAGACCGAACCGCGTGTGGGCTGGCGACATGACGCAGATCCCAACGCGCCGCGGTTGGCTCTATCTGGCGGTGATCCTGGATCTTTACTCGCGTCGTGTCATAGGGTGGGCTATGGCCGAGCGGCGACAGCAGGAACTCACAACCGCGGCACTGTGTAAGCGTAGTGGATAGTGCCGGTACTGTGGTGGCGGGGATAACTCTACGCAGATATTCCTAAGCACCAGCCGCTGTGGCGGGACAGTATTGGGTGTTGCGACAGCCACGAGGGGCGTCGCTTCGTTTCCCGGAATAAAATTGAATATACCTGGCGTGGGGCTAACGTTACATGCCGCATCGAATCCAGTGTTCGCCAGCGCTCCGTCCGTAGCGTGGCTCTCTGGATTGCGGGCAGCCATTCGCAGGCTGGCACATGGGGGTCGACCCTGTACCTAATTCAGTAGCAGTCAGAAGTGGAAAGTTCTGTGCATGGCGGTCGTCTTCGGCGTTTTATCAAGAGTCCAGGTCAGGGTGTTATTCAGCCATGCGAGATTCAGCCATGCGAGATTGGAGAACGCTGTTTGCCGCACTTATGCAGGCGGCCCCCACTATTGCGGCAAGAACGCTTGGTTTGTGCAGGGTTCTGTTTGACAGAGGCGCACTTTCCGTTTACGGGGTACGCGAGCTATTCGGGAGAAAAGTACAGGGGCGACGATCAGACTCTCTTCTCCGACAACAAGGTTTCGCAGGTCAGCGCTTTGCCCTAGTGCTGACTTTAGCTGCTATGAACTCTGTTGCGCATGCGGCGCTTGTTGCGCCGTCGGTGACCAAGGCGTTTTCGCCGGCGAATGTAGCGGTGGGCGGCGGCGTCCCGTCGCAGATGACGATTACCCTGAGCAACCCAAACGCGAGCGCGATCACTGGAGTGCACTTCACTGACTATTACCCGATCAACAGCATGCAAAACGCTGCGAGCGGTGTGGTGTTCAGCAACACCTGCGGCGGGACGTTGGCCGCGGCGGCCAACGACACCTCGGCAGCACTGATTAACGGTGCCATCTTGGCGCACAGCAGCTGCCAGGTGGTTATTAATGTCGTTGGCACCTCCGTCGGCAGTTTCGTGAACCATACGGGCGACATACCGAGTGGCAATGCCGATTCGGGCACTGAAGCTACTGCGACGTTGACGGTGACTACGCTGCTGAACGCGCCGACGGTGACTAAGGGGTTCGCACCAGCGAGCGTCGTAGTAGGCGGCACCTCGTTGATGACGATCACGCTGAGCAACTCGAATACGAGTCCGATTACTGGCGCACAGTTCACCGATAACTATCCGTCCGGCATGAAAAACGCTGCGAGCGGAGTGGTGGTCAGCAACACCTGTGGCGGTACAGTGACCGCGGTGACCAACGCCACTAAGGCAGCGCTGAGTAACGGTACGATCCCGGCAAACGGCAGCTGCGAGGTGGTTATCAATGTGGTCGGCACCTTGGTTGGCAGCTCTGCAAATCACACCGGCCCTATATCGAGCAGTAACGCCGGTACACGCAATGATGCTACCGCGACGTTGACGGTGATCAATGGCCCGCTGTTGAATGCGCCGACGGCGACCAAGGATTTTGCGGCGGCGACTGCACTAGTAGGCGGCACTTCGCAGATGACGATCACGCTGAGCAATCCGAATACGAGTGCGATCACCGGCGCGCAGTTCACCGATAACTATCCTTCCGGCATGAAAAACGCTGCGAACGGGGTATTGGTTAACAATACCTGTGGCGGTTCGGTAGTAGCTGCAGCCAATGCCACCTCGACAGCACTGAGCAACGGTACGATCCCGCCTGACGGTAGCTGCCAGGTGATTGTCAATGTGATCGGCACCTCCGTCGGCAGTGCTCAAAACCACACCGGCAAAATATTGAGCACCAATGCCGCTGTCGTCGCTGATGCGACCGCGACGTTGACAGTGACGAGTGGCCCGCTGCTTAACGCCCCAACGGTGACCAAGGGGTTTGCGCCGCCCAGCGTGGTGGTCAATGGTACGTCGCAGATGACGATCACGCTAAGTAACTCGAATACGAGTCCGATCACCGGCGCACAGTTCACGGATAACTATCCGGCCGGCATGCAAAACGTTTTGATAGGGGCGCTGGTCAACAATACCTGTGGCGGTACGGTGACGGCGGCGGCCAACGCCACCTCGGCAGCGCTGAGCAACGGTACGATCCCGGCGAAAGGCAGCTGCCAAGTGGTTATCAATGTGGTCGGAACCTCTGCCGGCAACCTCGTGAACCACACTGGCCCCATATTGAGCAGCAACGCAAGTACAAGCGTTGAGGCGACCGCGACGTTGGCGGTGACCGCGGGCACGTTGCTGAACGCCCCGACGGTGACCAAGGCGTTTTCGCCGGCGAACGTCGCGGTGGGCGGCGATATCCCCACCCAGATGACGATTTCGCTGAGCAACTCGAATACAAGTGCGATAACCGGCGCACAATTCACTGATAACTATCCGGCCGGCATGCAAAACGCTTCGAACAGTGTGGTGGTCAGCAACACCTGCGGCGGTACGCTGACCGCGGCGGCCGACGCGACCTCGGCAGCGTTGAGCAACGTTACGATCCCGGCGAGGGGTAGCTGCCAGGTGGTTATCAATGTGGTCGGCACTGTCGTCGGCACTTGGGTGAACCACACTGGCGCTATACCGAGCGCCAATGCCTCAACAGGTAATGAGGCCAGTGCGACGTTGACGGTAAGTACGCTGCTGGGCGCCCCAAAGGTGACCAAGGGGTTTGCCCCGGCGAGCGTGGCGGTCAACGGTACTTCGCAGATGACGATTACGCTGAGCAACTCGAATGCGAGTCCGATCACCGGGGCGAAGTTCAATGACTTCTATCCACCCTACAGCATGCAAAACGCTTCGATCGGGGCAGTGGTCAACAACACCTGCGGCGGTACGGTGACGGCGGCGGCCAACGCCTTTTCGGCAGCGCTGAGCAACGGTACGGTCCCGGCGTACGGCAGCTGCCAGGTGGTTATCAATGTGACAGGTGACTATGTGGGCAGCTGGGTGAACCACACCGATTGGGTGCCGAGCGCTAATGCCAGTGCAGGGGCTGATGCGACCGCGACGTTGACGGTGAATGGCGCGCTTCTGCCCGCACGACCGGCGGTGACCAAGGAGTTTGCGCCGGCAAGCGTGCTAGTAGGCGGCACCTCGCAGATGACGGTCACGCTGACCAACTCGAATGCGAGTGCGATCAACGGTGTGCAGTTTAAGGATATCTATCCCGGCGGCATGCAAAACGCTTCGGTCGGGGCGGTGGTCGACAACACCTGCGGCGGTACCGTGACGGCCAATGCTTCTTCGGTAGCGCTGAGCAACGGCTCGATTCCGGCGATGGATAGTTGCCAAGTGGTCATCAATGTGGTCGGCACCTTTGTCGGCAGCCCCGTAAACCACACTGGGTGGGTGCCGAGCGCCAATGCCTTAGCGGGCCTCGATGCCACTGCGACGTTGACGGTGATGAGTGGCGCGCTGCTGAACGCCCCGACGGCGACCAAGGAGTTTGCGCCGGCGAGCGTGCTAGTAGGCGGCACCTCGCAGATGACGATCACGTTGAGCAATTCGAATACGAGTCCGATCAACGGCGCACAGTTCACCGATAACTATCCGGTCGGCAT
>Ga0163163_10004729_pt1 | contig 11666 bp, 9 predicted proteins | sample S65metaG_FD_119766 | JGI IMG/M metagenome (GOLD analysis project Ga0163163, IMG submission 119766) | Switchgrass rhizosphere microbial communities from Kellogg Biological Station, Michigan, USA - S6-5 metaG | ecosystem: Host-associated > Plants > Roots > Rhizosphere > Soil | place: USA: Michigan... | reverse complement strand
GCCCCGAACTAAGGAAGAAAACATGGCATTGACCCGTAAAAAGAAGATCATCATCGCGGTATCCGTAGTGGCTGTGCTGGCGATTGTCGTCATCGTCAGCGTGTTCGCCAGCCGCAAGGAAGAGCCCGAGGTAGTGGTGATCAAGCTTGAGAATAGACCAGAGCTCAAACAGACAGTAACAGCATCAGGAGAAGTTCGACCAATACGCTATATCAAATTGACCAGTGAAGTCCCAGGTCGTATTGAAGAAATCTATGTAAACGCCGGCGACCAGGTCGTAAAGGGGAAACCTTTAGTCCGAGTTGACCCAACTCAGTTGCAATCGAATCAGGAAGCCCAGTGGGCAGCAACTCAGGCTTCAATCAACGACGTTCAGAATGCACGCAATGCTGTGAACCAAGCTCAACAAGCTTTGGTTGTTGCAGAATCGTCGGTCGCGGCCGCGCGTCAACAAGTCGTTGCAGCTCAAACGAGCGTCGATCGAGCTCAAGTTGATCTAAACACGGCTCAGCGCGAACTTAAGCGAGTCACGGAGTTAATCGAAGCGGGCGTTTCCTCGCGTTCAGAATACGATGCCGCTCGTGACCGAATGGATACGGCCAAGATTGCACTCGAGACTTCTAAGGCTAACCTCGAGTCGCAAAAAATTTCCGTGAAAGAGGCGACGGAACGAGCCAACCAGCAGCGTCTCTCGGTAAAAGATGCACAAACCAGTATCAAGTCGTCAGAGATGCGTGCGAATCAGCAACAAGCAGTATTGCGCGGTCAGGTCAGCCAACGAACCAAAGCCACTCAGGTATCGCCGTTGAATGGAGTCGTGGCAGATATTCCGACACGCGTCGGAGAGTTTGCTGTAGCTGGCTTGTCAACGACCCCGTTGATGACCATAGCCGACATGTCTCAGATCAACGTTGAAGTTAACGTGGATGAAACTGAGATCAATAATGTCGAGGTCGGACAGCTGGCCAAAGTTAAAGTTGATGCCCTGGGCGACAAGGAAATTAAGGCAACTGTTACCCAGAAAAATCCATTGGCGATCGCGAAGTCAGATCAAACGGGTGGCCTCTCTAATCGTGTAAATGTGCAGGAGGCTAAGGAGTTCAAGGTAACTCTGCAGCTGAATGAGCTTACAACTGAGATCCAAAGTGCTCTGCGACCGGGGATGAGTTCAACCGCAACGATTACGACCAAGACCAAGACCAATGTTCTTGCTGTCCCACTCGAATCGATCGTTGAGAAGTCATCGACGCCGCCGTCAGCATCACCGTCGCCAAGTGTTGCATCAAACGCACCTACACCAGTCGGCAGTGATAACAAACCTAAGACGCAGAAAGGCGTCTACATTATCGACGCCAAGACCAACAAGGTCCGCTTCATTGAAGTGACTACCGGAATCACGGGTGAGGCCGATATCGAAGTTACGAGCGGTGTGCAGGCTGGCATGGAAATCGTCAGAGGACCAAGTCGAGTTTTGAAGACTCTTAAAGACGGTATGGCTGTGAAACGTCAAACGAAGAAGCCAGGCGGTAATGCGAATGGAAACGAGGGCAGCTAAATGAGTAGCAACGTAACAATCGCGTCGCCAGTTGAAAACGTCATCCAGGCAAAGACCGAGGTCAACGGCCACGATCCAAAGTCGTTGATCTCAATGCGGAACATCTGGAAAACCTACCAGATGGGAACTGAATCAGTTCATGCGCTGCACGGCGTTTCATTCGACATTCCCCGGGGCGAGTACATTGCGATCATTGGACCGTCGGGTTCTGGTAAATCTACGTTAATGAATTTGATTGGCTGCCTCGACACTCCTTCACAAGGAGAGTACTGGCTCAACGGCAAGAACGTCTCCGAGATGGACGACGATGAACTTGCGCGCATTCGCAACCAGGAGGTCGGTTTCGTATTTCAAACATTCAACCTTCTGGCGCGAGCTACTGCATTACACAATGTCGAACTGCCCCTGATTTACGGTGGCGTCGGTTCATCTCAGCGGCATGACATGGCCAAGAAGGCACTCGCTGCGGTTGACCTCACCGAACGCATGATGCACAAACCGAATGAGCTCTCAGGTGGACAACGCCAACGTGTGGCTATTGCCAGGGCCCTCGTAAATCACCCTTCGATTCTTCTTGCTGACGAGCCAACAGGTGCACTCGATTCACACACAAGTATGGAAATCATGGATCTCTTCGAGCGCCTACACTCAGAGGGCAACACGATTATTGTCGTTACCCACGAGCATGACATCGCCGAACGTGCCCACCGCGTAATATCCATTCGTGACGGTCAAATCGAAAAAGACGAACGAATCAGATAGGAGAAGAGAATGAAGGAGCGAGGTGGCGGCCAACACGAGCCACGACCCTACACGTATGCCCGCGCCGCACTACCCGCTCGGATTCGTTCCTTTCCACTCTTCCGTCTAACCGCGATTTGGGAGGCTTTCCGTGTCGCTACCGCAAGTTTACGTGCCAACAAACTGCGCACGTCCCTCACGTTGATGGGTATTGTTGTTGGTGTTACTGCTGTAATTGCCGTCGTCACCATCATCAAGGGATTAGACAAAACCGTCGCCCAAACATTTTCGTCGCAGGGTTCAACTGTTTTCACGGTTTCGAAGAACCCGCAAATCATCAAGTCACGTGAAGAGTTCATAAAATTCAATCGACGCAAAGACGTTACGCAGGATGATGGAGAAGCGATTCGTCGGCTTTGCACGGCTTGTTGGCGAGTTGGCCTGGCAGCGAATTCGATCGAGACAATCAAGTACGCTGATCAAAAAGCTGAGAATGTCCGCGTGCGAGGAATTGATCCAATAACAATGTTTGATATCGATGGAGTGTCGATCGACGCGGGCCGCATTTGGACTGAGAGTGAGGGCGGATCTGGTCGAGAAATCTGTGTCGTCGGCTCTGACCTCCTTAAGAATCTATTTAGCGATGCCCCGCCTGATAGGGCGGTAGGCCAGGATATTCGAATTGCAGGTCGACCATATCGGATCATCGGAGTACTCGAACCGCTGGGATCAATCTTCGGATTCTCGCGAGACAACGTTGTCTACATTCCGTATTCAACATATCAGAAAGAATATGGCCCTAGGCGTTCCCTGGTCGTCTTCACTCAAGTGGCGGACGCGGATCAAATCGAAGCTGCAGAGGACCAGGTCAGAACGATCATGCGAAACAGGCGTGGTCACACGATTGATGATCCAAATGACGAAGGCTTTGCTCTCGAAACACAGGATGTGTTCTTGAATCTTTACGGCTCGGCAACCTCGAATATTTATATCGTGACAATCGGGGTGGCGGCGGTATCACTCGTCGTAGGCGGCATCGTCGTCATGAATATCATGCTGGTGTCAGTCACTGAACGCACGAAAGAGATTGGCATTCGAAAGGCAATCGGAGCGCGACGTAAAGACATTCTCACGCAGTTTTTGATTGAGGCAGTGACGGTTACCGCGCTTGGGGGAGCGATTGGTGTAGGTACGGGATTTGGTCTGGCGTACTTGATATCGGCACTGATTGGATTTCCTTTATTGATCAGCATTGCGTCAGCTGTGCTGGGTGTTGGCGTTTCGTCCGTCGTGGGCATAATCAGTGGACTGTGGCCGGCATGGCGTGCGGCGAAACTTGATCCGATTGAGGCTCTCAGAGCGGAGTAAAGGAGATTTCTGATTGTCGATTTCTGATTGCTGATTTGAGTAGTTTGGTAGGTTGGACTAATTCAATCAGCAATCAGAAATCAGCAATCAGCAATCAGAAATTAACAAAGATTCATGACCCTCGATGACATAAAAGAATCCGCAGTGATGGCGCTCGACACTTTGCGCGCCAACAAGCTGCGTTCATCGTTGACGATACTTGGTGTCAGCGTCGGCGTCATCACTGTGATCTTCATGGTCTCGATCATTCAAGGACTGAACAAAGCTTTCGCCGATCAAATTGAGTCGCTCGGATCAAACACCATTTTCATTTCCAAGTTTGACCCAAGCTTTGGACGTCCACCGGGTCCGGATGAAATTCATCGCAAAGACCTGGGCATGGAGGATGCCGAGGCCATAAGACGAGAAGCCCCTTCAATCGCCGGCGTCTCACCGATACATCGCAAGCTCTCGTCTACTGTTCGTTACCAGGATAAACAAACAGACACGCCAATCCTTCTCGGAGTCACTCCTTATTACGAGTTCGTGCAAACCCAGTACGTTGACAGTGGTCGGTTTATTAACGACATCGATATGCAGGACCGTTCAAACGTCGTGATCCTGGGCGTAGACGTAAAGCGCGCTTTGTTTCCTTACGAGGATCCAATCGACAAGGACGTCAGAATAAATGGCAATCCCTATCATGTGATTGGAATAATGGAGCCACTCGGAAACTTCTTTGGACAATCGCGCGACAATTCTATCTTTGTACCGTTAACGACCTTCGACAAGTATTACGCGGAAGGTCCATTCCCGGAAGTGGTTTTCTTCATGGTGGTGCGGCCGCAATCTCGAGCGTACGTGAAATCGGCGATGGACGAAGTTACGGATATCCTTCGGCGCAGGCGACGCGTGCCGCTCAATGCCAAGAACGACTTCGGAGTTTCTTCGCAAGACTCGCTGCTTGATGTTTACAATCAGCTCACCGGCGCCACTGCATTAGTTCTAACTTCCATATCATTCGTGGCGCTGATGATTGGCGGGATCGGTGTCATGAATATCATGCTTGTGTCTGTCACCGAACGAACAAAAGAGATTGGTGTGCGCAAAGCCGTCGGCGCAACCAAACTGAATATCTTGTCGCAGTTCCTAATTGAAGCGGTTGTGTTAACTGCGATTGGTGGACTGGCGGGCTTAGCTATCGGCGAAATCGCCAGCATCATTATGAACAAGTACTCACCGCTGCCGGCGTATGTGCCGCTTTGGGCGATCGCTGTTGGCGTCGGAATTTCAGGTGCAGTAGGAATCGTGTTTGGCTTGTGGCCCGCGTGGAAAGCTGCACGTCTGAATCCAATCGATGCTCTCCGTTGGGAGTAACCGAACAATATGAAACTTAACGATCGAGTCGCAATTGTGACTGGCGGTGGTCGCGGCATTGGACGGGAAATCGCTCTGGCGCTCTCTCAGGAGGGAGCCGACGTTGTCGTGAGTGGCCGCCAACTCGACGTGCTCGAACAAACTGCAACTGAAATTGAGTCGCAAGGACGTCGGGCCGTGGCAATCGTGACGGATGTTTCAAATGAACTGCAGGTCAATGAACTAATCAACAAGACACTGGCAACATTTGGACGCATTGATATCCTCGTAAACAACGCCGGGATTGCGGGACCAACTGCAGCGGTAACCAACCTGAGTCGCGAAGCATGGGACGAGGTGATGGCCGTCAATCTCACTGGCGCGTTTCTATGTTCACGTGCGGTGATTCCACACATGAGCGAGCGCCGTTCGGGAAAGATCATCAACATTAGTTCTGTTGCTGGAAAGATGGCATACGCGCTGCGCAGTCCTTACGCGGCTTCGAAGTGGGGCATGATTGGGTTATCCGCGTCTCTCGCCCAGGAGCTTGGCGCTTACAACATTCAGGTCAACGCCATCTGCCCAGGCCCCACGGCCGGAGAACGAATGACTTCAGTAATCGCGGGGCGGGCGAAAGAATTGGGTCGAAGCGCTGACGAGGTCGAGCGACTCTACCTGGAAAACACTGCTTTAAAGCGCATGGTCGACCCCAAACACGTCGCTGCCGCAGTCGTGTTTTTCTGCTCCGAAGCTGGAGATAGCATCACCGGAGAGGCGCTCGAAGTCAGTGCGGGCTATGCGCTTTGAGCGATGTCCGATAAACTTCAGTTTGTCGATCAATCAGCACAGATGCGCACGGATCATACGGATCCAAACTAAACAAAGAATCTACCTGGAAACGAAAGCTTTATCCGTTTTATTGTGTTCATCTGTGGCCTGGTTTTCCTAAGCAATCGACAAACTAAAGTTTATCGGACAACGTAGAAACATCGTGAAATTTATCGAAACTCTGAAACTCGCCCTGGCTGCAATTTGGGCGCACAAATTACGCTCAGCGCTAACTCTACTTGGCATGATCGTCGGCGTTACGGCGTTTGTCGTTGTTGTCTCCTTGATCCAGGGCTTCAACCGCTATGTAGATGAGAAGATCGCCGGCATTGGTGCAAAATCCTTTACTATCCAGCGCTTCAATCCGCTCGAAGACTTCAAAGACACTGACACCATTGCTGCAGCACAGCGAAGAAACAAGGAACTAACTCTCGACGATTACGATTACCTCAAATTGCGGGCAAGTCTAATCGGGAAAATTGGCGCGAAGGCTCGCGGCACTCCATCTCAAGTCAAGCGCGGCACCGAGGTACTCGATGACGTGTTTGTCTCGGGCGCCACGGCAAACTGTGTCGATATCGAGAATCGGGATGTAGCGGATGGAAGATTCCCTGCTGATCCCGAGAACGAGAACGCAGCGCGAGTCGCCTACATCGGCACAGATGTCGCCAATAAAATGTTCCCGGCGGGAGGAAGTCCCGTCGGTCAGGAAATCACAATTGCGGGCCTACCTTATAGAGTCATTGGAGTAGAAGCGCCAAAGGGCACTGTCTTTGGAATTCCGCAGGATAATTTTATTGTGCTGCCGCTCAAAACATACGCGCTCAACTACGGCGGCCTGATCCGTCAGCGGTCACTCTATTTCATTGCGACTTCGCGCACAGACGGCGAGTTCAACGACGCGGTAGATGAGTCGAGATTCTTGATGCGTGCTCGTCGAAAACTTCAACCGAGCGAAAAAGATAATTTTGGAATTGTGACGCCCGACGCCATCACAGGCCTTCGCGATCGAATCTTCGGCACCATCTTTATCGTCGCGATGCTTGTTCCGGGAATTGCGCTGATCGTCGGTGCGATTGTGATTATGAACATCATGCTGGTGTCGGTTACGGAGCGCACGAAAGAGATAGGTATCAGAAAATCACTTGGCGCTCGTCAGGTCGACATACTCAAACAATTCCTCGTCGAGGCGGTTACGCTCGCGTTCTTCGGTGGTGCGATTGGAGTCTTTCTGGCTTGGATAATTGGGAATGTAGTCACGCGTGTATTTTTCCCAACATACCTGTCGCTATTTGCAATTCTAGGAGCGATGGCCGCATCAGGTGGCGCCGGCGTTGTGTCTGGTATCTTCCCGGCATGGAAAGCTGCGCGACTTGATCCGATTGAGGCACTGAGGGCGGACTAAGGGCTGGGAGCGCAGGCGTCTTCGCCTGCTAGTCACCCTAGAGCAGTAGGAATTATTCGATATGAAACTTATTCGCAGTGACATTTACGAAAACTTCATGATGGCGATCGCCACGTTGCGCGGTAACAAGTTGCGATCGTTCTTGACCGTTTTTGGAGTCGTCATAGGCATCATTACAGTGATGCTGATTGCTTCGATCATCAGCGGTATCGATGTCTCAGTAAAACGCGAAGTAGAGTCCTTTGGTACGAGATCAATCTACATCAGCAAATTCAATCCGGGCATCCACATTGGGCGACTGTCTCGTGAAGAGCGAATGCGCAAAGAGTTGACCTACGACGATGCAGTTGCGCTTCAATCGCTACCAACCATTGAGTTGTCGGTCCCGTTTCTCGATATCACCAACAACTTCTTCGGTGGAAAGTTGCTTGTCTCAGGTGGCGGCAAAACGTCCGCCCAGGTCGCGCTGCAGGGCACACTTCCGGACTTCGAAAGAGCCGGAACGCAGGTGATTTCAGAGGGTCGCTTCTTTACCACCACTGAGAACGATACCAACCAGGAAGTATGTGTTGTTGGTTCAAAAGTCGCTGACGATTTTTTTAAGGTAGGCTCGCCTGTCGGACAAACAGTCAAGATTGGCCCAACGGAGTTTCGCGTGGTTGGCGTCCTGGAGAAACGTGAACAGTTTCTAATCGGTGGAGGCAGCGACGATCAAAACAACGTGATCTATGTTCCATTCTCTGTGGCTCAAAAGCTCAAGCCAAACGCCGACGACATTTACATTCTAACAGTCGCCAAGATAGGAATGATGGACGAAGCGAAGGACCAGGTTCGCGACATGCTGCGTATACGGAGACAGGTTGCCTTTGCAGCCGATGATAATTTCGGTATGCAAACGTCAGAAGGCATTCTCGATAACTTCCGATCCATCACTGGCGGACTGGCAATCGCGATGGTGGTTATTTCGTCAGTTGGTCTTATGGTAGGCGGTATCGGTGTAATGAATATCATGTTGGTGTCAGTGACTGAACGCACCAGGGAGATTGGCGTGCGTAAAGCCATCGGCGCGAAGAAAAGCGACATCATGTGGCAGTTCCTGATCGAAGCCGCGACACTTACCGGACTGGGTGGAATTGTCGGCCTCTCAATCGGCTGGGGCTTTACTCTACTGCTGCGAATCTTTCTTCCCTCTTACGTTCCACTTTGGGCCCCGGTTGGGGGCTTGGTTGCCAGCGTTGGAATCGGATTGATTTTCGGACTGTGGCCCGCCTGGAAAGCTGCTCGGTTGGACCCTATCGAATCGTTGCGTTACGAATAAAAAAAGTCCGGCGAGTGAAACTCAACTCGCCAGACGGAACTTCCAATTTGTAGGGGCGTCACTCCGTGGACGCCCTCTTTTTTTATTCGGGAACTAAGAGACGAGATTTGCAACACATCCTGCGTGGCCGCTTAAGAAATAAAGCTCGGGAACAGCGCCGTCAATCCTGTAATCGCCAACGTCCCTAATATCCACAACAAAATTGCGACTCCCCACGCTGTGCCACTACTGACTTTCGTCCCACCATTCCGCAAGCCCGTATATTTCAGCCATAGACTGTAGAACGATAAGATTCCAATCGAAGTCGCCAGGACAAATATCACCGGATGATCAGCAGGACTAAAGAGTACGCCCAGGTTGTCCTGGACCAATGTTTCCTGACCCAGAATCGGATGAATATCGTCTGGAGCTTTCAAGTACAGCAGTACGAGGCCCAACAACTTTTGAATTGCGATGATTGGAACTGCTGCATAGAACATGATAGACAGCGACTGCCAGAAGTTTATTCGCCCACCAAAGACCAGTACTCCAACCAGGTAAAGGGCAGCCAAAAGTGCGGTAAAACAAAACACGGCAACAAACGTTGTTACGACCGTTCCAATCCGCTGAATTGGATTTTTGAGCTGTTCGATTCCCTGGGTTCTCAATGCCTCGATACGGTCGGGAGGTGGAGTAAACGGAGGCGGCAGTTCAGCAGCTTTATCGACCCGATAATTAACAATTCGTTCGGGTGTAAGTCGCTGAGTGAATGCAAACGTATATACGAGGCTTAACACTGTCACTACAACATAAGCGGCTACTCAACGCGGGTGCGCGCGAAGGTTGCGAAAAACCTTCGAAGGTTCAAAGAAGACACCCAACAGTTTTTGGGTGGGAGACATTGGCTCTTCAGCATTCTCAATTACCGGGAGCGGCACAAAACTCAGCGCAAAAAAAACAATTCCCAGGAATGCCATCGCAGCGCCTGAAGCGATGCCGCCTGGAACAATCTTAGGGATCCCTAGGGCGCAGACGATTAGACCAATAACGAACAAAGGAATCGCTATCGTTCTTAGTTTAGTTGGACGGGGCGCAGGCTTTACCTCTGGAAGCGGTGGTGGTGGCGGTGCCTGAAAGTCCGCATTGGGGTAGCTCATCAATAATCCTCCTACGAGAAGACGGGGAGACAAATTCCGTCGAAGTTATCGGACTCGGTGATACGGATAACGGAAAAATAATGTTTCACTGGGTGAGTATCCGCAGATTACGCTGATAACGCAGATTTCTTTCTGAAAAGAAAAGATATAACCGTTCTAGAAGTGAATCTGCGTAATCTGCGGATGGCATTTTTAATTACATACTCTCTAACCAGCCCGGGACTCGAATACATGCAACATGATGCCCCGGAGTTACTTCCCTTAAATCAGGGTCGATGTGTGCACACTCTTCGATTGCGATTGGACAACGCGTTCGAAATCGACAACCCGACGGCGGATTGATTGGTGTGGGAACGTCACCCTGCAAAATGATCCGATCCCTCTTCTGCTTCGGATCAGGAATCGGAATTGCCGACAACAACGCTTGTGTGTAAGGGTGCAATGGGTTTGCGTACAGGTCCGCTGCTCCTGCTATTTCAACTATGCGTCCGAGATACATCACCGCAACACGCGTCGAAATATGTTCGACAACAGCCAACCCATGGGAAATGAACAAGTAGGTGAGTTTGAACTCTTCCTGCAAGTCCTGAAGTAAGTTTACGACCTGCGCTTGCACAGAAACATCAAGGGCGGAGACTGGTTCATCAGCGACGATCAGTTTGGGGTTTAGCGCCAGTGTTCTAGCAACTCCAATGCGCTGTCTTTGACCACCTGAGAACTCATGTGCGTAACGATTTATGTAGTCCGGATCCAGGCCAACCCGACGTAACAGTTCGGCGACTCGTTCGCGACGTTGATTCTTCGTTCCCTGCTTATGAATTACCAAAGGCTCCGCAATGATATCTCCTATTTTCATGCGCGGGTTTAGAGAAGCGTAAGGATCCTGAAAAATGATCTGCATCTCACGGCGGAGTTCCCGAAGCTCACGACGATCCAACGAGAGAACGTCGCGACCGAGAAAGTTGACTTCACCTGCGGTTGGTTCAATAAGACGGAGTAAGCAGCGTCCGACCGTCGACTTCCCACAACCTGACTCACCGACTAACCCGAGAGTTTCCCCGGCAAAGATTTCGAACGACACTCCATCAACCGCTCTCACAACGTCGTCAGTGCCTTCGACTGGAAAGTGTTTGACGAGACCGCGAACGCTGACGAGAGTTTCAGACTCGGTGGGTAGCAATGTCTCCGTAGCCAATTCGATATTGTTTTGCTGAATCATGCAGTCGCGTTGACTTTGTTTTCTCTGTGCTTCCTCTGTGATTTCTGAGAACTTGTTGGAAGTGGCTTTTGAAATCAGTTTGGTTTTCTCTGTGCGTCTCTGTGTCTCCGTGACTCTGTGGTGAAAAACGAGTCTTGCCCTACCACAGAGTCACAGAGTCACGGAGGAAGCACAGAGGTTTAAAACCAATTCACGTTTATCCATGCGCATCTTGATCAACCTTATGATCAGCTGCGACTGCTGACGCCAGATCGTAAAGCACACACCTTACCTTAACTTCACCATCCAACTCATAAAGCGGAATGTCTTCTTCCGTGCAACGCGGCATTCGATAAGAACATCGTGGCGCGAAGTGACAGCCCGCAGGCAAATCGGTCGGGCGTGGAACCGTTCCCTCGATAGTTTGCAGTCGCTCATTCTTAATCACGTGCTCGCTAGTCAGCTTTGGCACCGAGCGAAGCAGTCCTTCAGTGTAGGGATGCTTCGGACGCTCAAATAACTCTTCAACTGGCGATTCTTCCACAATTCGACCTGTATACATGACCGCAACGCGATCAGCCACCTCGGCAACAACTCCGAGGTCGTGCGTTATCAACAAAACCGCCAGGTCTCGTTGCTTGCGCAGTTCATCAAGCAACTCAAGAATCTGTGCCTGGATAGTCACATCAAGCGCTGTTGTTGGCTCGTCTGCAATCAAAAGTTTTGGATTGCAGGCCAAAGCCATCGCTATCATTACCCGCTGTCGCATGCCCCCAGACAGT